>Ga0214923_10000207_pt1 | contig 91035 bp, 86 predicted proteins | sample LL1510_MetaG_FD_177993 | JGI IMG/M metagenome (GOLD analysis project Ga0214923, IMG submission 177993) | Freshwater microbial communities from Lake Lanier, Atlanta, Georgia, United States - LL-1510 | ecosystem: Environmental > Aquatic > Freshwater > Lake | place: USA: Georgia | collected... | reverse complement strand
CGAAACTATAATTAGGGTCAATGCGTGGTTTATTCTCATTCATATATGGTTCACAATTATATTGGGTATGACCATCTCCGCCCGCTGCGAAACTATCACTACAATATGATTTTCCCTGGAATTTATATATACCTCTACCAAAATCGATGATTTTATATATTTTACCGTAAGTAGGCACTTTGTACAATTTGGAATTGTATTTATAATATACAAATTCTTCGGTTGTGTTTATATACATAATATTATTGGTATGAAGGTCATTGTGGGTGAAATGGAATGTTTTTTGATAAGTAATGAGAGTCATTACAATTTGAAATAAAACACTCGCACCAATCTCTTCCGTAATTTGGTTTTTCACAAATAATTCGTCTAATGTTCCGTCGCATTTTTCGAGACATATCAACTGAACAGGGAAATTATCAATATATACGAATAATTCTTCCCCTTCGCTATTTTCACTAGAATATTCTTCAGAATGTTCATTGGATTCTTCAGAATTGCTGTTGGATTCTTCCGTGTCCTCTGTTTCTTCATCATCTTCGACGTCATCTTCACTTTCTTCTTCACTACTATAATTTATTTCACTATTATTCGAAGAGGAAGAACTGCTCGACATCGTACTTACGGTAGAAACAGTATCTGCTTTTTCATATACAACTTCTTCGTCTTCATTTAAAATAGTATCTGATTCGGCTAACTCATCAAGTTCTAATTCAACCACTGAAATTTTAGAAGCGTTCGATGTCTGCGATATATTTAATTTATGTTTATTTCCGCGAGAACCAAAATTCGTATAACTTGATGTGTTATTTAAAAGCGAACAATGGAAATGACGGCCAATATTTTCATTGAAAAAATTGGATGTTTTCAAATAATCAACATCGTCAATAATATTCATTTTGTATTTGTCTTGTATTCCTAGGAAAGAACCATAGAAACCTAAACCGTGGACAAAATCATGATGTTCTGCTAATTTACTCGTTAAAAAACTGAAGAAGCAATCGATGTATGCTGTGTTGTTTTTATCCAAAATTTTAGGTAGAGTATTATCCGTAGTAGAATGTAAGGATGGTAAAGCACGTATTTTATCATCTTGAATATTATATTTTCCAATCATATAGCGGATAGGGTCAAGGAGAGGACCACATTTTATAAAAACTGGTTTATTATCGATGGTATTGGTTTCTAGATCAACCACTGTATTTAAATTATAAAAATGATATTTGTTGTTCAAAGCAATTTTATTATAATTGTTCTCGTTTAATTCGAAAAAATCATTATAAATGGGGTTATAGTTTTGTAATTGTTTGATATTGAAAACATTGTAATTATTATCATAATCTTCTAAAGAATGTTCAAAAGATTCAACTAAAGGGTTTAATTCTAAATTGTTGATTTTAGAATAGTGAATTTTGAATTTAGAAGCTTGTTCAGTCATGAAGTCTGTATATTGTAATTTTAATATTTAAATATGGAATTTTGAACTTATTCGTTATTCTATATAAAAAAAAATATACAGATGTTATAAACATGACTTTAGAGTTAAAAAAATTCGATATGAAAAGTATTACATTCAAACCCGATGAAAATAAGGGGCCAGTTATTGTAATGATTGGACGTCGTGATACTGGTAAATCGTTTTTAGTGCGTGATTTGTTATTTTATCATCAAGATGTTCCTATCGGAACAGTTATATCTGGAACTGAAGCAGGAAACGGGTTTTATGCCGCTCATGTTCCTAAACTATTTATTCATGAAGAATATAATTCTGTTTTAATTGAGAACATTTTAAGACGACAAAAAGCAGTATTAAAACAAGTAAATAAAGAAATAGAAAGCTTTAGAAGAACCACCATCGACCCTCGCGCATTTGTTATTTTAGATGATTGTTTATATGACCAAACATGGACTAAAGATAAGTTGATGCGTTTACTCTTTATGAATGGTAGACATTGGAAGATAATGTTGATCATTACTATGCAGTACCCATTAGGTATTCCACCCAATCTTCGCACCAATATAGATTACGTTTTTATATTGAGAGAGCCAACATTTGGTAATAGAAAGCGTATTTGGGAGAATTATGCGAGTATGTTTCCTACATTGGAGTCATTTTGTTCAGTCATGGACCAAACCACTGAAAATTATGAATGCTTAGTTATCAATAACAATGCGAAATCCAATAAATTACACGACCAAATTTTCTGGTATAGAGCAGAAAAGCATCCAGACTTCAAATTGGGTTCAAAAGAATTCTGGGAAATATCAAAAAGTATGGGTTCAGATGATGAAGATGACGCATATGACCCTAGTAAATCGAAAAAGAAGTCTGCACAACCTATTAATGTAAAGAAATCAAAATGGTAAATAAATTTATTATAACAATAAATTTATTCAATCTTCCCAGCCACTTATTCGGTATCTAAACTTTCGTTAGAATCCACACGATGAACACCAATAATGGTTTGTATAGGGTGAAATACATCAATATTTAAATTATTAATTCGGTCAATAATATCTTGTTCTCTTTCTTCACTTTCATATGTATCATTGCTATCATCACTCTCATTTGTATTATCATCTGTCGTATTATCATCTATATTGTTATAGATTACTACTACATTTTCATTACTTGGATTATTTTCGCGTATATTTTCAACTTCTTCCTCTTCTTCTTCAGTATCTTCTTCTTCATCCTCACTAAACTCATCATTATCATCAACGTATGTATGATTATTCATAAAATCATCTTCCTCTTCATTTTTATATGCTATGAATTCAGTATTAAATTTAACAGTGTATTCTCTAGTAAAATCTAAATTTACTTTTTTAACCATTTTTTTCCTACCAAAATTTCGATTGAATTCAACAAATCGTTTTAGCTTTGTATCCAATAAACGAGTATAAGCATGTTTTTTATTTGTTTCAGTCGTATATTGTGCGTGTAAATATAAATTTAAATAAGGTTTCATTGTTCTTACTAAAATATCAGTGGGGAAATCTTTATGTATTTTCATATTTTTAGTGCATCTGTTCATCTTCAACATTGTAATACAATTTATCCGCAATTTTTCTTTTGTGGATACATCTAAATGTTTTTTAATAGCATATTCACGGATATTATCTTCATTTTCCAATTTATATTTGGTCAAATTGAAATTCGTTAAAAAATAATTGCGAAACATCGTAGGAATAATAATGTATTGGGATAACATAAAAAAATAAATATTATATAAATCCGATTTGTTGAATGGAATATTGTTATACGGATTTTTACAGACTTTTGGTTCAGCGAAAAAATAATGAGTGTTTCCTAAGGCCTCATTCAATAAATTAACTAAATCGCTTGTGGTAAATAAATATTTTTTATTGTTTTGAAAGATAATCATTACGTTTTTATCCGTTTCACTAATAGGGTTCAAACAAATATCGTGTTTGACGTGTATTTCCGCTTTTCTAATTTTATAATTTCTAAACAATCGAGTGATTACATAATAATGGCGTTGAATTTTTCCAAAAATATCTAAAAAATCCGCTTTGTTTTCATCCGATAAAAATATATTATTATAAACACTTGCTAAATAAGAAAATTTAGTTTTATAATTAAAATCTTCCTTATTGGTTATTAAATTCGAAAATAAATTTTTAATCGTATTGCTGTATATAGTTGCGTTATTTAAATTTTTATAATAATCTATACAATGTTGAATATTTGCGAATTCGTCATAGATTGGAAATGCGAATTTCAATACAAATTGTATAATTAATTTAAATAGATTCATTAAATATATAAACATTTATAATTTTATATATTTTTATATAATTATATTTTGATTTTTACTTATTTATGCGTTTAATGATTTGAGTAAGAGATAGCTTCTTGTTCTTCTTCTTGACCTTTGTCTTGCTGTTCGCGTTCAATAGCAGTTTTAAGTAGTAATTCGTTGTGTAATTTCATACTTTCAGGCTCAGCGACCTCACGCTCTTCAAAATCAACTGTATCTTTCACGCCAATTAAATTGCCTTCTTCATCCATGGTTTGGGTTAATACATTACCTGATTTTTCTGCTAATTTGATATTTTCTTCAATTGCCTTTTTCTTGGTCTCCTTAATACGTTTTTCAAATTCCTGCTTGGCTTTTTCTTCATTCTTTAACTTTTCTTGATGTAATTGATTCAATTCTTCTTCCATGAATTCAACACGACCTGTTTTATAAGCATCAGGATCCCAAGGCATCCACATACCAACAGGGCCGACTAATATATCATGATTAGGATCGAATTCACGTAGCTTTTTGCATCTCAATTCAGCCTCTTCTTGGGTTGGGAAAACACCACGAACTTTTAAACCGCGCACAGATGTTTGAAATGAGTGTTCGCGATTGAAACGATCATTCAATTTGTCTTCTTGTTTGTCTAGGAATGTTTTATAATCATCTATGGTTGAGTTTTCCTTCAAACGGGCTTCTTCCTCTTTTGAGAAATCATTTAGGTCATTTAATACCGATTCAATATTTAAACTATATTTGTATGAAATAAAATGAAGAAAATCGTTGAATTTAGTCATAGATTTAGTAAAATCCCATTGTCTAACAAATTCATCAAATAAATAAACTTCGCGCTTTTTCAATATCTTTTCTGGAGAAATAAAAGACATACAAACAAATTTTTGGCCAGCGATTGGTTGGTCTTCATCACATAAATCAATATATTTAGGATTAGGTTGACCGTTTTCTAATATTTTTCTTTCGAACCCCGACATATTTATATAAATAGAACAAATTTAACGTTTAAGTGTTTTCAACAATATATTATTTTATTTAGGATAATTTTTTTGTTTTTCTATTATATAAACGTTTCAATGAACGGCTTACTAGACTTTTCAGAGATTGTAAAGAGAATCATCAAATACTTGGTATTAGGTTTGTGCATTGCTATTGTCGCAATTGTTATCCCAAAAAAATCATTAAATGTTGAAGAAATCCTTATTTTAGCACTTTCCGCAGCTGCTACTTTCAGTATTTTAGATACATTTTTACCATCCGTAGGAGATAGTGCTAAAATGGGTATTGGTCTATCCGTAGGCAGTGCTTTAGGCGGAGGTATCCGAACTCTAGCAATGTAAGGTAGGGAAACCAAGGTTTCCCCTACGACCCCTTCCTTGGTAAGGACATATTAATGTTCTGACTTTACTATTTAAAATATAATTTATTATAGCTATAATAAATTATTAGGAATATTTTATTGAATTTATTGGGTATAAAAAATGACTACTATACAATATAGTTGACTACATGTATAAACATATAATTGGACTCTCTTTGATTGATATCAGCAGGCCCTACCTACGAAAACAGTTATTACTAACACTTAATCCAATTGAATATATGTACCTGAATACATTTTTGATAAATACTTTGTTGATTATGTATTTTTCCTATATTTTTGTAAATCAAAAACACATGATAGACACTGCTTTGATACAGTATAAAACATTATCTATGAAACAATTATCGACGATTACACTGTCTAGTATTTCCACTGTAGCGTCAACCGTTATGTTATTGGATTTGGATAAAAAATATAATACTCCTGCTGTGAATAATATTATAATGAAATCATCATCTATTGTTCTCGTATTTTTCATTGGATATTTTTTTTTCCAAGAAACATATTCGATAAAACAAATACTAGGAATTATAACTATGGTTAGTGGCTTCTGTGTAATAATATACTAGATTCCTCGAAAAAGGAAGGGGTCGTAGGGGAAACCAAGGTTTCCCTAGACGGATGGAAAAAATACCCAATCCAAATCCTTACAAACCTTCTTCCAAATCATATCTTGTTCTAATTGTTTTTCACGGTCTTTCATCATAGGAATATATGGTAAATATTGTGTTTGGTCTAATAATACACACAATTGATGTAGAGTATAAGTATAATTAAAAAAGTTGGTGCGATTGGCTGGACAATGCGTCGCCCACGGTTTCTGTATTTCAATAAATAATACACATAAGGTTTCGTGTAATTCTTCATTCATAATAGGCGGTTTAATACCAAAAATAGAATTAATATATTGAATATGCTCAAAATATTTATTAAAACCCAATTTTCGTAAAATATCACGCATTTTATCGTAATTTATAGTAGACATATCTTTAATACGCTCTTTCTTAATACGCGCCCGAATCGCCTCAATGACTTCGTCAGGAATTTGTGTCGTTTCTTTCGCTTGAAATTGCGACAAGATTTCTTTGAAATGATTGAGACGAATATAAGCGGTATACGATACTTCATTTGGTGGTTCTTTATTCGTAGGTTTTGAACTATCAATAATATAGGTAATGAATTTACCACATTCTCCGTTATTACATATTAAAATCCCCTCTTCATCTTGTGGTATAAGTTCTCCTCGATTACATTCCAAACATATATCGGAAGAAACCACATAATCTTGAATATTGATAATTTCGTTATTTACATTCCGCCAATAATTTTGGTATGTTTTTTTGGATTGATTATACTTACTACTATTTAGATTGGAACTGTCTTCAGAATTCGCTTTGATTTTAAAAAATGAATTCAAAATTTTCACATTTTGATTATTATCCCCCGAAGAAATCTTTTTCTTTTCCTCAAAATAATTGAAAATATATTTTGAATTATCTAATAAATAATTTTTCTTCTCTTGTTTCAATTCTTTGATTTGTTTTTTTATCAGAAGAATCTTGTCTCGAATTTCCATATAAGCATCGATTTCGTGATCTTGTAAAGTAGGTATTACCGATTTCAATTTGTCTTTTTCAAGTTTCAAATTGGGTATGATCTCAGTTTCTATCTCGTGAAAATAATTCAACATTTCGGTATGTTTTTCATCAATCGTAGAAGATTGTTTAGATGGAGGTTTTTTTGAAATATTTTGGTTCATTTAATAGTTATAAATACTAATTTTTATATATTATTTTTGAAGAATATATAAAACCCGAAAATATTTTGGTAAAACGAGAAAATCGTAAAAATCGTTAATTTCGTATATAAAACTATTATATACGAAAAATGTCCAATGAAACGATTACAGCCAAAATACCTTTAGAAAATATGAAAAATATTCAAATGAACAGAAAACAGTTTCAAAAAATGATGTTTATTACAAATGCTCTAGAGGAAGGATGGAGTGTAAAAAAACGAAACGACAAATATATTTTTACCAAGAAACACGAGAACCAACGCAAAATTTTTCAAGAGACTTATCTAGAAGAATTTATCATTCAACACTCACAACAACCCGCTAGTTGTACAGTAAATCACTAATAAAATAAATAAGGATTTGTATAACTGTTTACACCATAATAAGAACCAGGGGTTTGAATATATGTATTATATACATTCGTTGGCCGTTGATTTTGTAAAATGCTTTGATAGTATAACGCATTGTTTCTGATAGACAAATCATTCAACTCCGCATATTCGTTCAATAGTCCGTTGATACGATAATTACTATTGATGATAGGCACGCTCAAATAAGGAAAACCATATCCTCCATAATATCCACCATATCCATTATAACCATTATAATAACCGCGTAATAACATACTATTATATATTATATTTATATTATATAGAATACTAAAAAAATCAAGTGTAATTACACTTTCCTTATTCGTAAATTGAATACTAAAAAAAATATATAAAATTTATAATGAATAATAATTATGTTCTCGGGATTGTTTCAAACATCCTATAAAAAAATAAATTTTGAAGATTTACAATATGCGATTAAAAATACAAACCAATATATTTTAATAAATACATTACCATCCAATGAACAAGATTGTTTAATTAAATCTACCACACCATATGAAGAAGAGGAGCGTGCTATTAATGAATTATTGAATAATTATGATTATAACAATAAAAAAATAATTATTTATGGTAAAAATTCGAATGATGAAACTGCTGAAAAGAAATATTCACAACTGAGAACATTGGGATTTAGTGAAATATATTTATACGCAGGTGGTCTTTTTGAATGGATGCTTCTACAAGATATTTATGGAAATACCGAATTTCCAACCACGAAAAAAGTATTAGATATTTTGAAATTTAAGGCAAATAGAAAAATATAATAACTATATATATTGTAAGTGTAATACATGGAACTAGTTTCACAAATAATAGATTATGTAAAAAAAAATAAAATAGAAATTATCATCGTATTGGCTGTAATCATCTTTTTTATTATCATGTATAAATTTAGATATATAATTGAGAGATTACAAAATAAAAATACGATAGAAATCGTCGTTTCTAGATATAATGAAGAATTGAAATGGTTAAATGAAGAACCTTTTTCAAAATATCCAGTCATTTGTTATAACAAAGGAGTAAACGAAAATTATAAAATTAAAAATATGAAAAAATCGGTCAAACTAGCAAATGTTGGACGCGAATCACATACCTATTTATATCATATTATTAACAATTATGATAATTTGGCGGATATAACAATCTTCTTACCTGGATCGGCAGATTCTAAAGAATATAATAAACAAATACGCTCTATATTATTAGCCAGAGAATGTGAAAAATCGAATACATCAGTGATTATTGGGGTAAAACATAATAGTGTAAAAAAAGAATTGTATAATTTTGCGATGAATAATTATAAATCAACCACACCTGAAAATCGTAAAATAAACTCAGAAACGATTTTGGATTTGAGTAAAATACGACCTTATGGTAAATGGTTTGATAATAAATTCCCAGAGATTGATATTGAATATATTCCTTATTCGGGCATTATAGCTATTTCCAAAGAACATATTTTACAACATCCAAGGAGTTATTATGAACGTTTAATGGATGAGTTATCTTATTCATCCAATCCAGAAGTAGGACATTATTTTGAAAGAAGTTGGGTTGCTGTATTTCACCCACTAACTAATGCTACATTTATAGATGCGTCTTCATTATTTTAGATTATATATACTATCATTAATCATTTTTTTAGAACGATTGTGTATGAATTCCACGTGTTCCGAATGTATAAATGAATCGTTATTTGTATGATATATGAAAAATGGATATTTATACGTGTAGGTTATGAATTCTTTATATAAATATATATCCGCATTGTGTGATATATTTACATCTAATTTATATTTATTTTCTATAAATATATGTTTCATGAATTTTTTCGCAGCGTTTTTATGTATAATGTATGCGCCAGTTGAATGGAAATTCTCTTTATTCAACGTATATGTTTCATTGGGTATTTTATCTTTAATAATATAACATAATTGAATGATTTCCCAATCTTTTGGAGCATTTTGAATAATGTTCTCTATCGTAGTATTCCACTTCGGTTTATATTCTAACGTCATATCATCTTCTAATACCAGAGCAATATCATAATTACTTTCTGAAAATTTGCGAATCGTATGTAGATGCGATAATAAACATGCGTATTCCAAATCATTGGATGACGTATTTGTTTGATAGATATCATTTTTGATAATGCGTTTTATGTCTTGGTCTTTACCATCTACCGCTTGTATACGCTGAATATTACTGTTATTGAAAATCGTATCGGTAAACATTTTCTCCATTTTGGTTTTACGTTCTTTTGCTCTATCTAAATTAATCCAGTATACCACATCTATACCTTTCAAATAATTCGAGGATTTCTTAGTATAAAAATAATAGAATATAGATAAAAGAACAATAACAATGAAAATATAGAATAATAACATAATCTATGATTCGATATAAAAAATTGAATCTATACTCTTTTATAATTTTACCAGCAATTATTAATAAACATGTCTTTTCCTAAAATCATTTCTATTGAAGGCAATATTGGTGCTGGTAAAACAACTATTCTTAAAAATTTAGAAACGTATTATAGTGATAATCCAAATGTAGTATTTCTTCGTGAACCTGTAGATGTATGGGAAACAATTACCGATAAAAATGGCGAAAACATATTAGCAAAATTTTACGCAGACCCTGCGAAATATTCATTTTCATTTCAAGTGATGGCTTTTGTAACACGTTTATCTATGTTGCGAAAAGTAATTGATACAAATCCTGATTGTGAATTAATTATATGTGAACGTTCACTCGAAGCCGACCGACATATATTTGCGAAAATGTTATATGACGATGGATTAATTGACGAAATAAATTATAAAATATATTTACATTTCTATAATGAATATCATAATGATTTTATTCTAGATGGAATTATTTATATACAAACCGACCCTACGATATGTGATGAACGTATTAAAATGCGCAGTCGTAATGGTGAATCGGGTATACAATTAGATTATTTGAAAAAATGTCGTCAATATCACGAAGACTGGTTAATGGAGATAGAAAATATATTAATTATTAATGCGGACGAAAATGTAAAATACGACAAGGAAGATAATAATGATAAGGGAAATAAATGGATAGATATGATAATAGAATATATAAATGATTTGTTAAATAACGAAGATACAATAGTCAAATACAGCGACGATGAAGACGATGGTGAATTTAATTGGTTAGGATTGTTAATCAAAACTATATATAAAAAAATGACTACTTTCAATTCTTAACAAATTACAATGTGAACAATATCACATTGTAATTATTCTCTGCTATTAATTAAACTTAACTATAATTTTAACATCTTCTTTCTTAATACATTTACAGGCGGAGATTGATAATTCTTCTCTTTTTTTACGTGTTTTTGAATTATCCACCTCAGGTTGATTATCGGGTGATTGTTTCTTCTTAGATGTGCTATTGCGATGGTTCATATCATTTTCAATGGATTGATAATTCGTTTCAATGTAATGAATGATATTGTTTTCAATTGCCCATTTAAAAAAATTCAATTGTCCAATTGTAGTTTCCATATATTTTTCATTATCATAGGGAATAGAAATACGTTCCCATCGACAAAAAGGGTCAAAACGTCTCTTACTATATGCTTTTAATTTCAATTTGTAATCGTTATAGACTTTAAATCTCATTGATTCGTCATGTTTTGTTTTTAATTCATACACAGTATAATATTTTTTGGCGAAATTTGTAACAAACCAATCCACTAATCTGAGTGATATATTGGATTCACCGTTTATAATAGACATCATTTTAAGAAGGTTCTCTCTTTCATTATAAAAATCCATTAAATTCTTCATCAATAAATCATTCTGAGTATATAAATTTGATGCGCAATATAAAGACATTTTTATATGATTCGTAAGAGAACTTAACATCATTTTTTTATACTGTTTTTTCATAAAATACATCAGAAAATTGAATTACTATTTTTTAAATGTACTAAGATTATCCAAACAACACTCAACTATCAAAAATGGAATTTCAATCCGCAACTGTATTATCAAATAATGTAGAAAATGTATATAGTATTCGTTCCACTACTTTCACCCGTTATTTACATTTACTATTAGATAAGTGTGAAAACGAAAAACTACAAGAAGGATTAAACAAATTTTGTGAAAAATATAAAATAGAAAACAAACAAGATATTTCAACCTTAATGACTATCATAAAAACCATTGATGAACATCACAAACGTTTCAATCTTCCTAATGGTGAAATCATCGGTAATTTATTATTCTTTATTATTTATTATATGAAACAAGAAACTTCTTTATTCGCATACATGAACAGAAATTTATTATTAATGAAATTAGCGTGTAATTTATCAGGTTATATTGATAATGGTCGTCCAATTGATACGCAAGTCGATAATATTATGAGAAGTTTTGATAGAATTGGCGCATTAATGGAATTGAATAAACATATTGAAAATATAACGAAAACAATGGATGATGATACTATTTATCGATTGGACGCAAATATCATTGATAAATATGATTATGATTACTTAGATTTTAAACTTATACAATAAATATATAAAAGGGAAAAATAGTCGATTGAATAAATCGGCTATTTTTTCACGTATTTACAATTTTGGAATTTATAATCACAACTACATATATGGTGTAATTACAGATATTTTATTTAGTGTTTGCGAATATGTAGTTGAAATATATAATGGCTGAACGTGGTTTCAATGAATTTGGTAAAAACCATCACAATGAATTTTATGCGGATTTACAAACGGTACAGGTTCAAATGAATGGAAATGTTCGATTGAGTTTATATTCAAATGCTGAAGGAACTGTCTATGCGAATGATACCGCAGGCAACCCTATCAATAATCGTTTATTGAAATATACTATGTATACGAACCCTTATTTTCATAAATTTGATGGGAATATTCCAGGTGCGCTTAGTATATATTTTTTGGATGGAACTATGTATAAAAAGGTGGATACAGAAGACCCCGTAAATCCTGTTTGTTGGTATTCTTTTTTGGATTTAGTTCCACTCGCGGTGAAACCTTTAACTTGAAGCCCTACATCTTCATTATACCGAATAAAAAGAAAAATGATACAAATAAGATAACCCAGTCAGATTTAATATTTTTATTGAAAAATATAAAGATTATTCTCTATTTATATAGATGAATTCACAAGAAGAAGAAATATTATTACTTAAACAAAAAATTTGCGAGTTAGAAGAAAAATTAAAAAAATATACAAATGGTAATAATCATAAAAATTATTATGAAAAAAATAAAAATGTTGTAATGGAAAAAGCAAATGAATATAAAAAAAAATTAAAAGAAACTAACCCGGATAAAATAAAAGAATACGCACATAAAGCATATTTAAAAAGAAAAGAAAAATTAAAAAAAATCAAAGAAGAAGAACAAAATAATTCAGCTCAAGATATTTAGGATGTTTTATATAATTTTGCGTAAAATGATATAAAATAATATCACTATATATTATATAAAAATGACGAATTGTTTGGCTATAGATAGGAACTCTAATCAATGCAGGAATTATGGTTGTAATGAAAGCAGATTTTGTAAATTCCATCAATATATGAATGATTACACTGATGAAATGTTGGCGAACTTGACGATTTGTAGCGGTTGTAAGAAATCGTATTATTTGGAAAATGGTAGAAAAATATGTAATGGATGTAAAGAACGCAGTAAATCAAATGTCGAAAAAAGAAAAGAAACAGTTGTTTTATGCGGTAAAGACGGTTGTAAATTCAAACGGTCTGAGGAAAATAAATATTGTAATAAACATCAAATTTGTATATTGGAAGATGAAACAAAAGCAATGAATAAGAAACTTTGTGTTAACTATATTCGCGGTTGCCGAACGCAATTAGAATTGGATTATACATTTAGTAGATGTTCGGATTGTTTAGAAAAGGACAGGAAAAAAGACAATGAACGACGCCAAAATGCGAAATTACTGAATGCGACGACCATTGTAGAAAATACTCAATCTAAATATTGTAATACTTGTTGTAAAGAATATTTGCTTGAATTTTTTATTGGTGAAAAAGGGAATGAAACCAAAACGTGTAAAGCGTGTAGGGATGATAATAAAATTCAAGACCTGCGTCGTGATAAAGAACACCGGAATGAATTGGCTAGAACAAATATTTATGAAAAATACAATAGATATATAAAGTCGTGTAATGAAAGATGTTTAGATTTTAGAATAACATACGATGAATTCATAAACATAGTAAATAACGAATGTTGTTATTGTGGTTATGTAAATTCTGATTTTGTAAATGGTATTGACCGAAAAAATTCGTCAATCGGTTATATATTAGATAATTGTATAGCGTGTTGTAAAATGTGTAATTATATGAAAGGTTCATTAAGCATTGATGTGTTTATCAAACGCGCGGAACATATATTATCATATCAAAATAGAATACATGGAAATTTATATCCTGAATGTTTCTCTAATCATAAATGTATGCCTTATTATAGATATAAATCTCGTGCGGTAGAAAAGCAAATAGATTTTTCAATTACACAAGAAGATTACGATAATATTATTCAAAATGACTGTTTTTTATGTGGAAAACAAAGTGATGAAAACAATATAAATGGTATAGATAGGATGGATAGCAAAAAGGGATATGTGTTGGATAACATAAATACTTGTTGTGGCGAATGTAATTATATGAAAAATATATGGGATTATGATGAATTTATAAATAAATTAGTAGCAATATATGAAAAAAATAAAGATAAAATAAATAATGAAGAAAATAAAGATTTTGAATTAGTAAATAATATTATTCCAAGAAATAAACCAAAAAAATCAATAGAAGAAATTAAGGAAGCAAATAGAATTTATAAACAACGGCAACGTGAAAAACTTAAAGAAAAATACGGTGAAGAAGAATATAAAAAAATTCGTGCGAAAGAAATAGCTTCATATAGAGCATGAATTATTATTTCTAGTTTTTAATTGATATGTATATGAATTATACAAATCAATGATTTTTATAAATTTAGGTTAGAATTAGTATTTTAAAATGTTGGTCAGATTAATTACTATAAGCGATACCCGCCATTCCCGACATCACTCTTAATACATTATAATTGACGGCGTAGACTCTTACCTTAGCAGTAGCAGTGCCGGCAACAGCACCAGATGATAAAACAAGTTGTAAAACTGCGTTATCAATTCTGGAGAAGTTGCATGAGCCTGATGGTTGATGGTCTTCTGGGCGAAGAGCGAATGAGTATACGTTGATACCAGCATCAGGAGCACGGGTGTGGTGTTGGAATGGTTGAACAACATCGAAGTATGAGCCTTCACGTTCAGAGAAACGATCTTGGCCGTTAAGTTGTAACTTAGCAGTTACAACTGGGTTCTCACCCCAGCAGTGCATGTCCAAAGCAGTCTCTGCTAGAACGAATGTACCAGCATCGGATAATCCTGATGCGGATAAAGCACCTCCTTGGGCAATGAATGGTTCGTAAGCGGATGTTCCAACCCAATCAGCAGTTGCGGATTGGCCTTGAATATCAGTAGCACCAGGCATTTGGAATAATCCAGAAGCGTTGATGAAAGCAGTTGAACCAGATGTCTCTGCTGGACCACCGAATGCGTGGATAGCATTTGGTAAAGCATCAATAGCATCAGTGTAGTTGAATGGTTGAGCACCTAATGTCTTGAATAAGACGTTTCCGCCTTCAAGGGATGCGCAGTAATCAACGTTGGCATCAGGTTGAACAACCCATACTAATTCCTTACATGGGTGGTTGAAGTTCAACTTAATCTTGTTGGATGATGAGCCGACTGATTCATCACCAGTGAATTGAAGTTGTTCAATCAAGTATTCGTGTGGGTTTTGTGCCATCTTTCTGCGTTCATCAGTATCAAGGAAAATATAGTCAACGTATAGGGAAGCAGCAACCAATGATTGTTGGTAAGCAGCAGATACAGAGTTTGTTCCTGATTGAGCAGTTAGACTCTTAACAGCCCATAAGCACTCACCAATTGGACGGAAGTCAATGTTGATTTTAACTTCGTGGTATTGAAGAGCAATTAATGGTAATGCTAAGCCAGGGTTGCGGCAGAACCAGAATTGAAGAGGAACGTATAAGGTGGTTTCTGGAAGAGCATTGCGAGGAGCACATACTTGGGATGGGCCACCAGCAGATGCGCATGGACCAGCAACAGCGGCGAAGGCTGGGTCAGTGATGTATGTTAATTGGGTGGTGTTACCAATCATCTTGAAGTAACCTCTTTGTTGTTCAGATGAAAGGGTAAGTTGGTTCCAGATGTGCATCCAATCACCGTATTGACGGTCGATTCTTTGGCCACCAATTTCAACTTCAACTTGGGCAACTAATTGCTCACCAATGTAGTCCAACCAACGGGCATAGACACCATCAGTTCCGGTGGTCTTCATGTCTTGGTTGATTTCAGGTAAAGTGACTTGTAAGTATGTTCTGTATGCTAGATCACCGTTTCTGGAGATTGTGCATGTAACACGACGACCAAAGTCAGCTTGGCCTGAGAAGGTTTGTTCAATGGACTCCATTGCGAAGTTTGTATGGCGTCTGTATGACACCTTCCAGAAAGTGATTTCTGGTGTTCCAGTAAGGAAAACGTCTTGTGCGCCGTAGGCGACTAATTGCATCAAAGCTCCACCCATTTTTATATATACTTCTCAAAGAAAATAATTTCTGTTGAAATTGCTAAATAAATTTTATTACTATTTTTTTCATTGAAATACCTACATAAAATAATTTTAATTTTTATTAAATTTATTTTATTATACTAATTTGTGTATAAAAACAATTCATAATAATTTTACATTTTGTTGATGTATGTAGAGAGCAAAATCACCATATTTTCGAATACGTATAATTATTTAGGAAAATCGGTCATTTCAGAACACATACTACTTTTTATTAAAAAAATCAAATTTCACACCATTTACCGTGTGGTTTACAATATGTATACAAATATTTACAGTAAACGATACCGATTTACCTATGATATATCCTATTACCCACTCTATATCTGAGCAATATTGTTCATTATCCTTTATTTTTTTGTTCATCTTATACAAATATATAAAATATGATTATTATAATTTACACAAATAAAATACGCGTCAAATAAAAAATTGAATGTAAATAAAGAATATATAATATAATCAATACATAATACAATGGACTTAACACAAAGCAAATTATCACGTGAAGAATGGGAAAGTATTGAAACCCCTATTTCGAATGACGAGAAAAAAATATTGAAAATGATTATTGATGGATTTGAAGACGTTAATATTCGTTCTAATGACCATTTAACGATGTTCTCGTTTGTTAAAATCGAAATAACCCCTGAAACTGAATTATTCTTATTTCAAAAATATTTCAGTGAAGATATCAAACATATTGTTCAAAAATATACAGAACCGAATACTCTTGAATTATTCAAAACCAATGGTGCTCAAATCAAAAAATTAAAAAGTGCGGATAATATCCGTATTCAAAACCTGGAAAATAATATTACACAAAACAAACAAAATATATTCGAATTCTTACTCATCGATTTATGTAAAGAACTATTAAAATGTTTTAAAAAACAACAAAGTAATTATGCGTTCTATTTATACACTCTTTTACAATTAAAAAAAACCAATATCCGCAATATCAATAAATACGTAGGTGAATTCGTCAATCAAGTCATTGAGTTCGCCTCTAAACAAACGAAAATCAGTAATATCATAAAAAACGCATACGAATTTATTGAAAAAAACAATTATTTATTCTCTTATGAAGATTTGACTTTATTCCCTCACCAAAAACAATTATTCACCACCTGTAAACAATCCCCTGAAATTCCTAAATTAATCTTATATACCGCACCTACTGGAACTGGAAAAACACTTTCGCCTATTGGCTTATCAAACCAATATCGCATTATATTTGTATGCGTAGCAAGACATATTGGTCTAGCGCTAGCGAAATCCGCGATTTCAATGGAAAAGAAAGTTGCGTTTGCCTTTGGATGTGAAACTGCGAGTGATATTCGTTTACATTATTTTGCGGCAGTAAATTATGTGAAACATAATCGTTCAGGTGCGATTGCGAAAGTAGACAACAGCGAAGGTTCCAAAGTCGAAATAATGATTTGTGATGTTCAATCTTATTTGACTGCTATGTATTATATGTTAGCGTTTAATCAGGCAGACAATATCATAACCTATTGGGATGAACCAACCATTACAATGGATTATGAAAAACATACATTACACGAAACCATACATCGTAATTGGTGTGAAAATAAAATACCAAAGATGGTTTTATCTTGTGCTACATTACCCAAAGAAGATGAAATTATGGATGTTATTGCGGATTTCCGTTGTCGTTTCAATGACGCAGAAATTCATACGATAAATAGTTATGACTGTAAAAAATCAATTCCAATATTAAATAAAGATGGTTATTGCATATTACCTCATATGTTATACGCGGAATATTCCAAACTAATAGAATGCGTTGATTATTGTATGAAGAATAAAACGTTATTACGATATTTCGACCTGAGTGAAATCATTCGTTTCATCGATTATATAAATGAAACTGGAAATATTCCAGAAAAATATTCGATGGACCTATATTTTACAGGAATTAGTGATATAACGATGGATTCATTAAAAAATTATTATTTATTACTATTGAAACAAATTCCAGAAGATAAATGGGACAACATACATTTATATATAACGACAACTCAAAAACGAAAATATAAAGAAAAGTCAAATATAAAAAAATCAACGAGTGTGGATGCGAATAAAACAGCATCGACCACCGTGTTAACCAGAACATTAAGCACCGCCAATGAATTAACAACCAAATCATCCGCAACCAGTGGTATTTTATTGACTACTGCCGACGCACATACATTGACCGATGGTCCAACTATATTCTTAACAGAAGATGTGAAAAAAATTGGTAATTTCTATATACAACAATCCAATATTTCAACCACCGTATTCCAAACCATTATTGCGAAAATAAGTAAAAACAATGAAATCGCCGAAAAAATAGAAAATTTGGAGAGTTATATTCGTGAAGAACAAAGTAAAACATTTAATTCTGATAGTAAAACACACAAATCAAGTGGATTGATTGATAAATCTAGCTCAAATAAAGATACAAATGCGGGTACATCAGAAAGTGATAGATTAACGAACAATACCCAAAAAATGATGGATGAAATTAACCGTTTACGCAGAGAAATACGCACAATAACATTAGACCCAATATATGTTCCAAATTCCAAACCGCATCAACAAATATGGACACCTACTGGAGACATATATGAAAACGCGTTTTTGGCGAATATTGATGATGATACTACGAAAATGATAATGTCGTTAGATATAGACAATAATTTAAAAGTATTATTGTTATTGGGAATAGGTATATTTATGGAAAAACCAAATATTCATTATATGGAAATTATGAAACGTTTGGCCGATGCCCAACGATTATTTATCATTATTGCGTCAAGTGATTATATCTATGGAACGAATTATCAATTCAGCCACGGGTTTATAGGTAAAGATTTAATGAATATGACCCAACAAAAAACATTACAAGCAATGGGACGTATTGGTAGAAATAAAATTCAACAAGATTATACGGTTCGGTTCAGAGACGATGATATGATAATGAAACTTTTCAAAGAACCTCAACATAATATAGAAGCAATCAATATGTCGGCGTTATTTTCATCATAAACAGATTGTATTTACAATCTGTATTTTTTTATTTATATTTTGTACTTTGCTCGAGATAAGCTTTAATCCGTTTAGTATTTTCTAACCAATAATTTATATGTTGAGGCAATTATGTTTATATATATTACAATTTTTTTATAACGAAAACTCAAACCAAGATATAAAACCTATTATACAAATTCAAATTGAAAGTACATTATGTGAATTATGTAATGAACGGGAACAATTGTCTGAATTACCTTGTAAACATAAAATATGTAAAGGGTGTTTGGAGACGCAAAAATTATATACCATAAATTCCTGTTTTATTTGTGAAAATAAAAATTGGTCCGAATTGCCTTCCACATTTTTCTAAGTAAATAATATATGAAAAAACCTAGTTGTTTTCAACCCTCATTTTACGCTCATATATTGAATGGAATATTATTGTTCGTTGTTATTTTCATCATAATATTTAATAGTTCAATCCTTCGAAGGTTAGATATGTATCGATTACTAATATTGTTATTATTCATTACAGTAGCAATCGGAATACACGGATTATCACATATGGGATTAGAAATATTTTATGGTTATCATTATCCATTTTTCAAACCTAATAAGTAAACAACAAAAATGATGTTTTATAATTTTTATTATTTATTAGCATATATCGTAATAAAAATTATTACATTTTTTCTAATATTTTTTCAGTGTAAAAGTCAAAAAAAAAAGTGGTAGAGGTTTTCGAAAAATGGACATTTTTAAAATGTCCAATTTTGAAAAAGGGCCGACCACTTTTTTTGAAAAAAATGTGAAATTTTGATTTTGCAGTAAAATGCAGTAAAATACGTTTTTTGATGAAATTGTTGTTTGCATAATTTTTTTATATAAAATTTGTCGGGGTTAAATTTAGGAGATTTATATAATTCCATAATATAAGGAAAAACACGAAAATGGAATTTGAAAATACAAATAAAAACCCAATAAAATATGAATGTAAAAATTGTGATTTTATAACGTGTCATAAAGGAGATTATAATAAACATTTATTGACTCGTAAACATAAAAAAACCCAAGAATTGAGGATTTTGGAATTAAATGGAAAAGAAAAATACAATAATCTCACCCCTCAAACAATTTATAAGCATATATGTAGTTGTTGTAATTATTATACAAATAATTTACGTGATATGAATAAGCATAATAGTACATTGAAACATATACAAAACACAAATAATATACATAACGAAATCAAACGTAATATATGTAATAGTTGTAATAAAGAATTCAATACACAGAGTGGTTTATGGAAACACCGAAAAAAATGCGTTATAGAAGAAAATGACGCATTAGATGAAGATAATAAAGTAAGCATTACGAACAATATTCCAATGAGTTTGATTTTAGAAGTTATCAAACAAAGTAAAGAAATTCAAAATGTTCTCATTGAACAAACGAAAGAATTACAACATAAATTATTAGAGAAAGAGGACCAATTGTTAGAAAAAGAAAATAAATTATTACAACAAAATAAACAAATATTAGAACAAAATGCCGAGCATCATAAGCAAATCATAGAATTGGCTAAGAAGCCCAGTATGGTAAATTCAAACAATACTCAATTCAATTTGAATTTTTTCCTGAATGAAACTTGTAAAAACGCCATGAATATACAAGATTTTATTAGTTCCATCAAACTAACTACTCAAGACTTCGAAACGACAGGACGTTTAGGTTTCGTCGATGGTATTTCTCGTATTTTTATCAATGAATTGAAACGTTTAGAAGTAGAGCGCCGCCCTCTTCATTGTACTGATGTAAAACGTGAAACAGTTTATGTAAAAGACAATGATACGTGGGAGAAAGAGAACCTAGAAAAGAAAAAATTAAAATGGGCGATTAATAGTATAGCGCAATTGAATTTAAATCAAGTACAACAATGGCAACAAGAATATCCAGAATGTGCGGAGAACAATACCACCGCAAACACTAAATTCAACCAAATGGCGATGATAGCGCTAGGCGGATTTGGAGATGAAGAAGAAACGAAATTCCGTGATAAAATCATGAAAAATGTGCTTAGAGAAATTGTATTAGCAAAAGACGTGTGTTGAAATTCGCATTTACATAATTTTATGTTTATACATGAAATTATATATTTACAATGCTTTTTTGTAATCTACTACATAAGGATTACTTTTTAAAGCATCTAAAATATCACTATTGCTTCTATCCATTTGGATATTTTGATATAATTGATTTTGTCCTTGTAATCTACCCATGTTGGCGACATCAACGGATTGATAAGGCATGGTTCCAGCAGCAGCACGTGTATTTTTCAAATAATCATCACGAGAAACTTGACGCATATTAATATTTCCATTCATCAAACTCATATTTCCAGGAACCATTCGGCCTGCGATAGTAGAACTTTTAATATCATTATTACGTTGATTGTACTCTGCTTCATATGATTTCATTTGACGAGTTCTATCACCCGCACCCGCACCACCAGCATAGTAAAAATCACCAGTTGTTTGACGATTATTATCAATGGGTTGATGTGCGCTTACTTCATAAGCACCACCGCGTTGATTACGGTCAACATTCATATGGAATTTAGAATTCTCGGTAGTTTCACGAATTGTTGGTGCTGGTCTATCAGCTGGATTGAAAATATATGATTCAGGTACGGCTGAGCCAGGATTTTGATATGGTCGTAATGTTCCAATTACATTTGATTTTCTAGATGGGCGTAATACGTCTAACAAAGGAGCAACCGCCGCACCTAAACTTCCACTTACCAAACCAAAATAACTGTCTTGATGATTAGAACTACGATTGTTAGGATAAGCACGTTTGGCTTTCATATCATAATCATTGTCGTGAGCATAATTACGGCCATTTGCGTTTGCACCAGCTATAGGAACTTCGCCTAATTGTTGATTATGGGAAGGCATATATTCGCCAGGAATATATTCAGCAGGATTTTGATATCCCGCACCACCAGTATAATCAGTAGTACAGTGTTGACGAGCCGTATCTTTGTAAAAAGTACTAGGAATGCCTTGTAATGTTTCTCCTTTTACCGCACCAGTAGTCGTAAATAAACGGTCCTGGCCCATTTCAAACGCGCGTTCAGGTCTATTTTTTTCAAGACGACCCATTTGTTCAGCCGTCGCCATATTTTTGATAAAACTATTCGCAGGTCCTTCGTGGCCAACCATCATTAAACCACCTGCTTTTGGTTTGTTATCCACGCGTAGTTCATCTGCGGTTTTAGGTAACCACGCATCACGCATCATCATTCCCGAATTGAAACCTTGAGAACCTTCTGTTGTATAACCCAAACCCAAACCAGGAGCAACTTTTTCATCCGCAAAAGGTTTTACATTGGCCATACGCATACTAGGGTTTACGCGTGATTGATAAAAATCAGTCATATTTGGAGCGCCGTGAGCCCATTGTTGATTTTCGGAAGGAGCAAATAAAGGAGCAACTTCTTTTTTCACAATTGTTTGAGAACCTGAACCAACATAATTGTCTAAAACACTTTCATACGAATTATTTTCAACATGACGAGAACGAATATTACTACCGAAGAAGGGAACCATATTGTTATGTTCAAAATAATTGCGGTCAACCTTTTCGCCAGTCAATGAATAATAGTTTGATTGTGTAGTGGTAGGATTGAATGAATTTACAATATTTGATACACTATTAGGATTGAAATATTTATCAGTGTATACACCCGCATTATCGAAACGATTTACAGTAGATAATTGACTTGTTTGGTCGGTTTCATTTGAAACGACTGGATATTCTGATGGATAATTTCGATTAGGCACATCAGTATTCGGTAATTCATTCTGCTTATTTGTAAAATTTTCATTCTTTTTATTTTGATTAGAGACTACATATAATAATCCAAGAGCAACTCCGGGAATAGCAAGTTCCATTTTATATTATATAATTATATTACATTTATATAATATTTTTATACATCTATTCTAAATTACCGAATTCTATTTTGATAAAGTGTTCCAGGACAAACTTTGTCTTTTCCCCCAATACAAATAGAACCCCCTGTTAAATAATATTCACTTTGTTCATTGTTTGCGACAACCATAGGTATTTTGGGAGTAAACAAATCTTTTTCTAAAATACGTGTTTGTATATTTTCGTGAAAACCTTTTTCTAAACCATTCAAAGGATTTAAAAATGGGTTTTCCCAACGTGTATGGTCCATATCTTTATACATCCAAGCAGGATGACTGGCTCTACTTTCTTGAACAAATGGTTCAGCGGAAGTATATGATGGTTGAGAACTGGAAGCAGAATGTATTTTATAGTCGTTGATATCTACTAAATCTCTATTTAAAGGACGAGTTAATCCTAGTAAATCACTTTCTAAATTCACTGTATTTGTTCTAAAATTCGCGCCCCATCCTTGAAGTCTCAATTGTGGGTCTTCTAGAAATGGTAAATCCAATCCAGGCCCAGGAGTATCCAATCTATAACGTCCAGTGAAGGTGCTTTCTTCTAATTGTTTTTTGATTCTTGCTGTATCATCGTGAAATCTTGTAAAAGCCATTATAAATATATCGTTTATATATATATGGAAAAATAATTTTGCTGAAAAACTATTAAACATTATAATAGATAAAATATACAAATCATTATGCCTAAAATATGTTTGAATATGATAGTAAAGAATGAAAGCAAAATCATATTGCGATTACTAGAATCTGTATTACCAATGATAGATACCTATTGTATTTGTGATACAGGTAGTACCGACAATACAAAAGAATTGATTGAAGAATATTTCAATGAACAGAATATTGCGGGTAAAATCATAGAAGAACCATTCAAAGATTTTGGTTATAATCGAACATTTGCTTTACAAGCGTGTTTGGGAATGCCGAATGCGGATTATATACTATTGTTGGATGCGGATATGATATTAGAAATATCACCATCCTTGTCTATAACAAAATTTAAAGAAGAATTGAACTGTGAATTATATCATTTATTTCAAGGTTCTCCTTCCTTTTTATATAAAAATGTTAGATTGGTAAGAAATGTTCCTGGAATTTCATATTGGGGTGTGACACACGAATATGTAAATCCTCCGCCTCATTTTAGATACCATACCATACCGAGTACCGAATTATTTATCAATGATATAGGTGATGGTGGTTCAAAAGAAGAAAAATTTATTAGAGACATTCGTTTATTAATAAAAGGTCTAGAAGAGAACCCGAATAATGACCGTTATACATATTATTTGGCGAATAGTTATAAAGATGCGGGTCAATTGAAAAACGCAATAGAAACATATAAAAAACGAATAAAATTAGGTGGATGGAAAGAAGAAGTATGGTATTCTTATTATTCGATGGGGAAATGCTATAAAGAATTAGGTAATATGTCTAAAGCAATACATAGTTGGATGGAAGGTTATCATTATTTTCCAGAAAGAATAGAGAACCTGTATGAAATCATTATGTATCACCGATTAAAAGGACAATATAATACTGCCTATATGTATTATTGTTTGGCGAATTATGAGAAATCTCGTAAAACGGATTATGACCATTTATTTTTACAAAAAGATATATATGATTATAAATTGGATTATGAATTATCAATCATTGGTTATTATTGTAATTGGAATAACTACAATATGAATGAAATAAATATGAAAATAATGGCGTGTCCCACAATTGAAGACGCCATATTAAAAAATGTATTCACTAATTATAAATTTTATACTCCCAAATTAGTGGATAAAAAATCGGGGGATGAAAGTATAAACATTTCAACTGTGATACCTTCCGAATTTGTTTCTAGTACTCCGTCATTATGTTGGAAAACGGATGGAAAAGAATTGTTAGTAAATACCCGTTATGTTAACTATCATATAGGAGAAAAGGGCGAATATATAAATGGTGAAAAAATACATACGATAAATGTTATTTCAGTAATGGATACAAGTACTCGTCCGTGGAAAAAAACAAAAGAAATTGTATTTCATTATAAAACACAATATGACGATTTATACATTGGTGTAGAAGATATAAGATTATTATCTCATAATGATGCGGTATATTATTCAGGTAATCGGTGTATAGCAATTGGTAATATACAAGTCGAATATGGATGTATAGATTTGAACGAAGAAACGAAGGTGAATTCTACTTTATTGAAAACGAAATATCAACAAGGAGTAGAAAAGAATTGGGTTTTATTTATCGACAAAGAGAACCAAATGAAAATGGTATATAAATGGTATCCGTTAACTATAGGTGAAGTTATCACAAAACAGGACGCCAAATTGTTTTCATCGGTATCATTATTAAATATTACAAATGAACATAAAACTCCTGAATTTTTCAAATATATGAGAGGGTCGACAAATGGAATAGTGATAGGAGAAGAAATATGGTTTATTACACATATCGTAAGTTATGAAAGTCGTCGTTATTATTATCATTGTTTTGTTGTATTGGATAGAAATACTTTACAAGTAAAAAAATATTCTACATTATTTACATTTGAAAAACAACCAGTTGAATATACATTGGGTTTTGTATATAATACACAGGACAATGCGTTTTTAATAGGGTATAGTGTAATGGATAAAGAAACGAAATATATAAATATTGGTAGGAATGAAATAGACAAATTATTCTAGATATACGTATCAATAATATTTAATACATCACCTGGTAAAATAGTTAAGGATACTGAATCAACGGTTAGAATATCTTCTAGAGTTTCTACGCGAGTAATCCAGGCGACAGGAACACTTAATATGGTACTGTTTGCCCGTTCAGTTTCTGATGCGTTTACTATTAAGGTTTCCCCGAGGATAGCCATAAAATTTGCTCGAAAACTTATTTCATGTTCGTGATAGGGGGCTCGTTCATAAAATAAATAGCGTTGTCCTTTTCTTAGATTGATATTGGGGTTCATAGTTGATTTATTATATAGAAAACTATATAATAAAAAATTCAATTTTGTTATACAGACTAAACATTCAATAGTGATCCATCTACTGAAATATAACCAGAAACTCCATATGCTGTATTTACTATTTTTTTTTCATGATCGTTGACTGTTTTCATAAAGTCCGCAAAAATTAATTCATAACCAATACAATTTTTAAAATTATTTTCTGATATTAATAAATATTCATACCATTTTTTAGTGGTATCATAATTTATTTTATATAATGCGGTTAAACAATTATTAGAATCATGATTTATATAATAAATAACATTACTATTATTATTAAATGTGTTATAATTGAAAAAATTGTTTAACCAATATCGTCCACTGATTTTGAATAAATTATCAAATACAATTTTATTGTCGAATAAATATTTCAACGCATAAATGGTCATAGTTCCTTCGCCCATGGATTTAGATTTTGAATGTATTCTATTTACTACATCATTTACATAATATAAATTAATAAAATAATCAGTATTTTCTTTGAAATAATTAGATTCTTCATCTGATAATAGCGAACATTCGACCACAAATATTTTATTATTTGGAATGTTTTCTTTCATAGTTTTAATTGTATTTTTCGTTTGTATGAAACGTTCTTCTTTTGTATAAATACTTCTGGTATTTATGTATGATAAAGGAATTTTTGGTGTATCAATCACCGATGTTATTAATGTTATATTATTCATATATTATACTATATACACCTTTGGACATTTAAATTCGCACAAAAATACGAATTTAAATGTCCAAAGGTGTAAAATAAAATATTATATCTCTATAATGGAAGCCGCTAAAAATATACCTGCGCAAATTAAACATATATTTGATAACAATGTGATAAGCGATTTACAAAGATTTATGAAAAAACGCCAATGTCTAAACGAGACAAATATGGTATTAGTATATTTATTTCATATAGTTCAAACCGCAGGAATTCTAACTACCACAATCGCCGCTGGAAATAATGAGAGAACATACATATGGTTAGGTATTGGATTGAACCTTTTAGCATCACTTATAAATATATTTGAACAAACGAATAATAATATTTCCAAGAAATTGATGAAAGATATACAATTGATAAAAGACGGTAAATATTTAGATGATGGTATCGTGGTTGAAATTGAAGAAAAAAATCCAATACAAAAACAGCCCGAAACCGATACCGATAAAACAAATTTAGAACAACCGTTATTATAAGAGGTCATTGATTTCCGCATTTTTACAAGCATTACCAAATGTTCTTCTATGCCATTTCGTAATTCCATAAGTATGAATTCCTTCCAAATGTTTTTTGGTTCCATACCCAACATTTGAATCTAGCGCATATCGCTTAATTAATTCTGGGTGAGCAATACACAATTCATTTATGTATTCATCTCGAGCAACCTTGGCTAAAATACTAGCAGCGGCGATACCCATATGTTTAGCATCGCCTTGTTCTATCGTAACCGAAGGTAATTCGCAAATGCTTTCGGTTTTTTCATTAAAATAGCAATAAGGTGTAAAATAATTGCCGTCAATAATCGCCATACATTCATTTTGGTATTCACTTTCTAATGGTATATCTTTTCCAACGAATCCTTTTTCTTTTAATTTTGATATAACATTACGAATACATTCGTGCATACCGCGCATAACCGCTTGTAAAATATTAATTTCGTCAATTAAACTATTTTCAACAAATTCAACATGCCATACCAAAGCGTTTTGTTTAATATATTCAGATACTTCCTTTATTTTTTTTTTAGATGAGAATTTTTTACTGTCTTTGATATCTTTTCCATCGAATGATGTATCTTTAGGTAAAATGACGCATGCGATATAAGCTCGACCGAATAAACAGCCGCGGCCTACTTCATCAATACATAGTTCAAATTTATTAGTAGAATTGTAAAATCGGTCTAAAATTGGTGGAGGATTACGAGGTTTAGTAGTTTTAGACATGATCGTTGATAAAATTTATATTGACGAATATAATAAAATCAATTTTTTATTATTTTACTATATATTTTCCTAGTATATTTTATACTTTTATAAATAATGTCATTTAAAATATCACCATTAATATTATTTTTGATATTGTTGATAGTTTTAGTCGTATCTGTGATATTTGGTAATATGTTGAATATGGAAGGATTTATTAGTTTTGCGCAATCAAAAAATTCATCAGAAACAATAATCATTCCACAATATTCATCCACTACCAATGTGTATAAATTATATGATAATATATTTGTCGATAATAACAATGCGAATTTGATTGAAGTAGATTCAACAACTTATGGTAATTCGACATCTGGAAATACTGATTTGACTGGAACAAGCATAACGAATGTCTATGTAACTTCAAGAGATGCGGATACACAGAGTTATGCGTCGATCGTAACAAATGGAGTAGTTTCAGCAGTCAATATAGATAAAAGTTTAATAAATACGAAAGCAACTTCATATAATTCTTTTTCATACCAAACACAATCCACAAATACTGATAAGTATAGTGTATTGTATATTCCATGGGATACAAATACGTATATTCATGTAATTGATAACACAACAAACACAAACAAAGGAACATTTTTATTTGGAAGTGGTTCAGTAATGGATCAAATATTGTATACAAATTCAGTAATTAGTATAACAAATAGTGTTGCTGATACTGATCCAGATATTAATAAGTTAGTAAAGGATACTGTATATGATTCAAATAAATATTTATACAAATTAAGTGCGAATGTGAAATATGATATTAGTAATTCAAATTTAGTACTACAACAATCAGATAGTTCAAGGATTATATATGATAGGTCAAATCGCTCTCATACAATTAGTACTGGAAACATAAGTGAATCCGCGAAAAATGTGATTGCTTCAAATACAGTTGTAAATGTTGGTTATAATTCTTGGGTGGTATTTGATTCAATTGGTCAAAAGATGGTTTTATATTGTAGTTCTACTACAAATACAATCGTTGCGATTGTTGATTATAATTCAACAACTAAACAATATTATTTAAAAAATGTAGCCAGATTTAGTTCCACAAATTTAGTCAATGGAGATCCTAATTATGTAATACCTATAGGAGGAGGTTCATGCTCAGGTTCAACTTCAACTGCTACTACAACTGCCAGTACAACAAGTGGAAATATTCCTTCATTATTAGGACAAGGTTCGGATAGCTACATTTCTGAATATTTTAAATGGTATTGGTTTTGGAAAAATAGTTCAGGTTCTTCATTAGCCAATCCAAATGACCAATTTTCCGAAGATTATATTCTAAAAACACAAATCGTTCCCCCTGTATGCCCATCATGTCCATCATGTCCATCGTGTTCATCAAACACAACTGGAAGTGTTTGTTCAAATTGTGGAGGAAATGGCGGTTCAGGAACATTAACTACTAATGGAAATACAGTGGTAGCTGATACAATAAAAGATAAAAATATAGTAAGTACTGCGGTGGGTGGAGCAGTTGACTTAGGAAAAGACGCGGTAGGTGGAGCAGTTGACTTAACCAAAGATACAGTAGGTGGAGCAGTTGACTTAACCAAAGATACAGTAGGTGGAGCAGTTGACTTAACCAAAGATACAGTAAAAGGAGCGGTTGGATTAACGAAAGAAACTGTAGGAGGGGCGGTTGGATTAGCCAAAGATACAGTAGGAGGGGCGGTTGGATTAGTAAAAGATACCGTAGGAGGGGCGGTTGGATTAGCCAAAGACGTATTAACCCCTAATCCGATGTATATTGGACAAACAACAAATAATTACGGCGTACAATATGGTCAACCAACCTATGGAACTCAAACTAGAAATGCGGATATTTATTCATATTATGGCGCTTTACCATCCAAGTCGAGTAATTTTATGCCTATCACAGCCGATTTCAGTTCATTTGGAAGATAAATTATTTTATATAATGCGTTTAAATATATAAAATAAAAAATGATGTAAATATAGTAAGTATAAATAACCATATGCAAAATATAAATATAAATAATATTTTTGATAGGGATAAAATAGCGAATGAAATAAAATCATTATTAACATCATTCGATGATAATTGTAAAAATATAAAATTCAAAAAAGGTATATATGTGTATGGTTCTCCTGGTTCGGGTAAAACAGAATTTGTAATGAAATTATTAAAAGATTTAAATTATGATGTAATCAAATACGATGCGGGTGATGTTCGTAATAAATCATTAATCGATACAATAACGAGTAATAATATATCAAATCGTAATGTTCTCCAAATGATGACCAAACAAGTGAAGAAAATCGCAATCGTTATGGATGAAATTGATGGTATGAATAATGGAGATAAAGGAGGTATAACCGCATTGATAAAACTAATAAGGCAAAAGAAAACGAAAAAGCAAAGATTAGAAAATATGACGATGAACCCGATCATATGTATTGGAAATTATTATATGGATAAAAAGATGAGGGAATTGATGAAAGTGTGTAATACATTTGAATTACAAACGCCGACCAAAACACAAATTAATAAATTAATAACAACAATCATGCCGAATATACAAACAAATAAATCTAAATTAAAAGAGAACATTGTAAATTATATTCAAGGAGATTTACGAAAATTGATGTTTATTCACGATATTTATCATAAAAAACCCGATATATTAAATAACGAATTATTTGAAAATATATTACAAACAAAATCGTATAATGAAGATTCCAAAAAAATAACGCAAACATTATTGGAAACGCCGATGAAAATGGAAGAACATAATAAATTTATGAATGAAACGGATAGAACGATTGTCGCATTATTGTGGCATGAGAATATTGTAGATGTATTGAACGATACAATTCCTGAAAAATCATATCCATTTTATTTAAAAATATTGGATAATATATGTTATGCCGATTATATTGACCGAATAACATTTCAAAATCAAATATGGCAGTTCAACGAAATGTCTTCCTTGATGAAGACATTTTATAATAATAAATTGTATCACGACCATTTTCCAAAAACGAAACAAATCACCGATATCCGATTTACCAAGGTTCTCACTAAATATTCAACAGAATACAATAATATTTTATTTATTTATAATTTGTCGCAGGAATTAGATATGGATAAAAAAGATTTAATGGCGTTTTTTCAGGAATTAAGATTACACTATGGGGAGAACTTTTGTAATCAGGTGGATAAAATGACTGAATTATTGAAATTATTTGAAAATTACAATATTAGTAAATTGGATATTAAGCGAATATACCGATATTTAGATAAAAATGTGAAAAAAGACATATTGACTACGATAGATGAAGATTTAGACGAAGATTTAGACGAAGATTAACAAAGAAGGTTCTCAAAACGTTCAGTATTATCACTATAACTAGGTCTTTGTATTCCGCATCTGGTGGAAAAACAATACCATTTCGAAGAAGGTTGTAATTGTTTCCAACATTGGTCATTTGCATAATTCCAATGTTCTCCTGTATTTTGTAAAAGAGGAATAGCCCATTCATATAATTCAATCATTTTATCATAGAATTCACGATGTATGATATATCCAGAAGCGGTTTGCGCTTCGAGAATTTTGTATAAAAATGGATAAGGGGTTGCTTGAGAACTTTGTATATTATACGAAATCATACATATATCATATGGGATATGATTATTAAAAAACTCAGTTAGAATGTTCTCAAATTCTATTTTAGAAATGATAAATTGAAAATCATCTTCTAATATGAGAACATTTTCATAATTACGTTCTTTGGCTAATTGAATTGCTTTTAGATGAGAGATGGTACAACCTAAAATTCCTTGCCCAGGGGTGTATATTGCGGAAATACGCTCTGAATTTTCTAATAAATTATGATTCAATAATTCCGTTTCAATTTCGCTTTTTCTATCAATTCTTTTATCGAGATTGATATAAAAAATTTTGTTTATATTATGAGACATTATAATATAAAGAAGATATTTTCGTAAATATTATTATACGCATAAATTGCTCATCACGTATATTTCATTATGTTTGAATTTTTCTATAAAAGTATAGCCATTTTTTAACAATATTTGTCTACATAGTTCTTCTCTTTCGGGTTGAACTCCTAAGGTTTCCATCATTATCAACTCAATTGGAACTGAAAAATCCCAAGATTGTAATACTTCATATTCGTGGCCTTCTACATCTAACGATAAAAAATGAATATAGGTAATATTTGTAGATTTGATTATATCAGTAAGTGTTCTAGGCTTGATATATATAGTATCTTGTGGTAATACTTTATTGTATTCGTTGAAAAATTCATCATAATGAAATTGTGATAATGTATCTTCTACGCCTGAAACAGCCGCATGAAAATCTACGAAATATTTAAATTTTAATGGTTCGGTATTACAACTAACTAATTCGTTAAATAAGAAATTATTTGGTCTAAATTTTTTAAGTAATTCAAATTTATTAGGGTGTGGTTCAATAAGTATTCCTTTCCAATTTAATGAATCCTCAAAAAATTTAGTGTTCGAATATAATACTCCATCTAATGCTCCTAATTCAATATATATACCGTTCTGTTTATTTTTGAAATATTTTAAATTTAAATATTCGTCTTCTTGACATTGGGAATAATACATAATTATATATTATGTATTATACATACTATACATAATATGAACGAATGTGGTTTAATCCGCTTCTACCGTAATTAAAGGAACTGATTTTGGTAATTCTTTGGAGTCTTGTGGGGCAATATTAATTAAGTCATTACCATCTTTTACTAATATTTCAGAGGGCGGAGGAGATACGGGAGATACGGGGGATACTTGGTTGTTTTGTTTATTTTTTTGAATAATCTGTGTTTGTAATTGTAGAACCATACTTTCTAAATCTTTAATACGTTTCTCTTTCTCTGCGTTTTGTTGTTGTAATTCACCTATATATTGTTGCTGTTGTTGCATAATATTCACTGCGTCTTGAGCAGTTAATACTTGAGGTTGCTCGCCATCTTTTTGTAATATAATTTGGTTTCCACCCATAGCACGTTGTTGTTCTTCTGCTTTACGTAGCATTTCATCCCTTTCTGCTTCAATCTTTTTTATTTGTTCTAAGACATCCGGTTTCATCTTAGGTGATCCAGCTTCGTAATTTTCTAACAATTTATCGATTTGATTCATAAAAAAATCTTTAATACCCTCTTCGTTTTTGTTTTTGATAAAATCATTAACTGTTTTTGGTGAATCTTTCAAAAAATCAGGATGAGGATTTTCCAACATTTTACGTTTATCAAAAGTATTATGTTCGTGTGAAAAAACCAAAATGGTTTTCATTGGGTCTAATTGAACAAATGGAATTGTATAATCTTTTAAAAATGCGCGTTCTTCCGCTAATGCGGCGTGGTCTTCATATTGTGTTTGTTTTAATAATTCAGCACGAAAAGCGAATGTTCCTGCGGTTGCGTGTTTAGGACCATAAGGACCACATTGAACCATGCGATTTAAGTTCTTGAAATAAATATAGATTTCACTTGACCCCGCACATAATGCGTCCTTATTGCTTTCCAATCTTTCTACCGCGTGAGAAATTCGGTCAGGTGGATAATAATCATCATCATCCATATAGACGATAATTGTTCCTTTTGCGTGTTTATGCATAAAATTTCGTTTCGTTCCTAAAGGAACTTTTTCGGGTAAAGTAAAATATTTGATTTGAGGGATTTTTGATTTTGCGATTAAATCACTGATTTTATCTGTTCCATCATCTACAATAATCCATTCTACACGGTCTTTTGGATAATTTTGATTACGAAAACATTGAAACATATTTTCAATAAATGGACGACGATTGAATGTAGGAGTGCATACACTTACAAATGGATAATATTTTTTTGTTTTTACCATTTATTTATAAACTACATATTTATTTTTATGTAGTTTATTACGAATTTATTTATTCCATTTTGATTGAATTTCTTTTACTTTATTTACATCTTCTTGTGTAATCCCTGGTGGTAATATTCCAGAAGATTGGTTTGCGCCTGACGCTCCAGGCATTCCAGGCGCACTAGGTGCTCCAGGCATTCCAGGCATTTCACTCAATAATGGTTTTATAACATCATCTACCAAGTCTTTAATAAATTGCATTAAATATTCAAAGAAACCCATATCTTCTTTTTCTTTTTCTTCTTTTAATGGTTCAGGTTCTTCATGAATCTTTATATCACTAAACACACCTAATGTGCCGACGAAAAACATAATAATTAATACGATTGTAATACAATTTAAGGAAATTTTTAAATTATAACTTTGTAAATTTTGGTTATAATCAATAAGTGCGAATATAAACATAACAATAAAGACTAAATTCAAAATATATTTATACAAATAATAATCGAATATTAAATTAAATGCTTTTTTAAAGATATTATCATCGTGCTTACTATTATTATTCTTGATATAATCATGAATCTTACTAAATGAATTATGTTCCTTTCCTAAGAAATATCCAAATGGTTCTAGATAATCCACATTTGCGAATATGCCGCAAAAAGATTGATATAAAATATAAAATACACATAAAACTCCACCGATAGGAACACTAATTAACATAAGCATAATGAAACGCATAAACCCAGTTATAAAAGTAGCTGGTATTCCTAACGCATAATCAGCATAACTATGGAATGTAAATCCAGGAGTTTTTTCAATATAACCAAAATTATATGTTCCAAAGAAATAAGCAATAATTAATCCAAAATACATGATACCCACCAATATATTACTTGTTTTACCGCTTAAAATCGCTGTAAAAAAATTATATACCATTTTAGTAGCATATTGATTAAAAACAATTAATAACAAAAATACAATAACAAAACATCCTTTTAAATTAAATATCCGTCTAGAAAGTTGTGGAAATTTATCTAATAAAATATTTTGTAATTGTTCTACAAACATGATAGAATAAATAAAAAAATAATCTATCACTTTGTAAAATACAGCTAATGGATTTTTTCTATCAATGGAAGCGTTTTGTATCCAATAGGTATCAATTCTATTACCGAATACGCGGTATCCTTCTTTGTCTTTTTTAAAAGCTTCTTTTGCGGATTCAGGTGCGGTTGCTATTGGAGCATCTTCATTATTATATCTATAATACATCAAAAAGAACCAGTTATAACAAGCAAAATAACTGATTAAAATAGTTTCAAACCAAGCAATATATTTTTTAATAATGTTCACATCATTTTGTGGTGGGTTTTTTGAACCAGAAAACGCAATAGCTACTAATTTTGCTTTTTCATAATTAAATTTATCTATTTTTTTAAATATTTTATCTACACCAGCTTTGAGTTGTTTACGTGGATCATCTTTGATTCCTTTATCTGGTTTATCTACTCCATCATAATCCTTATCTGGTAGACCTAAAAAATCAGGGTCGCTTACTGACGCTCCACTTTTATTTCTAGCTCCTTCAATGATCGGTTCATTCACATGAAGAGTATCAAATGTTTCTATTTGTTTATAATTTTCTATTTTTGGTTTTTTAGATTTTTTGATTTTTTTAATTTTATAAATCATATTCATGGTTTGAAAATTATCATCATCTATGTTTTTTTCTGGTTGTTTATTACTAAATAATTCTTTATTCCATATAGTTTGTTCATTCATTATATATTATATTATACGTATAATATAATATAGTATAAATTTTCGCACATCTTACCCAAAAATTTATCGAGCATACATCATTCCACAATTTCCACCAATAAAGGATAAAATATTATATCGTTCTTCAAATAAAGTCATATTGTAGTTATATTGATAAAGTTTCCAATTTGATTTACGAACACCGATAGCGTTTCCACTGGTATCACAAATGATATCAAAACTAGAATTAATCGTATCTATAGGAGGTACATATGTGGTAATTTCCAATTCAATATTTTTAAATTTACTCATATTAATAGCACCAGATGGTTGATATTCGAATGGACTTGTATTTAAACAAAAGTTATAACAAAACAATCCTTCGGAAGCATTACCTGCGGTTCGAGTATATTTTTCGATATATTCATATACACCTCTTGTTAATATATTTTCACGATATTCACCGTTGAATAAAATGCCCATTGTTTCTAAAATATGACGGTAATTATCAGTTTTAAAATCCCCTGTTAAATAGATACCTGTTCTGATTTTATCGTTAGGGTCCAAACCAGGACCATATTCAATATTATATTTAGGGTCAATGTATATAGTTGCACTTTCTAATCCTGCTGGAAGTGTTCTATATGGCCAATTTGTATAATTACTCCATTCATTACGCATATTTACGTCATTACGTTGTAAATAAAACATCCAATTAGAAACCATACCATTCGAATTTAATTTTAATTTTTTAGTTCCTGTTACATTTTCAAAATTATATTGAAATACATCCTTTACTAAATATACTTGGTCTTGGGAAGCAAATAGTTGTGTTTCATCTTTCGATAGAAAACAATAGGTAGCCATTAAATGAACATCAGCGTTCCATGTGGATATTTTATTTGTATAAGATTCTGCGGATATAATAACAGAAGGTGGAGTTTGTAAAAAACGATACATTTGGAAACGACTTTCGTTAAAATCGGGTTGAATATAGGGATATTTATTTCCAATATCATATACATCTCTGATTTGAAATAATTCTTGTATAGGTCGTAAGGTAACATTGATGACTAATTCGTTATATTGTAATGCGATAAGAGGAAAAGCACAGCGGCTATCTAATGTAAACCAAGTATTGATTGGAATATATAAATTTCGACCACGTATGGATGGTTCACTACCCGCAGTATTATTGGTATAATAGGATGAAGGATATGTATTCGCACGGCCTAAAGTATTCGCTGGGTCATTCAGTTCAACTACATTTCCAGACATTTTATTGAATAAATCTTTTTTTTCTGCTGAAAAGTCGCGTTCAACCATAGCAGCCAAATATTCTCCTGAATATTTTTGAAGAGTTAGTGAACCACACGTAATAGTAATTTCTTTTATCATGTGTGTTCCTAAATCCTTTATCCAGCGGAAATCATACGCAACCCAACGTTTGTCTGTGTCTACAGTAGGGTGATGTAAAGGACTCCATATATCAGGCATAGTGACTACCAAATAGGTATCCATTAATAATTCCGCATATCGTGGAATTTTAAAAGTAAAGGTAGATGGTTCTGTTAAACGTAAATCTCTTAAACCATCATAATCTATACGAAACTTTTGTAAACCAAAATTACTATATTTAGAATAAGTAACTTTAAAAAATGTTTTACTTGGATTTCCAGTTAAAATGATATTATTATTGCCTACCGAAATTATATTTAGTAATCCTCCAGCCATTATAAATGATTATATATTATATATATTTTATATATTATTATCGTTATATATTTTATTATGGAAATTTATAAAAAAATATTAATCGTAATTACAATTTTTATTTTTATTTATATAGTATATCGGTTTTTAAAACAAAAAAAATATATACAAGAATTATTCACAAAAGAAGGTTTGGAAAATCCAACATTATCAAATGAAGAACTAGAATTCAATTCTCTCAAATCCGACGAACCAGTTATTATTCAATCTGTTTATAAAACAGATGCTGTATTACCATTAAAAGAATTTGCGTTAAAAGCATCATACAATACTGCGTTTACGGGAAATTATATGAATTTAGATATGATCAAATACGTCTTATCTAGAGGTTGTCGTTTTTTAGATTTTGAAGTCTTTAATATTGATAATAAACCCCAAGTCGCTTATTCTACCGATAGCACATTCAAAAGTATCAAGAGTAAGAATTCGTTATTATTTGATGATGTATTGACTACGGTGATTACAAATGCCTTTAGTAATACTTCGCCTAATCGGGCAGATCCCGTATTTGTTCATTTACGAATCAAATCAACTACAAATGATATTTATAAATTAGTCGCCAAATCATTGTATCTAATCAAAGATAGTATTTATAATAAACCAATGAATATAGGAACTAGAATAGAAGATATTATGGGGAAAGTAATTATTATTATGGATAGTAGTGTAAATTATGATTATAAAAAATATACGTCTTGCGCGAACACTGAATCAAATTGTTATGATTTAAGCAATTTAATCAATATTGAAAGTGGTAATGAACAAATCGGTATACAACGATATAGTGATATATTAAATGAAAAAATCATACACCCACGTATAGTTAACGATAATTATACAGATACGCAATATATAAAGTTAGCATTACCAGATTATGATGTGAAACAAATATCAAATCCTTCATTTATACCATTTGTAAATGATCATAGTGTTCAAATTATTACTTACAGATTCTATAAGAAGGATTCAAAATTAAGTGAATATGAAAATATATTTAATGAAAATAAAGCGGGGATGGTGCCTATGGCTACTATATTGAAATATTTAGATAAAAAGAAACAAGAAGATGAAAGTACCTAATTATTATATTTATATATTGTATAATGAAATATAATAAATACCTGAAATCAAAAAGTAAATCACGTAAAATAAAAAATGAATTATGTAATGATAGCATGTCGTTTCAGGAATGTGAAAAAGCAATATTGAGAAATGCTATTGATAAAACAGAAGAACTCGTTGGTTTTGAAATGGCGAATAATTCCGAAGTTAAAAAGATTATTGGTATACTTGAAGAATTTCTACGTAAAAAAAAATTAGTATGTTATGGCGGAACAGCAATTAATAATATATTACCAAAAAAAGACCAATTTTATAATACTGATATTGAAATTCCAGATTATGATTTTTATAGTAATAATGCGTTGGAAGATGCGAAACAATTAGCAGATATTTATTATAAAAATGGATATATTGAAATAGAAGCCAAAGCAGGTGTTCATTTAGGAACCTACAAAGTATTTGTAAATTTTTTACCTATTGCGGATATCACACAAATGCATAAATCTATATTTAAAACATTGCAAAAAGATAGTATAAAAATAAAAGGAATACATTATGCTCCTCCTAATTTTTTAAGAATGAATATGTATTTGGAATTATCTAGACCACGCGGAGATGTTTCACGTTGGGAAAAAGTCTATGAACGTTTAAGTTTATTAAATAAGCATTATCCGTTATTAGTAAATAATGAAAAATGTGGTCGAATTGATTTTGAAAGAATAAAATCAGATAAAGATGATTATGATGAACGTTTATATTTAGATGTTAGAGATATATTGATAGATATAGGAGCAGTGTTTTTTGGAGGTTATGCGGTTAGTTTGTATTCGAAATATGATGATAATCCAGATAAACAGCAACATCAATTAGCAGATTTTGATGTATTAATGGACAATATCGACAAAGCAGCGGAGGATGTTAAAACACAATTAAAATATAAATCCGAATATTCGAAAGAATATAAACATATAAAAATTATAAAACACGAAGGTGTTCACGAAATTATTCCAGAGTCCATAGAAATTATTGTAAATAATAAAAGTGTAGTGAATATTTATTCAACATTAGCTTGTCATAATTATAATACCATAACTATTCATAAACAAAAAATCAAAATTGCTACTCTTTATACCATTATGAACCTTTATTTCGCTTTTATATATGCAGACGAGAAACGACATAATAAAGATAAATTATTATGTATGGCGAAATACTTATTTGATATTGAAAAAACACATAAATTAGAGAATGATGGAATACTAAATAAATTTAATGTAGATTGTGTGGGAGAACAGTTGACCCTCGCAGATATACGTGCGGAAAAAGCGGAAAAACATAATGAATTAACTAGAGATACGTTGGAATATGAGAAATGGTTTTTAAAATATATGCCTGGAAAAAATAAAACTACACATTCTAAAAATTATACCCGAAAAAATTCTAAACATATTAAACCTAAGACGGCATCGGCGAGTATTGAACCAGTAAAAAAAGATTGGGGTTTCTTATATTAAATTATAACGGTTATGATAGATACTTACACGATGATTTCTCCATCATATTTAATAGCATATAAGCACATCCTTTTTACTATACGATTCACTAATTTTTGATATTTTTTTTTTATACGATCGAAATCACATGAAGTGGTAGAATCGTCAACCAGATAACCGAAAAATTCCCCACCTACGCGATGCGTCCTGAATCTATGGTGGAGCTTTTTTTCTATTTCATAACAGCAATTTGTTTTGATGACACATATCGGTTCAAAATCCGTAGCCACGCTGGCATTGTTCAGACTGTTTACTCGATTCTGAAAATCGTCCGTTGCGGCGTGTATGCCTATTTTAGTTTGAAATGGTTGGCAATGGTTACCTAGTAAGTATGTAAAGCCTGGTAGATTTTGTTTCTTGACACACCTCATATCCTTGAATTTCGGGCGGCGTTTGAAATTGTCTTTCTTTAATGTTTGTTTCTTTTGGGCGTCATTACCTTGTTTTTCTTTTTTCGGAAAATAATATTCCGTGATAGACTTCTGTATAGATTTGTTCATACTACCACATGCCTTCTTCGATTCTTTTTTTGCGCGACCCATGTTTATTTGTATATTTGGTACTACGATATAGCTAACAATATAAATTCAATTTTTTCGAGGCAGTCTGTGCCGTTCCAACACGCATATGTAGTGGTCTTATTCTGAATTTTTTGACTGCGGATGCGAGAGGCGTGGAACGGGCAGCATCTGACTAAATTTCGCTAATAAATGTAGTTAGTCTTTGAACACTATAATACAATAATCCAAATAATATACTTTTAAATACCAATCCATTGAAATTAAAATTTCCGTCCGCATTATGTAAACTTAAAAAAGAGAACCTTTTGAATATGAGAGTATTGATGATAGGTAATTGAAATAAAAAAAACAAGATACAAATGAATATAGGGGTTTGAAATTCAGTCAATAGTTGGTCAATCTTACTTTCGCGATATTTCTTCTCTTCGTGTTGGCGAATATGTTTTTCAGTAGTTTGTTCATAATCGCGAATATAATCATTATTCACATTCGCTTTTGGAATATAATTAGGTTGGACTTGTTCATCATTTGAATATGTAATCGTATCGATAGGAATATCACGCGATTGTAATCGTTGCTGCTGCATATTTTGGAGTTCTATTTGTTGCTGTTCATTAATGTATTGTTTAGGTTTTTGAACAGTTATTTGTTCAAATTGGTTCATGGAATTGGTATGTTGTGTAATGGGTTGTTGTGGAGGAGGCATAATGGGGTTTTGAACTGAAATACCATATGGATTTGGATGAACATTGATAGGTGTGTAATTCGTAGGGGATTCAAACATTTGGTTTTGTGGTGGAGCCGATTGATTAATATTAGGATTGTATGACGGCATTTGAACAGTTATATTTTCTGGTAAATCGGCGATTCTGGTTGTTTTTTCCATTTAATAACTATACAATAGTAAATTATCTAAAGATTGTATAGTTAACGAATTTGATATTAAACTGTTTGTTTATGTTCGGGAGTTCCAATATCAATGACCCGTTTTGTAGTATCACATTTATCAGGACTCGTGGTATATTTATAGCATTTATCACCGTGTTTATACGTTTTTCCTTCAATATCAGAAATAATTGGACCATTAAATACTAAACAATTTTTATCGGTGCAGGCTTTTCTAAATAAACTTGCTAAACCTAGACCCAATAATATTGATAATATGATTTTTCCTAAGGATGAACTAATTAATCTTTTTAAATTCATTATATTATGTATCTATATAATATAAGAATAATAATAAATTTACAAATAAAGAATTTATGATTGTGCTGGAACAACAGTTATATCCGCACTATTTTTTGGACAAGGCACTTCGGTTTGTTTGAATGAAAAACACGTGTTGGCTTTGTCTTTATATTGTAAGATACTAACATTTTCTGGTGTAGGATACACGTAAATCTTTCTGGTATCAGGCATGGTTAAATATACCGCAATAAATCCTATAATTAAACTGAATATAAATGCCGGCATATGAATATATTTTGTAAAAAATCCCATCTTCTATAATATACTAAATGAAAAGAAATAATAGAAAATACTTATTTCTTGCCCTTCTTCTTCTTTTTCTTTTTATCTTTTCCCTCTTTGGCTGCTTTCTCATCGTTTTCCATATCTGCTAATAAATCGGGATGAATATAGGATTTTTCTTGGGCGGCTTCACCATCTAATCTAAATACTAAATTATTCGTTTGTTGAGTTTGTTGTAAACTATATGCGACGGGTGGTGCGGTTTGAGCGCGCATTTGGTTTTCTAACGCGGCAGCTTGTTTCCTCGCTTCTAATTTTTTCAACATACGCTCTCTAGTCGCTTGATGTTTCGTCATACGGTCTAATGCGTTTGTATCCATTCGCATATTTTTACCCATTCCACCCATACTTTTGGTTAGATTTTTAAACATTTCGGTGAATTGCTCAGTTCCACCCATATCTTTCATCTTACCAAATAATTCACTGGCTTCTTTCATAATTTCATCGCGTGAAATTTCGCCATTCTTCATTTTGTTATCTAGTTTACCACTTACTTTTTTCATTAAATCCATAATTTTTTTAGGGTCTTTCATTAATTTTTTGACTACATCAGAGGTATCTTTGATATCTTCCGAATCATCTCCCAAAATATCTTTGAATTCACCCGAAATTTCTTCCGCCATATCCTTCGCTAATTTGCCGATTTTACCGTCAAATAAACTCTTTAAATGGTCTTGCATATTTTCCATATTGGGTAATCCTTCCATTTTATCGAATGTTTTTTTGAATTCTTCTCCACCAGGCATATTTTCAAATACTTTACTCATATCGGGCATTTCAAATGGTTGTTCGCCATTGTTTTCACTCGTTGAATTATCGCCAGTTTCACCTGTTATATTGGAAAAAAATTCACTAATACCACTGATGGTTTCTTTTAATTTATCATTCAGCTCTGATTCATCTATGCCTTCAAACATATTCATTGTATCTCCAAATGTGGTTTTATCTTTCACTCCACCAACCACCGTAAATAATAACAATTGTAAATATTTCCACATTGTTTTTTTAGTATTTTCAGATAAACCTTCACAGTTAAATAACAATTTAAAATCTACATTTGGTAAAAAAATTGTATTGGTATTGCTATCTGGTTTGAAAATATCTTCGTTCTGGTATAATATATCAAAAAATCTCTCAGGAAAAACACCCATACAATGTTCAAATACGGTTTTTACTTCTTCTTCTGTAAAATCATTAGGTGTAGACCAATTTGACCATAAACTAGAATATTCGGGGAAAGTAATAGATAAATCTTTTGTAAAATCAGTTATCACTGAACGAAAATTATCGGGTATTTTAGTTTCAGTATCCATGAATTATAGTAAATAGTTATGTATGTATTTATTATCTTTTTTTGTAAATATAATATTTATTATATATAACAACATAAAATACAAATTTTATATAGTATAATGAAAATTCTATACGGGTTCGCAGATAAAGTAATTGATATTACCGATATTTGTTTTTCAAAATTGCGAAAGGATAATATAATAACTATACCATATGATGATATTATTAGAGCAAATATATTTACAGACCCAGCGATTCATATTTTAAAAAAAATATATATATTGAATAATCAATATATAACTGAATATGATGATACTGTAATTATACAGATAGATGTATCAAATAATAATGTTGCTACTATAAATAAAGATATACAATTGAATAATGCCTTATACACTTCACAAGCGATTCATTCTAATTTACAAATAAATTATGGAAGTATGAACGATGAATTACCTGAACAACTAATGGCTATATTATATTTAACTGGTAAAGAGAAGGTATTGGAAATAGGTGGAAACATCGGTCGTAATTCATTAATAATTGCTCATATATTAAATAAGCAAAAAAATAATAAACTTGTAGTATTAGAAAGCGATATGGATATTTCAAAACAATTGTGTGAAAATAGGAATATGAATCAATTTGATTTTCATATAGAAAATTCTGCGTTATCAAAGAGAAAATTAATTCAAAAAGATTGGATTACTATGGAAAGTGATGTAGTATTAGAGGGGTATAAAATGATAAATACAATTACGTTGGAAGAATTAAATAATAAATATAATATACCCTTTGATACATTGGTTTTAGATTGTGAAGGAGCTTTTTACTATATTCTCATGGATATGCCCGAAATATTAAATAATATAAAATTAATAATAATGGAAAACGATTATAATGATATTGCTCATAAAGAATATATTGATGCTGTTTTGAAAGAAAATAATTTTTATGTAGATTTTTCATTAGGCGGTGGTTGGGGACCTTGTTTTAATAATTTTTTCGAAGTTTGGAAAAAAAATACATAAATAGTTTCCATAAAAAATGACCAACAGGTCATTTTTTATTTAGGTTTTATAATTGGCTTACTTGTGTCATAGTATCCACTGAACTAGGAGTAGCATAACAACTAGTTGTGTTATTTGATATTCTATAATTATCTATATCGCAATCGTCTTCATTCTTGTATGTTTCAGTTATTATGTTTGATGAAGTAAATAATGTATCAATATTGTCCAAATCGTTTGTTTTGCGCATAGTATGAGTTTGTAGTAATTTTGGTAGTGATTGTGTATGAAATGTATTAAATACATCGGTTTTTCCTACTGCGTGAGAACGGGTTAATTTTGCGGGAGTAAGTTTTATAGTTAATAATTGGTCATCAAAATTATTACCATCATCATTTAGATTATCTTCTTCTCTATAATTCTTAGAGGTAGGAGTAGATGTGTATGTATATTGTCTTCCTTGTGAAGTTTGACGAGCAGTAGTATACATTATACCTAATTGTGTGCCGATGGAATGATACATAATGCTTATATCATCACATAGATTTATTAGGAATTTGTCGTGAGATAAATTATTTGTCTTCATATACATTCGCATTGTTTTGAAAAATATTTTTAATTCATCTTTAAATATTCTTTCTTCTAATTTATCCGACATTGATTTTGCATTGAATAATAATTCTAATGTTTTTTGTCTAAACATATATTTGGTCAAGTCATTATTTATTTTAGTTGTAGCTATATTTGACGATGGACGCATAACCGATACACTTTCCAAATGTTCTAATTGTCCAGATAGTATATTATAATCGGTTGGGTCGCCAATCTCCGCAGTAGAGCATACAATACCATATAATTCGGCACATATAGTGGTTGGACTAGTTGTTTTTATATGATATATTTTTTCGATTTCACCGACGATAATTGGCTCTACTAAACGTTCAACCCACTTGTTCGTTTTCCAATCATATATGAAACCATTTTCTAATACGATTTCTACATTTTTCAATGCTGGATATATGTATCGATGAAGTGTTTCTCCATAAACCAGCGATGATTTTTCCATATTATCTACAAACAAATAATCACAATTTTCATAATCACTTAATTTTTTTAGTAATATTACATTGTGATTAGAACCAAACCCGATAAATACATTGGGGAAATTACTATTTACCATAGTCGCTAATTTACTAGTATTACATTCTCCTGTGGTTGGTTCGCCATCAGTCATAAATATATGACTTACTTGTAAATTTGGTTCTTTTTCTAATACAGTTGTAATCGTATCATTCGCATATTGTAATGCTTTTTCAATATTCGTAGAATTATCGGCTTGTAATGATTGAATGATGGATAGTATATTTTCTTCGTTTTCTTTGTTCACAATCATATTATCAATAACTACATCTACTCGTTCATTAAAAGTATGAACACGCAATCGAATATTCGTAGTATCTAAGGATACAATATAACGAACCATACTTTTGAAAGTTTGTTTTACAACATCGAGTTTAGATACATTATAATATGCGGGTTCATTCATCGAGCCTGTAATATCAACAGTAAAGATAAGTAAAGTAGGAAATTCGGTTTTTTTTGTTTTTTTCATTTTAATACTTAAAATTCCAAATGTTTCGTTTTCATTTATAATATCTAACGCAGGTATATCGCTGTTTGAAAGTAAAGAAATCATAGTTTTTTCAATCAAATTATCTTCTGAAATAACGGTTTTATAATCTGTCTTAGACATTTTGAATTATGAATATATACGGCGATAACTGTTTAAATCGGTTGGGGGTAAAATAAGTGTTTAGCTGTTTAATATAAATATGAAATATAGTAAACCATTCAATTTTTTACTAAATTACCAATCACGATTCGCCATAGGCAAATTCGTAATATCTGATGTTTTTTCATTATGAGTAGCGAGTTCATCTTTATGAAATCGTATTTTTGTTAAAATATATTCTTGGTCGCGCAGCATTTTTTTCCTTTTTTCTAAATCGCTCATTTTATTTTTACTACAATAATATAATGTAATGCCTACAATGGTGATAAATATAATAAAAATACCAATATTAAATACATAATAATAAATGGTAGTGCGATTATTGTGGCACTGTTTTAATGTTTGAAATAAATAATTTTTGGCGGAATTTTCTATAAGTTTCGGATATTCCATCTTTATAATTATAACAGGTATAATTATAAAATAAAAACAGCATATTAAAATAGATTACTATTCACTTTGGTAGGTAATCCATGACCAAATAGTATCATATACAACAATACAAGAGAACCTACAAAAATACTTCTATCAACGGCAACACTTTTTGATTGTTTTAGTATCAAGAATAAAATAACGAAAATAACCAGCGCAATAATGAGCGAATGAACGACCATCAACAAACCCTTTTCCATTTTATAATCTATACACAGAAAAAACGATTAGAAATTCATTAAATAATATAAAACGGCTAAATAGGATAAGATGGCTAAAATAATGGATATTACCCAAATAGGAATCACTGTTTTATTTTTATATCCTACCCCAAATGGCCTAAATCCTCCTTCATTATTGTATAGAAATGCGGGCTTTATGAAATGTATGATAGAGAACAATATCAAAAAAATAAAAATCGCGACATTTAATTTATGATATCTAACAAAACCTTTGATATTCGGCATTTTCAAATTATATTCTATTATATAATTTGAAATTATTTTGCGATTTTTACTACTAAAATTCGTCGTCTTCGTTATAATAATCACCGTCATCATAATCTTCACCTAAATCCGTAATATCATAACCCTCTGCGTCCGCTTCTTCATTATATTCTTCATCCGCTTCTTGCTCTAATTCATTCACATTCTCGCCTACTACATTTGTTGATATTTCATTCATAGGATTTTTTTTAAGCCAGTATACATCTTCCATTAATTCGGTCATTACATTTCCACCTTCGTCAATATCTTGATTCAAAAATTCAACTGCTTCATCTATTTCACGTTCATTTGTCTTTTTATTGTATTTCACTAAGCTTTTTTGTTGTCCGACATTCCATCGTCCAATTCTATAGTTTTTCATTAAATCTTCTACTTTACGTTCTTCTTCACTCATATTTCCAAAAAATTTAACGATTTTATCTTTTTCTTTCTTTTTGTCGCGACCTACATAATGCATAATATTTTCATATGAAAAATTAATTGCCTTTTTATTTTTATCCTCGATTTGTAAAAAGATAGTTAATAATTTACACACTCTTTCACTTAAATCTGTTATATCTAATCTTTCCAAAGTCATTTCTTGTATTTCTTCATTATATTCTATGAAACTTTCATCTGTTATATTTTCAACTGCGCTATTTACGACATCGTATTTTTCTTCTCGAATATTTTCTCGGCGGGTTTGTTTATTATGTTCATTATCCGCTACTAATAAAAGGTTATCTTTACTGAGGTTGATATATTCGTTGATGGCTACATAAAAACAATGAATAAATAAAGAAATAGTAGTATATTTATCAAACAGCGAATAGTATTCTATATTGTCTTTTTCTAATGGACTAATGATGGGTATATTCTTGGTGAAAAGTTGTAAGTTCTCCAAGTTAGAAGAAATTTTTAATAATAATCGGTTCAATACTTCATCATTATGTAAGGAACTCATTTTTGAATAATATGAATCTAGCATGCTTAGTATAGTTTCCATATCGTTTGTTGAAAACCCCCAATGACGTGGGATTGCGTGAGTCGCAAATATACTGTGTTTATTCAAAATCATTGTTGGATATACAGTAGTCAATGAGTATATAACATTTTTAATATATTGACTGAAGGAATATATTTCTTCATCTGTATATGTTTTAATTTCTTTACTATTTAACCAGGAGTGAACCGTTGAAATATAATTTAAAATCTTCTCTAAATCAATCGTTTTCAACGTTTTTGAACCGTATTTTTTCAAAAATTGTAGAATTGTTTCTCGCAATAGATTGTTTTGTTCATATAAATGGTCTTTCAAATTATTTAATTCTGGGGTAGGTTCATGTACCATTTTGTTAGGTTCATACGTAGATAACACGCCGCGTAAAAGTTCTCTTAATGTTAAATCAATAATGTGCGTATTTTGTAAATCCAAATTCTGTAATACATCTTTCAATATATCTACTTTGGTAAATACAATTGGTTTACTTGTATGAACTACATTTTGTTCGGCAATGATAGTCATCAATTGATGTAAATTTTCAACCGTATATCGCTTTCCATTTTTCTTTAAAAATTCGGTCTTCTCTTGTATTGTCCAGGTGGATTGATATCCTGGTGGTTTTTCACTACATAAAGATTTTATTTTTTCAGGAACAGGTAAATTGCGGTCATAATTACAATAATGGATGAAAGCCGCATATATATTTTCTTCCAAATGTCCTAGCGGAATAGCTGGATATTTTATTCCTGTAAATCCTTCGTGATAGAACATGAAGGGGCGAGAGATATCCTTTACATTTTTGATAACCAATCCTAATTTTGAAGCGACGGTTAAATATACATTAATGTTCTCATTGTCTTTCGCAAAATAACGAATAGGATTCACCATATTGCTTTCATTACAACAAGCATTTTCCATAAATGGTTTTAATCCTGAAGTCATCAATAATTCATCCTTCGATTTCACTATTTTATTTATACTTTCAATAATAGCATATCCATACTGAGCCAATTTACTTTTTATAATATTGTAATTTTGATGCTGGATTGGTTTACCTTCTTGTAATAAATTCACGAATTCTTTATGGAAATCGGCGGATACATTATTCGTAGTTTTCACAACGGAGTAATCAACCACCGGTGGTAAGAAATGAACCCATTTTTGAATACTATGTGCGTCATTCAATACAATATCTGGATTCAATAACAAATATTCTTTCTTTTTCAAATATAACTCTATGATATCACTTCGTTTCAAAATAGATTTTTCTAATATAACCTTCATTCTCTCTACAATTGTATTCGGGTTCAATTGTCTCATCGATTTCCAAGGTATTGTATTTGATTTACTACCATCTAGAACACACGCAATATATTTTAGAGAACTCATATCTTCTATACCGGCTAATGGATAACCATTGAACGAACGAACACAGCCAGGAAACGTTTTACGATTTTGGAAGGAAGGAATTGCCGTTTGAATACCTACCAATATGACCGCACCAGTAATAACAATCATCATTTTGTTATAATATTCAGTAAATGGTTCTAATGGTTTTCCGGTATTTTTCTCTTTCAACTCGGATTCTTCGCGATATTTTTCTTCGGTTTTAATGGCTTTGTTCATAATTTCATTCGTTTTGGATAGGACGAATTCTTCCAATACATTCATATCAATATCTATATTCATACATACCGTTTTGTAAATATTGTAAATCATTTCGGTTTTTTCATTTTCAAATACTTTGTCTTGTTTTTTTGTTAATTGTTCAATCATCATTGCGCCCAAATCTTTTTCCATGATATCGTGTGTCTTTACGCGGAAACCGGCTTCGTCATAACCTTCTTCGGTGCTATAATCTATTTTACGGATAGAAAAACCACTGTGTTTATCATAGATAGAATCGCCATCGTCATCTCCGCCAATTTCTTTACATAATTCTATTTGCGCCAACGCATAATCCCCACCAGTGATAAATGTAAATGCTAATTTATATAAGAAACTAGGCATTAATTTGGTGTTGGTTTCTATACAATATTTCCAGTAAGGGCTTTCACTCAAATGGTCAATCATTGGATCGCGACAGAATTTATCTACGAAACGCACAATATCGTATTGTTTTTTAGTAAAATCTTCTTGTGATAGGATTAAATCGCGTAATTTTAAGTAGGGGGAAGTGATAATTTCTTCGGTATTCGATAATTTTCCCAATTCAAACGCCAAATTATTTGCTTTATGACGTTGTATATCATTTAATATTTGTAATTTTAATAATCGTTTACGATAAAATTCTATATCGTGTTCTAACGACTTTTCCAATTCTTCTACGGATACGACATAACGCTTATCAAATTCACCTACTAATTTTTCACGGCTTAGTTTCTTCAAACGGTCTTCGGTTTGATTTAATGTTTCACAAATGTTATTTTTCGTATTTTTATAACAAGATGAACTAATATTACAGAATAAAGTATTGGTATCGATAAAAGCTTCTTCGGAAATTTCTTTATCGTGAGTCCATACATTTTTAATGCGACGATAATATTCTATTTTTTTGCGAAGGTCTGCTTCATTTTCGATTTCTTCTTGTTCCTTTTTAGATAATGTTGAAATATCTACACTTGCGGGTAAAACGGGTCTGATTTCTAAGATAGCATAATCCCCGTTATTCACTTCTTTTTTTCCGTGAATTAAGGTTTTGGCCAAATCTTTTGATAATGCGGGTGGACAATCGTGTTTTTGAACCAGGTTCTCAGCCAAGTATTCAATAAATTCATCCGCCAACATTTTCTTTTGTTCTTCTTTGTATTTTTTCAATATATCATAGGGTGTATCATCAAATTCTTTATCATAATATACATCATCATTATTATTGTCTTTTTGTAATTCTTTTAAACTACTATATTGTTTCGACAAATAACGGCGCACACAATCACCTGGCTTGATTTTTTCAACATCCGTCATTTCATCCACATTTGGTTTCGATAATAAATTCATTAAATTATCAGGGGTTACCAAATCAATCAATAAAGATTTTATCAAATAACTGTAAAAATTACCATTATCCAGTTGGTTCATATAAGATAATACTTCTGTTTCGGAAATGTTTGTTTTCTCTTTATTTTTCGTTAACAATTTATAGTTTTCATAGAAAGCATCGATAAATTCCTTTTTCGCATCAATCAAATTGAAAATAGGGTTTATCGCAGTTGGAACATCATATTTGGCGTTTCGCAATGTGCTCATTTTATAGGCTTTTTCCGCAAATTGTTTTTTAATATCAAAAATCTTGTTTTTAATAAAATAACGTATTTCCATATATTGTTTATAACTAATATCGTTCGTATATACCATAAAAGGTTCTAATGCCTGAACAACATCAATAAACGAAATTTTATTCTTGATATACTTTTGAAATACTTTTATCAATAATTTGGTTCTAGGAACAATAACGTTCAACATATTTTGAAATTTATCCTCATCCTCTCCGATTTCATCGGATAACAAATATTCTTCGATTTTGGATAAAAATTTGATATTGGAATCCGCTTCTATTTTTTCATAATTGATTTCATTTTCGAAATTTTCAATGGTATGAGGAATAATATCCGTTTTTGAATGTAAAGCACGGAATAACATAAAAAAATCATTATGTAAGTTGGAACGTTCTAACATACTGGTCATTGGTAAATTAATTTTTGAGAATTGAATGACTGAGGAAGGCAACATAATAAGAGATTTCAATGATAGTTTATCATTTGGTATCATAGGTTCTCGAACATATACTTTTTTCCCATTCTTCATTACTTTTTCGCCCATTTTCGTCAAGCCTAAATTATATCGTTGGACTACAAATTGTGTAATATTTTTGTTGTACGCAAACCCCCGCCGCATGCTATTGACTGGTTTTATAGTTTCCGATTTATAATTACCCAAATTATCAATGATTGTATCAATATCCGCGAGAACCTGTTTATTGGTAATAAATTTGTTAGGATCGTTTACGTCATCAAATGGTTTTAGGGCATTATTATATTCATTATGTAAAGTGGAGTAGGTAGAAAATTGGTTGGTCTTTTTGTTTTTATAATAATCCATTTGTGTGTAATACATATTTATAATGGCGCGCTTATCAAATATACCAGCACCCCCATCAAATAGACCAGGTTTAACAATGGAAACAACAGGTAAAACCCATTTTAATTTAAAATCTAAATTGTATAATTTATCAACGAGTGGTTTGTATAATGGTCCAACTTTCTTGAAATCACTAATATTTTTGTTGTTATCGAATTTTGAAAAAAGTTCTCTTAATTGTTTGAAACGTTCGATTAATAAATGTATATCATCCATAACAACTTTGGTTCTCTGACTGTTTGGAATGGTTGATAATAATTCATCCATTAAATCATTCACTTGGACTTCAATACTATATCTTTGTTGTCCTTCAGGTATTTCAACAATATCTGTAATATCTTCCAACATTTCACCGAAAACAATCGCATCACCTTCGATAAACTCTTGTTCAAGTATATTATTGATATTCACATCCTTTTCGGCATCTTTGGGTATATCTATAATACTTTCTCCCATTTCAGTAAATTCAATAGTCGCTTTGTTGTCTAGTAAACTATCTTGTAAAATATTATCTATTTCGCCTTCTTCTACCTTTTCTTTTAAAGAGGCAAGAGAACTTTGCTTATTCATACTGGTGGGTGGTTTGCGAATAACAATTTTTTCAATAGGAATATGTTCAGGAATACCTTTGTATTCGAAATCAATGTACATTACAACTAAATCTGGAAAAGTGGTAATTTCAATCATATCTTCTTCTAAATTAGTAATTTGGCCAGTAATAACCGCGGGAGCTTCACCACCAAAATGAACATCAATCCAAGTATTTGGGAGTAAATTATTCATTCTACAATAACCTTTTTCTTTACTACTGCTTAATATTTCAATGGCTGTAATACTTTCATCACTAATATATCCGTTGGGCAATATATTCAATTGATAACGTTTAAAATTACTAATATTAATGAGTATCATTTTATTATCGTCGATATAGGTTATCAAATAACTCATTTCATGAATATCAGGATTAGAGGGCGCTAATATATGAATAATATCGCCTAATTCAAATGATAAAGATTTTTCATAGATAATATGTTTGTCCGTATCTGTATCTTCCATTTATTATATAGTGTTAAATTTTTTATGTGAATAAAGAACTAAATTATATTTACACAAAATATTAAAAATAGAAAGTAATTAAAGATAAAATTGGTATTACACTATAATATGTCTAGTAAAGTAGAAAGTATGAATGAAACAGTGTGTTATACAGTGGATGTTGAAAATTTTTCCAAAGATATCATAACTATGAAAACTTATCTCAAAAATGATACGCAATATGGTATTTTAAAATATGATAAAAACAAATTAACCGTAGAAAATATAGAAAATACCTATTATCGTTCTATTATTACTACTGCCGCCCCAGAACATCGTATTTTATCCTTTTCTCCACCCAAGGCATTAACAAACAATAGTTTTTACGAAAAATATTCGGAAATCAATGATGATATATTGGTAAATGAAATCGTAGAAGGAACTATGATAAATTTGTTTTTTGATGACCGAGTTCAAAAATGGGAAATCGCATCCAAAGGCGCAGTGGGTTGTTCGTATTTTTATTATCGAAATCAATACGATGTAGACTCAGACAAATCAAATCAATTAACTTTTTATCAAATGTTTATGGACGCGATGTGTGGTAAAGAAGGTCAGCAACTGAATGATTTGGCCATTTTGGAATATTTACCAAAAACTCATTCATATAGTTTTGTATTACAACATCCTGAGAATCACATTGTATTAACGATTCCATCGCCAAAATTATTTTTAGTAGCGGTATATGAAAAAGTAGGCAATACTACGGTAAAATATATTCCACCAACAGTATTTGGAAGTTGGGAAGTATTTGCGAATAGTAATATTCAAATTCCCAATCAATACAAAGTATCGTCATATGAGGAAGCAAAAGAAACCTATTGTTCTATACAGAATGATTTTACAAGTATAGGGGTCATGTGTGTACATTTGAAAACGGGAGATAGAACATGTATTAAGAACCCTTCCTATGAAGAAATCAAATTATTACGTGGAAATAATCCTAATTTACAATACCAATATTTATGCGTTCGTCGTATGAATAAAGTGAAGGATTTTTTATATTATTTCCCGCAATATCGTGGTTTATTTTATCGTTTTTACCAAGATTTTGAAAATTTCATCAATAATGTTCATACATCGTATTTAACCTATTATATTCAAAAACAAGAAATCGTAATCTCAAAAAAATATGCTCCCCACGTATTTAAAATCCATCACGAAGTATATTTACCATCCTTACAAACTGAAGAACCAATTATTGTGAAACGTAAAGTAGTGAAGGAATATTTTGAAAAGATGGAACCACGTGAATTAATCTATCATTTGAATTATGATAGACGAATGTATATGAAAAGTTTTTTGAGCGAGACAACTAAATAAAATATAAAAAATTATATATGATGCTGTATCATATATAATTAACAAAATGTTTATAATCCCGAATAAACTTCAGACAATCTACTCAAGTTTTGTAAGTATTTCATAGTATGTGCTTTATTTGTGTCGCTCATATCTTTCACAGGTTGTCGCAATGTATCTATAATTTGCATAATCGATTGTGAATTCGCCAAATGTCCTATATCATCATTATAGTCTTTTTCATAAAAAAATTCGATTTCACCTCTATTAATAATTTCAAAATAAGGTAGATATATAAATTTATACCAAGCCTTAATAATAGCGGTAGGATTGGCTCGTTTAATCATATCAAACGAGTGTTTGGATACGGGTAAATCTTTATTTTCTGGAAAAATATTAATAATATCGTCTAAAAAATCGAAAAAATGGTTATTGAATGCTTTTAATATATTACTTTTTTCAGACATTGAAATGACTTATAAAAATAGTATGAGAAACCCTTTATATTATTTTTCCGCATTTTTTATATAATTCTGGGCTGTTGATTCAGTTGACCCATTTCTTCTGTTCGCTGTTTCTGTAATGTATCTATGGTAATACTATTGGATAATTTATTTGGACGATATGTATCAGGAGGGGTATTAATCGCAAAAGTATCATCTTTTGCTGATACATAATTGTACATTTGTCGCATACCACCAGTGCCTTTACAACTGAGTTCATCAGGGGACATATTGTAAAAGGTAAATTGTTCAGATACAATATTACAATTGTTGCTACTGTTTAAAATATACCCCATAGGTTCTCCTTGTTGTGCGGTAGCTTTATTCGTCATGGATGTAATATGTTGTTGATATTGCTGAACGATATCATCTCCGCCGTATATAACTTGATAATTTTTTTTCACTAATAACAAAGCAGGAACACTATGTATATTGGGAGGCAAGACAACTTTACCACCATTTTCTAATTGAATATAGATTTGATTATTTTTAGGGTCTCTAACACGTTTATCAATACAAATAAAACTGATTTTATCAACCACTGATGTTTTTGCTAGAGTTTGTAAAACTTTTTGTGAATGTTTACAAAAATTGCTATAATATAAAATATCCATTTTCTTATATTATAGTAAAAAAGCATTTTTTATTTACAAACGAAATTTACATTTTACCGCTACACATGGAATATAATAATCTATTTTGGAAATAGAAAATAGTATAACCTAGGACAATGGAAAACATTTTAATATAAAAATTAACGCCTTTACCCTTTGTAATTCCAATATATAAGGAAGAAAGGAGAACAACGGCCATAAATATAAATCCTAAAATGGATAAATAGTAAAAATAGATGCAATAATCTTTACTTAGAGAACCAAACAATGTATCCATAATATCATTCATTTCTATATTTTAACTGTAGAAATAAATTGCTAAATTATTTAAGTGAATTTACACACATAGTATAAATTACACGGGTTTGCATGTACATAACAGCGTTCACGAATACGCCCAATAAAATGGCGAAGATGGTGGTGAAACTGAATTTCTTGATCTTGAAGATAGCAACAAGAGCTGCTGCGATGGAGCCAAGTAAACCAATGAAGGCGACAATAATCATGATAAAACTGATTAAGCACCAATCTTTGCCGACAGTGCCGAAAAACAAATCAACGAGTTTATTCATTATAATTTAACTTAAGAAATTTTTTACTAAAGCGCCTAAATATATTTTATAATTATTAAAACTTTACTTACAAAAAAATTCTACTAAAATAAAAAACAGTATAAACAAATTTTATGTAATAAAATATATTGTGTAATTTATATACGAATGGATAATTCTACTATATGGAAAATAATCGATAAATATTTCACAGACAATCCACAATCTTTAGTAAGACATCACGTAGAATCCTATAACGATTTTTTCAAAAACGGTATTTTCAAACTTTTTAAGGAGAAGAATCCAATCGCAATACAAACGAATTTCGATAAAACAATCAATGATTATAGAAACAAATGTTTCATGTATTTGGGTGGTAAAGATGGAAGTAAAATTTATTTCGGCAAACCAACCATATATGATGATAAAAATAGTCATTATATGTTTCCAAACGAAGCCCGTTTGCGAAATATGACGTATGGAATGACGATACACTATGACGTTGAAATTGAATTTATAGATATTTTAGGCTCAACTGAACAACCTAAATTGATGGGTATAGAAGATATTGAAATGTTTGGTGGTGATAGCGATAGTGAAGATGAAAACGCAAACAATCGTTTGTTAGAAATTGAACAATATGGAAATGGTAAATTGACGGAGGAACGTTTAAATGAAATAAAACAACACAAACGCGAAAAGGCCGAGCGAGAACTACTAGAAGGAGGTGCGAAAGTGAAAATTACAAAAAAGAAAGAAGTAAAATTGGACGAATTAACTCCTGCGCAAAGTGAAATTATTAGAGAAGCGACCGAAAAATCTATGGTAGGAAATACACAAACATACAACACCGTTTTGGAAAAAATATATTTGGGTAAATTTCCTATTATGGTTCAATCTGATTTTTGTGTGTTGGGTGGATTACCAAAAGAAGTGCGCCATACGATGGGTGAATGTTCAAATGATATGGGTGGTTATTTTATTATTGATGGAAAGGAAAAAACGGTGATTACACAAGAAAAATTCGCCGATAATATGTTGTATATTCGTGATGTGAATGATGAAGAAGTCATGTATTCCGCCGAAATACGTTCGGTTTCTGAGAACGTATCAAAACCAATTAGAACATTATCCGTAAAAATGTTGACCCCTACTAAAAGGTATACGAATAAAAATATAGTGGTGAATATTCCGAATGTGCGTAAGCCCGTTCCATTGTTTATTGTATTTCGTGCGTTAGGTATCATTAGTGATAAAGAAATCATCACCATGTGTTTATTGGATTTGAACAAATATGATTCCATGGTTGATTTATTCATACCATCTGTTCACGACGCATCTATTATTATGACGCAGCGAAGTGCTCTTCAATATCTTTCTTTATTAACCAAAGGAAAAACAATTGCGAGTGTTCTACATATTCTTTCCGATTACTTTTTACCACACATTGGTGAGACTAATTTTTTGAACAAGGCCTATTATTTAGGTTATATTGTATTCCGTTTGTTGTGTGTTCAAACTGGATTAGAACCACCAACCGACCGTGATAATTTCAAATATAAGAGATTAGAATTAGTAGGTTCTCTTATTCACGATTTATTTCGCGAATATTATACAAAACAACAAAAACATATTAGTTTAGAATTCGATAAACGTATCAATTTAAAAGAATCGATTTATGGAAATAATTTACAAAAATTGGTGAAAGATTTTTACAAAGAAATATTCAATAAACGTATCGTAGAAACTGGGTTTAGAAAGGCATTCAAAGGTAATTGGGGTGCGGAAACACATACCAAACGTATAGGTATTGTTCAAGATTTGAACCGTTTGTCGTTCAATTCGATGATGTCGCATCTGCGCAAAACGAATTTGCCGCTAGATTCCAGTGTAAAATTGGTAGGACCACGTGTATTACATAGCACTCAATGGGGATTGTTTGACCCAATTGATACACCCGATGGTGCGAATATTGGTATTCATAAACATTTATCTATATCGGCGTATGTATCACAGGGAATACCAAGAGAACAAATGATAACATGGTTAAGAGAAAAGATTAGTATGAAAAAAATAGAAGATTGTTCTCCTATGATATTATCAAGAATGACCAAAATTATATTAAATGGTTTGTGGGCGGGTTCTATTGGAACAGACCCCGTAGAAGCGGTTCGCAAAATTAAATTATTCCGTCGTAATGGATTGTTGCCTATTTATATTAGTGCTACGTTCAATATAAAACAACAGACCATTTACATTTATACCGATAGTGGACGTATTTGTAGACCTATTTTTTATAAAGATGAAGAAACTGGTAAAATGTGGTTTGAAAACAAAACTTTGTTGAAAAAAATAATGGACAACGATTTTTCGTGGGATGAATTAACCACTGGTTTTAATAAAAAGAAATTGGAAGATTTCAAACCAAATAATTATAAAATATATGAATTAAATCAATTATATGAAGGTATTGAAAGTGAAGTTAAACCTGAAAAATTACAACGATTTATGGAGAAAAAAGCAATCATTGAATATGTAGATAGTAATGAAAGTGAAGATGCGTTGATTGCGATGAATATGGAAGAATTAGTAAAGAACAATAGACATACTCATTTGGAAATACACGAGTCTTTTATTTTTGGTATGATGTGTAATTTAATTAATTTCCCTGAGAACAATCCAGCGACACGTAATTCATTCTCTTGCGGTCAAAGTAAACAAGCGTGTTCAGTATATCATACAAATCATCAAGTTCGTATGGATAAAACAGCGGTTGTCTTGTGTTCAGGACAAATTCCATTGATTAAATCGCGATATTTGGAACATATCAACAATGAAGAGAACCCATATGGTGAAAATGCAATTGTAGCTATTATGTGTTATACTGGTTATAATGTAGAAGATGCTATTTTGATTAATGAAGGAGCATTAAAACGTGGTTTATTTAGAACTACTTATTATAGTACATATGAAGCACATGAAGAAAAAACGATTGAAGGCGATAGTATAATGAGTGAACAATTATTTACCAATATTGAAGATGAAGAAAGAGTAGATAAGAAAAAACCTGGACACGATTATAGTAAATTGGATAAATTTGGTATTATTAAAGAGAACTCTTTTGTAGATGATAAAACGATATTAATTGGATTATCGGCAAGTGATAGCACGAATAAAGGTATCAAGCGTGATATGTCTATCACACCTAAAAAAGGTCAATTGGGTGTAGTCGATAAAACATTCATTACGGAAAGTGAAGAAGGTCAGCGTATAGCGAAAGTAAGAGTTCGTGAAGAAAGAATACCAAATATTGGTGATAAAATGGCTTCTCGTGCGGGTCAAAAAGGAACTATTGGTTTAGTGATTCCAGAAGAAGATATGCCTTTCACCAAAGATGGTATTCGTCCAGATATGATTGTGAATCCACACGCAATTCCTTCTCGTATGACGATTGGTCATTTGGTAGAATGTATTATTGGAAAAGCGTGTGCGTTTTATGGTGGTTTTGGTGATTGTACCGCGTTTAATAATAAAGGTTCTAAAATCGGTGTGTTTGGTGAAATGCTCCCAAAAGCTGGATTTCATTCATCGGGTAATGAAATATTATACAATGGTATGACTGGAGAACAAATCGAAACCGAAATTTTCATAGGTCCAAATTATTATATGCGATTAAAACACATGGTGAAGGATAAAATCAATTATCGTCCATTAGGTCCACGTACCGCATTAACCAGACAACCCGTTGCTGGAAGAGCAAATGACGGTGGTTTACGTATAGGTGAAATGGAACGTGATTCAGTGATATCACACGGAACCGCAGATTTCTTACGTGAATCTATGATGGAACGAGGTGATAAATATTATATGGCGGTCTGTAATAAAACTGGTTTAATTGCGATATATAATCCAGCGAAGCATTTGTTTATTAGTCCTATGGCCGATGGTCCTATTAAATTTACAGGTTCATTAACTGATAAAGAAATGAATATCAATAATGTAACGAAATATGGTCGTGATTTCAGTGTCGTATGTATTCCATATACTTTAAAACTATTGATACAAGAATTACAAACGATAAATGTTCAAATGCGTATTATAACGGAAGATAATATTCAACAATTAGAGAACTTGACGTATTCAAATAACGTGGATAAATTATTGTCTACGAATCATATTGAACCGCAAAAAATAGTAGATGATATTAAAATTGCTTTACGAAAAGAAAAACCAAAGTTTGAAATGAAATCGCCAAGCCCCGATTCTTCTCCTGATAGTGTGAAATCGCCAGATTCACCACCATTTGCTCCAAATGATGATAATTCGCCACCATTTGCGCCAAATGATGATAATTCACCACCATTTGCTCCTGGTTCACCAGTGAAATTATTATATGAAGATGATGTATTTGACGATGATGGTTCCCCTGGTTTTAATCCAAATTCTTCTCCCAAATATAAATTTGCTGAGCATGAAGACCGTATGTTAGATATTTTTGATAATTTGGATAAATCATCGACCCCATCTTTATCTCCACCATATAGTTCAGAAACAGGAACAGAAGCATTAGAAAGTAAATTTGTGAAAGGTGAAGTGGTTCATTTCCGTGGTGATTTTTTACCAAATAGAATATGGAAAATAAGAAATGTAGGAGACCGATTTATTACAATTGAGACCGATAATTTAGAAGGAATGGATGATAAAGATAGTATTAAAGTCGTAACGAAAATGGATATTTATCGCCCAGGAGATTTTACCTATAATGAACACGTATCTCTGAATAATAACACTACTCCTGCCCAACCCCCACAATCGAAACTTACACATGGAGGTTTTCATGAACAAACACCAGCGATTAATTTCGCCCCTGTGTTCAAAATAATGAATGGCGGAAATGATTTTTCAAATGGCGACCCAAATGCTACAGTAGTCGATAGTGATATGATTCCGAATGTGGTTCAAAGTGGCGGAGAAAAATTAAACACATTAACTGATTTAGCTGTATCCGCAAAACCAAAAATTGATACACCAGTTTCTTCAGGAGGGGACGCGCCACCATCGAAAACAATCGATTTTAATAACTTGGTTATTAAAAAAGTGTAAAAAATTGATTAAAAGATAAATAATATATAAAGATATATATTATTTATATAGGAATGTCTACCACAAGTAATCGTGTTTTAAGTATTTACAAGTCTAGAAAAACCATTTTAGAAATATTGGAATACCAAAATTATGTAATTGAAGAATACAGTGCGTTCACCATTAATGAAATCGACGCAATGTATAAAAATAAACAATTAGATATGTTGTTAACTCACGAATCTAATAATACAAAAATATATGTAAAATATTGTTTAGATACCAAACAATTAAAACAGCAATTGGATAATTTTATTGAAGATTTATACACGATTGAAAATATATTAACCAAAAAAGATACATTAATCATTATCATGGATGATGATATCAATGATACGACCCAAACCCGTTTGAAATATTTATTTGACCACGATGGAATATTTATCGTTCTTCATAATATAAAACGATTACAATTTAACATATTAAATCATACATTAGTTCCTGCTTGCAGTGTATTGAATGAAGAAGAATTAAAAGATTTGAAAGAAAAATATAGCATTAAACAATTATCTCAATTACCAGAAATTTCTAGATTTGACCCACAAGCTTTAGCTATGTGCTTACGTCCAGGTCAAGTATGTAAATTTGAAAGGGATAGTATGACTGCCTTAAAATATAATTATTATCGTGTTTGTGTATAGAAAAATAATAGCTATATATATAGAGCAACGCGTATTTTAACTGCCGACTTACATAGCAAAAATAACAGGTTTAAAACACGAGCGCTTCCTTTCGGATTAACTATATTCTATATAATGGGTTTATTATCTGCTTACTTTTTTTTGGTAGATAAGCAAATTCCCATCTAATGTTATTTCATTTACTACCTTAATTGAAACAACTATTTATTATTAAATGCTTGTTTTTGATTCTTTAATCTTTGCTATTTTTACTACTTTTCTGGTAAATTGTTCTGGTCTTGTTTGACTTTCTAAATAACATTTTCCAAGTAATAATATATTCTTACAAGCATTTTTATCTCTATTCACGAATATACGACATTTCGTTTCCTCTTTTGGAGTTAGTATTTCGTGAAGTGATTTTTGATGTTTCTTTCTTTTTATAATTACATTTTCCATTTCTTTCAATGTTTTATTATATAACTTACTGGTATTAAATTCGTTTATTTCAACAATATCAAATCTACTTAATAGCAATTTTTTCATACCAATATTTGGTGTTGGAATACAACCTTTCATTTGGGTTGTTCTACTATAATCTCCGTGTAAAATAACAATCTTTTTACCTTGTTTTATTTCTTCTTTGGTAAGATATGTATTTTCAATCTCATTCAATAATTTAACCTCACTTTGTTTGATTCTGATAAATCTGCGAAATGCTAATTTACGAAATAAAGGGTTTTGGTAAAATTCTTTAACTTCATTATTCAAAATGGTTTTGTTTGTAATAAAATTCTTATATTTTTCTTGGTTCAAACTTCTTGAATTGAAATTTGATAAATTTGTTTCTTTTTCTATAATACCATTCTTCTTCTTTTCTTGTAAAATAATATAATTACTTTTCTTGGTATATGTTTCCACCCTCCTTCTACAAGCGGTATATTTGAAGAACTTATTATTTTCATCAATCATAGTAATTGGTCTAATTTTACCAGGGTCTAATGAAACTAACTTGTATTTGTCTGTTAAATATTCATCGCATTTTTCTTTGGATAAATCTTCTACTTTGGTAAATTCAAATTCATTATTTACTTCTGGTAATTTTTCTCCAAACACTTTATTTTTATATTTTTTCAAAATGAATAATAAAGAACAACTAAAACCATCTGTAATAATTTGATTATAAAAAACATATTCTTTCTGGTTGAAAATATTCTTTTTTTCTAATTTCAAAATTTTGCTCCAAATATGTTTTTGATGTTTCTTTGCATGTAATACTAATTCACTTTTATTATAAGAAAAAATGGTCTTCTTTTTATCGTCAATCAAATCAATAATAGATGGTGTATTCAAGACAATATGTTTGGGAACAATATTATTTCTTTGTGGTATAACTTGATAAGGACGCTTTCCTAATTCTTCTATTTTCTGATTGATATAAAATGAGAATTTTATATATTTTTCTGGATTACATTTTACATCATAAGCGACGGATTTATTCACTTTGTTAGGAAACAAACATCCTTTGTTTTGTTTAATCCAACTATGATATTCTTTCTTGGAATTTTCTATTTTATTATTTATTAAATCGCTCTTCAAATCACGAATTTCTTGGTTAAGTTCTTTATAAAGTTCTTTACGCTTTTCTTTATCTTTTTCTTTCTTAATTTCTAATGATTTTGGTTCTTTGAATAAACAATTGATATATTTGAATAAATGCTTTACAAAATGAGTAGAAATATTTGTTTTGATACAAGTAATCATTTCATTTGCGGTTTGTGTTATAATAAAACTTTTGTTTGAATAACAATGTTTCTTATCTACTAATTTACTAAATACATCATTGTAAAATCGTTTTATATCTGATTTACCAGAAGCATTTTTAATATTTTCTTCTTTTGTTTTTTGTCCTTTTTTCGTATTTGAGGAACTAACTGTTTTGATTATATCCAATACAAATTGTTTGTTAATCTTTGGAAATTCTTGATTACGATGTAATTTATCCAATAAAAACAACCGAATAAATTGATAAGATAAAATAACAACTTCATTTATATCTAATACTGCGTTTTCAATAATAGGTTGTAATGTATCATAATTTTTCAAAATACATTTCAAAGGACACTTAATAATCTGAAAAACTGGTTCGTTTTCAGGTGGGTCGGGCGGTTTTTCTTCCAATTCCATTCTATATACTTATAAAAAGAAAATAATTCTTTATATATCTTTTTCAAGATATATAAATTTCCTAAATATTTTCATTATTTATATTTTCTAATTCTTTTTGTTTCTTTTTTTCTTTCTGTTTCAAATATGCTTTTTTAGCATATTCTTTTAATTTATCAGGATTTTCTTGCGCTAATTTTTTTAATCTTTCTTTTGCTTTTTCATTTACAGTTTCTTTATTTTTTTCATAATAATTCTTTCGTGAGTTATTATAATTTTCTAATAATTTTTTTAATTTTTCATTTTCTTCTTTTAATAAATTGTTCTCTTTTATAACTTCTTCTATAGTATTATTCATTTTACATAAATAATACAAATATATATTTAATTTATTTATAAAATTTAATATATATTATATATTAAGTAGACACTTAAATTCCGCATTGCTCTAAATGACTGATTATACGAATTTATTAGTAGGATATAGTGCGAATGATTTTTTTTATGTAAAAGCACTGAATGAAGGAGAGATGCCTTCGGCGAGTGATTGTGCTGTTTTGAAGCCATATGATGAACAGTGGGATATCAGTTGTAATTCAACCAATTACAGTTCATCAAATGATAATATATTAAACTGTAATCAAAAAGAATTATGTAAAAATAAAGATAAAGCCGTTGTAATAACCGAATTACAACATAATCATATTGGTTCTGACCAGAATTATTTAGATACAAAAGACGCATATAATACTGCTATTGTTAAAACCGTTAATTTAGGAATAGGTATAATTGTATTAATAGGATTGATTTATACAAATAGAAATATATAAATAGTATATAATGAATACACTACCTATCATAGAAGGATTAACTACAGGGTCTAACGAAAATACGATAAATGGTAATACGGTTATTAATGATGTTAAAAATTTTCAACAAGAATATAATAAATATATTCAAAATGGGTATAATGATTTTTCAGTTCAATTTACAAAATTAACTGATTCATATACAAAAGTGATAACCGATACAAATTTAAAAGGAGATGTTGTTATTGATGGTTCGCATAATTATATAATGAATAATTACAGAGATAATATAGAGCAACGACAAGAATTAGATGATAAATTGAAAGAAGTGTATAAAACAAAAGATTCATTGTATAATAGTGAGTATAAAACAGTATATGATGCAACTATGATGTCTGGTGTTTTATTAACTATTTTAGCATCTTCTTTATTATATTATTCGTTTTCACAATTATAATATCATAATATTTTAATATATATTATGAATTCAATTCAAGTTATTCCTCCACCTGATAGTTTTACCAATAATACAATATATGTAAATAACTTGACCGACGCAGATAAATCATTTCAAAACGGCTTATATTTAGCTACGTGCTCTTCCTATAGCGATAGTAGTCATAATGCGTTTCATTCGTTTGATGGAAGTTCAAATACATATTGGCGGTCTGGTGCCATCAATGGTAATTTAAATAGTGAAAGTAAGACATACCTTCGTGCCGCATATAATGGTATGGTTCCTTCCTCTTTTGTTGGTGGAAGTGATACACTGTATTGGAATACCTTGGTCGGTAATGAAAAATATTATGGTGAATGGATACAGATACAAATTCCATATTCAGTTTATTTAGCGGAATATAGTATTACATCCGCGAATTTTCCTCGCAAATTTGTATTTTTAGGTTCAAATGATGGCTTTACTTGGACGCTTCTTGATAAACAATCATTAACAAGTGCTCCTTCTGCTGATAGTACTATATCATATATAGCAAAATCTATCATTAAATATTCATATTTCCGTTTGGTTATTTCACAACTATTTCAAGGAACTACTACTACGATTACAGAATTAAATATAAAAGGTAATAATAATTTATTATTGAATATAAAACCTACCGAAAGTTTTTCTAATATGAATTATCAATCCTACAATGAGCAGAAATTAACTTCTACCGAATATATATCTAGCGTTAAAATGCCTTGTGGTTCTTGTGGGGGATACAAACCATATTCTAATTATGAAATATTATCAGTGAATAGATTGGTTGAAAATTTTGATGATCATGGATTTGTTGCGGGTAATGTAGATAATATACAAACTAAGCAAATACAACCATTAAGCCAAATAATAAATGATACAAGACAATTGAATACAAAAGTAAATCAAAATATAAATAATATAAGCGGTAATCTAGTTAGTTATAATGTTTTAAAATCAGTATTGATGAGTTCAAACTATGATTACAGCGGTAATACTTTATTATATGTGAATGATGAAAAACCAAAAACAGTTGACGCATTACAAAGCGATGTAAATGATTATGCGATACAAGAAAAAAATGTATTTATCATTGGTTCGATAAGTATGGCTATATTAGTTTTAGGAAGTATTATGTTTTTACGAAATTAAATATTATATTATAATATAATAGTTTTATAATATAAATGAGTTCTGAATCAGGTATTTCAACAAATTTGGGTCAATTGTATACAAATTTAAATAATCAGGTAGTAAACACCAATGATGTATTATTAAAACAACAAGATGTGATAAATATAATAGAAGCAGAAAAAGAACGGTTATTATTGAAGAAACAAACCATTGACGATTCATTACAACAACAGAAAAGATTAATTCAATTGAATAATAGTTATCGTTTAAGATATACAGATTACATTAAGATTATGTTATTTATAACATTTGTGATAGTGTTATTTGTAGGAATTGTATTAGCTCAACGTTATCTCCCTTTTATTCCATCCATTGTATTTGAATCTATGTTGATTTTATTAATACCTATTTCAATCGTTGTAATGTATTATAGATTCCGCAATTTGATGCTACACAATAATATGAATTATGATGAAATTGATTATAAACCACCAAACTTTTTGTCTGACCAAGAAAAATTAGCGGCACAAGTAAAAGCGCGCGAAACACAACAATCCAGTGGTGATTTATTGGGTGGATTAAGTGGATGTGTAGGAAAAGATTGTTGTGGTGGAACAACTCAATGGGATAGTGGAAATTTAGTATGCGTTAGTGCTACTAACGGTTTCACTACTATTGATTATGCGGTTATGAATGGAGATATCAACGTTAGTGGTTTAAAAACATCAAATGACGCTATAAAACCGAATTCCCCCAATGAATTTAAGGATTATGCAAAATATTAAAATCTATATTATATATAAAGTATATAATATGGGTTGTACGACTGATTTAAACAATATAACCGTTAAATATAATTCGTTGAAAGCAAAATATGATACATTAGATAAAAACTATAATAGTTTGAATAAAAACTATGGGAAATGTGTAAGCGACTATAAAACATTACAACATAATTATAAAACATTAAATACGAATTTTAATAATTTAAATGCTTCCTATAACGTTCAAGCAAGTAATAATCAAGGTCTTTTAGATAGTTTAAGAATAACTGAAACATTTCAGGAAGGTTTAACTGGAGATGAACCAGAGATTATATATAATGCGTTAATAAAAAATGATATTAAATATTACAATACAATTACAGAAGAAAATAGTAAATTAGATTCTGAAATAAAAAAAATAAAAAATAATTATTCTACGGATGACCAAAAAGTATATTATCAGGGTCAACAATTGTATATGATAAATAATGCTATTTTTTATATGTCTATGTTTTATTTCACGTTGCTTGCGGTTTTGATATATTATTTATATTACAATAAAACTGTATCTTTTTATATTAAATTGGCGATTATAGCGGGGGTTCTCATTTATCCATATATTATTCTACCATTTGAACGATTTTTATTATATCTAGGAAAGTATATTTTATCTTTTGTAAAAGGTAATCCAGCGGTTAGAGCATCATAATATTATTGTAATATAGATTTATGTAGCATTTTTCGCCAAGTATTCATTCGTTCTAATGCGTTGGTTTCCAATATAATTGACTGTTTTATTGAATAATCTGTATTCAATAATCCATCTTCTTTGTGCTTGAAAACCCTATTTCGAAATAAATGATAGGCATCAATATATGCCTGTTCTATGTTTCCATTTAATCTATGAATATTATAAATCATGCATCGGTCAAAATCGTATGCGGCCAATAAATCGGCTTCTCTAACAATATGATAAGCGTGTTGATACAAACCTAAATCAGGAAACCCATTTTTTTTTACTGTTGAATACGACATCGTACTTATGATTTGTTTTGTAATATCAATTTCATATTTTTCCATTTTATCTTCTAGAAATTCTTCAATCATATACATTCCTTCTGTTTCATCCATATACTTTTTATCACATAAGTCATGTAATACAGCAGAAACCATTATGATTTTTTCTTGGGACAACAAGAACGGGTTGATTATTTTTTCATTTTCATAAATATTATGAGCATTATGCAATACATTCATACTATGACTGATTCCATGGGATTCATCAATATTATATTTCGCAGTCATAAGTAATACAAAGTTAAATAAATTAGTTAATAACGTCATTTTATATATTGGTTATAAAATATATATAACAAAAAAAATATATTCAATTTTACAAATATATTTTTATAAATTACCGGCATTTATTCCAATTCATTTGCGTCGACTCCATCATCTTCATCTAATTCAGGAATATCCAAATCATCGCGTTCATAACGGATTTTAATACCATTCCATACTTGATTTTTCTGCTTGCCGAATTGTTTATCGATGTAGTCATGAACATCTTTTGGACTTGGTCCGCCACGCCCATAGGTAGATTGATACCACATCGTGAATTCGTTATTAAGCTCGGTCTTCTTGATTTTTCCATTAGGGTCCTTGACGATTTTGTCGCGAATGAATTCGGAGATGTAGTCTTGGCTTTCGCGATAGATATTACTTTCAGCCATAACAATATCGCAATCCTTGACCAATCCATCAGTTTCAAGAACACGTTTTACTAACATTGCTGCGAATACTTCTTTCCAGTCATCGAAACGTTCGATTATTTTTTTATCGATTTTGAATTGATATGGTTTTTCTGGGTCATCCGCAACAGGATTTTCAGTGAATAATGATTTGTAAGGAACAACACGAATGCGTCTCCAGGTACCGTGGTCATTACTTTTGATTTCCAACATTACGTTGGAGCAAACGACCAATTTGAATTGTGGAATGAAAGTAATCGCTTTTAACATATATGGAGCACGAGCTTGTAAAGGGTCAATACCACTCGTCATTTGTTTCATAATACCCTCATTGATTTTATCACCTTTGGTTGGTTCTTGCATGACCGCATAACGAACACCTTTTAATTGAACCATTTCTGGGGATAAACCACCTACACGAGTGCGACCTTCAGTCAATAAGGTTAAAGGAACAATGCCTACATATTCACCTAAAATCTTTTCCATCAGGGTAATCAAGACAGATTTACCGTTCTGGCCAACACCGATATACATATTGAACGTTTGATTCGCAGAAACACCGATTAAAGTCGATGCTAAATGGTCATACATATAATTGAATAGGTCCTGTTCAGGGAATAATTTATGTAAGAAATCTAAGCATAAATCCATAGTTGGTTTATCACGAGTTTCATCTAATGCTCTATAATCTATATTGGTACACATCGATACATAATCCTCTGGACGACCTTGACGAAATGTTTTTTCTTTGAAATCGAATACACCGTTATTGAAACACAATAGGTATGGATTCGAATCTAATTTTGTAAAGAATGAGCCATCATAAAACAAATCTTTGGCTTCCTTCATAATGTTGTCTTTTGCGTTTCTATTGGATAGACGGTTATTACATATATCTAAGATGCGTTGAGTACGAATTTTATTATAATTTGATTGTTCTTCATCCGTAGTATTTTCGGTAGGTTGATTGTTGCCGCCGTGAATATTTGGAACTGAATTCGTGCGAGAAATACCATTCAATAAGGCGAAGCTTTTCTTATTGTAAATTTCGCGAAGTTCAATTGAAATTGCTTTACGCAATGTAGTTCCTTGGTCGTCTTCCACCCATCGGTTATTTTTGAACTGATACCATATATTTCCTTTGATACTAACGCATATAAAACGGTTTTTGAAACATTGGTATAATACCCGAGCAAGGTCGAAATCACCGCAATGCTTATTCTTATCGGTACCATATCCATTTCCCATGTTAATTGTAAATTCGACGAAATAATCGATACTGTCTTCAAATACCTTATGGTACTTTTCGGCGGCATCTTGCCTGGCCCAATACATTAGCGAACGTTTAGACAATCCTTGCGCTTTATTACCGTCGAATTTTTTCCATTTATCACACAAATCTGGAATATCGGTATACTTGAAATTCGTCCATTGGGAACTGAACGCAACCCATACAATCAATAGTTTATTGCTGATGTGTTTCAATACCCAACCGACACGAATCCATTTATTGTGTGAACCATCGCTATAATAACTTTCTGGTAAACACATTGTATAATCATACGCTTCTTTCAACTCGTAGTCATCATAAGTAATCTTGTCTAGAAACATATTCAATAGAAATTGAAGTTCGGACGCATTAGATACTTTCGCTACATAACTATTGATGTCCGCCATATCGAAATCTTCATTTCCACTGGGAGAAGGGGTATGACGAATAGTATTTGAAATTGCGGACCCACCCTGGAAATTCTTGTATTGATTATAGGTATCGATGAATGAACTTTTCATAAAGAACGATGGATGACCCGCATAACGAACCGATAAGAATTTAATATTCTTAGCCATATCGAAACTGCGAATTGCGACTGGAAGCATACCTAGTTCGTCATCTGTATCATCATATTTGATTTCATATATATATGTAATTTTGTAGGCATCGTGATTTGGTTTTCTTGAACCGATAAGTTGCCAGTTCGTATAACCAATACTAATACCCTCATCAAATACATCGTCCCAGCTATTTTTTAGTGGTAAGTCAGTCCAGTTTTCCGAAATAACTTTCATAACGCATTCGCGAAGAATTCGCTGGATAACGTGGTCTGCTTGAAGACTGATAATCATGTGAATTCCATCTTTCACTAGTTTTTTATCGGCGATTACATTTACGCTAGGTTTTTCGAGCACAAATACATTGAATTTTACCGAACTATCAAATTGGAACATTGTTTTCAAAACATCTAAATAAGACATTACAAGGTCCTGAATATGTTCCTTGGTATGTTGCCTTTCTTTAATATCCATACCATATCTGAAGTCAAGGTCAACGACTATTGGTCCGTCGCCATTACGTTGCTTCTCAGTCAGATATTCAATACCGTTTTTATATAAGACATCACGGTAATACAGGTTTAAGAAGGTTTCGTATTCTTCATCTGGAATATAATATGACCCGCCATATATGTTTGATTTTTTATCACCGATGCGAGTATTCGTCGGGTTTTTCTGTTCATCATTCTTTTCTTCATTTTTTATCATATGCTTACGCAGGAACTCATCGAACGATATGTTTATATTTTTTTGGACGGGGGATGTTTTTGAATTTATGGGAGTAGTCATCTTGGATTATATTATTGCGATATATTTATTTTCTTTTATGAATTCAATTTTTTATGGATTTTTATTGAAATAATTCAAGACGGTACTACACTATTGTAGTGGATGAAATAACGTATATTATAACAAATATATGAGTGCGATGTAAAATAAAAATAATTATCATCTGTTATAATATAATAATATGATAACAGACACATTAAATACATTAACTACCATATATGGGTGTATTTCAACCGCTGTAAGTGAATTTCAATGTATGAAAGATATAAATGAAATAACAAACAAAAAATTTCCTATTTATGAACGTATATTGTATTCCTTACAACAATCCATGGAACGAATCATAAAAATATTTAAGAATAAAATACCTATTCGACATACTTTGAAGTTTGATTTTTTGGATATATTACAATTAAAATTAGATAGTATTACTGGTTTGCTTGATATGTTCAAAAAATGGGACAAAATAATGGGAGTGCGAAAATGTTGTAGTTTTGAACAATTTGTCTTTTTGATTCGCAATCCTAGACCTTCGAATATATTACAACAGCTAGAAATCGCTATCAATGATATTGAACCAGTTATGAAAGAACTAATCAAATTAGAATACGATATATTAGGAACCGCTATAGATATTGAACACCCGATATTACAAAAAGCATGGGTAATGGTTGGCGCAAATCAATTAAATGAATCAGACATTCCTTTACATACATTGGTAGAACATTTGTTTTCAATGTATGAAACTGAAAATAATTATTTAGTAATAAATAAAGAATATATACTCAAACGAATAACTGATTTTTTAACTATTTTTGATGGAATGGCGAGTTTGGTATCCGATGGTAGACTCAGCATCGTAGAACTGAACTATTGTAAACCCAGTAAATATAATTCATCTTCCGTGAAAGAAATGGTAAATATTACAGACAAAGAACAATATGAGAACTTATTTCCATTTATTAAAGATATTCCGAACAAGAAGGAAGATGAACCCGAAGAAGATACTTTTACTTACACTCACTATGACATAGACATACCGATTGATTTTAAGGATCGTGTATATATTGATTATACCGGGCATAGAACAATCAAAGAACCTCTATGTGTGGGTTATGGCGCGGATTTTAATAATGTGAAAGCGTGTGAATTTATTATATCTCACGATTTACTTCCAAGCAATAAATATCAGTTGTATGGTGTGGAGGTCGAATGTAGTGCGACAGACCAAGGGTTTGGTGGAACAAATCAAAGTCATTTACGATATCAAATAAATGATGAAATCACAGTGAAAGCATTCCAAGTTGACCGCGAATTGTGCCGAGATAATATGTATCATTTTTCGATTCCTCCAGAAGATATAAAATTAGGTGATACAGTGAAATTATGGATTTTTTCGCCTGGTTGGACTGGTTGGTGTATGTGGTTGAATAGTGTAAAAGCAAGTGCTAATTTTATACCCGCAAATATGTAGAATCCGCGTATATAATGATTACAAAATTGAATTACTTTTTTATAAAAGGATGATAATCAAAAACAAACAAAAATGAATTATAATGGTGTTTTCGCTTATCGTTTCAAACCGTTGGTCAATGAGTCATTGGCCAGTTTAGAAATAACAGATATCAATGAACTAAAAATAGGAGAACCTTATTTGATAGAATATAAATTGGGACGATTTTGTAAACCAACATTAAAAATGAAGGGAACGCTTATAAAATTGTTCAATGCTAGAACGATGACCCATATGATATGTAGAAATAAATTAGGAAAAATATTCTCCACACCATTACAAGAATCTCGTATATATAAATCGCCTGATTATGTATATGGTAATCGTCTTCGTGAAAAAGCAATGGTTCACGTTATGAATACGATTTTCCACCAAACGAACCTCGATAATCATGATGATTATAAAATAGAAGATACTATTGGCCATCATATAGGCCGTGGTTGGGTTCTTTCTGATAAACAAAATTGAATTCTTTTTACTATAAAAATATAATTGTAATCAACAAAAATGAACAACGACCCAAACAACGAAAAATTACATGTATTAATGAAAAAATTAGAAAAAGAAGGTATGGAAAAAACGATGGTCATTAATAAAAAGTATGAAAGATTATATTTCACTCAAGAAATACCAATGATAAATAATGATGTAGAAAAAGGAAGTCATATAATATTTACTTTACGAAAATATTATAATATTGTTTCTAATAAATTAATGAAACGATGGAATAAACAAAAAGAAATAGAAGAAAGATGTAAATATATGAATGAATTAGAAGAGGTTATAAGTGATGGTTCAATAGAATTTGAAAAAGAAATGGGGAGAAAAATGACGTTTAAAGAAATACGTATGATTTATGGATAATTCCAGGGAACCAACGGTTCACACGGACACCCCCTCCCTTTTTTCATAAACAATAAAAAGTAAACAAATATAAAATTTTCTAATGAATATATACAAAATGTTGCATTATTTTTATTTTGTAAATGGTATTGTTTTTGGCTCTATATATACAAATTTATGGACAAAAGAATATATGTACAAACATTACAAAATGATTCCTATTGCGGAAGAAACCCCAAATACAGAAGAGAAAAAAGAAAAGGAGCGTCCGAGGAAACCATAGGTTTCCCCCACAAAATTGAATTTATTATTATTTGAAATAAAATATATAATCATAAATTATAATATTCTATATAAATCATGAAATTCTGTAATAAATGCGATAATATGTATTATATTGGAATTGACCAATCTGATACGAATAATTTAATATATTATTGTCGTAATTGTGGTAATAAAGATGAAACAATTGCGGAAGAAGGAACTTGTGTATTAAATATTCAATTAAAAAAAGGCGAACAAAAATTTAATCATATTATCAATGAATATACGAAATTAGACCCTACTTTACCACGGATTTATAGTATGAAATGCCCACATAAAGAATGTAAAACAAATACGGAAAATACGGATAAACCTACAGAAATTATTTATCTAAGATATGATGATAACAATTTAAAATATTTATATATTTGCGTAGAATGCGATACTACGTGGACAACAGACAATATGTAATTTTATTTTAGTCATCTTTTTTTATGTTTGAAAAATTGAATGTAAATTGTTATTATTATGTGATAACAATTTAGAAATATATATATATATTATTTTAACAAATGCTCGATGATAAATATTCTGATGACGAATACGACCCAACCGAAGATGATGTAGATGAAGATGAAGATGTTCCTAAAACAAAAGGTAAAAAAATTGTTATAAAACAACCAAAAATCGATGATGAAATAGAAGAAGACGAAGATGAAGACGAAAATGAAGATGATGAAAATGAAGATGAAGATGAAGACGACGATGATGATGAAAATGATAACATTGACGACATCATTGGAAAAACAGATAAAGATACTGTTATCAAACCACATTTTCCTGATATGGAAGATATGGATAATGACGAAGAAGATGAAGACGAAGATGAAAATTATTTACAAAAATTCGAAGAAAATTTACAAAAAAATATTATTTCGGAATTTCATCCTGAATTACAATCCCATAATAGTGATGAAATTGATATTTTAACTCGCATTGTAAAAGATAAAAATGGAATTATCATCGACCCTTTACATAAAACCTTGCCGTTTATTACTCGTTATGAACGTGCTAGAATATTAGGCGAACGAGCCAAACAAATCAATGCTGGTGCGAAACCTTTAGTAGATGTTGATGAAAGCGTTATCGATGGTTATTTAATTGCTTTAAAAGAATTTGAACAGAAAAAAATACCTTTTATAGTAAAACGACCTTTACCAAATGGTGGTTGCGAATATTGGAAATTTAAAGATTTGGAAATTATATAAGTTTATTGTGCTTGTGCTTTATGAATAATTTATTATATATATGATAAATTATTTATTAACGATTTGTTGACTTTCACATATTGTTATAATCTTGTTTCAATTCTCTAAATAATATTAGATGAAGTACAAGTAACATAGTTGTTTGTATATTTTTCTAAAGTATTAACATTTTGTACCCCTTTTTTTATTCCTATAAAATATAGGTCGCACATTTCACTGTTATAATATGTATCCCATACTGAAAATGATGCGTTTAAATTTAAAACTTCATTTAATTCTACATCTGTGATATTTTTATAATGGTCAACCATATCTTCTAAATTACCAATTGTCCCATAACAATTTTCAGGAGTTGTTCTTCTTGTTCCATGTTCACCTCTTCCTGTTGATGCACAACTAAAACAGAATAAACCATCAGGTTTTAACATTTTATATATTTTAATGATTGATTGTTCAAATTCTGGGTCATGTTCAAAACATTCCGTAGATATAATTGTATCAAATGTATTATCTTCAAACTGTAAATCCTTTGTTTTTGATACAATTGTTACATTAGCTGCTTGTATAACATCATTACCCTCATATTCACAATTTTCAAATAAAAAACGATTGTTTCCGTTGATATCTCCTGAACCTACGTCTAATACCTTTTTATTTATAAAAAAATCAGCAAGTATTTTTTTAACAAATAAAGTGAAATCGCGAGCTTGTGGATGCATATACTATGTTATATAGATTATTATTATTCTTTATAAACGCGTTTAATATTATTTCTAAATGTTTAATGTTTGCTCATTTTACCACAATCTAAACAAGTAACGAATATAGTTGCTGGTTCATCTGCGGAACGAGTTTGCATTTCATAAAAAGTACTTCTTTTGGATTTACATTTTCTACAAGTATACATATCCGTAGATGCTTCTACATTTGAGTTAAATTTACAAGCATCACGTTTCATTTTTTTATCAATTAATTCTTTCCAATGTGCCGGATTCATTTCTTGGTGGGTCATGAAGGCAAGAGTTTGCGGTGCGATTTCTCCATTTTTTACTTGTTCTAAGAGTTCTTGATTTTTTAAATTAATATATATGGTACGTAATCTATCTAAATATAATTGAGCGAAATACGTGTTATCCCATTTTTTAACAATTTTACGCGAATTCGCTTCTTTGATAGAATAATTATAAATACCTTTTTCTAAATTTACAGCATTATTGTTATCGCCTAACACTGTTTCCAACTTTTTACAAACATTTTCACGAAATATGTCTGGACTTTGTATAGTGAATAGAGCAGCCATTATAAATAGTAATCGTAATTACTATTTATATTTTTTGTAATTGTTTTATTCAATTTTTCTTGCGGGAAACCGTGGGTTTCCACGCACGCCCCTTCCCTTTTTCTTTTTTGTTATTATTACATGATATAAACAGTTATATCGTTATTAGATTTCAATTTATATTCTTATTTTTTCTAGTAATATTTCGTTTGCTCCCTCCTTTCTTCAGTATAGATTTTGTAGTTCGTTTGTTCCTTGGTGATTTAGACGGAGATGTTCGAACAGGTGATTCATTGTTAAAGAATTTATAATTATTTGTTTTATCAAATTTGATATGTTTTGATATGCGATTTATACGCGGTGATTTTTTATTCATCTCATCCAATACATTTGTAAAATGTTCTATATTGGCTTCGGTTGTTTTTTCTTTTCTAATTTCTTTATCTGTTTTGCGTTCTTTACTTTTCAATTGTGTTAAACGCGATTTCAACATTTTTATTTTTGTATTTAACAAATCAATATCCTCTTCTTCCATTATAATATTTATATATATTTTTCTTCCATAAGTTCATCTGAACATTCTAAATAATTCGTTGTTTCCGCTTCTTTCAAAATATTTTCAAATACCGTCTTTTTCTCTTTTTTAACCGTTGTTTTTATTTCTTTTGCTACTTCTTTCTTGGTTTGTTTTTTTGGTTTCTTTTTGACTTCTTCTTCACTACTTTCTGTATCATCAAATTCACTGTCTTCATCATCTACTACAAAACCATCTTTTACATAACCATCTTTTGTGCGAGGAACTCCTTCATCTATACTGTCGTCTTCTTCATCAGAAGAATCTTCTGAACCAATATCTTCAAAACCTCCATATAAAAATTCATACGCGGTTTTCCATTGTGCTTTCGTTAAATTATCAGGTTCACCATTTTTCTTCTTTACAATGACGCAAGAACCGAAAAACAAAGTTGTATCAATAGGTGGAGGAAATTCATATTTGTTTTCTTGACCAGCGCGACCAGTTGTTTTAGCATAGACTTCTAATGAGAATTTGCTTCCTTGTAAATCCGCGTTCCATACGGTTTGTAATTTGAAATCTTTCTCGGTTTTAAAACCCGCTTTCTTGTATAATTCACTTTCGTTATATGTTTTGACTTCTAATTCTTTGACTGAACCGGACTTTTCGATAATTATTATGTTTACAGGCATCGTTAAAATATATATGGTTTTATTTTTAAGTTATTTAGGTAAATAATTTATCGAGAATATTAAAATGTGTAAATAATATATAATGGCGAAATCAAGAAAATATAGGAAAAATATAATGAAAAAAAAAGTAAGTAGGTCTACCCGTAGCGGTGGTGAGCCACCAGCCGAAGCACCTAATCAACCAGATACAAGTGTTCAACCTACTAAAAGTAAAGATTGGAGTGGTTATTCAAGTTGGGGTCAATTTATGAAAGGCGATAAAGGAGATCAATCTGCTACCACTGAATCTACCGTTCCTGGAGCGGAAACAAAACAAACTGATACTGTTACAAAAAACCCTTTGCTACCTGATGCCGCAAGCAGCCTATCTGGTTTAACGAGTGGTCTATCTAGTGGTGTATCTGGTAGTCTAACGTCTTTAACAACAAGACTTAACGCATTAAAATTAACGTGTAAAACTCCTGGCGTTATCACTACTTTTCGTTTGTCTATTCCTAGTATAATAGGATTTTTGAATATTCCAACGAATTTTGATGAACCATTGAATAAAATATTAGGTACAGGCGCAACATTAAGTGATTTAATCACCGACGTTTTAAAATCATTTGAATGTAAAGATATTGACGTTCTTGCGAATATATTACCTCAGGTATTACTTTTTGATAAAATTGGAGAATTACTTGAAAAACCTGATTTTTCAACACTTGATGAAACCGCTAAAAATAGTATGGAATTATACAAGAATTTAAACGCAATTATTAATGACCCAAAGAGTCAAGATTTATTATGTGCAATATTAAACAAAATGGAATCAAATAAACATATTAAAAGTGAACATAAAATGGCGTTCATCAAATTATTTGGAGGAAATGAAGAAATATGCAAAGGTATGCTTAGTAAATTCGGGGATAGCATGAAATCAACATTTGGTTCTTTATTTGGAAGTAAATCGGGAGATAATGCGAATACCGAACCTGATACCCGTTGTGGTGAAAATTTACTAGTAAAAAAATCATGGTTTTCTGGAGATTATTGCGCACCTAAATCAAACGAAGCCCCCGCACCGGCAGCAGCAGAAGGTCAACCACCAGCAGCAGATGGAACAACCCCACCACCAGCAGGAAAAGAAGGAGAAGCACCACCAGCAGATGGAACAACCCCACCACCAGCAGGAAAAGAAGGACAAGCACCACCAGCAGGAAAAGAAGATGAAAAAAACAGTGAAGGTGAAGCTACATTTACCCAACTACCTAAAAAAAATTCATCATGGTGGGGCGGTAAATACAAACGAGTCAAATATACCAAAAAATCAAAAAAATCCAATTCCAAAAAATCCAAACGTTCAAAAAAATAAAACAATTTCTATGTAATTTGATATAACAAATACCAAATTACAAAATGTTCTCCCATCTATTATTAAATTTCATAATAACCATCCTGATTTCTATCGGAATTATTATGTCGATTCATTCTTTATGGAATTATTTAAAAGATACGTATACGACCAAAAAAACAAAAGATTTAGTCAATAGTCAAATTGAAAAATATAAAAAAATGTTAGAAATACAAAAACAACAAACCGAATTTATTACCGAACAAGAGCAAGAAACAATGAAGAATGATTTATTACAATACGTAGAAACGTTATAACGAGTTTACCCATAAATAATATTTGTAAAAGAATATAAATACTACACCATATATACAGTAATCGTATAATGGAGATTACACCGATACAGTTAAATGATTTGATGCGACGATTTCCCAATTTCGAACTTTCCTATGAAACAATTTCCCATAAGAAAGTTTCTTCATCTTACAATATTTGTTTAGCCATACCACAAGGTAAAAAATGCTTTGCGTGGTTTACTTTTTTCGGCGACAAAGATGTATGTATATTATTAGATATTAATCGGGAAAAAAAGATTTGTAAAGGGACAATATTAGATGTTGATTTTAAGAACCATTTAGAATTAGGAACATTAGTCTACGGCTCTCTGGTCGAAAATGAACAAAATGAATTTACATTCTTCGTCATTGAAGATATCATCTTCTATAAAGGCATTCAATTTAAAAAATCCAGTTTTCAAGAAAAATTGGGTTTTATGAATGAATTTATGAACTCTATTACTCAGCAATTCAAAACTAAAAAATCGGTGGTTTTTGCTCTACCTGTAATGTGGGATGTTCAATCCACCGAAGATTTCGATGCGATGACTACTCTTCCTGAACATATAAATAAAATATTGCCTTATCCTACACATCATGTTCAATATAGATGTTTAATTGATATCAAACCCTATTTGAATTCAGTCATTGTTAAAAAAATATCATTTACCCCCGTTGTATCGGAAACTAAAAAAGTATCAAAACATAAATTTGAAACCATACCACTTCGTATGGATTTTAGCAAACCTCAATATCGTTATCCAACTGTATTTCAAATAACAGCGGACATACAATACGATATTTATCATATGTTTGCTTATGGAAAAAATTCCAAACCAGTGTATTATAATGTAGCCTATATACCAAATTATAAAACGAGCGTTTTTATGAATAGTTTATATCGTAAAATCAAGGAAAATCAAAATTTAGATTTTATTGAAGAAAGCGATGATGAAGAAGATTTTCAAAATACAGAAGAAGACAAATATGTCGACATCGATAAAGTATTATTAGTAGAATGTGTATTTAATACGAAATTTAAAAAATGGATACCATTGCGTGTAGTAGATAATTCCCATAAAATCGTTCATATATCAAAATTGTGTAATGATTTCGAACATTTTACAGCAGAGAAAACTCGATATACACATCAACAACACGCACAACACAATACACATCATCACGCACCATACCATGGCCAACAACAACAACGAAAACCAAATTACAATCGCAATTGATATATATTATAATCTGTGTATAATATATAATGCCTGCGTTATCTTTTAGCGAAATTGGTAATTCCAATGTTCTCCCTCTTGATAAACCCACATCTACTGGTGGAAATATCGCTCAGTTTGAAAGCAAACAAGCTGGTGGAAAAAGTAAGAAAAATAAAAAGTCAGCAAAAAAACCAAAATCGGCAAAAAAAAGAACCGCAAAACGTTCTAGAAAATCAGCCAAGAAATCTTTCCTAGCCAAATTAAAATTTTGGTAAATTTATGATAAATCACTTATATTGATAAGACATTTACCACCAAACACGCTTTTCGGTTCATCATCTTCCTGAATTCCAGTAGAACAATCCGCAGTAGTATTCGCTGTAGGTTCATATATTCGTTTCCACGTTTTATCTTCCGCCCAATCAATCGACATATTGGTATAAGTTTTACTATCTATTTGACGTATACGATAATTACATTTTTTATAAAATCGTTTTCTTTGATTCCATTGATTTTGAAATATATCATGCGAATCCACAATATCTACGACGATCGGTTTTTCGTGTTTCGTTCTTAAAATACGGCCAACCGATTGAACAATATCGGTTTTCGGTGTAATCATGACTAACGTAGACAATGTTTTTATATCTAATGCTTCCGCCGCCATCGCATATGTCGCCAATACAATTTGTTTGGTTTCAGATTCTTGTAATTTTTCTTGTTTCATACCACCAATATAGAAACCTACACTGGCTATTTTACGATGAACCACCGCATCATATAAATAATTTAATAATGAACGATTATGACCCAATATCATAATTTGTTTTTCGGGTTCTTCTATAATTAAATCGCCAATGATGCGCACTATAAAATCACTACGACGATTGTAATCACATAATTTTGATATCATGGTACTATATTTTGGATTCCCGCGAAAATCGATGGCCGTTTCATTAAATACCGCATCGTCTACTTTATATTGTATCGCCCGAACACATACTGGGTCTTCCGCTTCACGCGGTTTGCTATATATTTTATCGCCAATAAACATATACAATACCCTCGTTAATTTATCTTTTCGGTCGACTGTTGCCGAAATTCCCAACATATAAGGGGTGATAGTTTTAAATAAGGTTTTGGAGAATTGTTCACTACCAATACGATGAACTTCGTCAATAATCGTTAAACCGAAACTGGAAAACGCGTTGGTCGCATATTCTTTATCATATAAGGTTTGAACCATTCCGATTACTATATCTTTGTCTACGATATCAAATTGAGGACCTTGTATTTTACCGATTTTCGCCGTTGGTAAAAACTCGGCAATACGTTCTATCCATTGATTCATTAAGAATTCTTTATGAACAATGATGATGGTCTTTTTTTTCAATAATGAAATAATTTTTAAGGCCATCACAGTATTATGTGTCACTGTAAAATCATATAATACAAAACGTCGATTTCCATCTATTTCAAAACCATAATAATCATCTATTTCTAATTTTTCTAATTTAATTCTATAGTTTAAAGCATCTCGTGTTAATAAACGAGAATGTGCTTTTTTACGAATACAATTTACAGGTATTTCTTCTAATCCAGTACCATATATTGTTGTTTTGAAATATGTTCCCGTTGTACGACCATTTTTGCTGTTTGTGCAAGTTTTATTTACTTTTGTTTTAAATGCGGCAAAACCTAATGAACGGGATACGAATACAATATCATCTAATAGCTTTTCATTTTTTTGTACTATTTCAAAACAATTTTTATTATAATATCCATCTGAATCAATTAAACCCGCTAGTAATTCTAATTGAATTTTTCTAGAATTACATTTATAATGTTGAGGAATATGTTTATTCATAATTAAATTATATTTGCGTAAGAAATTCATTAAAATATTACTTTTATGTGTGGTATTTGAATCTGTAGAATTTATTCTATAATCATATTGTTCTCCTGTATATTTTAAATATAATGTTTTATGTTTGTTTTTGAAACACTCAATCATATATTTTATTACACTAGATTCCTGAGTTGATATACGTGTTCCTCTAGAAGAACCATCTCCTAACCAATAACCAAACAAATAGGGGTCGATTTCTACTTCTTTTTCTTTAAAGAGGATAGGAACACGATATCCTAATAATGGCCCTCCTCTACCATGATAACTTTTTGGTAAGTTTAAATAATCTGATACAGACATATCTATCACTGTTCCTTTTGGTGAATTTTTATTTAAATACGTACTACATTTTAATGATAATATATGACTTTCATTCACGATATATCCATCTCCTTTTGATGAACATACTTTATACATCATTTCTCTACCCCTAGCCAAAGATAACACATTTCTAGGAGTAGAATCATCACCCATTAAAATATCTCCTACCACGATATCTTGAACCAGTTTTATAGAACCATCAAACATTAAAATTTTGGTATCTTTACCTAAACATTTACCAGCGCCACACGGCACCTCGAGTATACCACCGTTCCCAAGTTCGGTAGAACCACAGCATAATGGGGTTCGAGCATGTTTCATATAAATATCTATAATTTCTTCTTGATAATCACGCAAAGGTTTGGTAAATTCCACCGCAATATCATCGCCACCACAAATTTCCGATTTAGAAGGTAAACCATAGCGTTCAATACCATAAAAACGAGGAATATATATTTTATTGGGACTTTCACGATACACATGAAATGCGTTCGATTCTTCGCCAGCCGCCGCTCCGTATTGAACGCCCATGACTACTGGTTTCACATATAAATCTTTGTGTAAATATTCGTAATCTTCTTTAGATAATAAAGACAAAGGAATAGTATAACCCTTTTTTCCAATATAAGACTGAGAACATATCGTATTTTTATATTCGTCGGTTAGTAATAACGGTTCGTCTTTTTTAGGTGGAACTTTGACGATTTTTTTTTTAGAATACATATTAGAGAATCACTACATTATTTTATATTTAGCATTTTTAAATCAATTTTCCGAAAAGATTATTCATATCTTTGTGTAATTTTTATATATATCTATCTTATATATGCAAATCATTAATTCTTTAAAAAGTTTAGTTAACGGTTTCAAAGTATCCAATCTGGCTAGCCCTTTTAAATCATTTTCAAATGTGGAATCCTCCTTATTAGCTATTTTCATTATTTATTTGGTTTTTCCAATTCAAACTCCTTCTTTCTTAGTAGGTTTAGTAAATTCAACTGTTAGTATGATTATTATTTTCGCCATTACTGTGTATTTATTTTTATACTCCAACCCTATTTTAGCTATCTTGTATATTTTCGTCGCATATGAATTATTACGTCGTAGTGCGAATGTTCACTCTGTTAAAATGGCGGCATACACTCCAACCCAAGCGAAAAAAGACAACGATTTAATCAAAATGAATCCTGCGAAGGAACGCACATTGGAAGAGGAAGTCGTTGAACAAATGGCTCCAGTCGGAAAAAGCGACCCTAGTGTTTACGTATCCAGTTCATATAAACCAGTTGCCGAAAATCTTCAGGGAGCTTCTCTTTTCTAAGCGGTTCTTTGTATGTTCTCAAATTCAATAATTATTTTCATTACGGAAATAATTATTTTGTAATCATTTTACGATATGTTGGGTTTATCTCCACGTGGTATCATAGTTAATGATATGATAGATACTCCAGGCAGAATAACAAATACTGGTATAAACCACATTAAAAAGGTGAATACTGTTTTACTTATTTTTTTGGTCAACCAAATAGGTAAAATAATAATCAAAAATAAAATAAACGTAGCGACTATCGCAATGAGTGGTTTTGTTTCTCCTTTACCAAATACATTAAATTGAACAATCTCTATGATATATTGCCCTAATTCCTTCAATATATCTATGAATTTTAATATTTTATCACTGTCTTTATTCACAGGATCTTCCGCAAATTTTTTATATTGTTCTCTATATTTATCTTTGAAAAAACCAATTTCACGATTATAACCTACTATACTGGCCGATAATCCAAAAAAGACGAAGAAATAAACAGCATACATTACAAATTCGAAATTTTTTTTCATACCATAACCTAACATTGTGAAAAACAGAACGACCGCAATAATACAGATAAAGACATCCACCGCAACGTTTCTTCTATTTAAAACATGGAAATCCCCTTTTATCAATTTAAAAATATTTTCGACGACAACAGTTTTATAAAAGAACGGCACTGTAAAATAGGTAAGCAAAATAAATATGAAAAACATCATTAAGTTAATTAGCGTTTTCATAAAATCCAATTTACTAGCATCACGGGTATATTCACTTTGTATAGGAACATTATAGGTCGCGATGGTTTCCGCACTTTCACCGGTAGGAGTACAATCGATATATATTTCGTCTTCACCTTGCTGTGTAATATTATTTTTAGATAAAACTGTATATTTTGCGTCATTTGGAAATTTTGGAAACCATGATGCTGGAGTTCCCGTTATTTTTTGAGTAATATATTTATAACTCTCGTTATTGACGTAAATCATATTTGTAAATACAAATACTTTATCGGTATTATTAATATCATATACAATACAATTATTTTGGGAAGGTATACTCGTATTCAATACAAAAGATATATTTTTCTCTTTTTTACTTATTTTATTTATCAATTCATCTACCGAATTACTATCTGTAAATTTGATATTTGGATTAGATTCTAATAAAAAACATGTATAATATTTTCCAGAACCAGTAATTGGCGCATGTTCAATGATAAGTTCTCCAATTACATTTGTAGATTGTATTTGAGCTATATTATCATGGATTAAATCAGTAATATATATTTTAGAACCATTGTATGAATTCATCGTATCTGGATACAACAAATTTGGTGCGTTTGGCTTGAAAACACTATTTATTTTTAGATACTTATCATTTGTGTAATATGTATAATCATCTGTATTCACAATGATTGGATAATAATCATATATTAATTTTTTATTTGTAGTATCTATATTTTTTGTAATATCAAATCTGGAAGCCATATAAACTATATAATCTACTGATATAGTTTATTTTACGTAAATACTCTAAATATTTGTTATATTTACAAATATGGAATATAATTAAATGATGAATTTTCATAAATAGTTACGCGAAATGTATCGTTATATCCTTCTACATATACATTATCACCGTTGTTTATATCATCGCAACCATACTCACCCGTACAACTCTTTCCATTCAAACTGATTGGTAATTTTGTATTCATATTTCCAGTATTAGATATTGTATAATATGACCATTTATCACGACCATTCATTAATTTACGTCCCATTAATGGTAATATCATATCCTCAGGTTTTCCATTTTGTCTAGTCAATATGCCAACCTGTTGATACGCCATATTTGTTCCACGCGTTTGAACATTCACTGGAATTCCTCGAACATCACCACTATCACTTGGAAAATATAACCCATCTTTTTTCAAAGGTGGTGAATACGGGTCATTCATAGGATCATTGCGGGTGCTTATAGTTGCTAAAGAAGATATAGCCCCCGATGTAGACGGTGGTGCTACGACAATAATATTCGCACCGCTGGTAGAATTCATTTTCGTATGTTGTTGATAAAAAAGATATCCAACTAACAGAATGATAATAAATAAAATAAATAAAGTCATATTTTCAATACAAAAAACCCCAGGAATACATTTTTTGCCCATCTTTATACTATATGATTACATTTTAAAAGCCCCCATAAATGTTTTTCCGCCCTCTCCTATTTGTTTTGTTCCTTTACCCATTATTTTTGGAATATTCTTCTTAAAATCGTAATCAACATCTTTCGCTTTTCTCAGTAATACACTTTGTTTCAAACGCTTACAGTTATAACATTGGTCTCTTATATTTTTTGGCCATCTTATAATGTTGAATCCAGCGGTAGCGTATACTTTTCCATTTACCCATTCAACAACTTTCCATAAACTATTTTGTGTTCCATATAAATCTATTTTAAAAAAAGTAGCTAAAAACCATAACGTTATTCGAATAGGTAAATAAATGATTTGTATAACACTATCTACCATATAATATAAGATACAATTGGGTATGTTTGATACGTATTTCACACCACACAGTATATATGAATACAAATATTGACTAACATATGCGAAGAGTAATCCTATATCGGATACACCTCGTCCTAAACCAATACCTAAATATTGAAATTCTTTACCAATTCCAGTGAATATATCTCTCAACCCTACACCCATCATAACAAAACGTTGTACGGCAGGTTTCAATACACTATTTAAAACACTTGTAAATGTTTTTTTTATTTCATTACCTATATTTAAACCTTCCTTAAATCTTTCCTTAAAGCCTTCTTTCTTGACTTCTATTGTAGGGTAAATAAATTTTATACATATGAAGATTAGAATGAGAAAAGTGAATATATAATAATATATTTTGCTATTCATATAATTGTAAATCTATACTATAATATTATAATATTATAATATTATACACTTATTTATATTTTTCAAATTTTTCAATGAAGCCTTCAGCTCTTTGCATCAAAGGTTCTAATTCAGTCATACGCTTGATTATTTTATCTTGTACTTCCATGAATTCTTTCAATTCACCAGTCATTTGTTCTGTGCTTACTTCCTCTTCCTCATCTGTTATTTCTTCCTCTTTTATTTCTTCATCTTTCTCTTCGATCCCTTCAAGACCTTCTAGACTTTTGGTATGTTTCAACATATAAGTAATACATATCGCAACAAACAATACAATGATCATATTTTTACTAAAAAAGGTGGTTAATAATGCTATTAATATAAATACAATAACAGAAGTGAAATCACGGGTATTTAATAAATATAATACATCAATTAAAGCTATCGCTAATAACGCATATAGTAAAAAACGGTTATGTATAATAGAATTGGATGTACTTTTTGAAATACTAGGTAAACTAGGCAATAATGATTTTACTTTATTTATAAATTTTGGAAACATTTATAGAATATCATGCTATTTTTTTTCTACACGATTTTTTATTCCTAAATTTTTTCTTCCGTATCATTCTCAAATTCTTCGTCCATTTCTTCCTTCGTAGGTAGATAATTCATCGTATGTTCAGCACTATAAATCTCTAATATCTCTTTCACTACTTCTTCGCGTTGTATATCATCGCGACTAAATTGGAAACTCGTAATACTGGCCGAACGTTTGCCTTTGAATTTACTTAAAAAATCTTCTAAACCATTTAATTCATTGATTCTATCATATTGTTCCAAATCGCCAGTAATAACTAAACGACTGTTCTCTCCTAAACGAGTTAATAACATCTTCATTTGTGATATGGTCGAATTCTGCATTTCATCCGCAACTATCCAACAGTTTTTAAATGTTCTACCACGCATATATCCTAATGGTGCGATTTCGATAACTTTGTCTTCCATCATTGCGACCACTTCACGAGGTGATACAAAATTATATAAAATATCATAAATTGGTCTAACCCACGGCGCCATTTTTTCTTCTAATGTTCCTGGTAAAAACCCCAATTCTTCATCTACTGAAACTGATGGACGTGTAAATATCAATTTCTCGTAATTACCTAATAAAAAATTGCGAACACCGTATTCAGTCGCAAATAGAGTTTTGCCTGTTCCAGCAGGTCCCGTCGCAACCACTATTTTTTTATTTTTATTTTTCAATAGATTGATATACTCATCCTGGCTAACATTCTTTGGTTTGGTGAATTTATTTTCAAAATGGTTTTTTTCATTGTGTGATAAATGATTCATGTTTTCGTATAATTTTCTTTGTTTTGTCGCGGATTTTTCACGTTCTCTTTCAACATCTGAATAAAATTCGTTCATTAATTGTTTTTCACTTTGCTTTTTGAATTTTCGTGATTTTCTACGAGTGTCTTCCCTTGGTTCTCCCAATTCGTTTATAACACTGTCAAAATCTTCTCTTTTCATTAAAGTATACTGTTATAATAAATTATACAAAGTTTTCTATTTCCTTTATATTGTAATTATTTTATATATATTATAGCATACTATGTATATTTACCAATAAAATAATCTATATAGAATATATAATGGAATATTTCAACCAATATATATTTATAAAAACAAAAAATGAAACAAACAAACCTAGAACCGCTTTACACTCTTTTCAATATTTTATACAAAATAGTCGTATTGAATTAATTAGTGATAGTTCAGCATTCGGCATTGTATTCAAATGTATGTTTCAAAAAAAAGAGAACAAATCCCCATATTTTTATATCAATTCACAGGGCGAATTATCAAATGTAAAAACAATCGCAATTAAATTATTGTTATTATGTGATTATAATTATACGATAAATAATGATGAACCTGATCAAAATACTCGTCTTTCATGGGACTATATAGATAAAACAAATAAAAAAGGGATTAAATTATATGAAAAAAGAGACGCGTTCATGAATGAAATTCAAATGTTATTAGATGTATCTGAAAAAGGAATTTATGCGTTAAATCGCAATACACCTATCTCTCTGTATTCTAGAATATATAGCCATACATCCGCCCAATATAAATTACTTGAATATATTTTACATAGAAATTGTGCGGATAAAATAAGTAGAAACTCTATATCACAAATCACTTCTACGTTTCGCAAAGTTCAACAAAAATACAATACAAATATTTATTTTGGAGTTGCCGCCATGGAATATATCGAGAATGATTACATCGTATATTGCGATATTATAAAACCTATTATATTTGATGAAATAAAAGTAATTCCTGGAAATGAGAACATTCATAAATATGATAGTATAAATTTATCCAAATATTCGAAACGATTACGATGGATGTATAATACAACTCGCTATGAATTATTACGATTGGCGATAGATACTGGTTATTCTCAAGGGGATTATCATACTGAAAACTTATTGGTAAATGAAAAAAAAAGATTGACGATGATTATTGATTTCGGAAAAGGGAAAGAAATAATTGATAATCGGGATAATATCGATTTATGGATGAAAATTAAAAAAAGTAATAGCGATGAAGAATCTTTACAATATTTGCGAGACATTTTATTGAATATTTTTGAAACAACATTTGTCGAAAATGAAAAGAATAGCGCGGAATATAAATGGTTGAAAAATATAGATATGGAAGATTATCGTATCATACTGTTTATGCATCAATTAAGAGAACTTTATACAGAAAAAAAGACGACGAAAGTATTTGATATGTATTTTGAAAGTAGGAGCGAATACGTGTTCAATGGATATATTTATATCGATGATAAACCATTTACTCAAGTAGAAAAATATAGATATTATTTTTGTAAAATTCCTATGCGAATGTTGATGCGTTTGTTTTGAATTATTTTTTTTGTAAATCCCTCCGAGTTTCAAATCATTATTTACAAACGGTATAAAATCTAACTAATATATTATTTAGAAAGAAATGACCGAGCCTACTTTTGTTGAACCTTTACTAAAACCTGACGATAACCGATACGTTTTATTTCCTATCAAAGACAATGATATATGGCTAATGTATAAAAAAAGTGTGGATTCCTTTTGGGTCGTGCCTGAAGTAGATTTATCGAAGGATTTGGGCGACTGGGATAAGCTAACACAGGACGAACAAAATTTTATAAAAATGATATTGGCGTTTTTTGCGGCAAGTGATGGATTAGTATTAGAAAATTTGGCTTCTCGCTTCATGTCTGATGTCCAATTAGCAGAAGCACGTGCGTTTTATGGTTTTCAAATTGCTATTGAAAATATTCATTCCGAAATGTATTCTA
>Ga0214923_10000206_pt1 | contig 91654 bp, 125 predicted proteins | sample LL1510_MetaG_FD_177993 | JGI IMG/M metagenome (GOLD analysis project Ga0214923, IMG submission 177993) | Freshwater microbial communities from Lake Lanier, Atlanta, Georgia, United States - LL-1510 | ecosystem: Environmental > Aquatic > Freshwater > Lake | place: USA: Georgia | collected... | reverse complement strand
ACTATCAGTCATGATGGGGTAGACCATAAAGACATTGACAGTTTTATTAATTATAATTTGCCCAGCAGTGTCCTTTCCACTGTGGGGGCCTCAGCAGCGGAGGTAGGGGTCACCTCTCGCTAACATAAAAGGTGGGGCACACTTTGTGGTGGGGTTGTGCCCCCCTTCCTTTTTTGATACAATGGAGAAATGGGTTTTATGCGTAGGTCTATTAGGCTTGGAATAAGTAAAGAGGAAAAGGTCGCAGGTAGAATAACTACTCTATTATCTGACTTTACTCTTGACTTAGAAGCCATTGGATTTTATTTAGCAAAATCTTCTCCCCATATTATTTATACTAGGGCTAATGAAGTTTTAGAAGCCATGCAGTATAATAAAGAAGTTGACCAACTGGACAGGGGAGTTTATCATGGCAGGCGGTAATATACTTCAAAACAAAATAACTATCCTTGCTGAGTTGTGGATGAACTATCGTGATGATGATGAGTTAGAGGATTTTATAGAATACAACGATATTGGTTTGCCATTAGCCTATTTGTTAATGAACGAAATTGTTTTACCAAGTGAGCAGTCAGCAATATATATAAATGAAACCTATGATTTATTACTTGGTGCTCTTGGCATACCAGATAAAGAGTGGGAAAGTCTGGATGAGATGTTAGGATTCCAGGCGTAGCCGTTGGCTCGGGCAAATCATATCAAACCACACATATTGGACATACATTTTACGAAAAGACATTAAGAAGCCTTTGAAAAAAATCCCAGATCGTGGGAGATTACGAAACCTATAAAATTTTCCAGATTCATACCAAACCTTTCAAACCTTTATATCCCAAACCTTCAAACCTCATATCTGCCAAACCTTCCTATCAGGAATATAGGGTTTGTTATACTACTAGTATTTGGTATATCTTTTTATCCCCGCCTTTTTTGCAGCCCCGCCAGGCGCTGAATCACAGTACTATTAGACATTACGAAGGCGGGAATTTAAATTGCGAATTATTTAAAACTTTTACCATAATTATCAAACCTTTTTAACTTTTTTCCTGGTGTTTTATAACTTTTTGTAACTTTTTTGTTATGTTTTTATGGGGGTTTTTGGGCTATGAAGGTTTGACAAAACCATGGTTTGGGAGTATAATGCATGCCCGCTATGGGGATAGGAAGGTTTGGGATAGGAGGTTTGGCCCGCCAGAGGATTACGACGCCATCTATAAAAGCGCTCTATCACCCATTACTCTCCACTTTACTCCACTCTTACCCACTCATAAAAATATCAGTAAGATTTATTTTTGTCTATGACAACTTCTAGAGGGTATCAAATCAGCCTTTAAAGCCTATTTTAAGCGGGTATCAAACCATCGCCCTGGTCACATATTGTCCATACCAAACCTTCTGATCAGGAATATTGGACATACTATCAAACCTTCATGTCAGGGATATCTGGGATATCTGGCTATCTGGATATAAGGGTTTGTATTACACTGGGGGTATTACGATACTCTTTGTATACCCGCAGATTTTAGGATATTAACCGCTATTGCCCATGTTGGGCATGGGAAGGTTTGATAGTTCTATTTTGCGCCTTGCCTTTATTGCCAAACCTTGATATAATTATTTCAGAGGCACGAACGATTGATGGATTTATCCGTGTAGTCGTAACTCTCTTGTTGGGGGAGACAGCAACATTAAATAACTGGCATACACCTGAGCATGTGGATAAAAGGCTCTCTTGCTTTTCCCACCGAAATTTGATATGATTGACTGATGAAGAATATATCTAACCTTATTGCTGCATCAGGATGTTTTAATTTGGATGAGGCTCTTCGTGCCGTCGCCGAACTTCATATCCCAGAAGGCACATTGGTTCACAGATGCCAAGAAGATAAAAAGCCTTGGCCTTGCCAAACCATTAAAGCCATTGAAAAAGAATTAACAAAATGAATTCAGTAGATTTTGACAAACCAATCAATCGGTATGTCTTTGAATGTTGTATTGATTGTGGAAAGTTTATTAGAACAAAAGATAAAGTTAAACTAAGTTTATTTATGTATGATCATTATGGACAAGAAGGTATTAAGCGTTGTTCTCATAAATGGTATGGAGAATTTGTTTGGACCCTGCTAAATTGGAGGCATAGAAACCCATGACAGAAATGACTAGTATAGGACAAGATTATGCTCAAAAAGAAACTAATCTAACTTGGGCAGAGGAAGATAAAAATCTTTGGAAGGGTTGGACCTATAGCCCTGAAAGAAATCGTTATTACTTTAATGATATAGGCAATGAATCTTTGGCAGCCTTTTGGGCAGACGAGTTTTTAAATCAGGCCTATGAATAAAAATTTGATATACCTTGCGATTTCAATGACAGAAATAGATACGGGAATTGAATTATCTACCGAAGAACGTAAGGATATGTTCAATAGAATACTGGCAAGAATAAAAGATCTTGAGCAACAAGATAATTAATATTATTTAATGATAAACTTATATTATGGAATATGGCAATTTAGATAAAATGCGGGAAGCCTTAAAAAACCGCCAAGATCCACATACCTGTGAGCACGACTGGGACTATATGGTTCAGGGCATGGCCAAAGGTAATATTTTTATTGAACTGTGCCGAAATTGTTTTGACACCAGAGGCACGGTAGAGAGATTTATTAATTAAATTCCGCCTTGTAAAAAACTGTCTAAAGTGATACAATGATAAGTATGTTCAAAAAAAAACCAATACTTAGATATGAATCATCTTTAGAGTATTATCAAAACTCAATAGTTCCTGCAAAAAATAATATACCAGAATGGTATAAAAAAATACCACAATGGCAAGATAATGAAATGTTTAATTTAAAAAGAGGTTTAGGTAGTACTGTAAAACTATGCATGCCATTTTTTGATGCTTTTGCAATTGGTTATATGATTACACTACCTTATGATATTTACATAACAATTGATGATGATGGAATGCCAGCCATAGGTTTTAGAAATTCAGTTATTCATCATCCTCGCATTAGAAATAATATAGCAAGTGAGAGTTTAGTTCCATTTGGACACCACCCAGTAGAATTTACATGGAATTATTGTGTATCTTATACATTACCAAAAGGATTTAGTGGATTATTTACACACCCATTAAATAGAAATGATCTTCCTTTTACGACTATAAGTGGAGTAATTGATGGAGGAATTGTTATGAATGCTCATGGAAATGCTCCATTTTATATTAAAAAAGATTTTGAAGGAATTATTGAACAAGGAACGCCAATTGCACAACTAATTCCATTTCGTCAAGAAAATTGGAAATCTAAAAAAACAAAAAATTTAGTCAAAATAGGAGATATTCATGATAATGCTGGAGGAAGTGTATTTAGAGGTTGGTATAAAAAAAATTTTTGGACACGTAAAAGTTATGAATAATTTAAATAAATTAATATTGTATGTCAATCAATAGAATTGTTATTTGCGAAATATGTAAAGAAGAAATTCAAGTAAGATCAGCAATGGCATATCAAACAATGTATAATCATATAAAGAGGCATAAATGAGAAACTCAAAAAAATTTAAAGAACTTATTAACCCTATAAATCTTACTGTTTATACAAAGTCTCCTGAAAAATGGATATTAATAGATAGAGAAACTGGAGAAACTTACCAGGGTAATCCTAATGGACACTGGGATAGGCTTGATCCAGTAATTAAAAATAAAAAGTAACTTTACAAAACAAAACAGATAGGGTATACTTATAATATGAAAAAAATAATAATAAGTACATTAATAATTCTTATGCTTCCTGTTAATTCTGTGCAGGCAGCAACAAAATCTTTAAACACAAAAAATAATAAATATGCTTGTAAAAATATTAAAATAAATTATAAATCAGAAAATATGGTGAAATGGGCTGATGGCTTGGCCAGTGACAATGATGTTTTAGAAGAAATTGAATCTAATATTAATATGATATCTAGAAAACAAAAAAATACAACTGGAAAAATTAAATCAATTATTTTTTCTTGGATCAATATAGAAAAAAATACAAAAATTGCACTAACTGATAAAAATGTTGAGGCACTTACTAATGCAATGACATTAAAAATTAATGTTATTAAACAATTTGATAATACTTGTAAATCTATAGAAAAATAACATGGACGAAAAACAATTACGTGAAAAAATAGCCCAAGAAATTGAGGCTATTGAAATTGAATCTAGCAAAACAAATGCGGTTGGTATGCAAATTCTTGCTGCAAAAATTGCCAGAAATCAAGAATAAAGTAAATCTGGTATCATAGAACTATGTTCTGTGATTATTGTGGTGGTAAATTGATAAATGGAGATTGTGTCAACTGTTATAAAAGTTCTAATGCCCTGAGAGAATTTGAGGAAGAAGATGACTAATTGGACAGATGAACTTAATGATAAACAAAAAGAAGAGGTTTGGAATTTTATTGTTTTTACTGTTAAAGAAATAAGAGAGCAAATAGCCAAAGATATTGAAGCAACTGTTCCACTTTGGAAATCAAGAGGCTTATTAAAATCTCGTAGAACACAAAAAGCCTTTGAAGCATCTGCTGCAATTGCTAGAGGTCAAAATGAAATTTAAAAAAAATAATAAAAATATAATTACTTTTAGAGCACAGAATGAACATGTTTGGAAAGTTAGAGAAAAACCATTTCCATCGTCAAATGCTCTGCCAGAGTGGTGGAAAGAAATGAAGCCATATAGTAATTTAGAAAATAAATTTAAACTTAATCCAGGTCCTACAGTTACTGTAAAAAAATGCGCTCCAGCATTAGACGCATTAACTGCTGGATACATAGTTCCGCTTTGGACAGATGTTTTTGTTTCAAAAGAAAATGATATTCCATTAATTCAGTGGTCATCACAAGAAGTTGTGTTTGATACTTGGCATGAAACGCAAGTTTCTAAATACGAAATACCAGATGGTTTTTCTTCAACAGTATTAAAATATATTCATGGATGGACAATTAAAACTCCACCAGGATGGTCTTGTTTAATTACTCATCCTTTTGGATATCAGAATATACCAATTAAAACAATTTCTGGAATAGTGGACACAGATATCTTAGAAACTGAAATAAATACTCCATTTTTTATTAAAAATAATTTTGAAGGAATTATAGAAAAAGGAACTCCAATGTTTCAAATAATTCCTTTTAAAAGAAGTGATTGGCAATCTAATTTTATTTTAGAAAATGAAAATCAATTATATTTTAATGTAGAAAAACTTAGAACAAAATTAATTGGATCTTATTCAAGATATCTTAGAGTAAAAAAAACTTATAAATAAATGAAATCTTTATGTCTAATATAATTTTTCTTGGTAACTTTGAAGTTCCCTATAGCAGTGAGAATCATCATGCTAAGTCTTTAGAGTCTCTTGGACATACCGTGCAAAAAATGCAGGAAAAGAAAGCAACAAGCGAAGAAATTTTATATAAAGCATTAGCATCTGATTTATTTATATGGGTACACACACATAGATGGCAAACCCCAGGCAAATTATCTATGACAGATGTATTAAAACAATTAAAGGCTGTAAACAAAACAACAATGACTTATCATCTTGACTTGTGGTTTGGTATTGAACGTGAAAAAGATTTAAAGGGTGATGATTTTTATACAAACATAGGTCACTTTTTTGCTACAGATAAATTAATGTGTGATTGGTTTAATAAAAATACAAGTGTTAAAGGACATTTTTTGCCTGCTGGCGTATATGATAAAGAGTGTTATATACATTCTGATTATGATATAAATAACTTTGAGCATGACATAATCTTTGTTGGTAGCAAAGGATATCACCCAGAACATAAGTATCGTCCACAACTAATAGACTTTTTACGAAAGACATATGGAAAAAGATTTTTGCATGTTGGTGGAGACGGAGATACTGGAACAGTTCGTGGTGATGCACTTAATCGTATCTACGCAAAAAGCAAGGTAGCCATAGGAGATAGCCTTAATATAAACTTTAACTACCCATACTATACAAGCGATAGGTTGTTTGAAAGCACTGGTCGTGGTGGTTTTACTATCTACCCTCGCATAAAAGGACTTGATCAATACTTTGAAGATGGCAAAGAAATTATATTTTATGAGCACGGGAATCTTGAAGATCTTAAAGAAAAAATAGATTATTATATATTAGATGGAGTAACAAGAGAAAAAATAAGAATTGCTGGTCATGAACGAACTAAAAAAGAACATACCTATGTTCACAGATGGTCTACAATATTAGAAACTTTAAACATCAAATGATAGAAATGATCAAAGCAACAGTTAATGGAGAATATAAAATAGTTTTACCAAAACATCGTGCTGATAGACCTGAGTGGTATACAGAAAAAGGTTGGGAAAAAAATAGATTACGATCAATGCATAATAATCTTGGAATAAACGATATAGTTTATTATGTGGGCGGAGAAGAAGGAGAAATGGTTGCTCTTTGTCAAATATGGGGAGCAAAAACTGTGATATTTGAACCTAATCCAAAAGTATGGTCACACTATCCATTACTATGGGAATCAAATAATTTAGACAAACCAATTGCCTGTATTCCTGGATTTGCGTCTGATAAAATAAATAATTTATCAAGAATTTATTATAATGAATGGCCACCAGAAGCAAATAATGTTATTGATTCAGCACACGGATTTAAAGAGTTATACTTAGAAGGTAATTCTTATGGTCAGATTACTATAGATTCTTGTGTATACGATCATAATATTGTTGCCCCTACCGCCATTTCTTTAGACGTAGAAGGCAGTGAAGGGCGTGTTTTAAAAGGCGCAGAAACCGTTTTAAGACAGTTTAAGCCTAAGATATGGTTATCTGGTCATCCAGAGTTTATGATGCAACAATGGAATGAATACTTATATGATTTAAGATTTTGGTTATGGGGACTGGGTTATAAAGAAACACTGCTTGACTATCAGCATGAAGTACATTTATATTATGAATAATATTAAAACATATTTATATTCTGTTAAAGAAGAAGATTGTGCTGCTGACAAATGGGACTATGGATTATTAAAAGAAATATTTAATAAAAATAAAATTAAACAAATTAAAGTAACATCTTTACCAGAGTGTGATCGTGCTTTTGTTGTAATTCCTGGACCACAAAATATAGAATATGAAGATGTAATAAATGTAGAATTGCAAAAAATAAAAAGACTTGTTTTGTTTATTACTGGAGATGAAAGTGCAACATTTAATATTGAAAAAATTAAACATAACAATTGTGAAATTTGGATTCAGTATCCACATAAAAAACATCAAAAATATAATAAATTGCCAATAGGAGTTCCACAACATTTATCAAAAAATTTGCCAGACTATCAAAATAAAGTGTATGATGTATTTTTTTCTGGTCAAATAACTCACCAAAGAAGAAAACAATTGGCTGCCGTTATGCCTAATATTCCAAATTCTTTTTATAATCCTACCAAAGGTTTTGCCGAAGGATTAAAACCTAAAAACTATTACGATAAAATGTTTATTAGCAAAATTGTTCCTTGTCCAAGTGGTGCGGAAGTAATTGATTCTTTTAGATTTTTTGAAGCCATTGAAATGCTTTGTTTACCAATAGGAGATAAAATAGACTCAAAAGGTATAAATACTGATTTTTTTAATTTTGTTTTTGAGGATAATCATTCTATAAAAACAGTTGAAAATTGGTCAGACCTTGTTGACATGATGCCATACCTGTTAGATGTTTATGTGTCTGAAATGCATCAAATTGTTTGTTGGTGGATTAAATATAAAAGAGATTTATCTATTAAAATCATGGAGCAAATAAATGCATAAAAATGATATAACGATTATTTTAGCAACATCTGTCATACCAGATCATCCTAATACCACTATGATAGAACAAACAATTGGTGACCTTCGTGTTCATTTTCCAGATAATGAAATTATAATGCAGATAGATGGATTAAGACTAGAACAACAGAATCGCAAAAAAGATTACGATGAATACAAAAATCGTATACTTTGGAAATGTTTGCATGAATATAAAAACATAGTTCCATTTGTTTTTAAACAGCATAGTCATCAAACAAATATGATGCGTGAAACAATCAATGAAATTAAAACACCTCTTTTACTTTATGTAGAAGGAGACGCACCACTAACGCCAGATATGCCAATTGATTGGGAAAAATGTTTAGATATGTTTGAATATAAAAAGGCTAACACTATTCGTTTTCATTTTGAATCAAGAATTCCTAAAGAACATGAACACCTAATGTTTGGAATTGAAGATGGCTTTATGAAAACAGCACAATGGAGTCAAAGACCACATTTAAGCACAAAGTCTTATTACAAAGATATTGTATTGCCAAGTTGCAAAGATATATTCTTTATAGAAGACACTTTTCATGGCAAATTACAAGATGAAATATTACCTTATGATAAATACAGTGAAGATGGTTGGCAACAACATAAACTATGGATATATCACCCAGAGGGACATATTAAAAGATCTTATCACTTGGATGGTCGTCAGGGTACCCGCAAATTTACTTCAGATGATGAAACCTGGGGTTATAAAGAATGAGATTGGGAATAATAGCAAGATCAGACAATACTGGGCTTGGTAATCAAACCAGAGAATTAGTTAATATGCTTAATCCTAATAAAATTCTTTTAATTGACTCTACTCCATTTAATAAAAATAAACAACATCCAGAATGGTATCAAGGTTATGATTCTCTTAAGACAAATGGATTTCCATCTCTTCAACAAATAAAAATGTTTTTAAACGATATAGATATTGTATTAAGTTGTGAAACATTTTATGATCAAAACTTTATAAGGTTTGCTAATAAAAGAAATGTAAAAACAATTCTTCAATATAACTATGAATTATTTGGCCATTTAGTAAATCCAAATCTACCATTACCAACGGCACTTTTATCTCCAAGTGTTTGGCAAATTGAACACATTAAAAAAATGTTTGGCTCCAAAACAAAAGTAATTCATCTTCCACCACCAACGAATGAAGAATTATTTAATAAAATAAAAGAAAATAACTTGTCTAAGTCTCATAATAGAATTTTACATATTGCTGGTAAAAAAGCAGCAAAAGATAGAAACGGTACTGAAACTGTTATTGATATGCTTAAGCACTCTAAAGCAGATTATGAATTAGTAATCAAAAGTCAAAGTGAAATAGAAACAAATATAAAAGATTCAAGACTTAAAATTGAAATTGGTAATCCAGACAATAGGGAAGACATGTATAATGGATTTGATGCTATGGTTTTACCACGACGTTATGCTGGATTGTGTCTGCCAATGAATGAGGCTTTACTAAGTGCCTTGCCAGTTTTTATGACAAATATATCGCCTAATAATTTTATATTACCGCCAGAGTGGCTAGTTAAGAGTGATTCAATAGGAACAATTAGAACAAAAGTTAGGATTGAATTATTTGAAGCAGATCAAAAATATTTAGCAAAAACAATTGATGACTATATGACTATTAAAGATAAAACATCTTACAAAGAAAAAGCATATAACATTGGAGTTGCAAACTTTTCTCCAAGTATCTTAAAAGATAAATACTTAGAACTTATTTCTCAAATTTAGTTTTTTGTTTAAACTGAGTCTTGAGTATACTATTCCAAATAATATCAAAAGAACTATCTGCACTAGATAAAAATGTATGCTGATCTATATTTAAATTATAAGATTTAAAAACTAATGGCCCCCTGGTATAAACCTTAACATCTTGCATCTCTGATCCACCGACTTTAAATATATTCCCATACATAGATCTCCATAAAAATTGATCGTTATTATTTAATACTTCTTGTAACTTTTCTTTTTCCATGATCATTGGAACATGTAACTCATAATCTAATGGATCATCAATCCCAAGTCCTTTGAGTCTTTTATATGTAGCATTAAGTTTTCTAGTATAGTTAGAATTACCGTTTATTTTTTGATATAAGTTTATTTTATTTAATAAATATCCGCCATGAAAATTCTCTATACTATCTATCTTTTTAATAATATAAAAGTCATCATTCATTAAAACAAACTCATTTGATATTTCTGGTGATGAACAAATCTTTTTTAAATTTTCTATAGCATTTTTATATTTAGTATGAACTTGGTGTACTTCAATATAATTTCCTACATACCAGTCAGGCTTACCGCCAACAACCCAGACATTAGAATCTGGAAAACTTTCAACGACAGACCTAATAGAATACTTTAGTTCTTCGTTAACGCCTTCCTTACATATATATACAAAGTCCATAATTCCCCCATTGTAAAAAATAAAGAGGGCAAGTTTTTAGGTTTGCCCCCTTTATCAAAAACAAACTACTTTTTCTTAGCAGTCTTTTTCTTTGCTGGAGCCTTCTTAGCAGGAACAATCTTGCTAAGTGCATCTGAAACGGCACCAGTATCTGGTAATACACCAAATGCTTTGTCGTTTGGATTAAGTGCTCTTAATGCAACGGGCGCTAGTGCAGCAACTAGTGCAGCCCATAGATCTTTTGGATCTGTTACGCCAGCCATGTAAAGTGCAATTACTGCACCAAGAACAGATCGTCCATATGATGCTAGTAATGCTTTTGTCTTATCATTAATCATTTTTCCTCCTAGGATATGATTTATATTATTTTTCTATAACCATTTTTTAAATTATTAAATTTTATATTTTTTATAAAAATTAATAATAAAAATGGAAATTTGTATATAGTAAATATAATACTATAAACAAAAACCAATATATTTTTAATAATGTTAAATATTAATTGCATTCTTTTTTTACCCATTTATTATTTTTATAAAAACCTTCTAAATTTATTAAAGCCATAATATTATCAACATATGGATTATAATTATCTTCATAAAATTTCTTTTTTTCAGAAACCCAAGATTCTCTTTTTATAGGAATAAGTTGTGAAATTGGAGTTCCCGCTTTTATTGTTCCTTCAAATCCAACTTTAAGTACCATTGGCATATTTACGTTTTTATAAAATTTATCAGAATCAACGATACCATGAAAACTATAAAATGGTAAATCAAACCTTCCTAAAGGATGCATATAAAGTAAACTATATCCTGGAGGGGTTTGTACACACCAAGTTGTGTTTACTTTTAAAATAATATTTTCATATCCTTGTGGTATTGGATATTCGCCAATCTGTTCAATTTTGTGAGATCCAATATATCCCTCATCGGTTTTTCCCCATTGAACCTTTCTTTCTCCTTCTTTGTTATATGTACAAAAAATATCATAAGGTAGTTTATAAGAATATCCATAAGTCATTGAATCAAAAAATGGAATACATGTTTTTGCTGTTCTTGAATTAAAAAAATCTTTAGATCCATCACTTATAATTCCATTATTTATATATCTTTTAAGATTTTTATACCATTTAGAAATATCATTTTTTATAGGTTCTGGGGCTGGAGTAACTTCTTCTGTGAGGTCTGTGGTTGGCCTAAAAATAATTTTTTTATTTTTCATTATTTTTTTTCCTATCTATTTTGTATGTTTGTGTTTTATGAAATCTAGTTGATAAATTAAGATTATGTAAATTAATTCTAAATAAATCTTTTTTTGTTGCCTCTCTAACATTAAATTTTGTTTTTTCTCTTTTAAAAGGAATGTATTGTGCTAATGGAGTTCCTCTTGGTATAAAAATTTCTTTTTTATCACTATGAATTAATAATTGAATATTTATTTCATGATAAACATCTGTATCTCTTACTCCAGGAATGACAGAAAAGTCTTCGTTAAAATGAAAAAATGTTGGTAACTGATATAATGAATATCCTTTACTTGTAAAAATATTCCATGGAATTTTTGTTTTAAAAACAAAAAAAGAATTTTTATTTAAAAATTTATGATCAACATAATCTAAATATTGACTGTTTGCATGAGTTTGCCAACTAAAATTAGCGTCTGAAACTGACCACTTCCAACTTTGATCTTCTGAATTATAAAATAAATATGAATCAACCCACATTGGAAGAATATATCCTTTTGAAAAATAGTCTGAAAATGATGGACAACTTTTAAAATTTCCAGCAAGTGCGCCATTAAATGTAAATTCTGTTTTTATTGTTGGACTTTTTTTCCACCAATCTGGAATATATTCTTTTGCTAATTTTGGTTTGCAATCTTCCAACATACTTAAACCTGGAACTGTGGTTACAAAATCAATTTTTGCTGTTTTATCTTTATTAAATAAAAAATTCATTTAATTTTTATTCTTTTCGGGTAATAATGCTAAAAGTTTTTCAGAATAGTTTACTAAACCTTTATTTTTTAAATCATCTGAAACTTCTTTTATTGTTTTTTGAGATTGTTCAATGTAATCAAAAGCCCAATCTCTTGAATCAGAAAGAAACTTTATAAAATTTTCTTTATGTACTTCATCATCAGACATATTGTGAGTAGTTTTAATCTGAGATGTTATCTCTTCTAATGCCTTGTTTTTAATAAAAAGATCAGCCAATAATAAGTTAGATTTTTTTAATTGTTGGAAGGTCGCCCAATATGCTATTGCAAATGAAAATGACAAAGTACCTAAAAATATTATAAACAACATCTCCATAGTATCTATTGTACTCTATCTCTAATTACGTGAGTTGCCCAATAATATAAACATTTATCGCAGCAAGGTTTATTATGTTTACTTTTGGTATCTTTGTAGAACTCTGAATAATAAATATTATCTTTACGATAAAGGTTGGCTCTATGGGTAATATTGACACGATTTACATGAGATACCGTGCTCCAGAGTGGCTTATCAGTACCCCACAAATGCCCAGAAACGGTTTCCAGAGCGTCTAGGTTAGCCTCATTGCCATCTGTCCTAATACCCCTAAGCCTAGCCTCTTTAATCATGGTATTGGTGTATATACGCAATGACCTTTCTGCATTTTTCCACATAAGTACCGCTGGATGATTACGCCAAGCACCAGAAGGTGATTTGCCAGAAAGGATTTTTAAGATTTGATAAGACTCTAATATTTGTTTATTTAATCTTTTATTATCCAATATTTCTGCACATTGTTCATAGTCTGTGTAAGGTAAAAAAGTTTGCATTATTCTTCGTCTATATCAAAAATATCTAGATCCGACAATCCTTTTAAATTAGATGCTACCCAAAGAGATAGGGCAGTAAGGAAAGATAATACTACTAATGTTAATATTTTTGTCTTTTTTTTCATATTGCTATCATTGCTCCACATCTTGTACAAGCATTATAACTTTTTCCAGTAAACGGACACGCCCCAGCAGCAACTAATGTATGTTTTTTAATTTTACAAATAGTTAGTTTAAGTAATTGACTAATCACTTTACTGCCTCTCTTGTTATTAAAACTATGGCTCCACAATCCTCTAGAGCCTTTTTAATTTTTACAACATACTGCAATGCTGATATTTTTTCATCATGCACCATATGTAAAAATTTTTTCTCATCCAATTTTACCGTAAGAAAGTGGTCGTTGTCAATAATCTGTATTCCAAAGTTTTTGGGTGCAGGAATAGAATGAACAACTTTACGCATATAATCTGTATACATGTTTAATAATTAATTAAACCACTCTTCATTATCTGAACATGCATAAAAAATAAATAAATTGTTTTGTACAGAATACTCTCTATATTTATTAGTTGCTAATTCTACTAAATATTCTTTCATTTTTTCTGATTTATTAATTTTTTTAAAATTTTCAATATCGTTAAGACAAGAATTTTTTACATTTTCTGTAAGATCTATACGATTAATATATTTATATAAGTTAAAATATTTTGGAAAATCTGAATTTATTGGTCCAGCACAATCTGTATATAAAAATATGCCATTTGGCTTTAAAACTCTTTTAACCTCTTTATAAAATAATCCTAAATTATCATAACAATGAGAAGACTCTACATTAATAATTATATCAAAACTATTATCTGAATAATCTAAGTTTTGTGCATCTGAAATTTTAAATTTAATATTGTTTTTATTATTATTATTGCAATATTCTATATTTAAATTATTTAAATCGCAGGCATCAACACTATTAAAATTAAAATTTTTAGTTAGAGCGTTTATTCCACCACCTCTACCACAACCAATTTCAAGTATTGATTTATTGTCTGGATTAATTTTTTCAAATAACTTAAAATATAAACTTGCTTGATTTTTAAATTCTAAGTATTCACTACTAATAAAGTCATATGGGGGGTGATATCCATGATTCATAAAAGCAATATCTGTACTTTCAAAAAAATTATTCATTTTATCATAAAGTTCTCGGTTATTTTTTTTCATTTTTTTCCTCCATTGTTAAAGATTGCCAGATTTGAGACCAGGCTTTTTTATTTTTATGTTTATTAAATTCTTTTGATATTTCTCCACCTTCTAAGTATACACCGCCCCAGACACCCCACTCTTTACCAGAAACTCCATTAGCAAAACATATTTTTCTAACTGGGCATTGTTTACAAAACGCATCAACATTATATCTGGACTCTAAATTATCTTCATATTTATCAAAATAAATATTAGTATTAAGTCCTAAACATGCAGCGTTATCTTTCCATAAATGCTGCTTCAAGATTAATCCTTATACTTATTCGGTATATTCCAGCCATTACGATCTGGGCTATAAATTCTATGGATGTACCACTTATTTTTCACTCTAATACCTATTGGAGAAGTTTTGGCAACTTCTGATTCTTTTAAATCAATAACATCCCACCCACGCCAAAATAGATTCGTGTTTTTATTTACAATTTTTTCCATAGTATTTAAACTTTTAATAATCATTTCTTCTCCTAATATTTAAAAAGACCAACATCAATATTGTTTGCTTCTGCAATTGAAACTAATTTTGACTTTGGATCTTTTGGACGACTTAAAAAAGCAAAATAATTAATTTGATTTATATTTTCACTTAACCATGCTGGGGCAGCATTATAAAATTTAATTTTTTTACCCCTAGCCTTCATTCCACGTTCTGATAAATTAGAAAACTCTGAAACAAAGTTGTTTACTTTTGCTGGACCAGCAGAATAAATAATAAACTCTTTATCTTCATTATTCATACTAGATAATGCAACGCTCATAGCACGTAAAAATACGTTATAGTCGTTGAACTCTTTAGTCCCTTGTACCGCCACTATCATTCTGTGCTGTCCCCTGTTTTAAGTCATCAAGTATTGATAACATTTTGTCTAATTCTTTTTTTGACATATTTTCAAAGTTTAATATTTTTATTGTTTGTTCATCTACTCTGCCACCTATAGCGTTAGCAGTATAAAAAACATTATCCAATATCCAATATGCTTTGCCTTCAGTTATTACAACCCTTAACATATTTTTTTGAATATGTTTCTGAGATTGAGTAATAGCCTTTGGCTTATCAAACCTTTGTTTTGGAAGAACATCTTTAATTATTTCATGCATATCGCTTTGGCGATATCTGATATTTTTTAAAAATGTTATTCTACTTTTGTTTGATATTTTAATTATAGACCATACGCTTAGGGATGTCAAGCCTATAATTAATAAATATTCCATTTTTTATTTTGATTTTTTAGATGGCCCTTGGGCTGATTGCAAAATAATTGAATTGAGTTTATTTACCTCAAGTTGTATTTTTAATAATTCTAATTCAGTATCAGATAGTTTTTGTTTATAAAATGCTATTAACTGAATAAGTTCTTGTTTTTCTAAATTCTCCATATACCCCCCTATTTATAAAGACTAAAAGCAGATCCCTGCCAAACCTTTTCTACTTTTTTCTTTTCACGCTCTACTATTGCACGACTCCAAGAAAATCCTGCATCTCCACCCCAAGCATCCCACATAATTCTTCCGTTAGATGGAAAGTTTGGACCACTAAAAAATCCTTTACCCTTTTTATCTACTTCGTGGCGGGAAAAAAATGAATACATTCTTTTAACAGTACTAAGAGACATTGCTCTACCAGCAACTATATCTGTTGCTCTACCCCAGCCTACTGGAGTTCCAGCGCCAGTTGCTTTGCCTTCTTCTTTCCACTTTAATGCACGACGAGCAGCAGCCTTCATGCCAGATGTTGGTGTGTAAGTTTCTTCAGCCATTGCTCATTACCTTTCTATGTTTAGGCTTGTATGCGCCTAAGTCTGCCTTGATACTACCATCTTTTCTTAAACGAACAATTCTACCATTTTTAATTTGCATTGGATTAAATCCATGATTTGGATAATAAGAGCCAGAAGATTTGTTAGCCATTATTTTTAAACGGATTTAAATCAAAAATAGATCCGCCCCAGCCAGTTATGTCTTTGCGAGCAGTATTTTTCCAATCTTCTGGAAGCATACTTGTTGCACCTAATTCTTTTGCACGACGAATAATGTGTGCTTTTGCTTTTGCATAATCTTTGGCACGACCAACAGAGCGAATAGCGTTCATCAAGTCTGCACGATTTGCAATTGGAAATGATCCATCAGGCATTGCATTTCCTGATTCTGCCATTCTTTCACGAGATGTTTGAGAAAATTCTTTTTTTTCCATTTTAAATACCTCCGTTAATTTTTTAGGACCAGTTATTTCTTTTGCAAAACCTTCAAAAATTGATTTCTTTGTTGATCTAGAATGTCCTTTTGGAAACAAATCTAAATCAAATGGTTTTCTAGGGAATCTACCACGTAACCCAGCCATAAATGCATTTACCCTACCCATTGCCCATTGCTCTGCACTAGAAACGCTGCCACGTACAGAAGATGGATTACTTCTATATGCCCCAATACCACGATTATAAACTTGTCTCAATGTTCCTACAGAAATTTTATTATCGCCTTCTTTGCCTTTGTTATAATTTTCAACCAACTCTCTTAATCTTGATTCTAACTTAGCAGAAACTTTTTCTATTTCTTCATCCTCATCATACATTTTTTCATCACTGATTGGTTCAGAATAGACTCTTAATGAACTAACTGGTTTTGCAACACGTCTATCAGTTCTTGTCCTTTTACCATTTTCGTCTGTTGCATAAACTCTTACAACTGCTACTGGATTATCTGAAGATGCTTCTACCGTTTCGTTTGTTCCAGGAAGAGTAACTTTACCAGAACGCTCTACTCTTTCTACAACCCCATGTGCTGATTCTGTTTTGTCTGGTGGTTTTGGAACTGCAAATGAAACATGATCTCCAATAGAAACACTTTTTGCTTTCTCTACTTCATTTGATTTGCTGACTGGAACACAATTTGGAACCATGCGTCCGTCTTTTTCTTTCATACCTTGTTGCTCATAACCAATCCAACAGGCTTTAGCCATGTTATCCCATTTATCTTCTTCTTCATTTTCTGAATGATAACTTTTACTTATAATATTAAAATTTACTTCTTTTACAATTTTATCCATACCAACATTTGATTCAAGAGATGGCATTGCCATAACTTCTGATGCTGTTACTCCAATAAAATATTCTGTTTCTTCTAATCCGCCCTCTTCCATTTCAAACAATTGAATTAAAAGTGCAGGTTCTGTAGCAGATGCTGCAATTGCATATTCAGAGCCAGGGAATCCTAACATACCATCTGTCATTACATGAACAACACGACCAACATAAACTTCATCATCGTTTGGCGCCATAACCATATCGCCCTCTTTTACCATTGCTTTTCCAATATTGCCTTCGCTTACATTGATAGCATAAATTTGACGTGCAGCAGCACCTTTTGATTTGTGGCAACCCATTACTGTACCATCGTCTTTTACGGCAGGGTAGCCTTCACAACCGTATGATCCTTTAGCACCTACATGATATGGCATGTTAACTATTATAGCAGTAGTTTAGTTGTTTGGATGCTTGCCAGATAGTCTCTTTAACTCCTCTATAGACCATTTTTCACGTTTATTTAATTTAGACATTTCTATATCACTAAAAGATTTTGAGGCTAATGTGACTACTGGATCTTTTGATAAAAAGTCTATGTCAACATACCCTCGCTCCCATAAAGAAAGAATTTCAGTATTTACAGAATTCATGTGATCATGATACAACTCTGGCATTAATTCTTTAATTTTAGGGGTAAATGAATAGAGCAATGATCCATCTTCAGAATCAATACCAGCAACTTCTAACCCACCATCAAGAATAAGTTTTTCAATTATTTCATTTTCATCTGAAGTCATATTTTTCCCATCTGGATTAAATATTCTCTTTAATAGTTTTTTCATAATTAACAAAATCTTCTAACTCTTCTCTTGTTTTTACCCCAGTTATACGATTTATTTCTTTGCCATCTTTTAATAAAATAAATGTAGGAACTGACTTAACCTGAAATTGTTTAACTAAAAGTTGTTCATAGTCAGCATCCACCATTTGAAATTGAAAACCTTCTTTTTTCATATCTTCAACAATAGGCTTTACCTTTTTACAAGGCTGACACCAGTCTGCTGTAAAATAAAAAATAGTTTTCATTTACCAGACTTTGCTCTAGCCTTTTTTAATACTTCAAAATCTTTAATTTTTGTTTCTCCAAGGTATCCCCAAGCATATCCATCATTAATCATTCTATTATTAACAGATTCTGATTCGCCATTAACATATACCCAGCCAAGAATTCGTCCATATTTTTCGGAAGAATCCATTTTTTCCGTACGAATAACTACAGACTTTGCATCTTTTAATTGTTTCTTTAAATATTCTTTAGCCTCAAGACCTAAAGCCTTCTCAGCCTTATCAGTTGTACGTGATTCTGGTGTATCAATACCAGCCAAACGTACACGAGATGAAAATAAAATATCAAACCCTAAATCAATAATAACGTCAATGGTATCTCCATCAACTACGTTTTTTACTTCTTTTACAAAATACTCATACATTATATTGCTCCAGTTGTTTTATTTTTTACCAATTTTTCACGCTCATCAATAAACTCAATACCAAATTGCATCATTTTTTGATAAGATAAAGGATTATTCATTATTTTTTCATAGTGGTGATTACAAAAAGTAAGTTCTCCAATTAAACCTTTTACCTTAACTAATGCCTGTGCAGGACATTGATCACAACGATCATTGGCATTTAATATATATTTTTTTGAAATTACGCTTGGATGTTCTTGAACAATGCTAGTCATAGTATTATTATACATCTACTTTCTGTTGTCAGTTGAATAGAAACCCTTACCGTTAAAAATTGCAGCAGGAGCACTCCATAACCTTTGCATAGACTCATTACAACATATTGGATATTTGTCATCACCAATTGATTTTTCAAATTCAACTTGTGAAGAACAAACAGAACATTTATAATCGTATCTAGGCATAACGCTCCTTTAATATATGGACAGTTTTATGACATGTCCAGGTCATATAAGTATACAGGTTTGCTAGTTATTTAGCAACTTTTACTTTGATTTGTTTTGGTTTTTTATCTTCTGGAATGATACGATCAATGTTGATGTGTAACATGCCGTCCTTCATTTCAGCGCCAGTTACTTCCATATATTCTCCAAGAGCAAATGTGCGGGTAAATTTACGACCTGCAATACCTTTATGTACTACTTCTGCATCTTGAATTTCAGTAATTTCTCCTTTAATAATTAATGTTCCATTGTCTACAGAAACATCAATATTTTCTTGAGAAAAACCAGCAACTGCTAAAGATAACTTGTACGTATCTTCGTCTAATTTTATAATGTCATACGGCGGATATGCCTGACGAGTTGCTAGATTGTGTACTGTGCTTAAACGTTCCAATTCACGATTGAAACCAATAAAAAATGGATCTTTAAAAAGATCCAGTGCAAATGAACTTACCATTATATGTTCTCCTTTTCAGCGAGTTTCATTTATGTACCCCCTTTTGGCAGGTACAAACCTATTATATCAAATTTTAGTACCCCCAAGGGGAATTGAACCCCTGTTACCACCGTGAAAGGGTGATGTCATAACCACTAGACCATGAGGGCGTGGAGCGGAAGACGGGATTTGAACCCGCAACATCCACCTTGGCAAGGTAGTATTCTACCATTGAACTACTTCCGCAACACTTATATTATTTAACCCAAGTTCCAAGTAACTCTATTAAAATATTTACTTTGTCATTTAATAATAAAAGATTAGAATCATTTATAATTGATCTAACTTCTTGATTTGTTTTTCTATTTCCTAAGTACAATGATTCTGTAATATTAGAATTTGTTGAAGAAATTATTGCTGTAGATTGTTCAGTCCAACTTTCAGTTACACCAGAAACTTCTCCATTTTCTTTTATAAATACATTACCAGCAGCAAAAGTTAAAACTTTTCTACCAGAAACTATTGTAGAATTGTTTCCATCATTTTTATTTTCAACTGATTCTGGCATAAAAACAGTAAAAGTTTTTGTTTCTCTATCATATGTTGTTGTTCCTGGTCCAGCCCAAAGTCCTTGTTCTCTTCCAGGAGTTTGTAAAACTACTGTTGGACCACCTGGTCCAAGTGTTCCTTGCTCACAATAATGATGACACACAATAATATTTGTAACTGTGCCATGATTATCTACAACTGCATAACCTCCACCAACTCCTCCAATTGTTCCACCATTATTTCCACCTACGGTTGGTCCTAAAGTTGTTCCTGGATTCATATTAGTTACAACTTGTGGTCCAACAGTACCCATAACTACTTCCATATTTGCATTAGCAGGACTAATTGCAAAAGTTAAAAAAGTTAAACATGTTATGCTATAAACTATTTTTTTCATTTTTCTCCTTTTGTAGTTTGTATTTTTTATTATATATTAATTCATAATAAAAGTCAATATTATATTTTTTTTGGTAATTGATGATTTTTAAAATTATTTTTTCTAAAATCTTTTCCTGAATAATATAATTTATCTTGACCCAAATTATTTTTATTTGCAAAATCTCTTGCATTAGAGTGTTCTCTTACAATTAACATTTCATCTTGTATTATATTTTTTTCAAAAATTTCATTTGAATCTTTTAATTCAAAAGAATCACAAAAATTTCTAGGAATTGGTAATATTCCCATTAAAGGATAATTTGCCTGTATTTTAAAGTCTGTATTTGGAAAATCTATTTTTATATTTAATGTAAAACTAAATCTAATATTATCAGACTCTATTACTCCAGTCATAGGGCTTAAACCAGGAAGAGGAAAATTTGGTGGTGCAATTGTCATTAAATTTATTCCTGGAGGTGTTTTTAATGTTACTGGATAATGAATTGTAAGAATTCCATGACCAAATTCTGAAACTGGTTTAATAAAAGATTTATTATTATATTTTAAAATTTCTTCTTCAAAATATATTGAAAGATCATTAACATCATTACCACCATTCCACAAAACGTGAAATGTATACGGTAAACTAAAAACAAATCCTTGCATATTTCCAATTGCTAGTGGTAAACATTTATAAAAATGTGGAGTAAACCAATCTCTTTTATGATTAATATTTAATGGTTTTAAAAATGTAGAAATATCCTTTAAATCAAACGGTTCAATTCCTTCATCGCTTATAACTGGAAACATTGCAATAGTTTTATCTGGAACAACTGGACCACCTTCTTGATTAATTATCATATACTTACCACATCAATAGGACCCATGCAAGATGGACTAAATTTAATAGCAGCATTTACTGCACCAACTACCCTTTTACGAGCATCTTTAGATTTTTCTGTTGCATTTAAATATCCATATGCATATTCTGAACCAGACCCCATGGCTAAATAATCTAAATCATATTTAGATAAGGACATATCAACTGCATTATGTTCATATATTTGACCTTTAATACAAATAATTAAACCAAGATCAGCCTCTTTGCCAGTATCAACCCACCAGTCACTATAAAAGTTTCTTAGTTGTTTAATAAATTTAGTTTGCATAAATTTATCTAAGTCTTTTATGTCTGGAACATATGGATTAAAATTATAACGAATACGTTCTCCGTCTAAAGCCCCTGCATATCCAAGCAGGTATGGACCAAGTTTCCAAACCTTTGGTGCTGTTAAAGAAAGAATTGTATTATCATCAGATGCACCACGATCTCCAGCCATATAGATTTTATTCTCATGGCGAACTACGGCAAGGCAAGTCATGCTACTCCCTATAGAGTTAATTATTTGTTTTAGTTACTTTATTTTTTTCGTATTGCTTGCCCCAAAAAAATGATCCAATCATCAATAGACCAATTACTAATGAGTGCCAAAAATAAAATGTATTCATAGTTCCCCTTACTATATCTAGTATATCAAAACCTTTAGGCTTAGTCAAACACCATTATTTAATGGCTTGACCACATTCTGAGCATGTTTTAGGCTTATTTTGAGATTTTTTAGCGGTACCTGCAGGGGCAGATCCAAACTTAGGTCTACCAAACCCTACAATAGAAATCATTATGCCTTTTTTATTTTTCTTATAGGCACGAAGTTTTCTACAAACCTCTCCACCATTTCTTTGGCTTCCTTTTGCATCACCAGAAGTGTTACCCTCAACGCACCAAACTGTACCATCTTCATTATCTTTAACGACAATTCCGACATGAGATATACGATCAACGCCATCTGATGGGAAATCAAAATAAGCAACATCTCCTGGCTCAGGATCAGCAACGTCACCATCAATCCATGAATTTGATTTCTTAAATGCTGCTGCTCCACCTGGGGTGTAGACAGTGTTTGGAACTTTGACTCCTGCTTCGTTGGCACACCACATCACAAAACTTCCACACCAAGGTTGAAAATTAGCCTTGGTATACGCTCCATACTTTGTCTCGTTATCTTTAGGACCTTCTATAGTTCCTACTTCTGCTAATGCAACTTCAATAAACTTTTCTGCTGTACCTTGATTTGCCATTTTTATTTATCCCAATCAGTATCAACTGGTTGCTCTTCTGGCATTGCACCATCTGGCTTAGCAAGTCTACGTGCTTTTGCTTCATCAATTTCTGCTTCTAATTTTTTATCTGCTAAAGTATTTTTAGCATCAATTTCCTTGTTTGCAATCTGTGCTGCCATTACATCTTTAGCACCAGACTGACCAATTAATAGTCCTGCTAATGTTCCTGTAATAAAAGTTGCAACTGATCCAAGTACGTTAAAAAACATTTTATCATTTTCTGATTGTCCTGTAATTGGTTGTGTAACAAATATTAATGCATACATAATTCCTGTTGCAGTTATAAATAAAATAGATCCTAGTGTAATTCCTAGTATAAACTTTAATCTTGCATCTAACTCTTGAGGAGTTAATCTTTCTTTAGCCATTTATTGTTGCCTCCACCTCTATTTTTGCTAAATCTTCTGGACATGCTCCATTGGCAGTACAAATTGGTGGCTTGCATTCTGCTGATTCCCAGTTTGCTGGATTCTGACATGGATAACGATAATGTCCATCATATCCACAACCAGTCAGCCATAGGGCTAAAACAGTTGACAGTAGGAATATGCGTATTTTTGACATATTCCCATTATATCAAACTTATTTATCCTCTTCTTCACGAATGCCTATAGTTAAGAACCAGATGGCTACAGACGCTAAAGTTACATATCCTACAACAGTCTTTGCACTACCCTCTAAAACCACCCATGCTACAAAGAAGCCAAGAAATGTAAAGTTTTCGCTGAGAATTGCCATAATTCTCTTTTTTAACCATTCCATTTTTTATCCTCTTATTCTTATTATTGAACTACCAAGAATTATCTGTCCAACCAAAACGGCTGCAACAAGTACTTCTTTGGCTTTTTGTCTTTCTTGTGGTGACATATCAGCACCTATATTTGCAAGTGCCTTAAATACTTCACATTTTTGTTCTTCTGTCAAACCTTCAATAGCCTCATCTGGATTAAAGCATCCAATTATGGCTCCTGCTAATGCAGCAGGGGATTCTAATGTTAATAACGCTGAAGCAACTTCTGCTGTAATAACAACAGGATTACCATTAGCATCTTCTCTTACCTCTACTGGTATTTGAGGAGGAAGATCTCTATATTCAAGTCCCGCTGCTTGAATGGCTGCTGCTTCAATTGGAGCACCCTTTGCAGACTCAACTAATGCTTCTGCTACCAAATCTTTTTCTGCTAACGTTAATACACCGTCTTCTGATAAGGCTTCAGATAAATTTACAACTTCTGCTGTAGTAATATCTCCATCTGCAGATAATGCTTCTAATATCGCTTCAACATCTGATGCTGTAATTGCACCATCTGCAATTAAATCGTTTACAGCCTCTTGTATTTCTTCAACAGATAAGGTATCATTATCTTGTGAACTTTCATCTGAGTCATCCTGAGTTTCTTCGGAACTATTATCTTGTTCGTCGGTGGATGAAGAGTCATCAGATTCAGGTGTATCCGTATCTTGAGATTCATCACCTTCAGAAGGTGTCTCATCTGCAGGATTTTCAGGAGTCGGTTCAGTCTCTGTATTCTCACCTTCATCTGGAGTGGTCTCATCTGGTTGAGTTTGTTCGTTGTTATCAACAGGATCATAAGAACCACCGCCAGCAGTTAAATTAGAACTTTGTTGTGCGGGTATAGAAATAACAGTCTCAGTATATTGACTTACAGGTCCAGACCAGTTAGCAACTCTAATAGTATAAGTAGCACCCTCTGTCAAACCAGTTAACTCAATAGACTCTGGAGCACCATCTGTATTTAATGTTTGTCCTTCGTATGGATTTGCTGCATTTGGATCATTTGATATTACTTGATAAAACCAAGTGTTTGCTGTATACCCTGCTGGTAACTCAGGAGCAATTATGACTGTTGTTCCTTGAACAACTGGTGCTGCAAGTATAGGGGCAGGAGTTGGAATATTATTATTAATAATATTAGTTAATGTTGCAGCCCTTGTATTGAGTGTATTTTGCAATGTTGTTTTTTGTCCAACTGTATTATTTAATGTATTAATTTGTGATTGAAGGTTTGAGATTGCAGAATTATTAGTAGCATTTTGTGCAACAACTGGAGAAAGACTTTGATTAAGTTGAGTAATTGTAGCATTTGCTGCATCTACGGCTGCTTGAACAGAAGAAGTATTTGGATCTATATATGGAGTAAATGAATTACCTTGACTTATTTGTCCTGCAAATCCTGAGCCAGAATTAGTATCTGTTATTGGAATAATTGTTCCATTAGTTGTTTCTCTATAATTAAATCTTACCTGTGCTGGTATTGGACCAACAGCAGTTACATTAGCCATCCAGGCACCATCTGCTGGATTTACATCAGCATTAAATCTTATTTGAACCATTTGTGTAGAAGCATCTTGTTGTGGAAATGGCCTTACATCCCAAGCAATATCTAAACTAGTTCCAGTAGTTGAATATGTAATCCCAGTTCCAGTACTCCATGTAGTCCAGTCCCACCCAGCAATAGATACTGATGGAGCATTTGGGGTTTGATAATAAATCCATCCTTCATTTACTCCAAATGTTATAGTAGCATTTGAGCCAACAAATATATTGTTATAAACAGTACCGCCCATCTGCATTCCAAATGGAAGATTCATTTGAACTCCAGCATCATCTACTCCAGCAAGCACATTTGTAGTTGTTCCAATAGTTGCTTGTAAATTATTTACTGCTGTTTGAGCATTATCAATAGCAATGTTTGCTTGAGTTAATTCTGTTTGTGCAGTTGCTTGTGCAGTTACCGCTTCGGTTCTAGCAGTTACTAGTTGAGAAATTTCTGTTTGAGCGGTAGTTATATCAATATTATTTATAGCAGTTTGAGCATCAGTAACTGTATCTTTAGCGTCTTGAATTACTTGAGAACTTTGATCTACTGGGGTAACTGCAAGATTAATAGCATTAACTGTATTAATTGCAGTTTGAACATTATTTACTTCAGTTTGTGCTGTAGATATTAATGGAGATAAAGTAGATACAGCAGACTGTGCTTGAGATAATTCGGTTTGTGCTTGTGATACTTCTACTGCAGCATTGTTTGTGGCTGTAATAGCCTGTTGAACCTCTGTAGTAGCGGTTGCAATGGCTGTATTGACTGCTTGTTGAGCAGGACTAATAACAACTTGCTCTTGATTTTCTGTAGCACCAGCATGTTCTGGAGCCATAATTCCAAAAATTGTTACGCATAAACCTACCCCAAAGGCTATTATAAGTTTACGTTTAATGCTTTTCAAGTGGGGGCCAACTCCGATGTGTAATTGTATAACTAATTATATCATTTTTTATTTTATTAATCATAACAACTACAATAAAAAAAGAGGGTAGAAATTAATCTACCCTCTAATTTTATTAAGAAATTACTTCTTTGCGAGAATCAATTTCTGTAATGCTGCAATTTGCTTATTGATTTGTGCAATCAAAGCAACAATTGCTTTTAATACTTCAGCATTAGATACTGCACCTGAAGCATCAACAACGGAGTAAGAAACTACCTTTGCTGAATCAGTTGCTACGTATGCTGGTAGATCTACAATCAAGTTATATGCCCCAGCAGTATTGCCTACTGTAAACTTAATTGATCTTGATCCAGCAGTGTCAAATACGTCAGCAGATGTTGGAGCAGAAACTGCTGTCAACTGTCCACCTGAAATTGCTACGCCAGCACCTAGAGTTGCTGCACCATGTACCTTAGCACCATTTGCATCTGTTGCTGAGATTGTTAATGTTGCAATTTCTCCAGCCTTGTACTCTTTCTTATCAAGAGTTGCTGTGTACTTGTCTACACCAGCAGCACATGCTGCAACAAAATCATTTGAATAAATAACTGTTGCATCTGAGTGTGTATGTGAAATACGCACTGTTGCTGAACCTGATGTTGAAGCACATGTCCATCCACCAGTTTGTACTGCTGTTGCAGATGATGCTCCACCTACAGAAACAGAAGTTACTTGTGATGTGTACTTGGTTGTATCAGCAACTGGAGTAATACCAGCCAATTGATTACCAGCGGAATCCTTAACAACAAAGTCATAGGTTCCTGTACGTGCTCCATTAGATTGTGCAATGTCTACTCCAGTTACTAAAATAGATGCTGCACGACCTGTAAATGTTAGTGTTTTTGTTGCAAGAGTTGTACCGTTAAATGTAATTGTAACTGTTGTAGTTACTGGCTTGTTCTCATTAGCAGTTCCTTGAACTACATGTAGAACTCCAGCAGTACCAGTCTTTGCTGCTGCATTTACTTGTGTGCTTGGAGCAGCATCCCATGCCACTACTGCACCACCTGATGCGCTTGCTTGAATTACACCACTTGTTGATAATTCGGCTGCATAAGCATCCATTGCACGGACGTTAATGTAACCTGTACCAGCATTGGTAACAGCAGTTGCTGTTGCAACATCTACGCTAGATGTTAGTGTTCCTTGTGTTGCTGTATCTTGAATACGAACATGTGAATCTGCTACAGACAATACATTTGTCTTTGCGGTTGTTCCTGCGTAGATTGTTTTAATATCAATTGTAAAAGTAGTTGATCCAACCTTCTTCTTTTGAGTTACAGTTACAGTACCTGCACCATTAATAGTTAGTTTAACATTTGTTGGTAAACCTACTGCTGCTGATGTTGTTGCTGTAAATGTAAATAATTTACCTAAACTGGTAAGTGTTACGCCAGTAGGATTTGACCCTGCTGCTGTGTAATCAGTAAATGATGCAGGTCCAGCAATTTCTAACGTAACGTTGTCATCTGCTGTAGAAGCCAAGGTATCGCTTGTAGTTAATACAACTACTGCATTAACTCCAGCCTCTGCCTTGGTTGTGTCTGCTAATACTGTTACTCCACGAGCACCTGCAGCCAACGAATCGGATAGTACATATCCGTTAGTTACTGCTGCTTGAGCCTGTGGAACTGCAACAAAGAATGTGCTTGCTACTGCTGCAGCCGTAACAAGTGCGATTCTCTTAAATGAATTCATTTTTCTCCTTGTTGTTGTTCTATATTATATTTAATTGATCAAGAAAATCCCTAACGTCTTCAGGCATTTTCCTGTTATCCAATTCTACCATAGACCTTTGTTTTTCTGCAAGTCGTGTAGAAGTAGACCACGTATGAATATCAATCTCAAGATTCATATTTCTTTGAGTATGAGATATTGCTCCAAATACCGCTCCGCAAACTGCATCTGCAAGGTCTTTAGATTTTTTACGTGGATGATCAACTCTATTTCCTTTCATAATTTTTAATTCTGACATTTCTTCTAATAATAATGGGATCATAGGAATGGCAACACGTTCTTCATAAATCATCATTGCCAAGTCTTCATAATGTTTTTTAGCAACAGAAACTGTTTCTGTTTTAATTCCAACAGCCTGTAATTCGTTTTGAATATCAAATGATTGCCATCGGTCAAAAGAAACCATGCCAATATTAAAACCTTCTCTACGTAAATTAATAATCCATTGTTTTACTTCAGATAAATTTACTGGTCCTTCTGCTTTTGGTTCCCACCAAGCAACAGCGTCAACAACTACAATTGGTGCTACTTGTTCATAATCTTTAATAACTTGAATGTTAACCCATTTATCAACATGTGCAATTGCTACGGCACATTTATCGTGTTTTTGTGCAAGGTCAGCGTGAATATAATAAACTTTATCTGGATTTGGTTTAAATGTTTCATCAAATCTTCTAAATGAATCTAATGGATTTCTTGTATTCATACATTTTTCTAATTTATCTTTTTGTTTAAAAAATGCATCTGAGGCAAATGTCGGCACACAAACAAAACGCATCATTGCATCTCCAAGGTCAGTTAAAAATGCTATTTTAAAATCATCTATTTTACGAGTAGGATTAACTTCCCATGTAGGTCTTTTTAATGCAAGCACTCTAGGAATTTTATAAGAAATAATATTATCTTCTTCCCATGTTATTTCAAATTGATTGCCAGGGTTATCGTGTGGCAATTCTTCATTAATTATAAATGTATGTTTTTTTTCAACTATTTCTTTTTCTGCAATTACTTCTTCGTAACGTTTTGAAATAAAATCTCCTTGAAAACGAGGAAAAGAAAGTAAAACAACTTTACCTAAATCTGGAAAACGAGAATCTACTGTGCCACGAAATGCTTTATAAATATTGTCTGCTGTTTTACCTTGTTCATTACCAGTTCCTACTTCAGTTGCAAAACCAGAAATTTCATCAAGGACTGCAAGCATAATATTTAAACCTTCATGTGACTCTCTTTCTGAATGTCCAGAGTAAACTGTAATAGATTTATCAAATTCAATTGAGTCTACTTTTGCATTATACTTACCCGCAAACCATGGTGATTTTTCTATCTTTGTTTTAAAACCTTTAAAAAAAACATTTTTAGCCTGTTGTGCGTTAATAGCAACGTTAATTAAATCTATTGCATCTCCAGATGGTTTTCCAAAATATCTTGCTGGATCTTTAAGACATAAAAGTTTGTATACAATATATGCACATGCTACGGTAGATGTAAAGTCTTTTCCAGATCCCTTGCCTAATTGCAAAATAATTTCATTTTTAGTATATTTATCATAATACCTTGAACCTTCAGCACTACCGTAAAGTTCTTGTAAATCTTCTTTTTTGTATATTTGACTCATAGCCTCAACAATGTCATATTGAATTGGAGACAGGGGCGGTTGACCTAAATAATCAGCAGACTCAACAAACGTCTTTACGTCTACTGGTAATGTTTCAAAATGGTTTTCTTTTAATACTTCAAGAAAATCATTGAACATCGTGGACAATTGTAATTACCTCCCCTTCTTTAGCAATCTGAGAAAGTCTTTGCATGATTAAGTCACGAACTTCTGGATGACTTGAAGCAATTTCTCTAAGAATTTCAACTAAAACATCTTGACGTTTTTCTATTTCTACCATTTCTTCTGCAAGTTCTTTATTTTCTAATAAGCCTGCCTTTTGTAGCATTTCAATTCTAGATTTTTCAATATCCATAACTAGTTTGATTGCTTGAGTTTTTGCGCTAAGATTATTAGTCATTGATGCTTCATCAATAACTTCATAAGATTTTGAAATAAGTTTACTGTAGTGTGTATCTGCAGCAGCAAGAGCCTCTTTAGCACGAGCACGAATAGCATCATTAGCAGATGCCATAACCTTCCACTCATTAATTAATGCAACAACACGAGTTCGTGGTATGTTTAATTCTTTAGATATTTTTGTTGGATCTTGACCTTTTAAATATTCTGCAACAACTTTATTAACTTCATCAAGATGTTCAATTAATTCTGTTTCAGTTGACATTTTTTTCCTTTGCTATTTTAAGCAATACTAAATATCCAATAAGATCATCTATATCATTATCTCCAATATAGTCTGTACCTTTCATAAGTCTACTTAATTTATCATCAATTCTAACTCTAAGTTGTTCAACTGCATCTGATTTACTAAAAATTCTAACAGGTTCTAAAGCAGAATCTCCATATGCAATATTTTTATTAATAAGCATTTGTGCAATTTCATGACATGTTGACCAAATTTTTTTTCCAGAAGGTGCAGAAATAGAATGAAAATACAGATCTCCACAAGAAAAATCTTTTGCATCTTCAAAAACTGGCTGTAACTTCATCGTTTTGATTTCCTTAGTCCAAATTTTGCAAGGTATACATAAACAGTTTCAACACTAGTTCCACACTCCTTGGCAATATCCTGTGGAGACTTTTTGTCCATAACAAACCTTTTACGGAGCCAAGCCTCGCTTGTATATAGTTTAGCAGTCATAAAATTATTTGTCAACTTTTCTCATTAATATCATAATTAAATCTATCAGAATCTTCTAAAGTCCATTTATCTTGATTTTCTACATCCCATTTTCTTTCATTAATTATTCTATCAATAACAAAATCTTTCTTTAAAGTAAATGATGGCTCATATATACGAACTCTATTATTTGGCTGTATGGCAAAATTTCCATCATCTCTTTGTATAACATGTCCACATTTATGTTCCGCTGGATTTTCTGAATAACCATCATCTAAAACATTAGAGTCTGGATTATGCCAATCAAGGGTAAATAAATATGTTCCTTTATGCATAGTTTTTGTTCTATCAATGTATGACATTTTAAGATTTGTTAAATTTTCAAATTTTGTTACAGATACGTGATGACTAAAGGAATTCCATAAAACTAAATTATGCAAATCTTCTTCTGGAACTTCAGGTTTTGCACAAAATGCATTAATTGGCATTCTCCACCATAAACCGCCATCTTCCATCATTAAATGGAATAAAGGACTTCTGCTTTTTATACTTGCAACTCCAAAAATAACGCATGGAAAATATTTGTCGTGGCTATCTTTTTGATTTCTTAAATAGTTACCACGAACGTAACACTCAATTGGTGGTATGTTGGCGTTTAATTCTGGCATTATTCTTCATTTCTTATTATTTTTAAAATTTGTTTATGAGTTAAATAATTTTCACTGTTTTCACTTTCTGTAATTTTAAATAAAATATACTCAGTTATGTTTTTTAAATTCTTAGATAAAAAATTATATTCATCTAAAATTGCAGATTTGTTAAATAAATCAAGTCCTGCCATAACTGTTATAAAATTATTTGGTCCAAACATTGTGTAGTTTGAATTTCCAACAAAATCTTCTCTTATTGGAAGTTTATTTTTCCATTTTTCTAAATTATATTTTAAAGAATCTGGAATATCCGTTTTTAAATTATTTTTCCAAAATTCAGTATTATTTTTTTTAGTTATATAATGTAAACAAATAAAATCTCTAATATTTTCAACCATGTTGGTAAATGATTTATTATATTCTTTTATAACTATTTCATCATAATTTTGCATTCTATGCATTAATAAAAAACTTTGTTGAATGGTTAGTCCAATAGATGTTGCTTCAAGTGGTTCAAAGAAATTTCCACAAACCCCTATTCCAACACAATTTTTTATCCATACATTTTCTAATGCTCCAGCATCAAATTTGAATGTTTTTGCAATTTCAACCTCGTAACCCAAATCTTTTTCTATTTCTATTTTTGCTTCATCAGCCGTAATAAAATTATTATCAAAAATATACCCATTTCCATGTCTACCCCAAGTTGGTATTTTAAATCTCCAGCCTGAATTCATTGCTTTTGATAATGAAAAATAATTATAATTTTCTTCATCCCCAGTTGGAAATACAATAGCAGAATTTACTTTTAAAAATTTATTATATGAAATCCATTTAGCATTTAATTTATTCATTAATATTCTTTTAAATCCAGTTGCATCTAAATAGAAATCAGAACTATATCTTGATTTTAATCCAATTAAATTATCTATATATCCTTCATTATTTAATTCAACATCAATAATGTCATCATCAATAATTGTTATATTTTTATCAATTGCTTTTTTTCTTAAAAATTTATTTAATTTAAAATTATCAAAATGATATTGATTTACTGGTGAATAGTTATCTATATTAGTTGAATTTATTTGTACTAAATTTTTTTCTATATTTTTTCTATATATGTAGTCTGAATTTTCAGATATTTGTTTTGCATAAACAGAACAATATTGTCCAAGTTCATGAGAAAATCCATGATTTACACTATGAATATATGTTTTTTTATTTGGAACCCAATCTTCAAAAACTACCGCCAATTTAAAGGTAGCACCACATTCTTTAATTATTTCACTATGTTTAATTCCAACAAAAGACATAAATTGTCCAAAATGTTCTGTTGTTCCTTCTCCAACTCCTAAAATTTCAATTTTTGATGAATAAATTAATTTTACATCTATATCACTTCTTGATTTTAAAATTAATGCAGCAATTAATCCAGATGTTCCACCACCAACAACAGTTAAACTTTTTACTTGTTTCATTTTATATTTTCCCTTATTGCTTTATTCCAATTATTAATAGCCCAATGACCGATACCACAAGCGTCAGCAACATCATTGTCGCTAATAGTTTTACAATAGTTGATTTCAATTAACTTTATGGTCCTTTCTTTTCTAATCTGTCTTTCATATGTCTTGTACCAAGAATCTGACTTACCAGGATTCTTTGATCTAATTATAACCTGTTCTTCTTTAGTTAGTTTTTTATTTCCTAAATAGTTTTGCCAAGTAATTGGTGCTACAGTTCCTATCGTCTTTGTTCCAGTCAATCCTGCTGCTCCTAACAGTGCACCCTGAACTAATGCTAAATCTGCAGCAGTTTTAGGGCTATTCATAAAAACAGTATGCTCAATTACAATTGCTTCAAAACCATTATAATATTCAAAAAACGCTTTTGTTTTTTTACACGCATCCATAACTTTTTCATAGTTAGTATTTCCTTCAAATTTAATCTTTCCAATATTTCCTAAATTATTATTATTAAAAATTGCAAAAGCAAGACTATTAGTACTAGCATCAATTGCACAAATAGTTTTAGGGTTACCATTGTTGTTCATAATCAATAAACCCCTTTATTTGTTTTAACATTTTATCTACTTCTTTTTTATTTACATTACAATCAGAACAAAAACCAGAATCATTATATATTGACAACTGCTTACCACAACCACCAAGACAGAGCCTTTTCTTTCCCTTTCTTCTTTGTCTTCGGGTTATTTGATATCTTTCTGCTATTTTATTTTTTGTTGCGATTTCTCTGCATTCATCTCCACAGTAAATTTGATAACTTACTTTTGGTTTAAAACTTTTATCGCACCTTTCACAAAGTCTCACATCAATTAATCCATATCATCCTTTAATAATTCCAAAGGTTTGATTTTTATTGTTCCAACCTCTGCTTCAGCACATGCTTTTTGAATAGGACAAACCTTGCAAATTTTTGAATTAGAGCGGTATGGTTTTTGTGCTAATTCTTTATTTTGCCAAGTTTTATAAACTTCTCTCATCCAATCAAAGGCTTGATCAACCCAATTACGATAATGATCATTTACCACTACAGGCAAAGTAAGTAATTCATGACTATTTTTATTTTCATAAATAATTACGCCTTTACGAATTTTCCAAACCTTCATATACATTAATAATTGCATTAGGTGTGCCATCTTAGGACGTCTGCTAATTTTTTTATATTGAAATCCATCATTTGGCATTGTTTTAATTTCACCGATAAGTCTTTCACCTTTGTATTTAAGCATTACATCGCCATAACCATCAAATGGTGGATCATCAACTTTAACTCTAAACTCCATTGCTGGATGAGTTTGTTTATTATATTTTCTTGGAAGTGGATCCATTTCCATTTCTTCATCAAGTAATCCAGAAGCCTGTATTGCTTCTTGAATTCTTTCATGACCCTGTGTTCCCTGTGTTCTATTTGCCACACCCCAAGCATCTGCATTATCATAATGTATTTGTCCATCAAATGCTAAATGCCAATACCTTGGACATTCTCCAGCACCATAAGTTAATCCAGATGCAGAAAAATTATTTTTCTTTGTAAACTTTGGCTTTGTTTTTGCAAGGTATCCAGAATTAATTGCATCTGCCAAACCATCAACGAATGATTCATCTCCTTGATTAATACTCTTACTTTGGTTAATTTTTTTAACCATAATCTGTTCTAGCAAGTTTTTAGTCATTTTTATCCCTTGTTTATATTAAGTATACCAAATTAACGCATTATGTACTTGAGTGCTGATACTAAGTCATTAATTGCTTCTGCTGCTGTAAAGTATATGTTTTTCTTTGCCCTGTCAGTTTTATCAACATTTGCCATCCAAGTTGCTTTAAATGACATTTTTGCAGCAATAGCCTGAAGCCTTACAATCTCTAAACTTGCTACCTGAAGTGGAATGTCTGGCTTAATAATGATCTTTGCAATCATTGTTAAAGCAGTTGTAAGTTCTTCATCTTGCATATACTCTGCAATTTCTGTCAAACCATTAACCATTTCAAGGGTTGTTTTATTTGATGCTTGCTCCATTATTTTTCCCCCGTAAGTTGATCTAATAAATCAAATTCTATTATAGCAAGACGAGTTTTTTTATTGCCTTCTCCAAAGATAACAATTATTGCTGGTGATTTATCTTTACCCGCCTTTAAAGAGTCAGTAACTGCCTTAGCCCAAATATCTTGATTAAGGGTAAATGATTTAGAAGATTCTTTGAAATCAACAATAAAATTTTTCCAAGTTGCATCACCTTTTTTAGTGTTGCGACCAGAATTTTTATGTTGTTTTGCACCTATCCTCTTTGATTCATTTTTTTCACTCATCAGCAAAATCCTTTTTTCTTTTTTTAGGAGGAATTAAATTAACTTTTGAAATATGTTTTTGTGAACACATCCAAGTAGCATCTCCAGTCTCTCTCCAATATCTTAATATTTTTACAATTTCTTGACAAACTTTGCACGGCCATTTACCTTCATAGGTAGAAAAATTTTGTTCAGCCATTAACTATTTTTGTCCTAAGTTGTTCTTGTAAATTTAAATCTTCTTTAACACGATTTATTAAGCCATCACGACCCTGCACTTTGGTTCCATCATCTAACTGATACCAAGCACCAGTTCTATTAAGTAGACCAACTGATTCTGCAGTATCAACTAAATCACCTATTGCATCAACACCAAGATCATCACCTCTAAAATAAAAATCATACTCACCAGATTGGAAACCTGGAGAAGTTTTTGAAAACTGTAATTCCCATCTAACTTTTCTGCCAATTTTTTCTTCAATTAATTTATCTCCTACTTTAATTTTTCCTTTAATTGCTTGATTATCTGATTCAGAAGAAAATAATTTTATAACACAGGATGAATAAAACTTTGTTGCTTGTCCACCAGATGGCTGTTGACTTGTATACATTGCATTAATATTATTTCTTGATTGTGAAATAAGAACAAGCAAAGTAGGTTTTACTTTGTTATTAGCATAGTTAAGCATTTTCCATGCATTGCTAAAGTCTCTAGACTCTGCTCCAATTTGTTTAGTGTTTTCAAGAGCCTTCATTTCGTCTGAATCTTTTTCAAAATAGATTGCAGGCAACAAAGAAGTAATTGAATCAACCACAATTAAATCAACGCCAGCATTCATAAGGCTGACACCAATCTCTACCATATCACTGATAGTTCTTGCTTGTGAATAAATAAGTTTTGTTGGATCTACCCCAAGTTTTTTCGCCCAATCTTCAGAGTATGACATCTCAGAGTCAATCCATGCACAAACCTTGCCTTCTTTTTGTGCTAAAGCAATCATTTGCAAACACATAGATGATTTAGCAGAAGACTTACTACCCCAAATTAAAACTTGACGGCCATATGGTAAACCACCATTTAATGCACGATTAAGTCCAAAACTTGGAGTTGGCTGATATTCAAATGTAACGCCCTCTCCTGTTCCCAAACGTTTACGTATTCTTGGGTCTAACTGCGATAATACATCTTCTACACTAACTGACATTTACATCCTCCATTATTACTGTACCGTCTTTTGTTTTGCCAAAACTAAATTTATAAGCGCTTCCTTCTTGAACATGCATATATGCTTTTGGAAATGCAGTTGGAAATACAGTAACTGAATGTAATTCTCTTGCTGTATCTGCTAAAGTTAATGAAGCCATTTTTTTACCTGCTTTAGTTACTCTTGGTTTAAAAGAAACTACAAACATTTCATCTTCTTTGTATGGCAATTGTTTATAACTTAAAAACTTAATTAATGCATTTGACGATCCTTTTATTTCATCAATAGGAACTGTAGTAACAATCCTATTATCATTAGCAACAATAATATAAGTACGACCAGTCTCAATCGTGGTATTTTCATCATCAAATATACCGACAGACCCAGTTTTGTCCAAAATTTCAACTCTTGACCACCCTTTTCTTCGTTTAATTGATTTTATCATTCCCATTAAAATAAAAGATCCTTTTTCTTCAAAATCACAAACCTCATTAATAAAGGCATGATAATGAGAAGGAATAGTAATATTAAACTCTGGAAGATTTAAATACTCATAAAGATTTTCTTTTATCTCTTCATCATTTCTGGGATTATCAGAAAATGTTGCTGCACCTGTTAACTTTAAAGCATTTAGCGCTCTACTATTAACGCCATTACCTTTTGTAAAAGTAAACTCCTCTAATTCTTTATATGTATTAAATGGTCTAGCATTAATATATTTTTGAGCAATGTTATCTGAAATAAATTTAATTCCAGTAAGACCAAATCTAATGCCTTTACCTTCAATCTTAAAATCTAAATCAGAGTCATTTATGTGTGGAAGTTTTACTGGAATTCCCATACGCTTTGCTTCAATTAGATATTCTGTACGACCATCTTTATCTTTTTCATTTTTAAGAAGAGCAAACATAAACTCTAATGGATAATAATATTTTAACCACGCCGTCCAATACGAGAGCGTAGAGTAAGCAACCGCATGACTTTTGTTGAACGAATACCCCGCATGTGCCTCAAAGTCATGCCATAAATCAAGGGCTTGATTAGGAGATATGAACTTACTCGCCCCAGAAACAAACCTATCTTGAAAAACACCGAACTCTTTTGCATCTTTCTTTTTACCAATAATCTTTCTTACTTTGTCTGCCTCTGCCATTGTCATACCACCAAGTTCAACGCAAGCCTGCATAACTTGTTCCTGATATAGAATACACCCATATGTTTCTTGAGTTATAGGCTTTAAAACCTGATGCAGATAATCAATATTTTGACGACCATGTTTACGAGCAATATAATCTTTTCCAATAGTATTCATTGCTCCTGGACGAACAAGGGCATTTGATGCTGCAAGTTCATCAAAGTTTTTTACACCCATTTTTACAAGTAAATTTGTATAAGGAGTTGCTTCACATTGGAATACACCTTTTGTATACCCATCAGATAACATTTCATATATTTTTGGATCTTGCATATCAAGAGAAAGTAGGTCAATATCTTTATAATGATTTTGTTTTATAATATCAATTGTATCTTTAATTACACTTAAAGTTTTTAATCCTAATGCATCAATTTTAATAAGACCTATTCTTTCAGCCTCTTGCATATCAATACCAACTACAGGAATTCTTTCTTGTGATCCAGGAGAAGAGCGAGTCTCTAGTGGTGCATATCTAAATATAGGGTTTTTACTAGTAACAACTCCAGCAGCATGAATGCCAGTTCCACGAATACGACCACGAAGTTGTTCTCCATATTTTTCTATTTCTGGATATTTGTCTCTAAACCATTGGGTATTTTTTGAAGTACAAAATTCATCCCATGTATCAACTAACTTTAAAACTTTATTTACATCAGTTAATGGAATATCTAAAACTCGTGCAACATCTCTAACAACACCTTTATCTTTAAATTGTAAAAAGGTAGCAATAGATGCAACATGTCTATATTGTTTAACTAAATAATCTTTTACTTCATCACGTCTTGAATCTTGAATATCTGTGTCAATATCTGGAAAATCATTTCTTTCTGGATTAATAAAGCGGAAAAACAAAAGATTATGTTCAATTGGATCAATATCGGTTATGCCAAGTAAGTAACAAACTAAAGATCCAGCAGAAGATCCACGTCCTGGACCAACTAAAATGTTTTCTTTTTTTGCCCAGTTAATCATATTGCTTACTACAAGAAAGTATGGTGCAAACTTTTTATCTCTAATAATTAATAACTCTTCATCAAGTCTTTCCTCATATATATCATTACCAAGCCAATTAGAATTAAGTCTTTTTTCTTCAAGGCCTGCAAATGCTAAGTTTGCTAACTCTTGATCTGGATTTTTATATTGAACTGGAAGAAGGTTTAGCCCATCTTGAATGTTATAATCTTCTACTGTATCTGCTAATAACAATGTATTGGAATATATGTCTTCTCTATAAATACCCTGCTTTTGCATATCTGCTTTTATTTCTTCATAAGAAAGCAAATGAATATTGAATTTGTTAAATGTAATATCACGATCAGCACCATAAAGATAATCTAATCTTTCCATCATATCTGTTTTCTTTTTAGATTTTTCATAGGATGCTTCTTTATTTACTTTTGCGTGAGTATTTAATAATAATTTAAATTCTTGTACTTCTCTTTGAGATGTATCTGAATGGTGACAGTCTGGTGTAACAATAGCCTTTATGTTAAATTCATCCGCAAGTTCTAATAAATATTTATTTATTTCTGGTGCATTGTGTGGCATAACTTCAATGTAGTAATCATTGCCAAAATTATTTTTAAACCAAGCAATATGTTTTTTAGCAAGTGCAAACTCTTGTTCTTCTAATGCTTTAACAAGAACGCTACTTGGACATGCAGAAGTAACAATAATACCTTCTTTATATTTTTCTAATATGGCAAAATCAAATCTTGGCTTTTTAAAAAATCCATCTGTCCATGAAATTTCACTAATTTTATTAAGATTTTCTAAACCTTTTTGATTCTTGGCTAGAAGGATAATATGATTATATACAAGATCTTGTTGACCTGATCTTTCAGACTTATCTCTTCTATCAGATATGTCTGCACACATATATCCTTCTAGACCTAGAATTGGCTTTACACCTTTTGCTTTTGCAATTCGGTACAGTTCCCGATGCCCAGATAAGGTTCCGTGATCTGTGATAGCCAGTGCTGGCATACCAAGTTCAACTGCTCGGTTTATATATTCTTCTGGAGTAGCAACACCGTCAAACAGTGAGTAATGAGTGTGTACGTGTAAGCCTACGTAACTCATTTTACCAATCTGTATTGGTTGATGAAGTTACAGATGGGGTATCAAACCCCAAATAGAAAGCCTCTTGTTCAGCATAAGGAATTTTCTTTAATGCTAACTCAAGTGGATATGGCTTAACTGCTGACCAGTCGTATGGCTCTTTATCTGGTGCAGATGGAATTAGTGTATAACTTGTTTCTGTACCTTGGCCATTACGCTTTAATTTCCAGTTTACGTTTGAGATGCTTCCTGTTTCAAGAGCATACTCACGAATTGTATTAAATGCTGATTGCTTGCTAACACCCATTGACCAAATTGCGGTATATGGTGCTTCAATGCCGTCGTCTACTAAAACGTTGCAGTAAAAACGAAGACGTGCTCTCCAGCCAGCCTTTGGATCTTTTCTGTGCATTTCTTCTGCCCAGTCACGACCTTCTGTTTCCATTGTGTCTACAGCCTTGCGCTTGTAGTCTTTTGGATTTACGTGTTCTTTTACAACAAGTGCTAATCCTCTTTCAGGATTATAGTTTGCAGAATCTTCGTCAAGTTCTTCAACGAATCTAATTTTTGCAGATTGTCCATCGGCAAGTTTTAGCCATCTTACCTTTGGAGAGTTTTCATCATATTTTGGTTTGTCAACTAGGGCGTTAATGTTTTTTAGTCCCTTTACTATAGTCATATTTTTATTTTTCTCCTATTTTTATAATATTAACCCAAAATATTTTAACATATATGCAATAGCAAGAATGCTCCACAATATATTAAACCATATAAGGGTTGGTATAGTTTTTATTGTTGATGACCAGATTAATCCAAGACTTGAAACAAGTGCAAAGATATATAGCCACCAAATTTCTTTTCCAAAAAGTAATCCTGGAAAAATTATACAGGCTTTAGCAACAAACGCAAAAAATTCTACTGTGTTTGGTCTATTCCAATATTTTTTATGACTCATTGTTTTTAAAGCAATGACCCACTCCATATGTCTTTTTACTTTTTTATTTTTCATATCTTTTATCATATCCTGATTTATTTATTTGTTCTGCTGAGGGCAACCAAGTATCAGCATTTTCTTGTATTCCGTGCCCTTCAACAATTCTATTAAATAGATTAAAGGCAGCACAAACAGCAATAGCATCCTTTAGTTCATCTTCTGAAAATCCAACATCAAATACCTTTTGTGCATCCTTTTTTGTAATTGATGATGGAGCAACAGTTAATTTTTTAACATAGTCTAAAATACTTTCAAGCCTATGTCCAGAATAATTATCAGATAGTGCAATATTAACTTCTTCTTCAGATGCACCTACAGACAATGCAAAAACTTTGTGTGATCCAGTACAAAATTTACAATTATTTAAATTTGAAGTAAAAGTTGCAATTAATTCTCTATCTTGTTTTGACAAAAAAGAATCTTCTCTTAATATTTCTTGTGCAAAAGATAATAACATCATATATTTTGATGGTCTTTGCATAAAAACATCAACAATTGTTGAAGTTTCTTTTAAAGAGTCAAATATTTTTTCACTCATTTTATTTTTCCTTTTTTTTATTGTAGCATATTAATTATAGAGTTGTCAAACTGGAATTCTAACTTTTTAATTGCTTGATCATCCATGTCACCTATATCTTTATACTTTTTATCTATATATACAGAAGTAACAACAGGTCCAAGTTTTTCAATTAACTTATCTCTCATTATTATTCCTGCATCATCGTTGTCTGCAATCAAAACAATGCTGTTAAAATATTTTTCTAACAACCTTATCTGTGCTGCAGAAACATTAGCCCCTAACGTAGCAACGGCAGGGAATCCTACTTGATCTAATCTAATTGCATCAAAGGATGACTCTACAACATAAACTGTGCTAGATGTTTTTATCCTGTGCAAATTAAATAAAACTTTTCCTTTTGGTAATCCTGGTGTATTTTTAAATTCTTTGCCTTCAATAGTTCTTGCAACAAAACCTATACACATTCCATCTGGAGAATGTATTGGTATAGTAACTGAATCTTGTTTTTCAGAGTATCCAAGACTAAACTTATCTATTGACTCTTTTGTAATTTTTCTACCTTCAAAATATCTAATTGCTCTTGGAGATTCTAATGCTTGATTATTTAATCTTTTAATTAATAACTCGTCATATTGGACAAACTCAGGTTTGCTGATCAATGCTTTATTAACAGAATCCTCAATATTTGTTTCTTGCTCTTTACTTTTAATATATCTTACAGCCTCAAAATAAGTTCTATTAGATGTATACATTACAAACTCAATAAGAGTTTTTGTGGTTTGACATCCAAAACAAAAAAACATTCCATGCTCTTTTGACACTTCTCCAGCGGGAGTTCTATTATTGTTATGATATGGACAAAAAACAATATAATCAGTTCCATACTCTGCTTCAATATCAATACCAGCGCCAGTTAGTACACGCTTAACTTGTTCTGCTGTATATGAATCTCTATTTATCATCTTCAAAATCCTTATAACGATAGTAGCCTCTATCAAAGTCTACTTGAACTAAAAAGTCTCCCATAAAACCATTTCTATTTTTTCTAAATACGCATTCAATAATATCACTATTCGTAGCACGACCTAATGCCATTACCCAGTCAGCATCATAAGCAATTTGTCTAGACCATGCAGTCTGCCCTAAAGTTGGCGGTGTAGAAAGATCTTTAACGTCATCTGGAGTAGCAGAAGATATAGCAATAATAGGAACTTCTTCACTAATAGACATAAGTTTAAGTTCACGAGATAGATTTTTCATACGTACCGTCTCGTTGTCTGCTTTTTGATTTGGTGACATAAGTTGTAAATAATCTACAATAACAAAGTCTGGTTTATATTGATCAATCTTTCCACGTATAACTGATGGAGTTAAATCTCCACCATTATCATTAGAAATAATATGAAACTCTGGCTTACCTGCTAATTTTTCAGCATGCCATTTTTTAAGCATATCAATTTCTACTTCACCATTACTAAGTTTACGATGAGACCAAAGTCCTTCACCCATAATTGCAAATACACGATTACGAACTTCTGTTTCAGACATTTCAAGACTGATAATAAGTGGACTACGACCTTGCTTCCAAGCCTGTACAGCAAAATACAATGCCAGCCAAGATTTACCTATTCCTGGATAGGCTAAAAATACTCCTAATTGCCCTGGCATAATTCCTGAAGGTAAATAATTATCAAATCCTGGTAGTCCTGTTTTAATTCCAATGTGTCCAAGATCCTGCATTTTTTTTACATTTTCAAAATATGCAACCGCTGAATCTAAATCTGTAACTTCAATATCCCTAATAGCAGCGGTATTCTTTTTTAACTCAGATGTTTTTGTAATTAATTGCTCAAGGGCATTTGAACCATTTCCTACCTGAACTTCAGATGCTGCATTACGTAATATATCTTTAAGGCTATCATTTAAATACTCTGTTTGTAATTCTTCTAAGTGGTGTTTGGTTGATCCAACATTTTCTACTGGAGCAAAATCTCTAAATTTTTCTACGACCAAAGATGCTGGCGGAACTGATTGATTATTTTCTGAATATAACCTGATAAAATTCCAGACATCATTATGAGTTCTTAAAAGATTATCTACGTTGGCTTGTAGCAAAACATGTATTTGTTTATCACTTAATACTGCACTAATTAGTTTTGCTTCTGTATTATTCATTTAACCACTTTTTTCCTAATTGCCTACGCTCTTCTCTTTCTTTTTTATCCTGCTCTTTTTCTATCTTTGCTTCCAATATTTTTTCTGCGTTGTACGCAAAGTAACTCCAACTAGGAACAGTAGCAACATTAAAATAATAATCTAATAAATCATAGCACTGTGACAAACCATAAGAATCAATAACCCCATCTGCTGCCCATTGCTCAACATTAAGATTCATTAAAGACCTTTTTTCATATCTTTGCAAATGAAGTTTATTATAACGACTAAGCAAAGCCATACGTTCTTTGCGATCAGCCATATTATTTTGAAGCCAACTGAACCTTTGCTTCGTTTACCTTTTCAATCAATTGAGTTTCAACAGTTTTATAAACACGATCTTGTGCCTGTTTAATATTTTCACCTTGACGAACATAATCTGTAATGCCAAGATCAACTCTTAATGATTCAAAATTACCTAGATTTAATGTATATCCAAGTGTTGCTGATACCTTTGTTGTGTTATTTTCTTCCATACCCCACCTTTTCTAACTTTAAATATTCTCTGCCCACACAGGAATAAATCTACCATCTTCGGTCTTTGTATATGTAAGTATACCGTCACCCATTCGTCTTGTCAATTCTTGGCTTGTAGGTGTCATATTATTTGTTATTAATCCGTCTTTTCTTGGTTGTCCTATGTGTATAGTAGCCAGTATAGCACGAATCTCCCTAACCATGCTTTCTGAATAATAAGATCTTATTTGCCAACCTCTTTGTCCATTTAATCTTGCTCCAATTGGTGGCGGAATCATTCCATTTTTAATTAACTTTGGCATATATTTTCTATGACGATTAATTAATTTAGCAGTCTCTGCAACAGTGTATGCACGTTCTCTATTTTTTCTAAAATCAGAACGTAAACAAGTTTCAATTCTATCTTTAGTAATATTATAAACAGAAACCATTCCAGTAGATCTTGAACTATGGTGTAGCCTTACCAAATCTCCATTAAGAAACCATATCTTTTTATTACCCTTTATTACAGTTTCGTTATTGTAAATTTCGCCCTGAATAATTCCTTTGCTAGTAACCATTTTCCTTCTTCGCTTTCTGTTGGCGGATGATAAAACTGCCTTTCTCCACATACTAAGCAGTACGTCTCTAAATGTTGGGTACTACTGTATTGTCTGTCAACAAATACTCTACCCTTGCATTTTTTGCAAGAAATCATTAATTTTTACCTCTAGTTTGGAATACCAATAATTATTAAATGTACTGCTAAAGATAAGTCACCAGAAGTACCAAACCTTACAATACCTTCAACCCTTGTTTCTGTAACGCTCTTTAAAATAACATTTACGTTTTGTCCTGCTGGAGTTTGTCCAGTATTAACTGGAGTTGCTGATACTATTGGTGGGTATTTAAAGTCTTGAAAATCATAAGTAAATGTTTTTTCGTTACCCGCCGAAACTGTTGAGTTATTTGCTACTTCAACCAAGCCACCTATAACTCTGGTGTTAGAGGTTTGAACTGGAACTTTACCTGCAGAGGCGGTATCAATTATAGTTTTACTAGTTTGCTTTGAAGCAACATTAGTAGAAAGATCATTAACTGCTTCAACTAATTGATATAAATATGTGACATCAAGTGGTTGACCTCGTTCTGGTAGTGGTACTTTTGCCATTATTTCCTCCTATTAAAGTATATCATTAAACGGTATGTGGACCATCTTCATAAACTAATAAAAATTCAGAGTCTCTTGTGATTGGAATACCCTTTAAGTATATTTCTGCATTAAGTCTATTTGGTGGTGAACCTTGTACAGTTCCATTTATTGTATATGTGTTGGGAATTGGGAAAGAAATATTTCCACCATCAATTCTTTGCTTATATATCCAATCTCCATTATCACTTCTATGCCACTTAAGCCATATATCAAACTCATGGGCTTTTCTTATTTCATTACCATCTATTTGTATTGAAACTGAGTCCCAAGCAAGCGAAGCAACATCTCCAGCCTTGTTAAACGCTATTGAACCAGGAACATAAGTATAATTTGGTTGAATAATAGATATTGGAGACCACTGTGATGTACGGTTTTTATCTTCTGAAACAACTCTATATCTTAATATATAACCTTCTTCATTTATATCTATAGAAGGAAGGTCTTGTTGTTTTATTCTTATTTTTTTTATTCCTTGGTCTGGCATTATGATATTACTCCGCCAGAAACATCTACTGAAAATCTAAACTCAATATAATTACTAGTATTAGAACTCTTTACAATTGTTGATGCATCTTGAGTTTGAATAACTGAATATCCTGTTAATCCATAGAGTGGATTTAGTGTAGAAACATTTTCTAATCTCATTGCATCTAGTGCTACATAATAATTGCTAGATGGAACTCCAGCATCAATAACGCAAGCGTATATTTTAACTACTGTAACAGCATTCCATGTAAAGTTTGCACTAGTATATAATTCTTGAAGTTGTTTTGTTACAACAAAATATCTTTCAGTAGAAAAATCGTAGGCTCCTCCACTACTATCATCAATAACTTCTGCTTCAAATCTTGCGTATTCTGCGGTTTCTGTTTCTGTTGATGCAAACTCTACCATTATTCTAACATTTTCTGGTGTTGCTCCAGCGTTTCCATCTTTGTTTATTAACGAAAATGCTAAACGTAATTCATCTGTTGGAGAGTTTCTTGTAAAATCAACGCTGGCACCAGTTAAGTGAATATGATTTGATCCAGCCTCTATTACAAAATGATCTTGTGCTGCACCACTTTCTTCATTAATTGTTATGTCAGCGTCATCACCTTGAATTAATATTATGTTATTTAAAAATCTTGGTCTTTCATATCTTTCAGGTCTTGGAGATTTAAAAAATATTGGATTATCCGCATTTGTTTGAAATACTGGATCTGTAATTGCAATAACATTATCATATAACGGTTCATCTAATGCAGCAGAAAATGTATCAATGGCTACTGCTGCTTCTGCTGTATGATGTTGCCAATTTTCTGTTTGCGTAAATGCAAAAACAGTTTTACTATCATATGCGCCAGCAGATGGATTTGATCCTGCAGAATATATTCCAACTTCTGATATTTCATATCTTTCTTCCGTTGGTAATTCTGCTGTTAAAACTATTTTATCTAAACCATTTTCATTTACAAAGCCTCTTGATGAAATTGGAACACGAAACATTTCAAAATCTAAGTTTATTTTTGCAGAGTAATCTCCTATTGGATCTCCAGTTGTAAGCGGGGTAGCACCACAACCAACAGCAATATATGAGGCATAGGCTGGCGCTTGTCCAAGCAGGTATTTAGCAATAATAGATTTACCAGTATTAGTAATCATGAAATATTTTCTCCAAGATCTATATTATATATTGTACCACCTAGGGTAATTTGTGTCTCAATTTGTTCATCATTGTTTATATTAACAAACTCAATAATTAAATCACCAGTATCTTCATCAAAATAAAGGTTTTCTCCATTTGTTCCATTTCCTTCGTATGGGATCTTGTCTTCTAGTTTAATAGAAAATCCAGCAAAGTATTTATCTGCGGTTTGCTGAAGGCTTAGAATATTATTTGGATTATACCGTTGCTGAATTATAGATAAATTTTTAATTGGTTGATAAGATATTTTTTGACCATTAACAATATCAGATCTTGTAATATTAATTAATTCTTGTCCACCTATATTTTCAAATATTAAATCAAACATTCCATCTACAGGAACGGACTCATCATCAAATAAAATAATATCAAGGGTTGCTGTTTTTACTGGTTCTGGTGCAGCAAAACTTCTTAAAGCAAATGATTCTGGTTCTGGCGCCATAGGCGTTGCTGTAATGTTTACAGATGGTGGGGCTTCTGCCTTTATAACTCCAGAGTCTAAAGATCTTCCAAAATGTTTTCTTTCTTTGTCTTCTAACATTGCAAGCATTGCCATAGTATTTATGTGGCCATTTTCTAGCGTTACTTTTGCTCTTTCGTTTGCTGTTAATTGTTGATATGCAGGAACATCGTTAAAATATCCTTGAGCATTTACTCCGCCTCTACGTTCTACCTCTGCTGCTCCAACTATTGAAATTGCTTCTGCCGTTTTAGCAGCATCTATTTCATTACTAACAACATCTCCAGAACTTGCTTTAGGCATATATAAACTATCAAAAGCACCCATGTTACACCTCTGCCAAATAAAGTATCATGTCTGGTCCAGTAAGTCTTCTAGCATATTCAATATTATATACTACAAATCTTTTAGTATCTGATGTAACTAAATCTAAATTGTTAGAGTTTTTATAATTAACTTTTACAATATCTCCAAGTTGAATTGTTGGTGTTGCAAAAACTTTAATTCCTATTGATTTTTTAGGAACCATTAATTTGTTAATTAGCCAACCCATTAGGCTTTCTGCATCATCTTGAGTTTGTATATATGGAGTATCTAATGTAAATTCATTATTTCCATATATCATTCTGCTTCTTTTAATATTGTCATATTTTTCTTTTTCAATAAGTGGAGAAATAATCTGAGAAGATGCAGTTAATTCTGGATCAGCAAAGTTACTTCGTTTTTTAAAATATTCGTCAACAGTTAATTCATGTGTTGTATCTTGGGTAAATGTAATACCTTGAATTCTTAAATAATTTCCAGTAGTTTCATCAAGGTTTAAGGCTGTATCTGTAGCATTAAATATTAAAAATTCTGCGCCATATGAGTCAGCATAAAATCCAGATGTTACATAATTTTTTATTTCATTAAATGTTGGTGATAGTTGAGCATAAAGTGCTGGATAGGCACGATCATATTTAATGTCAAAATAAGAACATTCTCTCATGATTGAACCAAATTCTTCAAAATACATATTATATTTTGGTGGTTGTTGAGCACTAATTCCAGACAAATAAGTTGATTGAATAATTCCATTCATTGCATATTTTCTAATTGATTCATTAGCAGTTATTTCTTTATCACCAAAGGCAGATGACAAAGTTTCTCCAACTGTAAAGACGGTATTTTGAGAATAATTTTCCGATAGTGCATAAATATTTTCAAACATAAGTCTAGAAGATCCACGAACAAAGGGAGCCATATTATTATAAATAGGAAGTGGATCTGGATCATCTATTACTTTAATTAATTGATTGTTAATATATAAAAAGAATCTTCTGATTTTTCCTATGTCTTGATATTCTACTGCTAAATCATACACCGTTGGATTTTCCTCACCAACCATTCTGTATTGTCCAGTAAATCTACCATCATCAACTGTAATCTTTGATAGCCCACCCCATAATTTAATTGGTATTGCATCATTGTTTGATAAATCTTTTTTAATTTTATAAAAAACAACATTGTTTATAGATATATCAGATTGATTATTTTTATCTAATTTTAAATATGACTCTACGTTATTTTCAGTTAACGCAACTATTTCAAAGTAATATCCATTATTTGTTGTTGGATTTAATAATACCGCAATTCCACCAGAGCCACCACCAATGCTCACATTTTGATCTGGTTGAACTCCAGCAACTTGATAATACGTTGCGCTTCCTGTTGGAGTTTGTGAACGATTTTCATTATTTTCTATTTTTCCAATAATTCTAACTCTTGCTCCAAAATGTCTATAAGCATTATCTAATTCTTTATATACATAAGAAACCAAATTAATAGGAGTTTCTGTTGTTTCAAATGATGGACCATTCATTACCAAAGCAGAAGATTGAATTGTTCCAGTTTGAGTTGATAAAGAACTATTAACAGAAGTTTCTGTTCCATAACTAGAAGACATAAAGTTTTTAATTGTTCCGCCTCTTGATGTTTGTCTTGCTTTTGTATTATTAACTCCTGCTGCTCCAGTTGTTGTTGCTGGTAAAGATATATCTTCAAGCAAAGTTGTTGTAAATAAATAATTAGTTTTCATTTCACAACCTTTAACATAATCATTATTTGACCAATAAGAACTTATTCCTGCAGAATGACTTGTTATAGGAGTTCCAAATTGACCACGACCATGCTCAACGACTGCTCCATTTTGTAAACGAGTTACTCCTTCAATTGTTTCATAGTAAGGAATAGAATAAATTCTAACCAAGCCAGTTGGATAAATTTTTCCATTAAATGGTAGTGATTTAAAATAATTCTGATACTCTTGGTTGCTTGTAATCCAAACATTGCTAGTTCCTTGTCTATGTGAAACCCTCCAAGCCTGTATTGCTTCACCCTTTTGTGCTTCTGTAATCTCTCCATTAGCAACTTGTTTATCTAAATTATCAATAATACTATTTGGTGCTAATCTACCAGGCAAAACTATTTGTGGCTTAGTTTCATCTAAGTTAATTCCGTCAGATAGAATTGGGTACCAAATTGCAAGGGTAACGTTAAATTGAGCAGCATCATATCTAATAATTTCTCCATTAGAATAAAAATATCCTTGATATCTTGTAAGCCAATAAACATTTTCGCCAAGATCTAAAACGTTGTTTTGCATTTTACGATTAACTACTGTTGGAACTGCGCTTGATAAATCAGAATTTAATGGCATTGCACCAAGAACATACTTACCCTGCTTAGATGCAACTTCATTTATTGTTTTAGTAGAATCGCTTCCAGATACTTCCCATAACAATGCTGGCTTATATATCCATGTCTTATCTCTATCTATCATGCTTGCTTGACGAACTGAGCCATAAGATCTTTGAATATATCTGGTTGTATAATTTATTTTTCCATTATTATAAACTTTTTTATCTTCTGAAGCAATTGAAATAATATTAGGCAATGTTCCAGATGTTTGATTTTCAATAATACCACTTACTGATTGATTTGTTGAGCCAGACAAGATTATATTAAACTCTCTATCATCTTCATCTGGCAATATATAGTTTTTGCTCATTACTATAAAGTTATTGTATTCATCAAAGAACATTGCAGTTTGTGTTGATACTGCTAACTGATTTAATACTTCCGCTACTGTTTGATCTGGTGCAATAAAAAAATATGGAATTATTGGATCTGGTTCATTTGTTGTTCTATAAAAAGCATAATTACTAAAACCAATATAATCAAGAATTAAACTAATTGCATAACTAAGAGATACTTCTGTTACAAGCATTCTTGGTGCGGGCATTGATTCTAAAAAGAAATAAAAATCTCTTAGTGATATTTCTAATGTTCCGCCAGTAACGTCTGCTTGTGGAAAGCCATCAGAGTATAAAGTTTTAATTGGAACCCAATAGTCATATCCACTTACATTTAATATTTTTTCATAAAAATTAAATTTAATATTCTTACGAATATAATCTTTTACAATACTAGTTGTATTATTATCATTAAATGCTTGATCATCATCAAACAAAGATATTGTTCCAGTTGATGCTAATAATTGTCCTACTGGTAGTGCAGAATTGCCAAGGTCTGAAAGAATTTTTTTAATGCTATATTCTATTGTTTTATCAGATATATTCACAACCAATCTTGGAGACATTTCAATTAGATCAAATGTAGAGTCAGCCTTATTCATTCTTTCTATAACAACTCTCAAACCACGTATATTTTGAAACTCTCTATATGTGGTTTCTCCATTTGTAGGCTCTTCAAATGATGATGGGTTTGTTAAATCAGTAACAAATGTTGTTTTATTGTCTATTTGTTCATTGCCTAATACCCATCCATATACTGGTTCAAATGTGTCATATTCTTCTGTTGTACCGTTCCAAATATGGTATGTTCCAACATCTCCTTCATTTTCAATAACTAAGTAGGCATAACCATTTGTTGATTCTGTTGGTAACAGTGTATCTGAAGAGTATATATTTGAATGAATAAATGTTTCTTTAAAAGCATCTGGAATATTTTTTAATGCGTATTGTAATTCAACATATCCATCATGTTTAATTATCGCAGAGCCATCATCACGAGTATCACCATCATTAAATACATAAGCATCTATCCAATTGTTTCCATTAAGATATTGAATTTTCCATCTTGTTGGAGTTGATTTATTAGAATTTCCATAAAATGGATCTGCAAATGTTTTTGATATGTCTGTAAAATCTCCAAGGTCTATATCTCCAACATGTGTTTGCATTTTAACAATAATTCTATTTGTTGGTACATTATTTTTATAAACAACAAAAGGAACTGTATCGTCTATATAGTAAGTTCCATTATTTAATGTTTTAGCAATACCTCGCTCAATTCCTTCTTCGGTTCTAAAAGAAGTCCAGTATTTAAATTGATCATAGCGTGACGCCATATAATATCTTGGTCTTCTTGCCAAGTCGCTACCAGAGTTTGCTAAATACTTTCCTTTAAATGCTGTTGCTTTATTAATACCAGATCTTGGTCTAAATGGTTTTACGCAATCTTCTAAAGAGTATAGTAGTTTTAGTTTTTCTTTTGTAGATGTAAAAATTTGTGGAGTATTATTATTTTCAAGCCCCCCATCAATAACAACATCAGCATCTGTTGCACCAGTGTAATATTCTCCAGTATCTGCGCTATCAAATGTATTTGGTAATGTTAAAAACTGAGAATTTTGTTCTTGAGATCTGTATCTGTAGTTGCCAAGTTTAAATATATTATCTGGCATATTCATATTCCACTCAGCCAGAACTAATGACTCTGTCTGTATTGTTGCAGATGTTTCAAAGTGATTTTTTAATTCAGTACTTTCAAACATTTAAACTTCTTCCAGTGTTACCGATATGTTCCAAAGATCATGATTTGTTGCTCCACGTTTTACGACGGAATAATTAAAGTCTGCAAAATAAACTTGAATAATTTGATTATATCTGTTCAAACCAGTATATTGATAACCCTGACCTTCTAAGTTTGTATATTTATCATAGGCAAGGTACATCCAAAAAGGACCCTGATGTGTCTCATACCAGTCAAGAAGTTCTACTCCACCTGCACCGCCATCTGCTGTGTACTCTGTTGTAGATCCTTCGCTTGGTGATACTCCTGTTGTTGTATTAAAGTTAGCCAATCCTGAATACCCTCGTGAAGGCAACATATTCCAAGATACAGACATAGTCAGTTTATCTGCAATGTGGTATGAACGCATACGGCCATTAATGGTTCTTTGACGTTGCTCAATTCTTTGGGTATTAAATTGCATGTCCCCTCTATTATGATCAGATAAAATAATGAATTGATCTAGTAGGTTTGGATCTGTCTCTTCTGTGTCTGCCCCCACCTCTATGCCATTGGGCACGTATAAGCCATTAGAGAGGGTTCCAGCGTTATTTGCCCATAGGATACCCTGCGGTCTTGTATACCTGCGTCTACCTGTTAAATAAGCACTAGTAGCCATTATCGTCTCTGCCCTCTAACTCTTTGTGAGTCAACATTTTTAATCTCTCTCATTACGGCTCTAGCAATATCGTTGGCATTTGAACTAGCACCATTAATGCTGAATCCTAAATTATAATTATACACTGCCGTTGAGTTATCGCTTACAGATGTTGAAATGTTACTTACTGGAATTTGAGTCATACCACCACGACCAAGCATTCCAGGATACTTAGATTCATTAATTCTTTCAAGTAGTGGCCTGTATGCTTTTGTTGCTGCTTTATTTACTACAAACTCTCCAGGTGTAAGCATTGCTGGCACGGTATCAGATCCCATAGCCCTTCCACCGTTTGTCATATATTTAGGAACTATTCCACCATAGTTTTTACCTATAGTCTTTTTTAGTTTTGCTACTGTTGTATTTACTTTTGCAATTGTTTGTTTTATGCCCTGTAAAACTACAGCCTTTTGTTCTGGCGTAATTGTTTGTGATGTAATTGTTCCAGCCTTAGCGCCTGCCATAATTTCTGGAAGAGTTGTTGCTCCTGAGCCAAGTGCCTTTTGTGCTGCAAGTGCTGCACCCAATGCTGCTGCCAGAGATTGTGCATTTTTTGACTGTTCTAATAATTGCGCTGTAAATGGAATACCTGCAGCAGTTGCCAATTGTATTAGTGTGTCAAGGTTATCCATTTCTTCTTTTGTTCCCTTGGCATATACATAGCCTTCTTTTGTAACCCTGACTTGTTCATTTAATGCCGTAATATTTAAATTGATTGACTCAATAGTGCTTTCAATTGTTTGTTTTTGTGACTCTAAAGTTTTTAGTTGAGTTGCCTCAATAATATTGATTTGAAGTTGAAGTTCTTTATTTTGTTTTTCAAGAGCATTTCTTCCAAGTGCAGCAATTTGTGCGTCACGAGTAACAGTTAATGCTTCTTTTTGTCCAGTTACTGAGGACTGTGCTTGTTCTACTCTTGCTTCTTGTGCTAACTGTGCAGCAGTAGAAATATCACCACGAGTAAGGGCATCTGCAATTGAAAGTCTTTGTTTTTGAATGTTTGCAATATCTTGATTAATTGTTGCAATTTTATCAAGTGCCTCTATTTGTTTATTGTATTTTTCATTAATTGCATCTTCTTGTAATGCAATTTTTTCAAGGGCTAAATTATTGCTATCAATAACTGCTTGTATAGGCTCAATCTGTGATCTTGTAACATTTTCAATTTGCTTATTTACGTCTGCTAGTCTTTTTTCTTGAACAGCCAATGCATCGTTTTCTTTTTTAATTTGTGGTGCAAATTGCATATCAATTAATTTTTCACGAAGATTTGCCTGAGCCTGTGCTCTTTCTAACTGTGCTTTAAATAGATTTGGTCCAGACATATATTGGAACTCTGCCTTAGTTTGATCTGCTAATGCTTTTTTATATTCTTTTACTAAAGCAATAATTTGTTTTAATGATTTACCCTTGCTATTAGCAATAACCAAAGATGCTATTTCTGCATCATTAGAAAGTTCTGTAGCAGTTTTTTCATCAATTTTTGCATTACGTAATATTATGAAAGCCTGTGTTTGTTGTTGGATTGCTTTAATTCTTTCTTGTAGTGCATTTAACTTACCTGCACCACCTGGACCACCATCCGTGTCTTTATCCGCATTATTAACATCTGTAATAGCACCAAAAAGATTTTCAAATGCCTTTGTTAATCCATTAATTCCTCTAGTTCTTGTTTTTAAATCTGATGAAGACAATGCTTTAATAATTGGACTATCTTTTCCAAGAACTCCAGCACTTAATAAAGCAACTAACATCATTTCTTGTTTTACAGTATATAATGTAGATAAAAATGGCTTTGCATCCATATCAAGTTTTTTAAATAGTTCTAAAAGCGCAGTCCTTCTTGATATTTCATCAAGCCCTTCTACTGCACCTAATATTCCATAAATGCCTTCTTCAAATTGTTTTCCATCAATAATTCCCAATCTAAACATTCCAGCAGCAGATTTTGCAACTTCTGAAGAAAATGTACTAAATTCTGACAAAGCCTTTGTTGCTTCTTTTGTTTGTGTTGTATATGTTCTAGCACCAGCCTTACCAGCACTCACAACTACTGTTTTTGTTAAACCTTTTTCAACTTGCTCTGCAAGATTATCTGTAAGTGGTTTTATTTGAGCCTGAATATTTTTTATTGATTCTGGAGAAAAATTAATAGATTTAACATCTAGTTTTACATCAGTTTTTCCAGCCTCTTCACGAAGAGCATCAATAATTGTCTGTACCTGTTCTTCAGCAAAACCTTGTGCTCTTAAATTAAGTGCTAAAGATGTAAATGCTAGTTGTGCTTGTTGAGCAGTTGCCTTAGAAAGTGTATTAATTTGTAAAGCAAATTGTTTTTGAAATGATTCATCTGCCCTTAGTCTATCTCTTGCAGTTCTTACATCTTTTCTAACAATTTCTCTATTTCTTCCCTCAAAAGGAAGTTTCGTTGGAACTACTCCAAAGAAGTCTCCAAGAGTTTTTACCTGATCTGTTGTGGTCTTCATTGCATTTGAAAGACCATAAATATATTCTAATTCTTTTTCTCTTGCACTGTTAATAAGTTTAATTATTCCAACTCCTGCAAGAAGCGCTACAGATGTTAATCCAAATGCAACCTTAAATCTAGATATTAAACCAACTATTTTTTCTCCAGTCAATAGTTGTATTACTGATGACAAAGCAAACAATGGTCCACTTATTTGAAATAATATTTCAGAAAATTTTCCTAAATTTCCACCAGCCATTGAAGCAACACCAGATAGTGCAGATAAAGCAAAAGTGCCACTCATAAATGCCTTATTGAGTGAGTTCATCCTTGCATTCATTGCTGCTGTTCGTCTTTGTTGTTGTGTTGCAAGAAGTTGTTCTCTATTACGTCTTGCATTTTCTGTTATTACTGATAAAGGAACTCCCGCACCAGTTGTTCTTGGTGGCTGTCCTACTGCTCCACCTGGAACAAATAATCCAGATGCTGTTTGAACCATGCCTGCGCCAAGTTGTTGACCTACTACCTTTGCATCATCAATATATTGTTTTCCGCCAACTATAAATCCTTGACCTATGCTTGCTCCAACCATTTCTGTTTCTCTTGAAGGAGATGCAACTTTTGCTTGTTTAATTGCTCCACTTGTAACATTTTTTGTAATTGCTTCTGTTACTTTTGCACCAACATCTCCAAGGTATGGCGTCATTTGTCTTGTTAATTCTTCTGCACTTGCAGTAATAGATGTCGTAATATGTGACATTGTTGCAACTTGCCACTGATTTAGCATAGGGTCTAAAGTTTGAAAAGATTTTAATGTTTTTCCTTTGCTTTGTGAAAAACGTTCTGTTTGACGAAACATTTCTGGATTTTGTGACAATGCAAATTGTTGTGCTGCTTTTCTTGCTCCCCTGTAAGATCCTGGAAGCGCAGTTCTTCCAATTCCGCCCATAGATCCTGATCCAACGCCAACTGGTCCTACTGTTCTAATTTGATTAATTGCATTTTCAAGTGCAACATCAATATCTTTTCCAGCAATTTTAATTCCTTTTGCTGCATCACGAAGTGCTGGAACAACTATTTCTTCTAGATCTGCATCTTTAATAAATTCTCTTCCAGATTGATTTAAAGCATCTGTTGCTGTTTTTGTAAAAAGATTTGCTACTTCAATAAATTCTGATTTAAACTTAGGATTATTAATTCCAACTTTAATTTCTCTTCCAATAACTGCAAGCAATGGCCCCATAACTCCACCACCAGCACTACCTAAATATTGTGATACTGCAGATGCTGAAACACCTCTACCTCTAGGATCTCCCATTGCTGTATTGATTCCTTCTGGTAAGAACATTGTGGCATTCTTAAATCCTTTACCAACTTGGAATCCAGGAATTTTATCTGCAATCATTCCATTAATTAATGGTGCATACTTCTTTGCCATATCTGTAGGAATAACTGCTTCTCCTGGAGATAGCATTGCTGGAACTACATCCCCTGCTCCTTTTGGTCCAGGAACTGAAACAATACCGCTTGCTAGTCTTTTAGCACCTCTTCCTGGCAACATCATTCCAGGATTATTCATTGCGAAATTTCTTGCTGCTCCTGCTGCTGATGTGTATGCTTGAATTAGTTGATTAATAGCAGTTGCTTCTGCTGTAAATGTTTGTGTTAGTTTGGCGTGTGTTTGATCAAGCGAATGTGCTGCTGATGCTGCATCTAGTTGTTCGCTTGTCATATATTGAGTTTGCTCTCCCAATATTTGTGTTTGTCCAGTTAGTCTTTGATATCCTCCACGAAGGGTTAAAAATAGTTTAATAATATTGGCTATACCGTTTGCAAGCAAACCAAATGTCATAAGTAATACTGGACCAACGGCACCAATGCCAACCGTTAGTAAGGTAATTAATCTTTTTGTTCCAGAAGATAGGTTAGCAAACCTTTCAAGAACATTTCCAACAAAATCAATAATTGGAGTAACAGCCTCTAAAAATGCTTGACCAACTGGAACAAGTGCAACCTTAAGATCTTCAACTGTTTTCTTAAACTTGTTCATTGCAGAGTCTGCAGTCATTCCTAATTCTTGTTCAGATAATGCAGAAAGTTCTTCTACTGAAGAATTTGCTAGATCAAGAACACGAGCAGCCTGATTGCCATCCTTTGCAACGTTAGCAAATAATGTTGATAGACGAGCAAACTGGAACTTTCCAAACATCTGCTCAATTGCTCTTGCTCTTGATAGAGGATCTAAAGCATTAAGTGCATTTGCAAATTCAACTACTGTTGCCTTAAGATTTCCTTTATTTTTTTCAACAATTGCGGTTGCATTAATTCCAAATCCTGCAAGCATTTCAGATGCTTTTTTAGTTGGATTGATCAATGCTGCAAGACCAGACTTTAAAGCGTTAGCACCTTCTGATGCATTAATACCACCTTCCTTCATGGCTGCCATAAAGAATGTTAAATCTCTTACATCGCCACCTAATTGTTGAATAACTGGGGCTACTTTTGGAATAGCCGTAGTGATGTCGTCAAGAGATACAACGGTTTGGTTTTCTACTGCGTTTAAGAAGTTAATCGCATCTGCTAATTTTTCAGATGACATGCCAAAAGCATTTTGTAAAGAAATTGTTGTTTCAAGTGCCTTTTGACTATCAATTTGACCAAGGATAGAAAGACGTGTTGCTTCTGTGGTTTGACGTTGTAAATCTAATCCTTGGAAGCCTGCTGCTGCAGCCTCTGCTGCCAAACCGACAGTAGTAGAAACTGCTACACCATATTTAGTAAACTGCTTTCCTAATTCTGTAATATTATCTAATACTTGTTTTGTTTCTTCTTGTGGTGTAAATAAATCTCCATAAACTTTTCTAAACCTAAGAGCCTGTGCTTCCATGTCCATAAAGGTTTTAGTGGCTGCTGTACCTACTGCCATTAATGGCAAGGTAAAACCAACCATTAACTGACGACCAGCCCATTGTGTATTCTTACCAAAATTTAAAAGATTGGTAGAGCCTTGTTTCATTAATTGATTGAACAATGCTTGTTTCTGTGCTGCCATCTGAACTTGAGTTGTATAATCATTCATGTTCAATTGTGTTGGCATAACAGCAATTGCTCTCATTGCACCGTTTGTATCACGGCCCATCTTAATATATTGAGTTTGTAATCTCTTTACACGTTCTTCGGCTACCTTGCCAATTGTGTCAAATTCAGATTTAAATAGTCTTCCAAAAGTTTTTGTAGATGCTCCCGCATAGCGGAAGTACTCACGCATTGAAAATTTATTTTTTTCTAATGAGTCAGTAAATGATTCTGCAGATGTTCTAACTGTACGCATCTCGGCAGTAAATGCACCGATGGCGTTAATGCTATTTAAAAGATTTTTTTGTAATCCCTTTTGAGCAAGGGCTGCTGCTTCACTTGATCTGGCTATTGAGGTGTGAAACTGAGATATCTGACGTTGTAACGCTTTTAGTTGTGCTAATGCATTAGACGAATCAATATTAATGTCAATATTAGCATTAACATCAGCCATTTAGTTTCACACCTCTTTTAAATTATTCGGCCATAGTTACGCCAAGAACGTCTGAAACTTCGGCAAGTTTGATACCTGATGCTGCTTCTACGATCTTGTAAACAGTTGGGAGATCAATATTCTCCTCTAGTTTTTTTACGTCTTCAGAGAGTTCTGGCTTATATTGTTTCATTGCAATCTGCACACATTCCATAAGAATATCCATAGACTTTGCATTGTCTTCCGCCACTGCTCCCACTCCCTCAAACTTCTTCATAAATGGACGAAGTAGAGAGATTTTTAGAGGACGTACTGTAATTTTTGTGCCATCAATTAGTGTGAGGGTACTTTCCTCATACGTAGTTGTTGTCATTATTTCCTCCTATAGGTTATGTCAATTATAGCACGGTGATGCTTAATTTTTTATTATTTTATTTTGTTAAATCTTCGTACTCTAGGCCCATGCCAATGCCAAACCCTGCTTTCTTGGCATTTTGTCCTTGAAGTGCTAAGATGTCTTTACTATCACTAGTTTTTCCTTTACTAAATACTCTAGCCTTCATGTCTTCCCATTCTTTCTGCCCTCGTGAAGATCCAGATTGTTTATCTAAATCTACCCCCTGAATTGCAGCAAGAAACTTTTTTTCTTCGTAATCAAGTTCTCTACGGCTAGAAAGAGTAGCCATTAATTCTGGCATAGATAAAGACTCTTCTAATTCTTTGTAATCTTTCCATATTCCCAGCAAAAATACTTCTGCTTCTATTTTTGCTAAGTCTAAATCAGACCATGTGGAACCACTATCTTCGGCTTGATTTTTTACAGTTTCTTCTGACTTATCATTTATTTTTATACCTGCTGCAACGTCTAATATTTTATATATGGTTGGCATATCAAAAGCATCTTCTACATCAGACTTTTCTACTGATATTTCTGGATAATATTGTTTCATAGCAACTTTTACACAAGTTACTAAATACTCTATTGCTTCATCATCATTTTTGGCCTTTTTAACATTTTCAAATTCTTCCATAAATTCACGCAAATATTTTATTTTTAATGGCATAATTTCTAACTCTGTACCATCAATAAGTTTTATTATTTTATTTTGATAAACGGTTGTTGCCATAATTTATCTATTCTATCATAGGCAAAACAAAAAACCCACCTAATTAAAGGTGGGTCTTTGTTTAATCTAAAACTAGATTATGATTGTCCCCAAGTACGATCTACGATCTTACCATAGGATCCTGAAGCATCTTCTGGAAGTAAACGGAATGAAACTTCAAACATTGACGCTTCGTCACGCTTTGCGGATACAGTTACGTTCTCAATTGATAGAGCACGGTATGCTGTGTAAACACGCTCAACGGAATCAGAGGCATCGCAATCGCCAGTTCCTGGTCCAATTGCAACGATTCCTCGTTCTACTGGACATTCTCCAAGTTCACCTGCAGACAAGTTTAATGCTTGACCTGTAGATGCGTTTTTATTTCCTGTAAGTTGTGCGTCAGAAAATGCTAATGCAAGAAGCAAGTTTTCTAGGGTTGCTTCAGCAAAAGCGGTTGCAAGATTAACCTGCATACCTTGCTTATATAGTTTTGCAACGTCAAGGATTTGGTCTACCTGAACTTCACCGAAGTCTGGTTGGAATTGTAATTCCAAACCATTCATGGTATAACCTATGTTAGTGTAATCTGCTTCGTCTGTAAGTGTGTCTTTAAAAGACTCGCTTGCATCAAAAGCCTCCAGTGTTCCTGGAGTTAAAGTTGTATCAGCAATAAATAATGCTGCTGCACCAACGATAATGTTGTTTGACGTACCACGGCTATATGGCATATTCTTTCACCTCTTTCATAAAGTATATTAAGTTGTTTGGCGTGTTTCCTCAAACTTAATTATACCGCCTTTTATGTATATCTAGACTTTACGGAAACCCCATTAATTGTCATTGGGCTGCTTATGTGATAATCATACTCAACAATTAATTTATTTACAAAAAGGGTTCTGGCTGAGGCTAGTTCTGCTACGTCTCTGCTTTCATCTGCTTGGTATACCCTGGTATTATGAAAATAAATATTATATGGAATAGATACCTCTCCAGCAGAATTTAATATTGGATTTGAAATATTATAAGAATTTACTTCTTGGGCTGAAGCATCTTCACGATCAAGGGCATTTGAAATAACACGTACAGAGTCTATCAATTTACCTACATCTGTAGAATATATAAAGTATATAAGTTGCTCTCTTTTATGAGCATAAAATGGAGTAGGCCTAAATCTCATAAGTCTATCGTAAACAATAAGAACTGGACTTTCGGTTTGTCTTATTTGAATACTGTCATTATATAAGTCTTCAATATTGGTTGGAAATTGTGCTGGAACCATAGGAGTTGGATTAACGAGGTCTGATTCTGCAACAAGCCCATAAAATGCTAATTCAGATAAAACGTACCTATTTAAAAATGTTGGTGGAAAACCAGTATCTGTTAATAAACTCATGACTCTATTCTACCCCAATTGTTGCATTAGTAATCCACTTAAATCCTGTATCAATACCTTTGTTTCTTCCCATTTTTGATCCAGCCTTAAGATTCTTTTTGTATAGTGTTGGTTTTTTAATATAGTCATACAAGCCAGATGCTCTTAAAAATGATTGTTTAAAATATCTTGTCATAAATTCATCAAAGGTAGACTCAAAGCCTTTATATACAGCATCTCCTCCTGGATTTTCTACTTTAATTGGTTTACTTGTAAATACTTCTCCATTAGGACCGTTAAATTTTAATACTTTTGATTTAGTTGGTGCAATTGTAACTGGAATACCATTTTCCATAATTCTTGCTTTGTCATAAAATGGTGCTGTCATATTTTCAGATACACTTCTTGATTGTCTAAAGGTAGATCCAACAGATAATCCAAGATTACTAACTGTGTATCTTAAATCAAACAATCTTGCACTTGGACTTCCAGTTTGGTTCCATTCATAAACATGGTGTAAGGCGCTTGGATTTGCTCTTGCTTGTACATCTATATATTGTGATAAAGATTGAATAACGCCTAGACCTAATTTATCAAGAAATATTTTTTTACCACGATTTACACCTTCTAAAAATCCAAGAGAATAATTTACAATATTATTCATTTGTTTAGTAAAAGAAAGGGTATTTGTATTGACAATCATTAGTCACCTACAGTCTGATTTTCAGTTCTACGCCACAACATTTTATAATATTCCGTAGATCCAAATGGGCCAGTAAATGGCTCAACTGTTGCTATTTCATAAATTGTTCCCCTGCCAGATCTTGGCCCAGCAGTTTCTTTATAAATTATATTATCGCTTGCATCTCTTACGTTTGTAACAAGTATATTTGTTGTTGCATTATTTGCATTATTTGAAGATAGTCTAGGATCATTTTGAGTTCTTGCAATAAGTTTATTTTCGTATTGTAAAAATGCTTCAGGCTTAATATCTTCTGTTCCTAATCCACCTACTGGTGTTGCATTGCAGATTATTGTTCTATCGTAAACCCAGTCTTTTTTAGGTTGACCATAATCACCTTGTGTAAGAATTGGAAAGTATACATCAGCCTTCATTGGATACATAAAGTCTGTAACTTCACATGAGTTCATTATAAAACTCCAGGACGAACAATATTATCAACATATTTAGACAAAATCTTGTCTACAATAATATTTCCAGTACCCTCAATCATTCTCTTGTCGTACTCAATTTTAAATTGATCAGTGCTGTAGTTTTTGACATATCTCTTATAATAGTCTAGTTTGCCACATTTAATATCATTAATTAATAACTTTGTTGCATCTTGAATGTCAATAGGAACTACTTTATACCCTGTTTCTACTAAGAAAATATAATCTGTGCCTTGTGGAAATCCAACACCAGCAGTGATAGTTTGAACATTTCCGCTATCTTCTGTATCAAATATTGCAAATGAATCTGATGACGCTACAGGAATTCTTGAAGGACGTCTCTCTGCTCTATTAAGAGAGTCTGTTGTCTGTACTGGGTCTTTTGTAATTGCAGTCTTATCTTTAGTAATTAAATAATTATAGTCTCCCAATGCTGGACCATCTGCATCATCAATGTCATAGACTAGTTCTGCATTTTCATATGCTTTTAATATTTTATGTGTTCTATCCCAAAGCGGAATATAATCCGTTTCTTGTCCAACTACTTCAAGATATTTGCGCTTGTAATAAAAACCATCAACTATTGTATCAATAATTGCTCTTGCCAAAGACTCATACTCTTTATATTTAGCAATATCTGTTGCAGATGTTTCACCATTTGCAATTGCTAGCGCTGTTGGATCTACATATGGTCGTTCAATTTGTAGGTTATCTTCAACTACAATGTCGCCACGCTCTCCATTAATATCTTCGTATATAGTTACTGCATAGGACTTATCATATTTAATAAAGTCTCCGCTTAGTTCAAATGTTATTGTTCCTTCTGATGATGATGTTAAGCCAGATTCTCCGCTAATAAATTCTTCAATTTCTGTTTGTTCTGGTACATCTTCAACAACAAGAATATAGTCTGCTGTCTCATCTGGCACTTTGTAAGTTACAGAAAGCGGGTATGGTGGTAAACGGAGTATTGTTGACATTAATCTTTACGGTAATAAGATGCTAATTCTTCAGGTGATGCTATTCGTACCAGCCTGTGAGTTAGCCACTTTTCCGATGCCTCCTTTGACACTATGTTATACCCCACTTTTAATGCGCCTAGGTTATCCATGTGAAGGTTTTTGTCTGAGTATAAGGCTACCTTATTTATTAGGTTTTCAGCCTTGTCTGCTTCTTCTACACGCTCTTCTTTATTTTCTGGTGGAAACCAACTAGCAATAATTTCCAAAATTTCAAGTTTAGTACTTGCGTCAAATAACTCTATATTATTTTTTTTAGCATATGATTTTAATGCTAATACACTTTTAGTTGATAATTCTTCCATTGTTGTATTCATAATTCTCCTGTACTCCATTGTAATTATACCATCAGAATAACAATAAGGAGGACGGTTTTTATACCGCCCTCCCTAGTACGTGATTGTTATATTTTAGGAATCAGCGCTATCTGAGTCAACATATGCGACTGCATCTAGTTCTTCCCATTGAATACCAAAGCGTACGAATACTGTGTATTCAATTGTGTCTTTCTTTGGCTTGTATTCACGGTTTACAGTGATGTCTCTCTGGAAGCCCCATACACGGTTCTGAGGGAATGTTAAATCAACATAACCTGCAGGATAGTAAGGAACCTCAAGAACATCTACACCAAGTACACGAGTTGTACGTGAGTTACCTAGTGTCTGTGCTCCACCATCAAGGAATTCTTGACGATTTGCTTGTGTGCTACCAATACGATCAGCAAATGCTGATGAAATGGCGTCTGCAAGTGTACCGTTGTTACGAACGATACCAGCAAATGCATCAGTACCTGCGTAGAACTTTAGATTGCTCTTAAGTGCACGATACTTGCGAGGCATTGCTAATAGCAAACCTTGCATTACTGATGTAGTGTAGTTATTGTCTGAAACTGTTGCAGCATATTCGTGAGCAGCATTTCCTACTGTTCCACGAGTTTGCTTTACGAATCCTGCCATAATTGAAAGGAATGCGTCTGCACCTGTTCCAAGACCGTTGATAGCAAGATCTTCAATATCGTTTGCGAATGCATTTGTCATCAAGCGTACTAGATGATCTTCAAGTGCACCACCTTCAATATTGTCTTCAAGTGCTTCAGTTGATACTTCCCAATCAAGACGAATCTTTTTGGTGGTTAATTCAACTTTTGTAAAGGTTGCGCCAGTGTTTGTATAATCAGGTGCTCCTTGTGCAGCAGCACGAATTACACGCTCTCCAACGTTTACTTTCTCAATTTCCATGGTGTTTGCTCTCATGGTGACACGACGGCCATCCTTAGCGAGAACTGTTGCATCCCATACGTAGTCAATAAAACGACGTGCTTGCTCTGGGGCTAATATACCGCCTGCAGAACCAGTTGGGTTTACTGCGTTTGCTCCAGTTGTTACACCAAAGCCTGCAGTAGCAGTATTACCAAGTTGTGATCCTACAGAAGAACCTGCAGAGTTTAAACCTGTTGCACTACCAACACCACCTGATACTAATGAGCCTGCTGAGTTGATTTCAGCGCCTGCACTAGCACCTGGATAATTTTTTTCTAGATTTGTGTTTTGTTCCGACATTATTTTTCACCTCCTAGTGATTTTTACCTTAGTTAAATAGGTCGGCATTTGTGAGGAAACGACCGCCCCATAGGGATTTTTGAACCACTTGTGGTGATTCCTGCACGATCTCGCCTAGATCGCCAGACTTGCGGAAAGCAGTGTCTTGTTCTACAAGATCTACTCGCTTGCCAAACTCGTTAAAGTTGCTCTTAATACCGTTAACATCTGCTGTTACTGCATCAAGAGATTTTGTTACTGCTGTTACCTTCTCATTAAGAGATTTGATAGTTGCAGCAAGATCGCCAAAGGCATTAGTAAGAGAAGTATTAATTTCTGAAACTGCCTTAGCAACTTCTTCTTTAACATCTGCAATAGACTTTTCCACTGCATTCTCTACCTCAACTGCTGCTTTTACAACAGTAGAGTCTGCACTAGCGCCATCTGATTTAGCAACAGCAAGTTCTTCAACTGCTGGTGCTTCCTCAGCGACTGCAGGGGTTTCTGTTGCTTCTGCAACGATTGCTTCTGCTTCTGCAACAACTGCTGCTTCTGCATTTACCTCTGCTGGCTGTGCCTCTGGAGCAACCTCTGCATTTTCAACTGCAGTTTCTACAACTGCTTCTGTTGATTCTGTCATTGGATTTACCTCCTTAGTAATCTTAATTGTATTAATGCCTTTAGCACTATCAACTAAGAATTTTATCATTTCTGCGTTATCTTTATCATTCTTTTCTATAAAACCAATATTTTGCATTTTGTTTCCAGTTACTGGACTTGTTACTGAGTCAGACTCCGATACCATAACAATACCGTTTTCTGAATCCCAAAATACGTTTTCAATTTCTGTCTTTGATAGGTAACCTTCAACAACATTTTGACCATTTACTTTTTCAATAGACAGAATATTTGCAAATTGATTTGCTGGATTATCTACAAGAGATAGTTCATGTAGTTCATAAGTTTTAATTACACGAATTGTTTTATCAATCTTCTCATCATAAGCATCATCCCAAGTTTTAATGTTACCGCCAATTGAAAAACCAGTATATGTTCCGTCTAATACTTTTTCCCAAGCATCTTGTGCACCTTTAGAAACATAGGCAGACACATAAACTCCGCTATAAAACTTCTTATCGTTAGGATCAAAGTACTTATCTTCTTTAAATGAAACAATTTTTCCTACAGCACTTGGCTGATGCATTTCACGAAGATTACCACGGAAATTTTTAAAAGCCTCTATACTAGACTCTGTCGTAACAATGTCACCTTGACGATCAACATTATCAAGCGTAGCAAAGCCAGACACCATACGGCGTTCAACGTCTACTTTTCCGATGGGCATTGAAAGGCGAACATTGTTGCCTTTAGTTTCCCAATGAGCCTTGTTTGTTAACATAACGTTATAATTATAGCACCGCTTTATAGCGTTTTCTCAACTATTGAGACGATCTACCTTCACCTTGTGGATTTCTTCCAGAGATAGTTGTAGATGAGTCAGAATTATTATTTGTTCTTTCAGAATCTCTTTGACGAGTCCCTGCCAAATTTGCTCTAGCATCAGTTGCTTGTCTTGGAGACATAATAAATGGATTATCCCCATCTGACCTTTGTGGCAAGTCTAACTTTTCACGAGCCTCATTTGGAGTCATAACCTGAGTCTTTACATATCTTTCAAGAATTTGAGATTGTGCAATTTCATCAGTTAGGGTTAATTCATTAAACTTAAGTTCAAGAATATCTGTTTTTTCTTTTATAATCTTATTGACAATTTTTTCTAAATGTCTTTGTGCTGGACGAGACACTTGCTCTTTAAATGTACGATCTTGAGATAATGCTGCTGCAATACCTGCAGAATCTGCACCACCAAGTTTTGAAATAGGAACCTGATGGGCAATTAAAATATCATCACGATTTTGTTTACGATACTCTTTAAATGATCCCTCTTGGATGCCATTTTCAATTGGCTCCATCTTAAATTCAACCTTATTACCATCACTATCTCCAGGAAGTGGAATATACAGAGTTCTGTGTGATTGAGCCTTAAGTCCAGTCTGTAAGAATCTAAACATTTTGTCTTCAGCGTCGCCTGATAGTTTTGCACCCTTTAAGGTTACTACGTATCTTGGGACTGCCTTGTTTTCAAAATAATCAATGTTGTATTGAGATGCTAGTTGATCTCCAATTAAAGATGGCATTGCTGCAACAATATCTGGAATACCATAAAATGTGTTTAAAGGAGAATATTCTTTAAGATGAATAATCTCATTTGGCCTTGGGTCTGTGCCCATAGGATTTGCATTCTTTGCACCAAAGTTTCTAAAATAAACTACCTTTTGACCAATAATTTGAATAAAACCATCACGTAAACGACGTACACGAACAGTCGTTGCTGGAATATGTCCAACATATCCAATATCTCCAGCAACAGTTCTACCTACTTCAATAAATCCATTACCAGTTGCTTGAAGATCTGTATATACCTTTTCCATAGTCTTTGTAAAACTATCATCATCATTTAAACTTTCTAGCCAATCACGTAATTGAATCTTGGCTCTTTCAATACGATTACGAGCACGATCTACGGCTGCTTGATCTTCATTCATTTCAAACCTTAACATCGTTCTATCTGAAATATCAAAGCGGTATCCAAGACCTACAACATTTTCTACCTTAGCATCAATAGCAGCATGGTTAGCAAATGATGTGTCATAGAAGTTTGCCAGTTCGTACATGTTATATGGTGGAGTAATTACATCAAATAGTCCGTAGCCATTTCTATATACCGTGCCAGGATTAATCTGTTTTGAACTTGCATCTACTCCTGAAGGTGTAACGTTTGCTGCATTTAAATATGCCTGATTTGTTTCTGGGCTAATGTATTTTGAAAGATTACGAGTTGTTCTGCGACGAAAATTTTGATCTAAGCCAGAATAATCTTTTAAGTCATCCCAACTTTTATTAAATGGATCTTGATGCTTAAAAGGACTTTCTTCTTTAGTTTGGGTATTAAGACCTGCACGAATGTATTCTTCTTGGTCACTCATTTACAGCGTCCTTTCCATATTTATCTAATGTTTGTTGTGCTGCATGCCAAGCACCCAAGTCATTCATTGAAGGAATTAATCCTTCTCTCATTCTCTCTTTTTGTTCTGAATACTCTTCTTCGCTAATTCTAGTAAGTCCAGGAACAAACACAGCCTTGCCCTCACCATCGTCTCCATAGTGCATAGCAACTTTTCGTAACTCTGCAATCTTAGATAAATCTCCACGATCTGCAGGAATATTTAAAATTGAACCACTATCGTCTGTAAACCATTTACCATTAGACTTTTTGTATACATAAAGGCCCCAGTCATAATGTTTATCTATGACCTTACGACGAACATTTTTTACATAAGGTTGACCAGTTTTTGGATTAATTAACGATTCCATAACCATAAGTATAGCAGACTATACTGGTGTTGATACAGTGGTTGACCATTCTACGTCTTTATATACCTTCATTTTTTCAGCCTGGTATATTAAACCCTCTTCATCATCAACAATAATTTTATTTGTTCCTATATATGTTTTGTAAATGTCAGATGGATTAATATTATAAAATTCTGATGATCCAAGGACTAACATTCCTTCCCAAGTATAGTTATTCAACCAATATTGCCAATCAAAAACAGTAGTTCCGTCTGTTAATACCTTAAACCATGGATTTAAGGTAGTACTTTGAATTTCTTGTATGCTACTTGCCTGGTAATAAGCAATATTATTAAACAGGGCTGGGCCTGTAAGATTTATATTTCCAAGATATGAACTAAAAACAAGGGAAGTTAAAAATGAAATTCCTATTGCAGACCAGTCTTTTAATGATAAAACTGGCTCTCTAACTAAACTACCATTTAAATAAAATGCAACTCCATTATATGGAACTCCATTTTCATTTAAAACAAATACCCTACCCCTGTTTAAGTCTGTACTATTAGCCTGTAGGTAAAATTTAAGAGTTCCGTCTTTATGATTAATTTCAAAAATCTCAGTAGCCGTTGTTGGAAATTCTTCTTTATTGTAATTCATCCATAATTGCATAGCGCTAACTTTATAATTTGTTGCTAACTCTTTATTAATAGGAAGAGATAGCCCACGATTTTCAAGAATATTTAATTCTCCACGAACCTCAATTCCAGAAGTTTTTGTTAAATATAAATATGGCATACTTTCTTTATATATACTAAATGGATTTTTAGACTTATAGTTATAATAAATACCGTTCTTTTTATAAGGTATAAGGTCTACTCCAAACCTGGTACCTACTGGATTAGAAGAGTTATCGTTTAATGCTTGAGAGGCAAACTGTAACCTATTTAATAATATTGGTTTTGTTAAAATACCACGACTATCAAACTCAAGACTATATACAATTGCAAGAGTATTAAAGTCTTCAGTCTTTATAGGATAAATTAATGTATTATTTAAAATTTCAAATCTTGTTGTTTCCCAGTCTTCATAATTTGCCATATCAAGAATTTTATATTCATTTAGTTTTTGCTCATTAGCAAAAGAAGTTGGAATGTTTGCCCCATCTTCAACATATTGAAAAGTAGCATAACTTTTTATTTGTGCTCCAGTTGTATCATAATAATATCCAGTGGCACCAGACTCTTCAACCAACGTAGTAGTGGTTGGATATCCTAAGTTAAATTGAATAAAGTCTAAATCATAAAACTTTTGACCATTGCTATTTTCTACAAATTGACCAAAATAAGAAAGAGGTAAATAGTCTTGCCAATACCCAGAAACTCCAATATCTAAGAAATATTTTTGATATGCTTCTGATGGCAAAAGAGTATAACTGGCAGTATGATCAATCAGTGTTTGTCCATCTTCTAAAACAATAAATCCATTTTCATCAAAGTTATCAGAAATCTTATTAGAATTTAAAACTGTAGATATTCCAATAGAATAAATCCTGCCTGTAAACGCATACTCTCCAGAATCGTCTCCAGCCACATACATCTTTAATGAACTTTGATTTCCAAAAAATGCATTTACATTGCTATTGCCGTTAGAAAGTGTTTCAATGTTTATTCCTACCGCAAAAAGTTGATTAGCACTAATAGGATCTGATGTAAATAATAACTCTATTTCATCATTATAAGACAAAGAGTATTTAATTTCATCTGCGTCTTTTGTTATTAAAAAATAATTATTAGTATTTAAAGGATTATATATTTTAAATAATATTTCTTCAGAAGATAAGTTATGTGAACTAAAAACACCGTAGAAACTGTTTGCCTCATTTGCTAGTGGATTAAATCTATCAAAATTTATATAGGAGTCTATAGCGTTCCAAGTGTTATTTGGTCTAAATGATAAAAATTTATCAGAAATAACTGGGCCAGACTCATTATCTTGAATATCTTGATTATCACTATATAGTTCTTGTAATGTTTTTGTTCCTATAAATATTTCAGGTAATGAGTATGTTGGAGTTCTTAAAGTTGTTTGAGTTGTTGTTAAGTTATCAAAAGTACCTTGATCCCATCCAGCAAAATCTGGATAATTATAATTTGCTGTGTAATTAGCAAATGGATAATCTATAAAAGCGGTTGTTCCTCCGTATGCAGAGTTAATTCCTTCTGGTGATATAACTCCTTGTCCATAAACCCATCTACGTTTTGCCACGGTAATTGGAACTTGATAAGAATAAATTGCAACACAATCAATTTCAAAAGGATATACATCTGTGCTTGCATAAAAACCTAACCAGTCTTGACTATCTCCAACATTATCAAGTTCATCTGGTAAATTTAAATTATCTGTATCTAGAGATAAAGATAAAACCTCTTCTCCATTAACCAATAATGATGCTAAATTTCTAATAATACGAATATGAATAAGCATTGGTCTAAACCATTCACCAATAAAATGTGAAGCAAACTGATCTCCAATAACTAAAGTTAAAAATCCATCTTCAACATATAATCCATCATCTGACGCAATAGGTCCAAATATTTTAAATGGTATAGAAGTATTTGCCAAAACTCTCATCCAAAATTCAACGGTATATTCGTTATATTGTCCCTTTTTATTTAAAAATCCTTTGCCTGGAATTATTAAAGATGCACCTCCTGTTGGCTGTATTCTTGTTACACCACTTGCTCCATAAACTAATGGAATTCCAATATTTTGACAAATTAAACGACTATCTGCAAGATAATATCCAGAATCTTCGGCAATTCCGTATGCTTGTGCTTCTACTGCAGTTGATCCACCATAAACACTAACTGAAGAAGGAATAGTTGTTGTAGTAGTTCCATTTAAAGAATATGTATTAAATTCTTCATTCCATTGGCCAAGAGTAATGCCATTAAAATAAAATTGATTGTCTTCTGGGCCTGCAGATCCTTCAAAAACTTTAACCTTAATAACAATTCTAAGTTGTGCAGAAACATTTGGTATTTCAAATGTCTCAGAAATAAAACCCCATCTTTGATAAAGTGTAGTTGTAAAAGTTTTTAAATTTTGAATAACTGCTGATGTACTTGGATCTGTATATTCATATCCTATAGAAACACTTTGTAAAAAAACACTATTAGAATAAAAATAAGATCCAACAGTAAAACTTCCAAGTTCTGCTAATTCATTAAAATTAAGTAGGTTTGGACTTATAAATGAAGACTCAAGATTTTCTGATATTGGGACATCTACCTCAACTAACGTCATTGCACTGTCAGGAAATGGCTCATCAAGTGAACTAGATTCTAAAGTTGCTGTTGCATCATTTACAGTCCAAGAATCATATATTTGACGTTCTGATTCAGAAATAAGGCTAAGATAATCTAGTTTGTCATCTAATGCCCATAAAACTAGCGGGTGCTCAGAATATATTTTTTCTGCATATAAATTTGATGGGTTAGACATTTTTCTCCTATACCCTTATTATAGCAGGGTAGAGATTAATTTCTAGGAATCCACAACTTTTCATTACCCTTGTTATGATACCTTGCCATTACGAAAAGTAAATCTGATAGCCTATTTAAATATTTTGCAATGTTTATATTTATGCCTTCTACCTTCCAGACCTCTCGTTCTGCTCTTCTCACAATAGTCCTTGCATTATGAAGAGGACCTGTAGGCAAAACAAAAGAGTGAAGTGGCTCTAAGTATTCATTGTAATCATCAATTATGTTTTCTAGATAAACAATTCTATCTTCTGATATTGTTATTGTTGGGGCACCAGATAACTCTGCACCAAGATCAAATAGATCGCTTTGGATTCTATCTATGATGTCATTATGATATTCCGTGGCCATTCCGATTGCAGAGTTGGCCTCATCTACTGCGCCAATTGCCTCAATTAAAGAACTGCTTTTGTCTATTCTTTCATTTGTAGCAGTAGAGGTTTTTCCATCATCTCCAGTTTTTGTGTATATGCGAGTTAAATGAACCATTAGTGCCCTGTCAAAGAACGCCAAATATCAACAGTTATTTTATTTGCTATATTTAAAAATACAAGCATAGTTACTAATTGAATAATGTTTTGAAAAGTGTTTGATTTCTTTTTTTCTTGTGGAAGAAAAATAACATTATCTAAAACTTTATGTTTTAATTTCATGGAAACACAACCTTTCCATTGTCAGCCCAGACTAGACCGATTGAATCTCCTGGGTTTAAATATTGTTGATCTATTGCAAGTTGTCCCCATCCCCATTCTTTTCTAGGAAACGGAATAACTTGTTTTTCTTTTACAATTATTGCCCAATAGGCATTTGCAGGTGGCATTTCTTCACAAGACTCTACTTTTGAATTTGGCAAACCATTTACTCTACAAACAACTCCTAAGCCATACTTCTTGGTACCCTCTATTTCTAAATTTGCTTTTCTTAAAACATCTAAAGCAATAATTTTATTAGATGATTCTATGCATTTAGTTAATTTTGTTTTATTTTCTAATGAGCCATAATCAACATATAAATTTATACAACTGCTATCTGTTTTATTTATGCCTTGCAATCCAACAAAGGCTAACACAATAATTGCTAATGATATTAATGTTCTTTTCATTTATTCCCCCTTAGTATAATTTTATCTCACAAGCGTCTGTACTGCAATAGGCTTCACCTTGTGCTTCTAGATTTTCTACACCATCATAAATTGCAGACCAATCAATTTTGGCAATTTTACCTACATAAGAGTTATATTCTTCTCTTGTAATATTATTATATGGTTGTTGAGGAAATGTTTCATTGCCCATTGGTAAAAACGAAACAGCCTTTAGTTCACCTTCATAAAGATGCAATGCTGGAGCAACATGTTTTTTCTCTGTTTCTTTATCAAAAGATAGAGTTACAGAAACTCCATTATCAGACCAATACTTTTGAGCAGTTGCTGCCAAACCAATCTTTTCAAAAAGACTTACATCTTTTTCAGAACGGGAATGTCCAGATGCTACTGGGAAATATACTACTGAAGTGTTGGCAGAAACTAAATCTGCTTCAACTTTATACCCTGCTGCTTTGAATAAATGAAGCATTGGATCTGTATTTCCAAACCTTATAGCACGTAGATAAAATGCTCCTCCTGGACCCCAGTGAACTCCTGGTGTTGCACCAGAAAGTAGTGAAACGGATCCTGAAGGTTTGACGGTAGTTACACGAATTGATTCACGTACACATAGCCATTCAGAGTATGAATGATCGTATGCTTTAATTTTTTTATATCCTTCGTCCATCCATTCACGAACTGCTGGCATACCTTTTGTATCTGCAAAAGATGCAATACCAGTTAAAGATGTTCCAATACGACGATTACGTTGCATAATACCATTTGTATTTTGCCAATGTGTTGGCATCAAAGTTACAGTCTTTCCATATAGATATGCAAACTTTAGTGTACGAAGAAAATCTTCTTTATCTTCATGACGATTTAAGTGAACCTCTACTAATGTACATAGTTCGTATGATTCTAATGGTTGTTCTGCACATGGATTAAAACCCATTACACGATAATCTTTTCCATCTGGTGCATCTGCAAGTCTTCCATAATTACGAGCAACATCAAGCCAAATAAATCCTGGCTCTCCATTGTCTGCAATTAAATCAACATAATCTTCATAGTTTGTTCCAACTTCTGCAGCAATAGAGTTATTAGACATCCATGCCCATCCTGGATTTTCTGGATCATATGAGTTACGTTCTGGAAAAACACTTGCATTTTTTAAATTACTAAAATCTTTGTCTTCTGCATTTCCTAAAGCAAGAGTAGCAGAACGACGAACATTTCCAGAAACAACGCAGGTACCAATAAGGTTAACAATATCTACTATTGCACGAGAATCAAACTTTTCTCCTGCTCTAGATCCTACAACTTTTGTAATACGGTTATGTAAATCTATTAATGGTCCTGGACCACTGGCTACTCCGCCAAAACCTTTGATAGGCGCTCCTAAAGGTCTAATAAGGTCGTATGTGAAGTGTTGTATGGGTTGGTTTGGACGAAGGTATGAGTTTATTAATAATCTTATAGACTCAACCCATCCTTCTCTAGTATCAGGAATTTCATATACTGAAGGTGGTTCTGTTGGAGCATAAATTAACATTTCTTTTTCTTGTCCAAGAGTATCAAACCCTACACCTATGCCTAACATTAATGCATCCATTACCCAAGCAAATAAGGCTCCTGGATCATTACGATCAATATCACGAGTAGATACCATTGCACAATTTTGCAGGGCAGCAGAGTTACGTTTGTCCATAGTCATTGAAGTTCCAAAAGCCCATAGGCCACGTCCTGGTGGAGTCCATTTTAACTCAAACATTCTTTGAAATGCCTCTTGGGCAGACTTTTGAGCCTTATTGTCATTCCAGGGCAAACGATTTTCTTTGGCATGATTTTTTTGAACTGAATACATACCCTCAATTACACGCTTACAAACTTCATACCATCTTTCTTTTGTACCGTCCTCTTTCATGCGAGAGTAGGTTCTTATAAAAGTTATCTCTCCTAAAGAGTTAGATCCTGCGTCTGAAAATCCAAATGGTGCAGGAACGTCTTTATATTTTGCTACAAAGTCGTCTAATAAACGGAAAGAAAATGTATCTGACATGAATTTTTTGCCTCTCTTGCATAAAAAAAATGAAGTGCTTTAAGATTTAACAAGCACTCTCATATTGTAGCACAAAATTTAAAACAAAAAAAATATTTTTAAACGTAAATTATTAACTATAAAGATATAGTTAATAGTTAGTGCTTTACTTTTTTAAAAGTACTAATTAAAAATTAAATGATTACTTTTATTTTAATTAAGTACTATGCACCAATTAGCATTAATTCGCTAAAGGATGCTCCACCGCCACCAGCAGTTGACCAAGAAAGTGTTCCAGATCCATTTGTTGACAACACCTGACCACTTGTTCCATCTGCGCTTGGAAGTGTCCAAATTCTGTTTGTTGAAACAGTTCCTGGTGCCTTAAAACCAACATAGTGACTTGAGTCTGTATCTGCTAATCTAAGTTCTGCTGTAGCATTAAGAGTAAATGCTGTTGTGGCTACTGCACTTGCTAATGTTTTATTAGATAATGTTTCAGTATTATCAAGAAGTGAAACTGTGCCAGTTGCATCTGGAAGTGTTAATGTTCTATCTGCAGTTAAAGTTGTTGGTGTTAATATTACTTCCCAGTTTCCAGTACCTCCAGCACGACCACGAATTTCAACACCATCTTGTGTAGATGCTGCTCTAGCAAGCACTCCACCACCAGTAGTTGTTAAAGATGTGCCAGTTGCAGCACCAATATTTGGTGTTACTAAAGTAGGCGTATTAGCAAATACTAGAGCGCCAGAGCCAGTTTCATCTGTAATTGCAGAGGCAAGATTTGCAGATGATGGAGTTCCTAAAAATGTTGCTATTCCAGTACCAAGTGATGTAATTCCTGTACCACCATTAGCAACTGGAAGAGTGCCAGTAACTCCACTTGTTAAAGAAACATTTGTAATTGTATTATTTGAACCATTAATAGTTTTATTAGTTAGAGTTTCTGAACCTGCAAGGGTAGCAAAATCTCCATCGCTTAATGCAGTATTAAACTGAGCCGTAGTACCACTAAGTGTATTACTTGTAAGATTAACTGTTTTATTTGTGAGTGTTTGAGCAGTATTTAAATCTACTGTAGTTCCAGTATTAATGCTAAATGTTGTACCAGTTAGGGTTAATCCTGTACCCGCTGAATATGTGCCAGCACCAGAGAATTGAGTAAACTCAATATTGTCTGATCCAATTGCTGTAATAACGTTGGTTTGAGTCCAACCTGTTTTACCATTTACTGTTCCAGCCTCTACGAAAATAAAATCGCCAGCATCTACTTCTGGAGTAGAGTCATAATCTGTTGCACGAGATGGTGCTCCTGATGCTGCAACTACGTAAACACCGTTTTCAGTTTTATCTGTTTGGTTCTTTACAAGAATGCGATTACCTGTTGCAAGAGTTACTCCATCAAGTGTGTCACCATTTTCAACAGCACTTGCTAATGTAATATTTGCTGTAGTGGCAGCCTGAACTGATGCATGAACATTTAGTCCTGCTGTTGCTGCATCAACATATGCCTTTGTTGCTGCATCTGCATCTGCTGTTGGGCTTCCAAGACCAGTGATCTTGCTTGTACCCATTGCAATTGCACCTGTCATTGTACCGCCAGATAGAGATAACTTACTTCCCAAATCTGTTGTTAAATTAGAAATTTTAGATTGAGCAATTGCTGCTGATGCATTAATATCTCCATCAACAATTGTTCCATCTGCAATCATGGTGGATGTTACTGTGCCTGTATCTGCTGCGGTAACAGCAGTTCCTGAAATCTTAGTCTTATCAATAGCAGCAGAAGCGCTAATATCACCATTAACTATGGTTCCGTCTGCAATCATTGTGCTTGTAACTGTTCCAGTATCACCAGTAGTTACAAAGTTAGAGTCTGAAAGAGCAGAATTAAATTCTGATGTAGTTCCAGTTAATGTATTGCTAGCAAGAGAAATTGACTTATTTGTAAGGGTTTCTGTTTTTGATTCTGTTGACTTAGCATCTAACTGTGTTTGAATTGCTGAAGTTACACCATTTAAATAACCAATTTCGGTGTCAGATACATCTGCTACACGAGCCTGAATTGTTGTAGTATCTACTGCTAAAGTTAATGTATTTGCTGAGTCATTATAAGTTTTTGTTATGCCAGTACCTGCAGTTAAAGCATCGTTAATAGCATCTTGTGAAAGTTCTGCTATATCAGATGTTAAAGCAACTGTGCCTGTAGCATCTGGAAAAGTAATCGTACGGTCAGCAGTTGGATCTCCTGCTGAAAGTGTTAATTCATAAGAATCTGCTGTAGAGCCTTCCATTGTAATTGTTGAAGTAAATACACCAATATCTGTAATATCTGAAAGATTACCAGTTGTAATAACTGTACCACTAACGTTTGGAAGAGTAATTGTGCGATCAGCAGTTGGATCTGTTACTTGAAGAGTAGTTTCATATGAGTCAGCGGTAGCACCCTCAAAAATAATGCTTGTACCAAAAGCAGGATTAATAGTAGAGTTAATATCAGCAAAATAGTCTAGATCAGCCCAGTGATTTGTACCATCACCAATTTTAAATTTATTTGTATCTGATTCCCAACCCATTTCACCAGCATTTAATATTGGATTTGCTGATGTCCATTGTGCTGCAGTACCTCTGCGTTGTTGCATTCTGGTTGCCATTTATTACTCCTTATACCTAGTCATATTATAACAGATAATTAGTTAAAATTATCTATTGCTATCCCGCCATCAAATGTTGATTCAAACTCTGATGTATTATAAAACCCTGCACTTACAAGAACTCCAGGTTCATTATATGCTCCACCACTAATAAATGTACTAACAATTAATCCAGTTCCATCAATTGCTGTATCATGAATATGGTCTTGTAGTGTTTCTGCATCTTCAAGTGTTGCAATAGCAATCCACTGTGATCCATAATAAATATGTACACGCTCTGTTAATGTATCAAACCATAAGTCTCCAACTTCTGGAGAAATTGGCTGTGTTGTTGGAACAGTTGGTGTACCAACAGCAGTATCTACATAAAGTTTTGTTGCTGCATGTTGATTTTGAGTTGGAGTGGCAACTGTGACTGTTGATCCAAAAGTACCGCCTTCGGCTACGTTAATGCCATGCTTTACTCTAAAGTCTTTATTTACGGTTGCCACGTTCCGACCTCTATTCTAATTATGCTTCAATATATGTTTTGCTTACCTTTACAGAAGTACCTGCTGCAGTACCAGTGATTTTTAGACGAACATTGCCACCATTGTAATCTGCGTCGGTAGTTCCAAGAACAGCGTTGCTAAATACATCTGCATATTCTGTTAAGTAAACATTGTTATTTCCATCTATAGCAACAAGAACTTCAATTACTTCAATATCATTATCTTTTTTCATTTGAACAATGTATTTAGCACTTGAGTATGTTGTTGCAGACCATGTATCAATTACTGTTGCTGAATCAGAAGCAGTTCCAGTAGCAGTACCAAGTAAAGCATCTGTAAGTGTTACAGATCCTACATTAACTCCACTAAATGTTGGTGTTGCAGTTGAATTAATATCTTGTGGTGTAGATAATGTAACTGATCCAGTTGAAGCAGATACTGATATTTGATTTGCTGTTCCAGTAAGACCTGTTACACCTGAGTTAGAAATTGCACCAGTTGTATCATTATATGAAAGGCCTGTTCCTAGGGCATTTCCAATAGCATCCTGTGCACGTTCATCAGTAAAGTACTTGTTTGTAGATCCTTCAGAAACATCATCAGTTCCAAGAGTGCGACTTCCACCAAGTGATACTGATGTACCATTGATAGTAATTGCTGAATTTGTTAAAGCATTATTTGGAATGTTTGTAAGTGTGTTTGTTGAACCACTAATTGATTTGTTTGTGAATGTTTGTGAAGTAGACAAATCTGCAGTAATTGTTGTATTAATACTAAATGAATTTCCAGTTAGTGTTAAACCATTACCTGCTAAATATGTTCCAGCACCTGAGAACTGAGTAAACGCAATTTCATCTGATCCTAATGTTGCAATAACATTTGTTTGGACCCAGCCAGTCTTTCCGTTTACAGTTCCACCTTCTACGAAAACAAAGTCTCCTGCATCTACTTCTGGTACAGAGTTATAATCTGGTGCACGATCTGGGGCACCTGATGCTTTAACTACATAAATACCATTTTCACTTTTATCTGTTTGGTTTTTAACAAGAACTCTATTTCCTGTTGCAAGTGTTACACCATCAAGAGTATCTCCATTTTCAAGATCACTTGCTAGTGTAATATTTGCTGTTGTGGCAGCCTCTACAGATTCATGAACGTTAAGTCCTGCAGTTGCAGAATCAACATATGCTTTATTTGCTGCATCTGTGTCTGCTGATGGTGCTCCAAGATTTGTAATTTTGTAACTTGCTAAATCAACATTAGCAGTTGGGGCACCAATAGAGTTTAATGAAAACTCTGTTGGATCTACAGAAATTGCTCCTGTACCATCATCATAATCAAGACCATTTCCTACAGCATTTCCAACAGCATCTTGTGCTCTTTCATCTGTAAACCAAAGATTTACTGGTGATCCGTCTTCAGAAATACTGTCTGTATAAAGTGTTGTTGATGAACCAAGTGAAACAGAGTTTCCATTGATTGTTACAGAACTATTTGTAAGTGATCCATTTCCAATATTTGAAAGTGTATTATCAGAACCAGAAATTGTTTTATTTGTTAATGTTTGACTATCTGATGATCCTACTACTGTTCCAGTTGGAATTGTTTTTTGAGCAGCAGATCCATCAATATTTCCAGAGGCATCTGATAAAACAAAACTAGATGCTGCAATACCAGAAACTGTATTATTATCAACACTTATTGTTTTATTTGTTAATGTATCGCTACTTGATGCAGTAATAAATGAACCTAGATCTGAAGTTAATGCTACAGTTCCAGTTGCATCTGGAAATGTAATTGTACGATCTGATGTTGGGTCAGTTACCTGAATTGTTGTTTCATTTCCATTATTTGTAGCACCTTCAAATACTATTGAAGAGTCTGACAAATAAAGTCCAGAAACAGTTGGTGAGGTAAGAGTCTTATTAGCAAGAGTTTCTGTACCTGATAATGTTGCAAAATCTGCATCAGTTAATGCGGTATTAAATTCTGCAATTGTTCCTGTTACTGTATTTGAGCCAAGGGCAATTGATTTGTTTGATAGTGTATCTGTTGTATCACGAAGAACAACTTGTCCAGTTGCATCTGGAAGTGTAATTGTTCTATCTGCAGTTGGGTTTGTTACTTGAAGTGTTGTTTCATTATCATCTGCTGAAGAACCTTCAAATGTAATGCTTGATTCAAATGTTCCAACTGCTGGTGCTGCTGCCCATTCAATTCCATTTGTGGCTGAGGAATTTGCAGTGAGAATATATCCGTTTGTGCCCGCTGCGAGACGAGTTACGGTATCTGCTGCTGAAGCAACTAATAAATCACCTTTGGCGTCTACTAATGCTTCTGTAAGTATATCGTGGCCATTTACTGTTGCAGTTGATCCCTCAACTACCAGCCCCGCTTTTACTCTAAAGTCTTTTGTTACTGTTGCCATCTTTTATCTCCTAGGTTAGGCCTTTAAACCCATACGCATATAACGTAGAGTTATTGGTGTTATTCCCCCTACTGGGACAACAGTTAATGAAACTGTTCCTCCAGCCCTTGAAACAGAGATGGTGCCAATATTCCCATCATTGTCAATAGTTCCATATTCACTAACGGATACATCTGATCCATCAATTAATATGTTTAATTCTGTAGCATAGTATTTGTTTGCTCCACCCGCTACATATTTAATGGAAATCATATACTTCATTGATCTCCACTCAGAGGCAGAAAAACTATCAAAAACCGTTGAGTTTTCAATACCATTAATTGTTAACTCATTATTGCCATCTGATCCAAGATCTGTAGATCTAGCAGCAGTACTATCAATTAAATCTTCATAGTTTTCTTGCGTAGGTCTATCGCCAGTTTGAAATAATGATTTTACAGTGGTGAGTGATGTCTTTGCCATATCGCAATTATATCATTATATGTTAAAGTATATAGTTATTTACACCAATTATTTGTAAACCAATACCAGGCACGTTTGCATATGCTGGACCAATTCCTATTGTTGCAAATCTAACCCTAAAAGGTAAAACCTCTTCAATTTTTACTGCTCTTGCTTTATAAATTATTTTAGATATTGGATAGCCAACAGACTTTACTAATTTTGCTTTATGATTATCTGTATCAATAATTACAGCAGATGCCATTATGACTCGCTATTGGTTACGTCTTCAATAACTTTCATTGTTCCCCTGGCTACTGTCCAAACCCTAGATTCATCGCTTAATTCAATATCAAAAATGTCACCAGTTTCTAATAATACAGATTCATTTGCTGTAAGAGAAACTGTAAATTCTCCAGCCTCATCTAATTCTGTTTGAACTGGTTCAAGTTCAATAATTAATTCTGCATCATCTGTAAAATCACCAGGCTTTGTATTTGGACGTTTAATTTCCATTGCAATTGTCCAGTCAGAAATATTTAATGGATCTTTATTATCATCTGTTACATAAACACGAAATGAAGCAGTATCTCCACGAACAACCGTCCAAACCACATTTGGTGGTGTTAAACCGACGGAATAAGAACTTGCACCTTGACCTCTAAATGTAGCCATAACTAAATCATTATACCATTAACTAATAATAATATTATAAATATTTTTTATTTTTATGCGGGTATTTGACTCAAGAGGTCAAACAATGGTATAATTAATGTATGCTACCTACTTGGTAGCATTTGTTCTCTAGGAGGTATTTTACAATGAGAGAATCTAATGCTTGGCTAGGGGTATTTACATTAGTTATTTGCAGTACCGTTTTTGTTGGTACAGCAAAGGCTACAAACGAAAATAACTTACTAATTAAAGAGTCTATTAAAACCGCCACCCAGCAGGTGGCTTTTTTGGTTTCTAAAGACAAAAAATTAGAAAAATATGAAAATGCTCATAGTTTAACTGATGAGCAATTAGTTGATATGTTACGTCATGTAGGGTTTGAAGGAAAGGCTTTAAGGTCTGCCTGTGCTATTGCTAAAGCAGAGTCTAATGGTCGTCCTCTTGCCTTTAATGGCAATATAAAAACTGGAGATAGTTCCTATGGTGTATTTCAAATAAATATGCTTGGTGAACTTGGATTAGATCGTAGAGAAAAATTTGAACTAGATTCAAATGCTGAATTATTAAATCCAGTATTAAATGCTCAGATTGCTCTTCATATGACTAATGGTGGGAAAGATTGGTCTGCATGGAGTTCCATAAATGGAAAAAGGTATCAAGAATGGTACAACAAATATCCATGTAAATAAAATTATAAATAAATATACCCCTTAAAAATATTCTAAGGGGTATTTTTATTTATAAAAACTGTTAAATTGGTTATTCTACTGGTGCAATAAATGAACCTGCATTATAAGTATATCCAATTTGAACATTGTCTTCTGAATTAATTAATACGCATGTTGCTTTTGTAACATCTTCTGCTACTGATAAAGAACTTGCAATAATTATATTTTCAACTATATTTTCCGAGTTTAAAACTACAAATTTTGCCATTTTTTTTCCCTTTATCCGTAAATATATACTCTGCCTGGTGATCCACCACCAGGAGAAGTTGTGGTTGAACTAGTACCAGTTACTTTTACTGTTGCACCAGCAGGTGCTCCACTTGGTAAAGATGATGCAAAAGTAACAGATCCTGCAGCGCCAGTGTGGTAATTTCCTTCGTGACCCTGATATCCACCACCGCTACTAGAAGTAACAATAATTCCACCATCAAAAGACGTTGTTCCTCCTGAACCTGTAGTTGATGTTCCTCCTGCACCAACAATAACTTGAACTTGGCCTCCTGGAACCACCTCTACATATCCACTGCCTCTTCCTGCTGGACCTGGTGGGCCTGCTGGACTGCTTGTATTAACAGCAGTTGATCCATCAACAGTTGCATATAGTCTGTTTACTCCTGCAGGAACCTGAAAGTTTCCACTAGAAACATATGTTGCTAAATGTCTTAGTGGTGGTCTTTGCATATTATTAATTGCCATTATGATATCTCCGATCCAAATAGATTAAATGAACATTTTCCATTAGAGTCATAAATTGTAACAACATCAGTTGCTCCTAATGTAATTCCAATTGTAAAGAAATTTGAATCATAGCCACCTACTGTAGTATCATATAAAATATAATGTTTATCGGCCTGTGCTTCGCCAGCAGGTCTAATAGACACACGAATGTTTGAATAGTCATTAGTTGTATTTGTTATAACTAAGGTTGAAACTACTGCTTGAGTTGCACTTGGAACTGTATATAAAGATGTTGCAGTTGCAGCAGTTGGTTTAGATTGTCCTAAAACTTTGTATGTTGTTGGCACTTACGCTCCCATCATTAACATTACCTGGGTTAAGACATCTGGTGCCTGCTCCCATGTAGATATTGTACCATCACTTTTTAGAAATTTTCCTGTTTGTCCAACTGGAGATGGTAAGACTGTTGTCCAACTACCTCCAATATAAATCTGTATTTCATTTATTGTTGTTCCCCCAGAATTTTGTCTAATTAAACATATTGTGCCAGCAGTAGGTGATGGAATTGCTGCATCTCTGGCTGCGGGATTAAGAAAATTATTCATACCTTTTTCAGCATTAAAGTGATCTGCTGTAGTTAAGGTTGATAGATGTGTATGTAAACCAGTCCATTCAAATGTTCCAGAAATATCTGTTTTACCAGAAACTTGATACCAAGTATCATCTGCTAAATTATATACATACGCTGCTTTACCGTCGGAATCAAATGATGTTGGCATTATGCACCTATTTCATCCCAGTTAGAAGTATCGGCATTCCAAACATACATAGTTAATGGACTTGACCCTTTTTCAATCCATATAAGTCCATTTGCTAAATTTGTTGATGGAGCACTTGCTGTATAAACAGAAGTTGCAGCATAATATCCAACACCAGCAGATGAGTCTTTGTCTAACCAAATATATCCGTCTGGAATTGTTGCTGAAAATGCTGTAAAGGCTGCAGCAGTTGGCGCTGTGGTTGATGCTCTTGAAATATCTCTTGCTGCTTCTTCAAGTGTAGCATTGTCATCTATCTGTTCTTGTAAATCATTGATTGTGTGTGCCATTGAAGGAACTAGAAGTTCTGCTGGATCAGTTTCAGCGGTATCAAAATCATATGATCCATAATGATATGCCTTTAAAGCATCTTGAATATTAGCATCATCAATTAATGCTGGAATTTTAGTTGGTACTAAGTTTCCTATATTTTCTACAGCCATTTGGTCACCTCTTTAAAGATTATACCATTTTTATATCAAACTATAGATATAAACAAATGTACCGTTTTGTTTCCAGTAAGTGCTGACCAACTACCACCGCTATATTGGACTGCATCAAAATTTATTACTAAATTTGTACCAGCCCCTGCCAAAGCAGGAATCTCCATTGATGCTGCAATTGGATTTGCTCCTTCAATTTGAAATTGAACATTGAAATTTGAAGCGGTAAGTGGTGAACCACTAACTGTCACTATGTTTGATATTGGAATAGTTATTGATCCTGCACCAGATGTGAATGATACAGTTTCTATCGCAGAGTAAATTGCTGGCTTTACTGCTAAAATTTCTTCCCAAGTATTCCCGCCAGGGGCTGAAACATATTGATACATATACCCGTAATCTGCTCCAGGATCAGTTTGAATATATATATCATTTAATATTAATGTAGTTCCTAATAACACTCCACTTGATGTTTGAGCATTTGGCTCTCCAGAACCAACAATAAATTTATTTCCACGAGTTCCCTGTGGACCAATATCAACTAAAACATCAATTGAGTCTGGTGGTCCTAAAACAACAACATCATCTGTATTAAGTAATACATCAACCATTATGAATCATCTGCTCCAGTAATATCATCTGTTACTGTTATTGTTCCAGTAAGCAATGTATAAACTAGTGTTGCTCCAGAATCTATTTGAACGTCATAGACATATGTCCCAGCAACAAGTTCTTCTCCTGCGCCTGGCAAAATTGTACAAGTTACAGTATCTGCAGATCCATCAACAACTGCTTGCATTTCATACTGAGTTTTGCCTTCACCTCTTGCATTAGCAACAAAAAAATCTGCATTGTATCCTGTTAAGTCAAAAGCATCACCATTTGCAGTTTTAGGACGGATTACAAATTCATACCTATCACCACGGTAGTAATTAAAATTATATGTTCCTGGAAATGCCATTATTCCTCCTATAACATTATACCATTATGATACTGCTATATATATACCTTTTAAAATTACGGAACATTCACTATCTGATCTAATCTCTGGTTTACCACCAAAAGTTTTCATAGTGTTGTTTAAGATATATATGGTTTGGCAAAAAGATAAATCATAGGTATAGCGATACTTTAAATTTCCTAAATATCCGACGGTAGAACTATTATCATCTATACAAAATGTTCTTATCCAAACCTCTGTATTGGTTGAGTAGGTCTCTATCTCTATTTCATATCTTATATCAACCTTTGCCCCAACATTAAAGGCTTTATAGTTTATTTTTCTTGCTGAATCAGTTACAAAAGATACAGAGTTTTTAGGTAGATAAGTTTCAATTGAGTTTGATTTATCTACCTTTAAAAAAAGATCTACCCAACCATCATCATTGCCTCTATCTGGACCTACCCTTATTTTTTCCATATTTAGGCTTTGATAATATGCCCATCCAGGGTATTGTTTTGAAGGACTGTCATAGGCTTCTGCTGTACCGCCAGGCTCTCCACGTTCACCTTTTTGACCTTGCGGACCTTGTGGGCCTGGATCTCCTTTATCACCCTTTGGTCCTTGAGGTCCAACATCACCCTTTGGTCCTGGTATTCCTTGTTCGCCTTTTTCACCTTGCATACCTGGAACAGCAATAAATTCTGTAACTGTATTGGGTTCAATTATTTCTGAATATTTTTTTTTCTTGCTAGGAAATTCCATGCTCTTAGCCATGCAAAAATCCTAACTACTTTATTTTTGTCTTAAAAACCTTTTTGCCAATTTTTATAATTGGAGGTAGTGCGGGTGTAGAAGTAGAAACTTTTACAACTGGCATTATAGACTTCCTCCAGGAGTAACATTTCCAAGAACACATATAGTTCCAACTACTGGTGTCCAAATTGTGTCTTCTTCTCCACTACCTCCAGGAATTGTAACCTTTAAGTCAAAAGGCAATTCTGATACTACGGTTTTATATTGACTTCCCCAGTTTTCCGTAATATCTGCTGCAACTGAAATTGTTACATACCCTGCTTCATCAGTTACGGTTAGTTCGTCAAAAAAATCTCCTGCTGGATCATAGGCTGTAGATAAAAATGTCCAACCGTCTGTATCCCAGTAGGTGGTTTCGTCATCTTCAAAAAACTCTATTTTTAGTGTTGCGCTGTCTCCACGGACTACGGTCCATTGAATGTTTGCTGGCGATGCGCCATATTTTTCTATTGTAGGAGCACACATGATAATTGATTATACCATTAAATAAAACTGGACACCTAGACGCAGTGGGGTGGGGGTAGTATCTAGGTGCCAGCACAAAAATTATAACATTGTATTATTATAAATCGGACATATTATAACAAAACGTTATAAACCAGACAATAAAAATTAATTGTTATAAAATCGTTATATTCAATTTTGTATAAATTGTAAAAAACCAGGGTATAAAAGTGTATACTTAAAAGATATAAAGAAAAAGAATAACTAGCAAGTAAAGTATTTAATATATATTATATATAGTAATTAAGATTTAGAAGATTTAGATTTCTTAGAATTTTGATTAGCGATAAAATCAATCAATATCTCGTATAAATGATCCACTTTGTCGGCGACTCTTTTATGATCTTCTTCCAAGCGATTAACGGAGTCTTTGAGACTTGAGCCAGAATTCGGCTTAAGTTCGTTTAAATAATGTTTTACAAGCCAACGAATTCCACCTGCAACAATTGTTATAATTGTAAGAGATGTAAGAATTAATCCTGCCCAGTCTTGTGGAGTCATAATAAACAAATTATATCACTATTTGAGATTATTCACAAATATAAGAAAACGACATATGAAATTTATCATCTGTACCAAGATTAAATGGAGTATTAAAATCCATTGGTTCATCATATCCAGATCCTGCATGTTGCCACAACGTCATAGCAGAACTTGATGGAGACAAATGTCCTTTTAATGAATAGTGTCTTAATGTTGGTGCAGTATCATGTGCAGATCCGCCGTAAACATCTGTATGATATTTTGATGCAAATGGAAGCGTTAACGAATATTGTCCAGTTCCAAAATTAGTTACAGTAGTAAAAATTACATCAAGTTGCAACATAACCCAATTTCCAATTTTAATATATGATCCTGTTGCTGGTGTTCCAGTAAAAGTAAGTCCAGTTCCAGACCAAGTCGGCGAGTAAGATTGAATTTCAGTAGTTAAGCCACCGACATCACCAAAAGCGGGATGTGTAAATCTTGCCATATTATGGCTCCAAACTGATTTGAATCATTGCGACATTCATAGCGTCAACAGATGAGATAGCATATAAAGCATCATTTGAGGCTAGTTCAAAAGAGATTGAATGGTTTGGCAAAATTCTAAATCCGTAAGATCCTGAAGTGACTCCTTCGCCACCGATATAAATATATCCAGTTGCGTTAACATTTTGGAGTGTGATATCCATTCCTCCGTGTGCGCCTGGTGGCGTCAAGCGAGTAGCAGTAGAATTGCTAAGTGTGACTAATGAATGCGCTGTTGCCATATATTGAGTATATCATTTTTTTTGGCGGGTACTTAGTTAAGCCGAAAATAGAATACCAAACCACTATACGACACACTACGACTGCAAGCAGTCTAATAATGTCAATATGTTGAATATCTATACTTGCTTAATATCCCGACATAGGTTATAATGGATTGTGCTAGATATCATTAAACAAGTCCTGGTTGAAGGTTTGACAGAAAAATTAAAAATACATCACTCCGTATATCGTCTTCCCTGCACTAGTGAATTTCTAGAAGAACTTATATCTACTGTCCTGACTGAGGCGGGGTATAAAAATGATTGGCAGCCCAATAGAAGCCATAGTATCAGCAAGGATATGTCTTTAGAGTCAGGCGAGAGTTTCTCTATCAAATCAGGCGTATATGCAAATAACACACTAACCTTCTCAGGATCTAGGCTAGGCAAGCATGATGGTTTGGATAATATGATAGCCAGTGTTGTAGATAATAGTGCGGATTGGTATGTGTGTCTTGCAAAGAGCGACCAGGATTGGTCTTCTGTACCGTCGCAAAATGAGAAGAAGGTTTATTATTTATTTGTGTTCCCTGCCCAAACCTTGATATATGATAGCAATGTATGGAATAAGGTTGAAACCAAGTCTGGTGGATATAACTACGTTATGGATTCTATAGGTATGTCTGCTAGAATTAATACTAGTATGTCGTCACAATTATGGACCAGTGTTAATGAGTCGCTTATTGGTTCCCCGACAAAATTGGAGATATTATGATTTTTAAGAAATCCGATAAGATACAGTTTATTAGTACTGTTGAGGGTTTGGAAACTATTGAAGAGTGTTTGCCAAGACCTGCTAAACATTTTATACCAGAATGGTTTAAAAATATACCAAATACAAATTCTCTTAGTGTCAAGGCCTGTCCATCTTTTCCAGACTACTTTTCTCAAGGATATATTATTCCTATGTGGTGTGACGTTTCTTTAAAATATGAAAAAGAAATTGGTGCTTGGAGTTGGAATTCAGCACTAAAAGATTTTTCTTGGGATATACATGCACCTTCTCAATTATTAGATTATACAAAAACAAGTTTTAATGGAATAGAATCTCAATTTGTTTTTAAAGCAAACTCTCCTTGGAAAATTATTACACCTCCAGGATGGTCTGTTTTGCAATTACCACTGTTTTATCATTTTAATCAAGAATGGTCGGTGCTGCCTGGTGTAACAGATACAGATATACATCCTATAATTAATCAACAAGTTTTATATCATGGAAATGGAAAAGATGTAATTATAAAAAAGGGAGAACCATTTGTTTTATATATTCCATTTAAAAGATCAAATAAAATAAAAAATGAAATTAGATATCAAACAAAAGAAGATGAAAAAATATTTAAAAAACATAATTTAATTTATGATGGAGAATTTAAACCAAATAGATCATATAGAAAAATGCAAAGAAAAAGAGATAGCCATGTCTAAAAAAGTTAAACCTTGGGATATGATAAATGGATCCCCTAGGGTTTCAGAGGAGTTGGTTAGGCAGAGATTAGATATTTGTCATGAGTGTCCTTGGTTCAAACCATTAACTCAACGATGTAAAAAATGTGGATGTTTTATGAGTATGAAGACGCAATTAGAAAAGGCTTATTGTCCAATTGGTAAGTGGTGAGATATAATGAATTTTATGAAAGAAAAAAATAAAAATTCAATTAATGTATACTGGTCAGCAAATTTTAATAACGAGGAAAGCGATTGGTCATTTTTATATCAAAAACCAATATCTTTGTTTTCAGAATTAAATCAAATAAAAGAAAAAAATAGTGATCATTTTTTAACTTGTCCAGCAGTATCAAATAAATTTAAAAAAATTTTAATATTTAAAAACTCTATTTCAAGTTCTTATACTTATGATTCAAACACAATTATTCCTATAAGTAAAAATTATCTTGGTGTTTCTAAAACAAGAGATAAATCTATTAATGTTGGTCCAATATATCATTTTTTTAATAGTATATTTTTATTTTCAGAAGAACCCTTAGATGTTTTTTTTACACCACCATATTTTCATAAACCAGAACATATAAAATACGGTTCTTGTATTCCAGGTGAATTTAATATAGGTAAATGGTATAGGCCATATAATTTTGAAGTTCAAATGTGGACAAATAGTGGTGAGTTTAATATAAAAGAAAATGAACCATTATACTATGTTGATTTTAAAACTGATAAAAAAATTAATCTTTATAGATTTAATCATTCTAAAATATTAAATAATTATTCTAATGCTTGTATTGGGACTACTTCTTTATTTGGAAGAGGACAATCACTTTTTTCAAGATATAATAAATTTAAACAAACTGGATTAAGAGAAAAAATTCTTACAGAAATAAAGAAAAATTTAATTGATGAAGAGCCTTATAGTTTTTAGTTATTCTTCAAAAGAAATTTGAGTCTCCATAAGTTTATTAAAATCTGGAGTTGTATCACATTCACAGGTATCACAACATTTTTTAGATTTAGTTGTTGTGGTTACGATACTCATGCCTTTTGGAGTATGTCTGTGCCATGGTTCAGGATAACTAGATTCCATATTCCTCCATATATTTTAGTCTTTCGTTATACCGCTCAATTTGCTCAAGGCTTAAACGTTGTTCTACTTCAAGAGGAAGTTCGTCTTGGATAATTTCTCCGTTACCTGCTTCTTCTGGAAATAGGGACTCTTCAAAATTTTCTAAGAATGACATAACTATTCACATTCTGAGCAGTAGTTATCAGTTCTTAGATTATTTTTTTCAACCCAAATAACTTTACCACAATGATAACAAGATCTCATAGAGTATTTTTTTTCTCTACGATCCCTGCGAATTTCTAGTCCTAATGCGTACATATATTTATTTTACCATACTTGAAGAATTTTATCAAATAGTGTATACTATAAATATAGATGGGGGTAGTATGATATTTCACAAACACTTATTAATCAACGCCAGAGTTGAAAAACCTATGAAGACTGAAGGCCAAGCAATGGCTTTCTTAGAAAAATTAGTTGATCGTATTGACATGAAGATTATTAAAGGACCTTTTGCCTCTTACGTTGACAAACCAGGCAATCGTGGACTTACGGCTATTGTAATGATTGAGACTAGCCATATAGCATTTCATATATGGGATGAAGAAGATCCAGGATTAATGCAGTTTGATTTATATACCTGCGGAGAATTGAATCTTCCACAAGTATTATTGGCATTGGGCGAAAACTTTAATATCATTTCTATGGAATATAATTTATTTGACAGAGAAAAAGGATTTGTTCTAGAAGATAGCGGTCATTATCCTAAAATCTGAAAAAATTTTCATTTTACAAAAATCTGAATATTTTTCTGAGATGTACGATATGGATTTAAAAAAATAAAAAATAAAAAAAATAGTGAGCACACTACTCTGACTCTGTGTAGTGTGTCCTATCATAGTTAGCAAGTGTCCCACCATTTTCTAGGTGGGCTTTGCGTCTTAGTTGCTCAGCAGAATACTCAGCCACTATTTATCTTTTCTCATTAGTTTAATAGAATAAATTAATCCAATAGTACCAACTAGCAACCATGTAGGGATTTCTATTGCTACACCATTTGGGTATAGATTGTTAATGTATAGAGAAACGTATTCTAATCCTGCGTAGAATTCCATAATTATTTAACCTCCTCATCTAAATTGTATTGAGCAGTTAGGAAAGTGTTAGCAAATCCTAAAGCCTCAAGCAGAGGCAAATCCTCACGCTTGTATTGTTCTTGTTGAACTTTGCGTAATTCATCTACTAGATGACCTCCGCCATGTTGAGCAACTTGTGCTCTTAACTTATCAAAGTTAATTGTATTCATTTAGT
>Ga0214923_10000204_pt1 | contig 91885 bp, 92 predicted proteins | sample LL1510_MetaG_FD_177993 | JGI IMG/M metagenome (GOLD analysis project Ga0214923, IMG submission 177993) | Freshwater microbial communities from Lake Lanier, Atlanta, Georgia, United States - LL-1510 | ecosystem: Environmental > Aquatic > Freshwater > Lake | place: USA: Georgia | collected... | reverse complement strand
CGGACTCACGCTGCCACTTTGCTTTAGTTTCGCGTCATAGGATGTAACGGGGTGCGGTTGCCTCAACCTTGAAGTGTCAAGGTTTTCTAGCGTTGGTTCGAATCCAACATGATGCACCAAGTTTATCCCTGCGTAGTGTACTAGTAGCACGACACCGCATGCATGTAAGCAGTAAGCGCAATTCTTACTCGCAGGGCCCTATCAGTAAGCAATCTAAATCTAGTAGAAATACTGGATCAGGTTTGGCATCCCAGGTAAACTCTCCCGTAAGGGACTCGCCCGAATACGCCAAGATTGCTTTCTAATGGGTTGTCAAGGATGGTCTTATGCACGGTGAATAGCCGTAGGAGCATTATCGAGTGTGCGCCATCGCACTCTTGGTCTGACAAGGGTTCAAGTCCCTTACAATCCACCAAGTTTATGGGCTCTCAACGTGAGATGCGTTGGTTCAGAAATAACGTTACTGAACTAAGAGTGCGGTGAAATACCGACGGGGTCCACCAATTTTTATTTCGTTATAGTGTAGAGGATGAAAGAGTAGCATTGAGTAGGTGAGATAAGGCTGCTAGTAGCACAAAGTAGATAATAATCGCGTAGGCTTTAAAACCAAACACTGTGAGTCCGGGAAGTGCGGAACAGGTTGAAATGTGTGAACGTCGAGATAAGGCATTGAGGGGATGTGAGGGTATCATTGGGAAACACGGGGGCACCCAGCATACGCGATTTTGAGCCCCTATCGCAGGTTCGAGTCCTGCTGACGAAGCCAATTTTTGTAAGAGTTAGCAAGAGAAAGACTCGCTGGGAAGATTCTTCGAAGGTCAACTCAGTGTAAAAGTAGGGCGGGTTCGAGTACCGTAAATGCAGTGGAGCACCTATGTCAAGTATCCCAAGTAACATACCCTGGAAAACCTCGATGTGAATTGACTAGCGTTGCACATCTAAATCATAGAACTAACCTGAGGGTCTATGCTTACAAATTCATTAATGCTTGATCGGTTGGCTCAACTGCGTAGCGGAAGAGAAGGTCTGTGGTTGCATGGGCGGCACCAACGCTGGAAGTTATCGTAACCAGCCTTCGTGGTATACAGCGAAGTAAAAGGCGGCGAGTCTTAAACGAAGTAAGTATACGTGATTTGATCGACGAGAACGATATACTTGTGCTGGATTCGTAACCAGCTTTCATATCGAAACATCTATTCTTTTAAGTGAGAGCCAAATGCTAGGCTGTAGCATTACTTAAAAGCGCAATGGGTGTTTCAATATGGTGATAAATACAAACATAAGGAAGTTTTATGATAAGTTTAGTATTTTACACAGAATGGTTTATACCAAAACGGTTTGGTGCTTACACAATAGGACCAGTATGTCTCATTCGCACCAAGTACAAAGAAGATAGAGGATTGTTAACACATGAATTAACGCACGTTAAACAATTCTGGAGCAACCCAATTATGTTTCCGTTAAGATACTATTTCAGTAAAGAAGCTCGTTTAAAATACGAAGCTCAAGCGTACAAGCAACAACTGGAATATTATACAACTGACCTAACAGAATTGTTTGCTACATTTTTAGTAATGAACTATGATTTAGGCATTACATTAGAACAAGCAAGATCTGCATTATCTGCTGCAGAGGTTATCTCTTTTTGAAGATGACATGGTGCACCTCACCACAATGTCAAGACAATTTACAATATCTTCCTGCCATGGAGAATAGACGGAAGAATAAAACACAAAATTATAACAAAGATCTTGCCATTTAATGGCAAGACATATTAAAAGAAATTTAGCCCTTTTATCCTTAATGGTAGAGGTCCTGTTTTGTAAGCAGGGTGTGCGAGTTCGATTCTTGCAAGGGGCACCAAGTTATCGCGGGGTAGGGGAGTCTAGTCGTCCCCGCCAGTCTCATAAGCTGGAGATCGGTGGTGCGAATCCACCCCCCGCAACCAAGTCAAGTCCATGCGTCACTCACAGTGACTGAGTGTTTGTTCCGTTATTTGGAGAGCCTCTGGACTAGTTTTTTTACCGCCTTGGCTCAACTGGATAGAGCACTGGATTACGAATCCGGGGATTGGGAGTTCGAATCTCTCAGGTGGTACCATGCAAGCAGATCACAGTTGACAACTACTGCAAAAGGTTGTATAATTAATACATAAACAAAAAGGTACTATATGAAACGAAAATCTCGTAAAATGTAGTGTCAATCGTAGACCCCGTATATTGGTCCTGGATTGGCACATTAAAGACAATTTAGTATGCACCGCCCGAGGAAACTTTGATGATGAAGTCCGGCCTCTTAAGCCGAGAGAACTCAGTTTGAATCTGAGCCACGGGACCAATATACGGGGTATAGTGAAACGGTTATCACAGCACTCTTTTAAAGTGCCAATTCAGGGTTCGAATCCCTGTGCCCCGACCATAAGCAAACACATTACTAAATCTTCCGGTGAAGTATTCGAATTCATTCCGGCGCAGGTTATAGAGGACCCTGTAGTGTGTTTACTTATGGTATCTGAAGGAGTAATTAACCTCGACCAGAATCGGGAGTCATGACCCGATGAACTCGTAGTGATGGAATGGTATACATGGGCCTCATTGAAGGGGCCTGAGGAAATAAACGCCTCTTGCAGGTTCGAATCCTGTCTACAATGAGTTCGCTATATAAAAACACATCGGTAAGAGGATTGATCACCCTACCTGTGACGTAGCAACAGCGGTGTGTTTCTATATGGTAAGGTTCCGGTCTGGGGTCATTACCCAGCGTAAACGGCAGCGTCAGTCGTGACTTCCTAGGAGAGACTGGGGCCATATATAAACATTTTTGACGGGGAGGGTGCCGCCCAGAAATTAGCGGTAACTACTTCGGTCCCCTGGCAGGGGCGAACGGTTCTTTGTGCCAGCATTGAACTAATATTGAAAATGTTTCTATATAGTAGACAAAAGATATGGTGGCTATGGTGTAATGGAAGCACCCAACTCTGTGAAAGTTGTAGCACGGGATCGTTACCCGTTAGTCACCCCAATTAAAGATTGTTGATAAAACGCAAGGCTCGAGACACGTTGGTAAAATAACGCATTTGAGCTTCGGCAGTAAACACATCGTACACAATGATGTAGCAAACGCCAGAGTCACTAAGTGACAGGTGGAAGTTCAAACCACTTGGAGTATGATTCTTGTATGTTTTCATAATAGTATTTATTGCCCTTAACTTAATATCAAGTAGCGTTACCTGCTGGAAACCAATTTTAGGATGCTAACTGCAAACATTTTATACACTAGACTTCTAATCTAAAACGTAAAAATGCATCCTGTTATATTGCATGTTAAATATAAGATGACTTTTTGTAAGCTACCGTGGCAAGGAATAGACATTAGTCCTCAGGGGGAATTCAAACCTTGCTGTAAATATGCTACTTCTATTGCAGATAATCTAGATGATTATCTATCGAGCAAAGAACTAAAAGAGTTGAAGTCTGCTTTTTTGTTAGGAGAAAAGCCTAGCGCATGTAATAGATGTTGGAAAGATGAATTATCAGGCAAAGATAGCAAAAGACAATTAGAGTCAAGTACTCTATGTCAAGAATCTTTTAATGATACGCTTAAAATAGTAAGTTTTGCATTTGGTAATACATGTAATCTATCTTGTAGATATTGCAAAAGTTATGCTAGCTCAAGTTGGGTTTCGGATGAAAAAGAATTAAAAAAGCATAGACCTGAGATTAAGATTTTCAATCATAATAAATTTTATAAAAATACTGAAACAATGCTTCGTCTTTTTGAATTGTCAAAAGACGCGATTTTGATTGAGTTCCCGGGCGGTGAACCATTTTATTCGGGTATAAAAGAACACATAGATTATATCAAATATTTATTAAATCATAATCCAGAAAAGAAAACACTGAGATACATTACAAATTGTACAAACTTTCCCAAACCAGAGTTAATTTCTTTATGGAAGCAATTTAAAAGTGTTGATATTCAACTGAGTATAGACGGTGTAGGTAATCAATTTGAGTATATGCGACATCCCGCTAAGTGGGAAATTGTATATGCTAATATTAAGCGATATCAAGAATTTCAACGTGCAACTAGTAACATTCAATTAAGCATTAGTCACACCGTTGGTATCTTAAACGTTTTTTACTTAGACAATTTCATAAGATGGATCGAACAAGAAGAATTACCTGTACCCTATATTGGGTTAGTAACAAAACCGCAGCATTTTAACATTATTAATTTATCTAATAATTTAAAAGATTTGATAGCTAGAAATTTATTATCTGCCCCGGCACAGCCGATCAAGACTTATTTACTGGGTGATGGACAGGAAACTTTAACTAGATGCCTATCAGATAGGATACGTGAAGTTGATCAATTGAGAGATCAATCGTATAAAGAATATTTTCCTGAATTTGCTTCTATCTTGAATATGTAATCTTAACTATATTTATGTTGTTCTTAGTGTACCGGTGCGCACCTCGCTCTGTGAAAGCGATAGAATGGGTTCAACTCCCATAGATCAACCCAAAAATTAATGGCAGTGTAGCATAGCGACTAATCAAAGTATAAATATTGGTAATTTAGTTTAATGGTAAAACCCTAGTTTCATACGCTGGTGACGAAAGTTCGATTCTTTCAATTACTACCACAACCACCAAGAAATTTGCCCTGGTGACTTATGCAAATTGGCACAGCTACTGGTCTTAGAAGCCAGGTTTTTGCGGGTTCGAATCCCGCCCGGGGCACCATTATAATTGTTGTGCAACTTCCATGGCATCGGCCATGACTTCATTAGGCAAACTGGGCACGTTGAACACAGTGTTGTCCATGAGCATGCCTTGATTGTCAATGCAGGCCATGAGATAGTGTATCTTTTTTTCAAGGTCTCTGATTACATCGTCTTGGATACGTGGATCGCGGGCAAAAAAGTCACTCATAAAAATCTCCTGGTAATACATATTTACCGGGCTCGGGGGATTGATATAGTTGGAAACATACTGTCATGGCATGGCAGAGTCAGCAGTTCGAATCTGCTATCCTCCACCAACACATTAGAGGATGCAGTAGGATGGTTCCTACACCTGTTTGGAAAACAGGCCACTGGCGTGAGCTGGTGGGGGTTCGATTCCTCCTTCCTCTGCCATACAGATCCTAGACTCTTAGTTCAATGGAAGAACAGTACCCTGACATGGTACAGAAACAAGTTCAATTCTTGTAGAGTCTACCACTTGACAAGTATCTCCACTGATGTTATACTTGCTGCAAGTTAAGAAATTAACTGATTGTTCATTAAAAATTCGCTTGATATAAAGACTGACAACAGTTCAAGTCTTTATATCCACATGCACAAATGCCCAGGCCGGGCAGATGTAGCGGATTACAGCCTGGATGTACAAATGGTCGCCAGGTGGGCAGGTTCAATTCCTGCAAGTGTATGTGGATATAGAGATTTTGGTAACATTGATAGTTGACTAGTTCAGCAGTTGATGTTACAATGAAATTCAAGGGTGGTTTAACATCCTATAGGCCAGCTTGCTGGTTTATGAAGAATAACTGTGGTGACACAGCCAAAGGAGGTATGCCTACATAACTCCGCCAGCAATGGTTCGTTTAGACAAGCCTGCTCAGGTCCGTGAGGATCCGATCACTGATAAGACCGGTGGTTGTAACAATGACGCTGGATGTTGTGGAAAGAACGTTTGCTTACCGGCCCGCAAGGGTAACCGGAGTAGATGGAAAGTAACAGGTGGTGCTGACTTCACAACTAAACCAGTCCAGTTAGTTAGTATGAGAAAGGGTAGTGTATTTGTCCAAGGGGTTGCACCCAAGGGCTTGTATGCAGTTTTAATGGTTAGTGGCGGGTATGCGAAAGCCGAGACCCCGACGCCGATCGTGAAAGACGTCTGAGTAGTCCGCAAGACAAAAGGAACGTGGTGTGTTGTATTTTGTATTCCAAAAGAATATGAAGCAACTGAGTCAGCACATCGCAGTAGGTTGTTATAAGCTAATGTAAGCTAACTCCCTGTTAAGGAGTCGACTGTGGGTTCAAGTCCTACTAACGATTAAAATGCAAAGACTGACTCGGTCATATGTGAAAAGCATCTAATACTGGAGCCGCAAGGTAATCCAGTCAACCCAAGCTCGCAAGGTGAGGTTTGTTTATGCAGGAAGTTTCGTAAGGTGTTAGCGCACTTGAATGGCTCGCAAGGTCAACGGGATAGAAAGCGTAGAATAGCATATGGCGACAAGACTACTGCCTGTCTCTAAACGGCGATGTTGACAACAGACCAGGATATCTAGAAATAGAACTTGGTGGAAGTCGGAAGAAAGTATGCTCGCAAGGTGTACAATAATGTCCGAGGTGTTGTTGGGTAAGTGTGTATTCTCAGCACTCCACTATTCTAAAACACATTTTGATACCTATTAGGTTAACTAGTTGATCGCAGTTAATACGGTGCGTGATGAGTGTGTTTCAGAATAGAAAATTTGCCTCGGTAGTTTAATGGTAGAACGCCATCCTTACACGGTGGATACGGGAGTTCAATTCTCCAACGAGGTACCAACAACATGCAACGGTGGCAGAGCGGTCCAATGCAAGTGATTGCAAATCACTAAACCCGGGGGTTCAAATCCCTCCCGTTGCTCCAGTTAATACTCGGTATAGTGAAATGGTATCACCCGTGCTTTGGGAGCATGAAGCGGAAGTTCGATTCTTCCTACCGAGACCAACACATTGAAAGAGCAAAAAAAATAAGTGCGGGTATGGTGGAATTGGCAGACACACCTGGTTTAAGCCCAGACGCTTTAGCGTGAGAGTTCGAGTCTCTCTACCCGCACCAAAGATTTTCTGGCGTTCGTTCAACGGATAGGACATGATTCTTCTAAAGTCATTATAGAGGTTCGATTCCTCTACGCCGGACCAGAATATTGCGAGCGAGACTTGGTAGTCAGAGAGGTTTTATAAGCCTTTTAGCCCCAGATTAGGGTTCTTGAGAGAGTTCGATCCTCTCCGCTCGTACCAAAGTGTAATGTGAAAGTGTGTAAGTAAGTAAAATGTATCTCTGGTGTAATGGCAACACATCGGCCTCCAAAGCCGTAAGTTGAGGGTTCGAGTCCTTCGGGGTACGCCAATAAAAGAAAGTCAACTATGAAAAAAATGGACCTAGAAAAAGTCAAAGCATTTATACATGCTCAAAGTCCTGAAACCAGTGTGTATCTGGGCTGCGACAGCGAACGAGTAAAAGTCAATGACGTATGGTACGCAGACTATGCTCTGGCGGTGGTTGTACACATTGATAGCTGCCATGGTTGCAAAATCTTTGGTGAAGTACAACGTGAACGTGACTGGGATCAACGCAGCGACAAACCTGCCATGAGACTCATGAACGAAGTATACAAGGTTAGTGAACTGTTCCAAAAGATGAGTGATGTGCTTGAAGATCGTGTTGTGGAAGTACATTTGGACATCAATCCAGATCAAATGCACAAAAGCTCTGTGGTGGTTAACCAAGCAATTGGTTACATCAAAGGCACTTGCAATGTGATTCCAATGGTCAAGCCTAGAGCCTTTGCTGCCAGCTATGCTGCTGACAGGCTGGATTGGGTGTTGAGCAATCGCCGAGCAGCTTAGCCGAAACAGTTGATTTGTATCGCTGTTTTGTATATAATTAGTTTTGTCAGCGAAAGCTGGCAGGTAAGAACCAGGTAGATTAGAACAGACAAACTGTTGGCTTCAAGCCAGCAACCAGCCTTGAAAGCTGACCAATTATGGCCTCCGGGGTTTCCTGGATCGTGCTTGTGTGAACCGGACTTATTATAGACATATGCACTTTGATAACCGGACATATGCAGGCCACTGTGGTTTGTATTTTGCATGTTGCATATTGCACCTTGCTCAGTCTGCAACTTGACCTGGGTCTTGCCACCCTTATTGTTTAATGAAAGAAAATATGAAAATCAATCTACGTAAAGCCAATGCATTGCAACTGGCCATCCAGGACACAATCAAAACAATCAAATTTGACACTGAAGTCAAAATCAACGAATTCCAAGTGGCAGAAGATGTGATTGCCAAGGCGCGTGAAGCCTTTGCTGCTAATCAAAATCGTCACCGTGAACTGCTGAACAGCCTGTACGATATCCGCAAGGCTGTGAGCCAGGCCAATGCGGCTCAGGGTGTGGATGTGAAATTGGCCGATGTGGCCTTGATGGACAAGAAAATCCAGTATCTGGTCGAATTGTCTGGTAAAGCTGTACGTGACAGTGAGGAAGTTGTGGCAGGCAAGATGTCAAAATTGTGTAATCGCAAAGAAGACACTCGTAATTTGTACTACGGGCACGAGGCCACTGTGGATACTTCTATCTTCACTCAAGAAGATATTGCAGGGTTCCGGGCAGCAGTAAGTCAGGGCAAGAAAGCCAAACAAAAGTTGCAGGACGAATTGTTGGATATCAACGTTCGTACTGAGATCGAGCTTGGTGCCGATGCAGTTACTGTGTTGACTGCGGAAGGTCTGTTGTAGACCCGAGCCTGTAAAGGATGTTCATTGCACGAGTTCTCAATCTGTTGGAGAACTCATGTTCAGATAACACACCCTTTGCTAGATTACACTTACGACAAGTCACTTGTAGATTGTGGTAAGTGGTTGCTCCTCCTTGTGATTCAGGAATCACGTGATCCATATGGATTTCTGAATCACACAGATCCTCGTCGCAATAAACACAACGTAAGCCATCTCGTTCAATGATTCTGCGTCGAAGATTTCGTGGTATATGTTGTTTCAACATGATAAGTATTTATATGCGGGCATGGTGCTAGTGGTAACACATATCCTTGCCAAGGACAAGTTGCGGGTTCGATTCCCGCTGCCCGCTCCAACAACAGCGGCGAAGTCTCATTCGCCAGTATGAGTCACTAAGGTAGGTACCTAATCCTTAGGGCAGGTAACAGTATCAAAATGCAATGAGACAGGCGGTAGTGATCTACCCTAGGGAGCATCGGGCCTCAAAACGCCTCCCACCAATTTTGGAAAGTAATGCAGCGGGGATGGTCCTGCGACTGGCCTTGAAAACCAGGTTCTCAGAAATGGGATGGGGTTCGACTCCTCTGCTTTCCGCCAAACAACACGGCTCTGCCTTGTGCTCTTGACAACCTCACAGCAGGGTTCTTTATTTCGGTCCTTAGTTCAATGGATAGAATGCGTGGCTTCGAACCATGTGATGTGGGTTCAATTCCTGCAGGACCGGCCACTCTACTCCGTGTAGTTCAAAGGATAGAACAAGGTCCTCCTAAGACTTAAATATCAGTTCAATTCTGGTCGCGGAGACCAATCAACGTGCTCCTATAGTTAAATAGGTTCTTTGCTTAACACTCTAGCAAGAGGTTTTTTACTAAATTAATTTGCTGATATAACACAGAGGTAGTGTGCTTTCTTGGTATGAAAGAGGTCGTAGGTTCGAATCCTGCTATCAGCACCAAATTCACTTGGCAGCATGTAGAAATAAATATATACTGCAAGTTAAGACTGTATGAAGTTGACAGAAAAGGATTCAAGACGCGGGTTCGACAAAGGTATTACAATCTTCCTTTGACCAGCCCCAACTGCTGAATTTTAGGATCACCTATTTTTAACAAATAACTTTTAGACCCGTTGTTATACCAGTGGGTCTTTTTCTTTGATTCAAAATAATCTACAGAACTTACCCATCCGTTGGGAATAACATCTTCGGGTCCGAATCGCTTCTTTTCTTTTGTTGTTAGGTTGTAGTAGAACTTTGTTCCATAAGATCCATTGTTGCTACCAGAAACTTTTTTAGATAAGTTTTCGGATCTTTCTTTTCTTTGATCTTCCGTTAGATTTTCCCAAGTATTAGGATTTAACAATCCCATTTCTACTAATTTAGACCAACCTGTTTGCCTAACTTTATTGTAAGTTTCTTCGGTCCAATTTTGAGTTCCGCCTACTACAATCTCACCTGAATCAACTTTTTGACGATATGCCTTAATATTTGGTCTATCTTCTTTTGGTATAGAATTTATGTGTTCAAACCCACCTATACCACCTGACCGCATATTATAACAATATGATTTACCCAGGTGCGGTGCTACTGTTTCTTCTTCTTTGAGCAAACATTCAGATTCATTTTCAAACACAAACAAAGTTTCCCTAACGAAATTATCTTTGCCATACTTTTTTACAGCATTGATTATCTGGGAACCGGATCCATAATAACCGTCAAATTGATACGGATCAATAGTTTGGCGATGTTTGCCAATATAAAATTTATTGTTGACAAGATTGATTGTTTTATATACAATATAGAACATGATGTGTAACCCTTATAAATACAGTAGAGGACAGTCCCGAGTAACCCCGGGGTTGGTGTTAGTTACCGCTAACACCTTACTCTACTATTTATGATTGTATGAAGGAAAAAGAAAAGTATTCAAGACGGGGTTTCGAAACCCCCCGCTCCACCAAAAGATTTTTTTTTGAAAAAGAGTTTTTTAGTGGGGCGGACATGGTGATCGATTGGGTAATTAGTATTTGACCAGACAGTCCGGCAATGTAGAAGCCGTTAGGATTGAGGGAACTCGGCCGAAGAAGCACAAAAAGTAATCGCAAACGATTCACAATTCCTATTGGCAGCAAACGCCTAATAGCGAGGTAGTTATACCTTGTAACCAAAAATAACACTAAAGGCAACTTCGGTTGCCTTTTTTCTTGACTTGATCAAGCAAAACATATATACTACACTCATGCGCTAGTAGCCCGTAAGGTAAGGGCAGCTGATTCTAACCCAGATTGTAGCAGGTTCGATTCCTGTCTAGCGCACCATTTAACTTAAAGGAAAATAAAATGTTGTAGATTGAATATGCTTGTAAAGATTGTGTTTTCCACTTTAACAAAAAGCACTTGGAAGACGAGACCATCCCAATGTGGGTCTTAAAATTTCATGGGGAGACGTTATACGTCAATCATGTAGACTGCCGGCTACCTTGGTCAACTAAGGAAACGCCCGACAATGTATCTACAAAAGGCAGCATCAAAGTCAAAAACTGTTTATTACAGATCAATGACGATAACGAAGCAACCTTAACTGAACTCACTGTTTTTGATAAAATTCGTTTGCGTAACCAAAAGTTAGGTATCACACGAATCATGTTTAGCCCCAACAGTAATATGCACAATGCACTCCGGAATAAAGAATTCAAACATAGTTCCTTCAAAAACATCAGAGGTGCTTGTGCCAGTTCGTTTATTATCTGTGATATGCTTGATAAAGCAGAGGTAACATTTGCTTTATTGAAATATGATGGTTTTAGAATCTTACAACCCAACGAAGTCTATTACCAAGAATATGACAAGAGTAAAGGTGATATCAAAGTCAACTATAATGATCCAGATACCCCGTACGAGTACAGTTGACGTTAGGTTGACCACTATCTCAAAAGGTACTATACTGTAATTACACAGAAGGAGAAGCATATGGCAAGAGTTCAACCCCCTACAGCAACTTATCGCGTAGAATTCACCGAATACGAACGTGGTTGGGGTCAAAAACATTGGGATACAGAGTATTACGATAACGAAGCAGAAGCCCGGCAACGTGCAAGTGATTACAACCGAGAACACAACAGTGCAACGTCTACACCTGATTGGTACGTGAAAGCAGAGTATCGCGGTCTTTGCCGCTAACATAGCCCCGCAAGGGGCTTTTTTTTGACTATTTTAAAAATGCTTTCAAACAGTGTCAACTCTTTGTTAGGTTAAGGCGTTATATATGTACGCAGACAGATTGTCTGCGCTAACCTTAAGGAAACTTTGCATGAAAATTATTGCTACTCTAATCTCTGGTCTCGTTGCTGTTTCTGCTTTTGCTGCCGAGCCAGCCAAAGCACCTGCTGCTGCACCTGCTGCTTCTGCACCTGCACCTGCTGCTTCTGCTGCTAAAAAAGAAAATAAAGACAAGAAAGCGCCTGCCAAAAGTGCTCCTGCCAAGGACGCAGCAAAACCGGTTGCACCAGCGAGTAAGTAATTTTGAAATTGACGACGATGACAATGACCAAGATTGGGTGACCATCGATCTTCATCGAGGAAGAGATCATACTCCAGAAGATGGAGATGGTATAGATGATGTTAGTCCTTATGTGAAACATCGATTGAACCAAGCTCGACGATTGGCCATGTCACGTGCTCGATATCAAGTGTAAAAGCCCACTTCGGTGGGCTTTTTGTTGACCATGTGTTGACACCTTGCTACATACTATAATCATGGGAAATCAAACAGAATACTTTGAACGCATTGGTTATAGACCCAAATATTGGATCGGTGATCGTGTGTTTGGAACATGGAACAAGATTCCATTTATTGGCACCGTGGGCAACGATACTGTGATTGACAACACCGGACCCAGAATCTCAATTCACTTGGATCTCCCAATCAAACACGAAGGAGTGATACACAATATCATCATTGCCACACACAAGAATATTTCTAAATTGAAAGAATTTTAACTTGACTTTGTATGTGGTCGATTGTATACTGTAACTATCAACAACCCCAGGAGAACAACATGGCAAGAATCACCAGTCAACATGCAGCAGAGATGATCGGCAATAGATACGAATTGGTACTGATTGCAGCACGACGAGCACGAGAACTAGCACGTGGAGACATGCCGCGAGTTACCAAAGTGACTGGGCATCCAGTCACAGCATTGAGAGAAATTGAGCAAGGTTTTGTGGATCGTAGCTGGCTTTACAAACCACAAGATATTGTGTCAAAAAGCCATCACAGAAAATATTGAAGTACACGGTGCTTGTGAAAAAGGATAAATATCTTCATGAGCACCAATCAATTCCGCCAGTATCTTGATCTCTTAAACGAGGCAGATGTGATGTCAAATCCCTATGCCAACGATCCCAAACAAGCAGCTATCTATGCGTCGTTAAGCCCAGAAGATCAAGAATGGGCAACCAGAAACGGCGGCCGACCTGATTTAACAGATCCGTATATTGCCAATCGTGCTCCGAACAAATTTAAACCTGTTGCGCCAGCAGCACAATCAAATTCAAGAACATTTGGCAATACCGAGCCAGATCTAGTACCACCTAATACTGATGTGGCTCTGCCAAGTGCAAACACATTCAGCAATGATGATGCTGTTGCGGCTGCACTGGCCCAGCAAAATTTGGACACAAGGTGTGCGGTGTGCGGCACTCCCCAAAATCAACATCAAAATCTAAAACATAAATTTGTTCCTGGTAGCAACATTCCACCAGAACCTGTACCGCAAGGCGACACAACAGGAGGTGGTGGAGATGTTGGTCGCATCAAACAATTACAAAGAGAGTTAAAACAAGCAGGTGCCGATTTAGGCCAGACTGGTGCGGGCCGTGACGGCATAGATGGTGACTTGGGGCCATTGACTCGGGCTGCCATGGCCAAGTATCCTGATATCGCTGCAAAATACACCGATCTCAACAGGGCTGCGGCACCTGCTCAAGCTGCTACTCCTGTGGTGGACACTAGCAAATTGGATGCTGCTCTAACTGCAATTGAATCAATCATTGCCAAATACAAAGGCAAGTCCAAAGTTCCTGAAAGTCGAATTTACGAAGCCAATCGTCCACTCAGTGCAAAAGAATACATGGCCCGTATTAATCAGACTATACCACCAGATCCTGTTGCTCAAGAAACTCCTGGATTTCTGCAGTCAAAGATAAAAACAGGAGGGTTTGTTCCTCCTGTTCCTCCTGCGCCTACTAGCCCAGCAAATCCCAATGTGCAGAGACCTGGCGGCAGTAGAGAAGCACAGGCGTTTCGTGCACAACAAGCGGCGTCTGCATCTGCCAAACCAAAAAGTTGGGCAGCTAGTGCCGGGCAAAAGATCCTTTCTAAGTTACCCGGGTTAGGTGCTCGAACAGCAGCCAGGGCTGGAGCCACAGCAGTATCGGGTCCACTTGCTCCACTATTTTTTCTTGGAAGCGCAGTAAATACTGTGTGGGATGTAGGTAACTTTCTGTATGACATATACAAAGATTCTAAAAATCTTGAAGGCATGAATGATGCAGATCAAGCAGTGATTAAACAGAATCTTGCTGTGGTCAATGGTTTCATGAAAGATCCTAAAATTGCAGATACACTATCACCAGACACACAAGCTCGGGTAGAGAAAGTCATGACAGGTCTAAAAGCGTTGGCAGTAGATACTAAACATACTACGCCAGTAGCGTATCCAACACAGGCTCCTACTCCGGCGGTGCAACCAACTACGCCGGCAGCAAACACTGTGGTACCAAAACTCAATGTTACATTGGACAAACTTGATAAATTACTAAAGAAAAATAATTTTGAAAGTGTCAAGTTTAACACACTCAGCGAAAGCGAGCAACTGGCACGATATCGTGACATAGTGAATGAAGGACCAGTCTCATGGGCTGCTAAAAATATAATTGCACCAGCTGCAAAGTCTGCATGGGATAATGTTATTAAACCAAGCGGAAACGCAATTGTTAGAGGAACTATTAATAATGTAATTGCTCCAGCGGCCAAATTAGCAACACTCGGTACCGTCGGAGCCGGTTTATATAAAAGCTGGGAATTTATGACAGCGCCAAAAACCATGAGCGCAATAGATCAAGCTGAGTTCGAAAAAATACGGGCAGAATTCAGACAGCTTGTGCCCAGTCAAGCTGCATTTGATGCATTGCCGCCAGATGTAAAGGAAAAATGGACTCAGGTATGGCAACGTGCCATCCAGGCCGGATTAGCACAAGGAAACCAATGATTAAATCAAACTCAACTTACCGCATGCCCAAAAGCATTAAACGTCAACTAGCAGTTATTGTGGACCCGCAATATCGCGGTGAAATTCGTAGACTCATGATTCAAGCTGATCTTGCTAGTCGAGTGGATGCTCCCCGTCAGAAATCCACTGACAATACCATTAGCAAATAAATATAGTTACAGCGCCAAGTAATCTTGACGCCGGTGTATTAGACTCTTGGCATGGTGATGTCTTTACTGTAGTATTACTACAGAACGTCAACCGTGAGCGGATCTCTTTCACGAGCTTATTTAATTTGTTTAAAGGAAATCTATGTCTGACATATCAGTTCCCCTATCTCTGTCGGGGATTCCAGTGTTCACTTGTATCCCTATGCCTGGATTGCCCGGTGTTCCTCAGCATTTTGTTGACCGCGTGTTGTCCATGGGCCGTAGCGAACAATTAGGAGAAGAAAATATCATGCCCGGTGGCCGGCATCCTTCCTATCTAGATCGAGATGTAACAATAAATGGTGTTACACAGAAATCAAAGATCACTGCCAAATACGCCTTGGGACAAGAATGGGAACAATGGGTTCGGGATAATATCACAGATCGATATTTTGATACCGGTGCAAGGATCACTATTTTCAATGATCGCGCTACCACTGGGCCACATGTGGACCGGCCTGGAAAACTCCGACTTTTTTATCTAGTAGATCCCGGAGGGCCGAATGTTGAAACAGTATGGTATATCCGGCCTGGAGAATCAGTATTGTTTGATACTGACGCTTGGTTTAGCAAGCACGGTTATACTTACAGTGACAATAACGTAGATGAATTGATTGAACTAGATCGGAAAAAACTTCCATTAAACCAATGGGTGGTATTTAATGGGTACATACGACACGGCGTGTTGAATCAACAAGGTTGCCGTATGTTTTTAGACATTGCGTTGACTCCAGACAACGTACAATTTACATTGGAGAAATAGAATGATGAAGAAAATCTTAATGATCGCAATCTGTATGATTGCAAGCATAGTACAGGGTCAGACACTAGAAGTTCCTGCCGAACTTCAGGGACAGACAATTAACTTGGTTCTTGGAGTAACACCTGGAGGTGATACTGATATCAATCATCGAGCCATGGCACAGCAGCTGGAAAAAATCACTGGTCTCAAGATAGTAGTAATCAATCGACCTGGGGCAGATACCAAGATCGCTGCCCAAAGTATACTCAATTCACCTGCTGATGGTCTTACATTACTAGGGTCAGCCAGCGAAACGTTTGTAGTAAACTCGGCGTTGAACCTGCCTACAAAAGTAGACAACAAGGAATTTCAATTTGTGAATGTGTTTTTATTGACTCATCAAGTTTTTTATGTTAGTGCCAACGGCAATATCAAAACTGTAGAAAACCTAATCAATGAAGCTCGGAACAATCCCAAGTTTAATGCAGGTTGCAGTTTTCCATTGGCATGCTTGTATCTATCAGCTTTTTTTGATTCGCAAGGACTCCGTCCTCAACGTGTTACTTACAAAGGCATACCTGATGTAATGATTGGAATGGTACAAGGTGATATCCAGGTAACCATGGCTAGCCCGGCATCAGGATTGAGTTGGGTCCAAGGCAAAAAAATCACGCCGTTGATGGTGGGTTCTGCGACCCGACTGGAAATATGGCCCGACGCTGTGCCAATCACAAAATACATGCCTCAGACTCGGATCAATAATTTCCAAATGATTTCTGTGCGAGCCGGAACCCCAAGTCACCTAGTGGAATTTTGGAATCGAGCATATCGATTGGCTGCACACAGTACAGAGCAGCGCAAAAGATTTGAATCTCTAAACGCCACTGCATTGGATTTCACTGTGGCACAGAGTGAAAAGTTTGTGGAAACTGAATATCAGAATATAAAAAAATATCAACATCTGTACTGATATGTTTGCTGATCGATTTGGTCATTACGAGGTTCGTGGAAAAAAATACATAAACAAACTAAAGGCGGTAATGGACGCCGTGTCTCACAACCATTGGGTGCACTGGAATTTTAACGAAGACATTTTTGGCAAATATGACTGGACCCAAGAACCCACAGCAAGTCTTCAGCAGTTATATGAAGTTCGTGCTCGCAGCATACGTGAAAAATATTCCTTTGTGGCCTTGGAGTTCTCAGGAGGATCCGACAGTTGGAACGTGCTTAACTCTTTTTGTAGGCAAGGACTCAAAGTAGATTTAATTATTCATAGAGTGATTGAGTCTTGTGTGGGAGAGAAATCAGATTTCTCTCCCACAAACTACTGGGCCGAAGGAAAGTTTCAGGCATGGGGAGGTTTTCAACAGTTCCAACAACTGGTACCCGGCATGAAATGGGCCACTTGGGATATTGAAAAAGTTATCACTGATAATTGGAAACAAGGTCCTAGAGATATTTTATCCAATAATATAATACTTCCAACATTTGTGCCATCTGATGGCTACTTTGATATTAATCCATTTAAATTGCCCAATTTGCCCAGCACTGCTTATATTTTTGGCATTGACAAACCCATAGTAGAACTTTGTGATGATGGTTGGTATCTAGTGTTTTATGATGACCAAGTTTTACATAAAGGTGTATACGAACGTGCTATGTCAGGAATAGCATGGCATGATTTATTTTTCTACTGGGATCCTGATTGTGTACCTCTTTTGATCAAACAGGCACACACTGTAATGAATTTTTTCAAGAAACACCCGGATCATAAAAATTTATTAAAATCTCGTGGTAATAGAAATCAACAACATAAGAATTTAATCAAAAGTTTGATATATCCGGATTATAGAGATATCTGGCAGGTGCGCAAGCCGGTTGGCACAGTCAGTTCTGATAGAGATGTTTGGTTTCAGAGTCAGTATAAACAAAATCAGGCTGCTAAGAATTGGTATCAAACTGCTAAAAATTATTCAGATTCTGTGTCCGCTCTTGTTCATGCCACTCCTTTTGAAAAATACACGCATCCTGACCCAAGTGATTCTCAATTCACTGTGCTGTCCAGTTGTCCAAGTCGTGAATATTATCTTGGTCCTCCTTGACATTGATCTTGCTAGTCGAGTGGATGCTCCCCGTCAGAAATCCACTGACAAAAACCCTGTAATTTAAACAACTTTTTTGTTGTAAGAATCCCACACTTTTGTGTGGGTATTCAGGTTGACTGCTATTTTGAGATCGGCTATAATACTCACATACGCAGCAACAAACAGGAGTGGTTTATGAAAGTTCAAGAACTCATTGAGCAACTGCAATCAATGAATCCCGAAGCCGAAGTGCATTTTTCTTACTGCTACGGTGATCACTGGAGGACGCAGGTTGCTCCCTCTGTGGACCAAGTGTTTGAAGGTGTGGTCAAGCGCAGTGCCTACCATGGTATGGACCGGCTGATGGACGAAGACGAGGGCGACTTTGAGGGTACACGCCGCGTGGTAATCATCGGTTGACTGGTATTGCAATATCGAGTATAATATACACTTATCAACAACAAACAGGAGTAAAAATGGGTACACGTAGTCGAATTGGTGTGATGCATGGTGACAAGTGCAAGAGCGTTTATGCACATTGGGATGGATATCTCAGCGGCGTTGGTGCCATTCTGCAGGAACACTATGACTCAGCCAAGGCCAATCATCTTGTGGCACTGGGTGACTTATCGATACTGCACAAGAACCTTGGCGAGAAGCACGACTTCGATGATCACTATGAAGACGGTTGCACTTTTTATAAACGTGACCGCGGCGAAACCGATGTGGACTTCCAGGTGAGCCATAGCTTTGCCCAGTTCCTGGAACTGGTAGACAACTGCGGTGCTGAGTATTTTTACATCATGAAAGATGATGTATGGTACTGTGGTACTATGTATGCTGTAGAAGGCATGAAGCCCAACACCTTGTATGTGTTGCAAGAACAGTTGACTAAACAAACTGCTTGACCTGAAATTCAAGATCGCTTACAATAGACTTATCAACAACAGAAAGGTATTCACCATGTCAGAATCTCGTACAGTTACAGCTCGCCAAGCGCATAAATCCCTACTCAAGGCATTCAAAGTCAAGCGTCCTTTGTTCTTGTGGGGCCCTCCCGGAATTGGCAAGAGCGAATTGGTTGAAGGCATTACCCGAGATCTTAACGGTCACATGATCGATCTGCGTCTGGGTCAGATGGAACCTACCGACATTCGCGGTATTCCGTTTTACAACAAAGAAATCGGCAAGATGGATTGGGCGCCCCCTGTGGAACTGCCCGATGAAGAACTTGCTAGCCAGTATCCTATTGTGGTACTGTTCTTGGACGAGCTCAACAGTGCCGCTGCCAGTGTGCAAGCCGCTGCTTATCAGCTGATTTTGAACCGTCGCATTGGCAAGTATAAGCTGCCCGACAATGTTGTGATGGTAGCAGCAGGCAATCGCGAAAGCGACAAAGGTGTGACGTATCGTATGCCCACTCCGCTGGCAAATCGTTTCATCCACCAGGAAATGAAAGTGGACTTTGCTAGCTGGCAAGAATGGGCTGTGCTCAACAACATCCACAAGGACGTGGTTGGTTACTTGAGCTTTGCCAAGCAAGACCTGTACGATTTTGATGCCAAAAGCTCGAGCCGTGCATTTGCTACTCCGCGTAGCTGGACCTTTGTGAGCGAGCTGCTGCATGATACGGATGGCGACGACGACACCTTTACCAACTTGGTAGCAGGTACTGTTGGCGAAGGCTTGGCAGTGAAGTTTATGGCTCACCGCAAAGTATCAGGTCGTATGCCTAACCCGGTTGACATTCTCAGCGGCAAAGTCAAAGACTTGAACGTGAAAGAAATCAGTGCCATGTACAGCCTGGTTATTTCCATGTGCTACGAGCTCAAGGCTGCTGTTGAAAGCAAGATGGACGAAAAGAAGTTTCATGAAATGGCCGACAACTTCCTCGGCTACATGATGCGTAACTTTGAAACTGAGTTGACTGTGATGGGGTCACGTATTGCGTTGACCACTTACAACTTGCCGTTCAAGCCTACCAAGCTCAAGAACTTTGATGAGTTCCACAGCAAGTTTGGTAAGTACGTGCTTCAAGCTCAGGGCTAACACAAGAATGGGGACTACGGTCCCCATATTTTATCATGCGATACGAAATTACCAAACTAGATTGGCGTCACAATCATCGCGATAGATATCGATACATGATTCGATTCAGCATTGATTCAATCATCGGCACTGGTGCATTGGACTTTGATCGAGCTCGTCGTTGGTTCAATCAAACATACGGATATGCACAAGAAGCTGAGTTGCAGGTAGCAATGAACCGGCAATGTAGAGCAATTAATGCTCCGCTTGAATCTAATCCACATTGGGCATATCAAACTGAGTATCGTGATTATCGTATCTATGTAGCGTCTGACAAAGAAGTAGCGTGGTTCCAGTTGGCTCATGTTCGAGAAACCTAAAGTAATTGTAAAAAAGAATCTCATTATTTTTTGCTCAACTGCGGATTGGGATGAAGTTTGGAACAAGATAATAGCCCACAACAGTCCTAGCATTGCACTGAGTTGGGTGTTGAAACGCGAGTTGGGATTCACTGTGCGGCACCATGAGGAATGGAGCCAGGCAAGAAGGCGATACATAAAGAAAGTGCATTTGGACTTTTTTAACGAAGCTGCATTAACTTGGTTTCAGCTAAAATACCTGTAAATGTTGTAAAAAACTCACATTTTTTCGGTTGACCGTAATTGCAAGATCGGATATAATATACACATAAACAGCAAAAAGGAATCACTATGGATTACATGACTCGCCAAGAAGAACTCCAGTCGATCTACTGGGACATGTACAAGGATGCTTACGGCATTCGCCCACGTGGCATCGACACCTCCAGCTGGACTGAGGAGGAATTCAACCATGCGTTTGAGGTTCTGCATCACGTGATCACCGACAACGTGAGCCTGCGTGAGGCAGCTGAAGAGAAGGCTGTGATTGCCTTCGAGAAGCGGGTGCAGGCTGTGATCGGCTGCGGCGCCAAGGATCGTGAGATGGCACTGCGTTGGATCCACGAAGCTGAAGGTTCCGACGGTGATGACGAGTACCTGTGCTATCTGGTTGGCCTGCCTTACCGCTACTTTGCATAAAACGGTGTACAGAAATTAGACGATTTGTTATAATTGATCTATCAAAACAGGAAACAACCATGAGTCAAACAAAATCCCTCCTCTTCTCAATCAAAGACGCCTACCAAGCCGGCGACTCAGTGCTCTGGATTGCACGTGATCTAGGTGTCTCTGTAGACATGGTAGCACGAGCTATCGACCAATACGGTGAAGAGTGGGGCCCTCGTGGTATTGCGCAACAAGGTTCTGCTGCATAAAGGGAGTAAATCATGAAAGTAAGAGAATTGGTAGAGTTCCTGTTGAAGCAAGATCAGGACAAAGAAGTAACTGTGTGGAACCGTGATTGGGATTGCAGCGATTCCATTGATTCAATAGAGTTGGACGAGAAATCCGGCGAACTGGTGATCTACTGACTAAACAAGGAGTGACAAATGATTAACGCATCCAAGGAAATAACTGCCGTTGTCGTGCTGTTGACGTGCTTCGCGCTATTTGGTTTTGTCTATGGACAAAAGGTCGGTCAGGAAGTTGCCTGCCAGTCTGTCAAGACGGAGTGGGTCAAAGACAAGTGCATGAAAGTAACAAGGGAGGAAGTGAAATGATTGATGCCTTACGAGCAAAGGGGAATAAATGAACCGAGAAGAAATCATCCGCATGGCGCAAGAGGCCGGCGGTGGCACAACTTGGTGGCCTTTGCACACAGACACACTTGAACGCTTCTTCCGAGCCGCATACGCCGCAGGAGCAGCAGCCGAGCGGGAGGCGTGCGCGAAGGTATGTGAGGACATAGACACTAAATATGATGGCGAGGATGTGCTAGCAACGTGGTGCGCCGCCGCCCTCCGCGCAAGGGGGCAGATATGAAGCGCATCGACTACTTTTGGCCGCGTACTGCCATGAAGATTACCGGAATCGTGTTCTTGGCTCAGTTGATAGTGGAGGTCGTTTTCAACCGCAAGCCCGGTTTTGAATGGGTGTTGCCCGGGTGTGCGTTGGCGTTTGTGGTCTCGTGCGGCTGGAGTGTGTATGCCGTTGTCCGCAACGCCATTCGCGAAAGGAGCCAAAAATGATGCCTCACATTCACGAACTGGCTAAAGGTCGGGACAAATGGCGGCGCGACCTGACGCGCACTGTGCTGATTATTCTGGCGCTGCTGGTTGTGGCGGTAGCTGGGATTATTTGGAGTTTGGTATGACTGACTTGAGACAAGCCGCGCAGCAGGCGCTGGATCATTTGGCGCATTTGAAAGACGAGTTCTACGAAGAGACAGTTGACGCCCCGAAGGCAGCACTGGCTAATACACACATCACTCAACAAAAGGGTAAAAAATGATCTTTTCATTATTCAAAGGGTTTACTGCTTACGAACTACAGATTGGGCGGGCGTGGGTTCGCGTCTGTCACTTGCGTGGTCGGTATTGGGCCTGGAAACCCTGGCGTCGATTCACTTGCGGATGGTATAATAGTTAACTAACACGGTTGACCGATATTGCAAGACCTTGTATAATACAAACACATCAACAAGGAACAATCTATGACAACTGCCACCACCACAGCAAACAAAAAAGAAGATAAATTTAAAAATCTCATTGGCCCCAAAAATGAAAAGCTAGACAGCAAGGTACGTGAAAAGCTGATCACAGCCCGTGTGGGCTTGCTGTTGAAAGCCAGCTTCTTTGGTAACTTGGCAACTCGTTTGAAGTTGGTTAACGCAGATGAATGGTGCGGTACTGCTGCCACAGACGGTCGTCACTTTTATTACAACACTCGATTCATCGAGCTGCTACGGCCTAAAGAGATTGAGTTCTTGTTTGGTCACGAAGTGCTGCATTGTGTTTATGATCACTTCGGACGTCGCAATGAACGTGATCCACAGATTTGGAATGTGGCCAATGACTTCTGCGTTAACGCAGACTTGAAAGAACATGGCGTTGGTGAGTTTATTACGTCAGTGCCTTGTTTGTACGATCACAAGTACAACGGCTGGAGTTCTGAGAAAGTGTACGACGATCTCATGAAAAATGTCAAACGTGTTAGCTTGTCAGATCTCATTGGCCAATTGCTGGATGATCACTTGGATGGTGAAGGTGATGGCGAAGGTGATGGTGATGGTGATGGCGACGCCGGTACTAATGACAAAAAAGGCAAAGGGCGTCCCAAACTGAGTGAAGCTGATCGCCGGGCTATCAAGGACGAGATCAAAGAAGCCATGATGGCTGCTGCTGCCACAGCTGACGGTGCTGGTAATATTCCTGCTGGTGTAAAACGTCTTATTGCAGATATGACTGAGCCGCAGATGAACTGGCGTGAACTGCTGCGTATGAACCTAGAAAGTACCATCAAAAGCGACTACACCTGGATGCGAGCAAGCCGTCGAGGCTGGCATATGGATGCAGTAATGCCCGGTATGAAGCCCGACGAGATGATTGATATTGCTATTGCAATTGATGCATCAGGCAGTATTAGTCAAAATATGCTGCGCGACTTTCTGGGCGAGATTCAAGGCATTATGGATTCGTTTCCTGCTTACAAAATCCACGTGGTGACCTTTGATACACAAGCGTACAATCCACAACAGTACGATTCAGACAACTTGGACGGTATCTGTGACTACGAAGTAACAGGTGGTGGTGGCACAGACTTTGATTGTTTTTACGAATACTTCAAAGCCAACGACATTGTGCCGCGTCGCTTGGTAGTGTTTACAGATGGTTATCCTTGCGGCAGCTGGGGTGATGAAAACTACTGTGAAGTAACTTGGATCTTGCACGGTACTACAAGCATTGTTCCGCCCTGGGGTGTTCATGCTTATTATGAGGAACACAAAAAGTAAAATCAAATTGTTTTACCAAAACCCCCTGAAAAATTACATCAGGGGGTTTTTTTATGTAAATATCTATATGGAAAACATCAACACTCAACTCACAATTAACGACATTGCGCTAATTCGCGATGTAATCAATACTGCTGTCAAACGTGGTGCATTTGGTGCTGCTGAAGCAAAACAAGTTGGAACCTTGTATGAAAAGATTGATCTGTTCATCAAGAATGCAGTAGCACAAGCAGAAGCCGCAGCAGGAATTCAGCCCCAGGCTGGAGTGCCAGATTCATCTGAATCTACAACCCTTTAAGGAGCATTTTATGGCATTTTTAAAACACATCGGTAAACACGGCGACCGTAAAGTTGCAGTAATCTTTAGACAGATCCCCGGCGATGATCATATGTGTCTTTGCATTTATCCAGACCTGTTGGCCATCAGTATTCACGACCCATTGATGAAGGTGTTAGAAAGTCCAGTTGGGCAAGCTGCTGAAGAATTTGCAGATGCATTGAATCGAAGTATCTTGCCCGATGGTCGTAATATGCTGCACACCTTGCATGCCGAACGACTAATGAAACGTGTGCAAACTGAACAGATTTTGATGACCCCTAACATGAGCTCCAATGTTCGACTCAGTGAGCTTAACAAGATTCTCAATGAGATGAAAAAGGGCGAAGATGCTGTGCGCAAACTGGCAGAGATTGACAACAGCCGTGGCCTTGTTGATCCAAAAATTAAACGTGCTGCTGAAGCTGCGTACAAAGCTGGTCAACAATCACGCTCTACACCGGTAGAAGCTGGTTACACTGCTGCACCCACAGATGGTGCATTGGATGACAAGACCATTGCTGCTAACATGCTTACTCAAGCTGTACGTATGCACAACGAAGCAACTGGTATGATCAACGAAGCAGCCAGAATGAAGAAGGAAGCTGAAAGAATGTTCCCGGGTGTAAAGATGATGGACTTGCCCAAGATGGTTCCAATTCCACAAGTTGAAGCTGAAACCGAATCACCAAAAGTTGCCGCAGTGAAAAAAGGCCGCCCTGCAAAGGCCAAGGCTGCTGCTCATGCCACTGAGTGATGAATTCTTAGCCAAATGGGATTATATAATTTCTGAAGTCGACAAGACTGAAGTTCCGTTAGAATGCATTAATAAAATGGTCATCAAGATTGATGGTGGTAAACAAAAGACTATCAATCTTGCTAGATTACGTCGCGACGGTCTTGACGATGATGAAGTTGAAGAAATCCTAAATAGAAATCTTTCAATGCTGGGAGATACAGTTCGAACCATTGACTTTGTGGTAGATGTTAATACTGTGGCTGGCATTGTACAACCAGCAACTGATAAATTACTAAAAAAATTATGAACGTTAGATTACTCAGCCACAGCCAACCAACAGAAGAATTTGCAAGTCAGGGCATTGATGACGCTCAGGAACTTGTGGCATATTGCGCCCGCGTAAGCAATCCTTCAAATCAACTAAACACAGATACCAGTGAAAAACTCATCAAGTATCTGGTCAAACACCAACACTGGTCACCACTTGAAATGGTATCGGCTTGTATTGAAATCACTACCACTCGTGATATTGCAAGACAAATCCTACGTCACCGTAGCTTTAGCTTTCAGGAGTTCAGCCAACGTTATGCTGATCCAACCAAAGATCTAGACTTTGTGCCACGTGCTGCCAGACTGCAAGACACAAAGAACAGACAAAACAGCATTGACACTGATGATCTTGGCTTGTCCAATGAATGGAATGTTCGTCAGCAAGAAGTTATTGCACTTGTACGAAAGCATTATGCCTGGGCAATTGAAAACGGCATTGCTAAAGAACAAGCCCGAGCTATCTTGCCTGAAGGCAACACAGTCAGCAGACTATACATGAATGGCACACTACGCTCATGGTGCCACTTTATTGAACTGCGCAGTGCAAACGGTACACAGCGAGAACATCAAGAAGTAGCGTTAGCTTGTGCTCAAGTTATTGCCAAAATTTTCCCAATGGCTGCCGATCTAGTTGCAAAGTAGAAATTGCTGTGCTATACTAGCACATGGCCATTTTGCGTAACTTGGAGAGAGAACATAGTAAGCATGGTAGACCACCTGAATATAAAATTATCGACGGCAATGTTGTTAAATTTTCTGACATGGTGGTTCATCGATTCCGCATAGCCGATACTGACAATCCTGTGCAAATTGCTGCTGAACCCATATCTGATTGGCAAAACTCCGAAGCTGGACAATTTGTAATAGAACATGCTGTAGAAACATGGTGGATACGGCAAGTAGATCACTTATGGCATGGATTTGAGTTTGCAATCGTAGCTCGCATGAAAGAATCTGACCAAACCTTTTATACACTGAAGTATGTACGTTGAATATATAGACGAGACAAATAAAGTGGATCACCCTCCAGTGAAAAAACAGATCTGGAACGGCAAAGAATTTGTGCCTTTGCTTTTGTATAGGGTGGAACACAAGTTTGATGCAAAAGTATACGAGTGGTTAGAAAACACCTACGGGCCGCCCGGACAATATGTGAATGGATGTTATTGGAATTACTTCCAAGGCAAATGGACTTTGATGGACGAAAAGGTCTATATGTTTTATAATTTGAAATGGGGATCAAAATGAAAATATTAGTAACAGGCGGTCTTGGCTTGATTGGACACAATGTAGTTAAGAGACTACAAGATCAATCACACACAGTATCCATAATTGATAATCGAACCACGTATGGAATAATCCCACAATCTGAACTTGATTACTTGATGAGTGAAAGATTGAAAAAAATAAATCAATCGCCATCGCACTTGTACAGTCGAAACATCTGTGACAGAGAATCCATTAACGACATATTTGAGATTGAACAACCCGATGTAGTGATTCATATGGCCAGCTTTCCTCGACAAAAAGTTGTGAATGCTAACCCTGCATGGGGTGCTAGTGTCATGATGGAAGGATCGATCAATGTACTCGAGAGTGCCAAAAAACACAAAATCAAGCGAGTTGTTTATATCAGCAGTTCAATGGTGTATGGAGACTTTGTGGATGACGTTACCGAAGATGCTGTATGTCGTCCACAGGGGCAGTATGGCATTATGAAACTTGCAGGAGAGGATCTTGTTAAAGATTATACTCGCCGTGGTTGTTTTGATCATGTTATTATCCGCCCCAGTGCTGTTTATGGACCACTTGATGTAGAAGACCGCGTGGTATCAAAATTCATGCTCACAGCAATGCGAGGCGGAGTGCTCAGAGTTAACGGAGCCAGCGAAACACTAGACTTCACTTATGTGGATGATGCTGCGGATGGTATTGTAGCTGCTGCTGTATTACCCAATGCTGCCAACCAAACTTTCAACATTACAAAAAGCCACAGCGTGAGCTTGTTACAGGCTGCTAGAATGATTATTGACATAGTCGGCAAAGGTAGCATTGAACTACGAGATAAAGATGCAGACTTTCCGTCACGTGGTGCATTGAATATTGGTCGTGCCAAACAAGTATTGGGTTACAACCCACAAGTTGATGTTGAACAAGGATTTGAGAACTACCATGGCTGGTTTAAAAATAGCATTTACTGGGCTCCAAAAACAGTATAACAATCTCCGTGAGGAGATCTTGGATGTAACCGACATAGTGTTGCGTTCAGGTAATCTCATGGATGGTAACTATACTGCTGAGTTTGAGTCGTGGTTGGCCAAAAAGAATCATAATCTGCATGCAGTGACATGCCACTCGGGCACACAGGCTCTAGAAATCATTGCTGCTTACTGTTTCGATAACATTCGTGATGCAGGCAAGACTCCCACAGTATTGGTTCCGGCGTTAACATATCCAGCCACAGCCAACGCATTCATCCGGACCGGTTGGCAAGTAGAGATTGTGGATACTGACACATATGGATGTATGGATCCTGCCGTGATCCAGAATGATCTCACACGTAGTTATGATGCTATCTGTGTTGTAGGCCTCTACGGTGCTGCGTTAACGCATAGATGGTATGACATGACTGATTGTTTGATCGAAGATGGTGCGCAGCATTGGCTATCTGACAACTGTCATCGACAATCTAGCTGTGCTGCCATCAGTTTTGATCCCACCAAAAATCTCCCCAACTACGGCAATGGTGGTGCTGTGATCACTTCAGATTTGTACCTAGCTGAATATGCTCGCAATTGGTGCAACAACGGCAAAGCTGGTGGGCATGCCGTTGTCGGCACAAACAGTCGCATGAGTGAGATTGACTGTGCGCAGATGATGGTTAAAACTCAGCATCTAGATGATTGGCAACTGCGCAGAAGCAAGATAGCAAGATACTGGATGGCCCGACTAAAAGAAAAATCTATTAGATGCTTGATTGATGATACCAACTTTAGGGGTCATGCGTTGCAGAAGTTTGTGATTGAAGTAGATAATCAAAGAGAATTGCAACAAAGGCTTGCTGCTGGGCAAATTGAAACCAAGGTACACTACAAGAATCCTCTGCATGAGCTGACTGCGTATCAAGATTGTAAAGGACCTAACTTGTTGAGCGTGGCATCAAGTTTGTCACGTCGATGCGTCTCATTGCCATTCTATCCTGAACTGACCGATCTGGAGACTGACTACGTTATTGATTCGGTGTTAGCTGCCGTTTAAAAAACGCATAACTGGCCAACCACTTCCACTCGTAGCTTTTCTTTAGTTGATCAAAGTCGCCGGCTACTTCATCATAGTAGTCTAGTGCATCTTGTGCACCTGCTGCACTTAATTCACTACGAACTGCCTGGTTTGGTTTTAACCATTGCTGTATGCGATATTCATTTTCTACATCAGGTAAGCTGGCTCGTAACTTCAACACTTCTCTAAAGGCTGTGCGCCAGGTGCTCCAGGCAGATGTGTTGTAAGCTGCTATCCCACTCAAGATAGGCACCACTTCATGCGGTGAGTCTAATGTAAAGTCTAAACCACGGCCTGGATTATCTAGTACCAATTGTCGATTGTATGCAATCATGGCTTGATGCCCGTATACTAAGCCGTTGCACGGATTACAAGCATGGAAAATATAGTGTTTGGCCTGCTGCATATAATCCGGTTGCCATGACCAATCAAAATCAATATCTACTTCCAGCTTGGCAAACACAGCAAAGAACCAAGGTGTGGTGCTGGCTCTTGCTGCTGCATGATATGCTGCCGCTCGTCCATTAACACTGTCTACTCGTACTGTGCGATGATCTTTTCTAGGCAATAAAATCAAACGTTTGAAATTCTGTTCAGCGTTGGGTTCTCCATTGGAGATGAATACTATGTCTAACGGTTGGCTGGGATTTAGATTTGTCTTTTGTAAATATCGGTAGTCATACACTTGTGTTTGTATGCTACCATGTGCATGTCTAGGTACTAGGCAAGATGCTTGATTACGGGTGAGTCCAACAACTGGTTGTTCTCTCCACAGCCACGGATCAGGTTGCACAGTTACTGGATTATTTTCATGTTCAAATAACACATACGGAGTCACACACTGTGAACTAGCAATAGCTGTGACTACACTGTCCTGATTGTACTGTATTTTTTGCCAAGGCAATCTGGTCACAGATTCATGTTCAAAATTCACATCTCGATATTGTTCCAATCGTTCCAACAAGTCTTTTTGTTGATTCCAGTCAGCTGTGGGTATTAGAAATGTATCACCAAATTGTTGATCGCCGCTGGGCCAGCAATGTATCTGATGGCTTTGCCAAGGTTTGGGTTCCCATAAAAAATCAAAGTCACTGTAATCGCAGCAACTGCTTATGACCCAAAAATATCTAGTTCTTATATTCCGAGATCCTCGTTGAATGGTAGACAAGTGGTCAGTCCAATTCACTGTGATGGCATGAGGAAATTGATCTTGTAGACAATTTAGATTCTCCTCATGCCCGCCCATATTCATAATCACAATATCAAACATACAGTATATATAACATAATTCTTGTCGGAGTGCAATTGAATTTTGCTGCAAAAGAACAACAGGGTTTTATACTACGTCTACGTCCATAAACAACTTGTCAAACGAACATGTATAAAATGTAGTTTCACTCATTATGATTTCTTGTGTATGTGCATTGAATATTACAGGTGTTACCCAGGTTCAATTCTAATTTTGCAAGTCCAGAATATGGAGTGCGCTCTTGCCATTGTAGCTCGTGTAGATAACGCTCATTGTCACGCATACGTTTGCTCTTACGGCCGCCATCTTCTGCTTGCCAGCAGTTATTGCAGGCTTCATCTCGCACACCGTTGGCAAGGTTTTCTCAAATTGAAATAGCAATAGGATTGTCAAAGTTATCCCGTATAGATACTTTACCAATTGAATAATCAATGGTGCCCATTCTACGATACTCTTTAGATATCATACAGCACATCTGAGTGCTACCATCATTGTTGGCTCTCATGCCGTGGAAAGCATTGACACACCATGAGTGTTCATTTTTTTCAGTTATCATAGTTTTCATATATCTCTTTGCACATTTCGTAGAACTCGGCGTATTCAGGAAATGTTTTTAATAAGTCAGTGCCAATACGTTTATCATTTTCAGTAAAGAACACATAGAAGTCTCTACGGCCTGCACGAATCTTGTCTTGACCGATATCATGTTCTTTCATAAAGTTTGTAACACGTTTAAATTTTTCGTATTCTAAATCGGTGAACCATTCTGAATTGTGTTCAATGAACTTTAAAGTATTATCCATATAAGGAATAAAATCTGGTGTAAGGATTTTAATCATCCAGTGCGGCGGCTCTTTAAGGTAAGGTGTATCAAATGCCACACACTTCATACCACGTTCCTTGCGCCATTCGATTACTTTTTCCAATAGCTGTTGAAAATTAGTAACGCAGAGAATGTTAAATGTACACATTAGATTAACCGTAGCACCTGTGTCCATAACAGCTTTGGCATTGCGTTCCCAATGGCTGCATTCTAAGCCTGTACGCATATACTCTGCTTGCTCTCCCCAACTATCAATGCTGGTAAAGAAACTGAACTTACGAATCTTCTTTTGATCTAATAGACTCTTAACACGAGCCAACAGTCTGTCAATTTTACCGTAGGCAACTCCTAGATTGCTGTTGAGAGTGATCTCTAGTTCAGAAGCAGGTTTGTGTTCTAGCAAGTCAAAAAAGTGCATGGCTGCTGGGTTCATCAAAGGTTCACCGCCGGTGATTCTCAATGTATGTAGGTCTTGTTTGAGACTTGGCCACCATTTCCAAAATGCATCAATGTATGGATTTTGTTCTTTGGCAGTATAGTAGGTTCCGTTATGCAAGAACTCTATGCCATATTGATTGTAGGTTAAGTCATAATTACCATACTCTTTGATTTCATCAACCCATTGTGTGCTGGCCTGCGGACAGCAGTATCCACAACGAAAGTTACAGTTATTGCCAAAACTAACCTCCAAGTATTTGGGATTGATATTTCTATCCCAAGGAAGCTCGGCTAGTTTTTCAATAATAGGTTCTGAGTAATCACTACCACTGTGAATCATGCGATCACTAATGTGGTCGCCTTCTAGGTCCTCAATGTTCCAACAGTAGTAACACTCATCCGGACGCTTGCCCTCCAACATCATTTTGCGTTGTTGTTTTTTCCATTTTGTATTATGCAATGCACTGGGATCTGTGGCAATTTCATCTAGGCCAATGTGATGTGGTCTTGGGTGATAGCAACTGTGATTGTCGCCTGTGTGCAAATACAGGGTTTGGTTTAACCATTTTTGTGTGCAGAAGCTAGGGCTTACTGCGTTTAGTCTATCTCTAACGTTTTTTAAAAATTGTATTTTTTGATCATTGGCCATGTGTTGTGTCCTTGCATTGTTTCCACCAAGAGATCATTTCTGGAAATGTTGTCTCAAAGTCAGTACCTCTACGACGATCGTGTTCCATGAAAAATCTATAAAAGTTGGCCAGAGCAGTGGGTTGCGACGTAGCAGATCGCATCCAGTCTATGGCACGTTCCAGTCGCTGAACTTCATAATCTTTAAATCCATGAAATGGGTCAGATTCAGTCTCTAGATTTTCCAGCATAAAGTCTCTTGCTTTTTCCAATAGAGCAGCGTAACTTTCAGGCAGTGTTTGCAGGCTTTGCCAAGCAGGTTGTCGTAGCACAGGTGTATCGAACCACACACGTTGATATGTTTGGCTATGCTGTCGACGTAGATCCAATATCCATTTCATCAATGGCAAAAATCCAGTCACTGACAGATTGTTCATGGTCACTATGAACGTGAGACTGTTGCGATACGGAATATCTCTGAGATATGTTTCTACATTGGTTTGCAATCTTTCAAAGCTCAATCCATAACGGATGTATTCTGCCTGTGGACCAATTCCCGAGTCAAGACTCACATACTGCATAAAGTGTTCGATGTCGGTATTGCACAATCTTTTCACATAGTCGAAGTATTTGTCTGACAACTCGGGTTCCACGCTGAAGTTCGAAGTTACTGCCAGATGCAGATCGCTTTTGGGATGAGACAACACATAGTCAAATACTCTGTAGGTGTTGCGATCCAGGAGTGGTTCTCCGCCAGTCATTCGAAAGTGTTTGAGTTCAGAGTAGAGATCAGGCCACCATGCCCAGAACGCTTCTACATAAGGATTGTGGTCACGGGCAGGGATAGGCCTGCGATGGCCGCTAAAGTGCTCAGGAGCGTTATGAGGCACCAAAGTAGGAAATGCGCCATGCCGTTCAACTTCTTGTTGCCAACTAGAGCTAAATTGCGGACTGCAATAGCTGCATTTAAGGTTGCAAGCATGGTTAAAATTAACTTCCACATACGACGGTACAACATCTTCATCTCCAGTTGAGTTTTTTATCTTTTCAAAATCCACTGCTGCCCAAGGTTCGCCAGATCTGTAGTGTCGATCACTAAGCCGACCCAAGTCTTCCATGTTCCAACAGTAACTGCATTCCGCAGGGCGCTGTTGCTGCAACATTATTTTGCGTTGTGCTTTTTTATGCTGAGTGTTATGTAGAGCAGACGGATTGTGTTTGATCTCGGCAGGATCTATTGAGTGCAATGGCGGATGATAGCATGAGTTATTCAACCCCGTGGGCAAATGCAAACTCACCTGCTTCCATTTGGCCAAACACAATGAGGCACCCAGCTTTGCATGCATTTGCTCGGCCGAAGACAAGAATTTGCTTTTGCTCATGTTATTTTTATGCTGTTACGTTGCATCTAGTTCTCGAACCATAACACCACGATTGCGCCAGTTTGATCGATAATGATGTTTGAAAAATTTGCTGGCTTCTTGAGTAAACATGTGCATGGGCAAACCCAACTGTGTGTGCAGTTCGTTTGCAATGTTGTTGCTCACATGCTCGGGCTGCTGATCTTTCACTGTAAGCCACAATTCATTCAATGCATCAAAGTCTTGCACCTGCAAATAATCCCAGTTTGTGAGCATGGTCATGTATGTGCCCTGACGTGCTCCGGCCATGGCCCAGTACCCATACTCTACATCTGCACCTATGTTATGCCAAATTGTGAGATGATCTAGATTGCGTTGATGCACCCGCGATTGAAATTCTATCATGGTAGGTCGTTGGCCTCGATCCAAACACATTTTCACTCCTTCTCTGAATCCAGCGCGCCAGGCTTGAGCAGCAGATCCATTGGGGTATGTGGTTGAATAACAATCATGCATGGACCAGTACAGTGGGTCAAAGCAAAATTCAACTTGTGTTTCTGCTCGACCATCTGAATTCTCATGTGTTTGCATGTTTTTCACATGAGTTCTGGTCCATGAGCTCAGTCCGCCATTGCCGTACATGAGTCCATTTATATGATTTCGTGCCCGCCATCTGTACACAGCATGTTCATGATCTGTTGTGGAGAATGTCAATGTTTGATTGAAAAATTCAGGATCAGGAAGATTATCACCATCAATTAAAACAAATCGTTCTGTGGTGCTGACCTCTGCGGCAGCTTTGTGTGCAGCATCTGAACCTTTGACCCCATCTACCCTTATGGCCCAAGGCACTTGGTTGCGTATTGTTATCCAATGTTGTTCTTTTTTGGGTTCATCATAAGATAAATAAATGGTACAGAGATCTGCTAGATCTACTGATTTTTGATTCATAACAACCTTTCATGTTATTTCTAGAAAATCAACTACTCAATTTGACAGATCAAATCAAACAAAACTGGTGCAAAAATTCTGTTGGGGTCAAATCTACTGTACTAATCTGTTTCGGTGACATTTTCTTTTTTCTTCCAGTGTTGTCCTGATTGATTGCTAACCACAACAGCAACATCTTTGTGGTGGCAAAGAGTTCCCGAGGCGGCAGGCACAAGTTTGCTGAGCCACACAGTTTTACGTGGCACAAGTTTTCCGTTGATCACACGCACTGACATGTCACGAACTATGAATTGTTCCGGAGTAATATCTATGTACTTACCAGCCAAATCTTCTCGACTATAAAATAATGGCCAACCATTATGGTCGTGATATAATCTGTAAAAAATTGGCCTGGGTTCAGGCCATTTGATTGTTTTCCAAAAGTCTAAAAATTCTTGTTCAGTCATGGCGCCAGGCTTTTTGATGATAATGTACAGCACCCCATTGTGCCACAGTTTGAATCCTTAATGGATTAGATTCCCAAGTCAGTTCTTGTGTCCAGTCTTGCAAACTTGTTGGAATTATGCCGCGCTTCATGTGCACAATTCTGGGATAACTCACAAACGGCATGGTCACTTGATCTGGTCCCATGATTTGCGCTACCATGGCGTAGACCAAATCTGTTGATGGGATTTTGTCAGGGAATTTTAGTAGAGTCTTGTATTGTTCCCAGTTTTCAAAAATTGTTTTTACTAATTGAAAAAACTCTTGTGCAGTTTTGCTTAACCTCCAGTATGTTATGGCATTATATACATCTGGTAAATTGTTGTCATCAAATATTTTTCTATACCATCGGTTGGTAGTTTTTTGATCGTAAAAATCTCTTGCACCGGTGGATATCACCAGATCCTTGTGCTCTAGCATGGTCCACCAATGATCAATCGCACTAGCAATGATCATGTCTGCTTCTAATTTGATAGTTTGTCTAAACGGACTGATGCCAAACACCTGCCAGTCATTGGCGTATGGGTTGGGGTCAAGTGGGTGTGCGAATATTCGATGATAATCAAACAAATTGCATGGCTGGGTGTGAGAATCCGACAACAAACAAATTTTGGCATTGGGATGAAAGTGTCTGATAGATCGAGCCAGCTGATGTGCACAGCCAACATAGTCAACTGATTGAGAGTGTTGAGCTATTATTAAATACCCTCGTTCAGACTGTATTAGCAACTATGTCTCCCAGTTGTTTTTTGCACATGGCATGAAAATCCATGTTTTGCCACTCAAGTGTTTTTAACTTGCCTTGGTCGTGATATTGTATTTCAAAATGATCTGGGCCCAGTTGAGTCAAGCTGTGACTGGACACAATAGTGGCCAGGCTCCATGGCATGTGATCTACTTTTAATGTATGACCACTTGTTATGCCCAATGCAATACTGAGTGCATGGTCATTGCGAAAAATGCCACCAGAACTGTGATACAAGTCGTTATAGTGCGGCCAATTTTCTTTGACCATTTTCATACAATCAAAGATATATTCAGCTGTGGTACTTTTGCGAAACATCATCACAGTGGCCCACCACATGGGCATGCGACTGGTACCAAACCAATTCAACTCCACAAAATCATTGATTCCTGTTATATCCCAAGCCATACGATGGCATAAAAAATCTCGATTGCTGTGAATAGCTGTGGTCAACTGATCACTACAAACAACATAATCAGCATCTAGAACTAAAGTTTGATCCCAAGGAGTCAATGTGTATGCATCTACTCTTCCAGCGTTGTACCATGTTTGTGCTTGTGTGTAACCTGAAAAAAGTCGCGTTCCGCCTGTGGCAGCATCTGCTAGTATCACGCGATCAAAGTTGACCAAGCGACACTGATCTGTACAATTGGTTACCACAGCAGTGGGTATGTTTAAATGCCGTTTGATACGCTGAGCGCTCCAGGCAGCCAGGCCAATATAGTCTATTTGCTCGCTGTCAAATGCAAATATCAAGGCACCGGTGGTCATCGTTTTTTATTCAGATGTTCATACTCTACCAGCCAGGCATTCATTTGTTCTTGCCAACAACTCTGAGCCAATGCCTGTAGATCTGCTGCATTTACTTTGACCGGGTTTTCATAAAGATCTAGCAATACCACTTGTTGTGTTGCGCAAGCATTACACAATGCAATTAGGTCAGGGCCTGCGCGCCACATGCCTCCGGCATGTGCAAACAACATTTTGGCTTCGTATTTTTCCTTCAACACACGGCGTGCAGCCACATGATCAAACCGTGATTTTGCATGAGCAAGTAAATCATCTGTATTCATTGAGATATTATAAACAAAAACAACACAACAGTCAACTCTGAGCCCGGATGAGTTTTAGCCTGACTGTATAACAGAAGCAGTCACAGTAGGAGTTCCCCATGAATTAGTGGGCAGATAACTGGTGTCTGGTAGAATTGGTGTGCATAATACAGTTGGTGCTGTGCCATAACCACCAAACGGGCTGTTGGTCGGTGTGCCACCACTTATAGTAGCATCATAAGATGAACTGAAATTCGCGTATTGCTGCCAAACGGTCCGAATCAAAGTACTTGTACCTTGAATACCCGCAGATATAATAACCTGCTCAAGGGAGTATGGAGCATTGTTATAGATCGACCACAGTAGTGAATAACCAATATTAGGTGGTAACTGCCACCATCCAGTGGTTGAATTGAACACGGTGGGGGTACCTGTACCAAGATATCTTGTGAATCCTGTAAATGTCTGACCACCAATGGACTGAGAAGCATTGTTGACTCTACCACTTAAATAAAAAGTGCCCATGTTTGATATAAAACTGTTCCATGATGCATCGTTGGCCAGACCAGTGGAGGTTTTGCTCATGATGATTTGAACCAACCCTCCCGCGTTCCAAAAATATCTAGCTTGGTTGGCACTGGGAAATGTTATGGTGTGATCCCAAGTTAGTGCCCAGTTGTGACTTGGGCCCTCGACGGTGCTAGTGGTTTTAGAAACTGTACCGCTCCAGGAGTTAATGCTGCTGCCAGTAAACCTTGCATTTCCACGGTTAGTACCGACATTGGCAATGTCAGTGCCCAAATTGATAAAGGGAGAAATAATATTGCCCGCGACTGGTGCGGTTCGAACCGTTAACCCAGTATTAGTTTGACCAGCTGCTGTGGAAAGATTGTTGATCAATGTGGCCCAGTTGGTAGCAGTCACTGTACCATTTGAACTCACTGTGGGAATAGCTGTTTGCCCCCATCCACTGTCTCCGCTGCCTGTGCCCCATACGTCATTTAGACTGCTTGCAAAACCATTGAAGTCCGATGCTTGGATTAATCCGCCTGTTGAATATGTCATGCTGGTTTCCTATTATTTTATTGTGACAATGGCTTCTACAGTACCTACCCCTGTGGTGGGCTTGTGGGATAATGCACGACCAATCACATTAAATGCAGTTGCTTCGCCAGCCAATGCAGCACGAGCAATACCATCACCTGCAGAGATCAATCGATCACCTTTGTTTACAATACCTGTCACACGAACAGGCACACGACCAGTCATGGCAACTGGCGGGTGAGTATTGTCATCCCCTGCACCGCCATTCATGGTAAATGCAGGCTGGGTAGAAATAACTCCAAATACATTGTCGCTGGCATCCATTAGCACTCTTGTGATTTCTGCAGATCCACCCAGTTCAACCACAGTGCCCGGCTCGTAGATTTCATCAGCAGCAAAACGTTCTGCAACGTCGGCATAAAGTGCTGTGGTAGCTTGTGCAAATACCTTGTTGAAATAACCGCTACTGCTTCCAATATTGCCAACACCATTGGCATTGGCATTAACAATGTTTCCTACCGAAACAGTAGGAATACTAACTGTGCCGGTGCTGCCATTGACGCCAATGACTGTGGTTGTGGTTCCGCCCACATTGGCTTGTATATTCAAATTGCCATTGGATATTTGATTGCGCACATACACATCTGACCCAGTTACCGAAACTCGAAAACTGGAACTTGCACCCACCGACAGTCCAGTATCATTCAAGATACCCAATGTACCTGTCATGGTTTGGTTGGTGGTGGTGCGCAAAAATCCCGACGCTGCTGTTCCGCCCAGGTAATTGGCGTTGTTGGCTGTGCCCTGAAACAATGGAGTTACACCAGAAATTGCACCAGACATGGTCAACCCTGGCTGCACTTGTTTACTACCGGTCCAGCCGCCACCTGCTGGCGGTGTAACAGGGGTATATGCAGCATCCTTGCTGAAAATGCCCACAACTGCATCAGCAACATACATTTCCACAGCCACATGACTTATGGCATTGGTGTCTGTAATGGTTGTGACAATTGCTCCGCTCACACCGGTATTTCCAGTATAGGCCGGGCCCACCAACAACCAGGCACTACCACTGTATACTTTCAGCTGAGCATTTACATTGTCGTACCACAAATCTCCTGCCACATTGGACACAGAAGGTGCTGTGGCGCTGGAAGTGGCACCCGAAATAATCTTAAATGCACTACCGGAGTACATCTTCATGGTGTTTGTGGTTTGATCGTACCATAATTGACCTTGCAGCGGTGCCCCCGGTGCTGTGGTATTTGCTCCATTTTGCAGTAAACGAATGATGTCATCATTGATGAACTGTCCGTAACCAGCGTAGTTTTTGCCCACCAGGGTCATGCTTGAGCTGGTGTTGATGGTTCCGTCAGGTATTGTTGCGAACGTTGAACCATCGGTAAGAGTGATTGTATATGACATATTGCTTGCTCCAAATCTTATAGGTGTGTGTTACCTGTTTGTCTACACATATTTATGTTGTGCTTAGGTTAGTTAGTGTTTGAATTCGCACAGTATAGTCAATTTGTATCTGGCGATTTAGACTTTTTTGTACTGGGTGAAAAATCACATGTGTTATCAGTCGAAGATTGGTAGTGTCTCCGTTTACAGCTTTGAGTCCCAGCTCGTCAAACACATATTCTCCATTGAAATTGGTTGAATTGTCAAAAGGCTGTTGTCCTGGCGGCTCGCCATAGTCCAACAAACAACTCACCAGAATATCAGTGTACACCTGCCCGGAGGTGTGCAACACCTGTAGATAATTGTTGGTCACATCAGTGTCAGCAGCAGAATTGTCATCTACTACCTTGGCAAAAGTTTCATTGTACAGGTCTGCATTGACACCGGTGGTATTGGGTGGCAAATATGTGATCACACCAGTGGGGTCAACTGAACTTCCACCGTTGCCGAATGCCATGGCATAAATCCATCCGCCACCTTGGGCTAGAGTTCTATTGCTTAGTGTCTGGGCTAGAGAAATACTCATGTTTTCATAGTGTATTGAATTCTTTTTGTCTACAAAAACTTCACCAGATTTTGGATCAAAAATCTTTACAAACCCTTGTATCTGAACTGGTATTATCATGCTTTTTTCTCCACAAATATTTGTTTGGTCACAGGATCAGAGATCTTTAAAAATCCTGATACTGCAATAGCACCACGCTCGTCTGGGCGAGCTACTGGTGCCTGGCGTGGCGTCTGTGGGGTGATCTGCTGATTTTGCTTCATGATTTATTTAGCTTAATTTTGTTCTCGGAAGAACCTTGCGGCGTCGGTTTGGGTGACCTGCAGAGCTGTGCCGTCTGATGGATTGCCAGCTGCTGGTTGATACCAACCAAATCCTTGACGTACCAGTATGGAAACTTCATAACCAGCAGCAGGTGCTGTGCCAAATGTTATGGTTGCAGGTGCCACAGAATCCACAGTGTATCCAGTGTACACCCGTATGCCTGCCACATACACCAAGATGGCTTGTTCAGCAAAACTCACAGTCAATGCACTGAGATCGATATTTGGTGCTGAGAATGTTGTGGTACTGCCATCAGCTAAAGTATTGGTATACACCACGTGATCTTGATATTCAACTGGCGCCAAGTTGCCATTATTGATGTTATACACAGTGGAACCCAAGTCATGCTCGGCCACTGCGGTACCTGCTGTGCCACGCAACAAACTGCTCACAGTGTTGTTGTTGGTGTCAATCTCACGATACATAATGCGTTCACCGTTTATGGTGATCACACCCCAGATGTTGGCTTGCAAATTGGGTTGTGCCAGTGCTGCGGCATCTGCAACATGTATTGTGTCTTGATCTTTAAACAATTTTTGTGTGAGCACGGTTGTGGTATCAGGCGTGATTCGGTAAGTGGCCTGTGCGCCTCGCATGTCTTGGAAAATTCTAAAATCCACTGATTCTGGCACCACCAAATCACCAAACAATTCTGCTACCACACTCACTTGAGTGAACACACGGAAATCCAAGGTGTCAAATGCTGATCCGGGAATCAGCTCTTCTGGTGCATGGCTTTCAAAAGGACCAACAAATTCTCCACCAACCACATTGATGTCTGTGGCACGCAGACCCAAATAGATATCCGAGAATCTGCTTTGATAGATAACGTCCAGTATGCCCGGATCATATGTAGGTAGTCCCTCAGGTCCATATGCAATATTATCAAATGGATTTATATCAAAATTGCCCACATCAAAACCAGTATTTTGTCCAAATGTCGGCGCACTCACTTGTACACCTGGGTAAGTTATACCACTGATCAACTGACCCAGATCCAACCCAGGTTGGTTCACTGTGGGCACATACAGTCCCATGGTACGATCTACACCACTCAATGTGGCAGCATCGACCAATAGCCAGTCTGCAGGGTCAAATGTTTGAGAATTGACCGCTGTTGAGTCAGGGCTATTTGCAGACCACACACGATTGTCATAGCGAACTTGTGTGCCAGTGTCATAGTTCACATTGGGCTCCCAATCCACAATGGTTGATACATATTGATATCTATCATATTTCATTGTGAGATTGAAACTGCGCACCAGATTATAATACTGTGTGTCGCCGCTGTTTGCTGCCATTGGATTTTGATCTGTTCCAACACCTGGGCCGGCCATTACTGCTACCAACTGTCCTCCAGTTCCATTGCCGCCGCTCAGGGTTATCAACGCAGTGGTAGTGTATCCCACTCCAGGATTGTTCACTACAACTCCAGTCAATTGCCCAGCACTGTTTATGGTCACTGTTAGTTCGGCAGGGGTAACACAATCGCCGGTAACTGTGGCCACTGGGGCCACAGTGTATCCTGATCCTGCTGCTGCTACCGATGCACCTACCACTGCCAGAGTGTGATTTTGATACCAGAAATTCCAAGGCTGTGCTTGCCATATCAAACTGTCAGATGCAGCGTCACTGGCGTCATCCGGAGTCCCAGTACCCTGTGCTGTGCTCACAGTATAAGGAGTCAGAATAGGACTCACAAACTGATTGGGGATTACATCAGTGTCGTAATATGCAGGTACATCAAAGTCAGTTGGCGACCCTTGATAGCTATCTAAACCATTGTAAATCAAATTGAATTCACGTATTTGTACATGATACGGTTTGACTTCTTTGATGTAATCCAACACAAAATCTTGATTGTCTCGTTGATATGTTTGGAATGCAACCAATTCACGAATAGTATGATCCACATCAATCAATGAAGTCTTTGACAACCAATCAGGAGATTCAAACTCACTGAGTACAAAATTAAACATCAGGATCAATGCACGGTTGCGATCAATCAACAGTTCGTCTACTAATAGTTCTTGATTGATTGCTTGTATGATTCGTCGTGTTTCAATTACAGGTTCTTGATCAAAGTATTGTGCATCAAACACTTCGGTATCAAAACCAAAGCGACCCAATTGATAATCCCACAATTCAGCAGAAATTTTTATAGTACCATCTTGTAGAGCCACACGATCCCATGTGTCAGTGGCCACACGCAGGTATATTTCCCACTTGTTTTGTGAGTTTGCAGTAACTCGCACACTGGATCCCACTGGTGCTTGGTACAAACTTAACTTGCTGAGGTCGCTGTATACCCCCACTGTGGCAATGACCAATTTGCTAGGATTGTATCCCGGTAAGTACCAGTTGATATAACTCCAGTATCTACGAGTATCGTAGTTTTGTACTCGCACTAGATCCAAGGTAGCAAATGTTTTTGTTGCAGTAACTTGATAGATAGTCCATAGACCATTTTGATCTGAATCACTTGCCACAAGATATAGATATCCTACCGGAACTGATGCAAGATTTTGATAACTTAACTCTTCAAGATTGGCTACCCGCTTGTCCCAGGCGCCAGTTCCTGCCGGTGGCTCAGGTTCTCTACTGTTTAACAATGCAAAACTACGAATTTCAGTGATTGGATACTGTGCTAGTACTGAATTAACTCGGCCAAAATAGTTCTTTAGTGCCAAGAATCTATCCTCAAACATGCTTTGTCGTGGGCGGAATTGTACGCCATAACGATTGGCTGGACTCAAAGTCACATCAGGTACTGCTGCACCAGTGGAATTGACTCCACAAAGACTGTCTATAAATTTAAGATACAGATTGTCAGGAAGAAATCCATCGGCACGATCTTGAGGAATCAAACTGTATTGTGTGTGAACATTGTCGCTGGTTAATTCTTGATCAAACTCAATACTGAGTATAGTATCTTGTGCAGAAATATCATTTACTGCATTGTAGATGCCAGTTGAACTGGCATTCAAGAATGCCACATAAGGGATACCTGAACTGCGCGGGTCTGCAATGTATCTGGAAATACCATTGATGCTGAGAGTTTTGCCAGCTGTGGTATTGATTGTGGTGATACCTTTTACCCAGAAATAATAAGTGGTAGTAAAAATACCATTGGCATTTATACCATTGGTTGCATTGTAACTGACAATATCTCGTGGTGTGCCCGGACCTGTGTATCCAGCTGGAGGTACTGCACTGCTGACCCATTGATATACATCAACAGTGGATCCTGGGAATATTTGTGCCCAACGGCGAGCTGCATAAGTGATGTTGTCTTGGTTGGGGTCAACAAATCTCACACTGTTGGTATCCCACCAAATTTCTCCCACATGAGTTTCGGCCCAAATTCTACCATAGTTGTTCACCGGGCCTACATTGTATGCAGCAGGATCCACAGCACTGGTATAATTAATATTTTCAGCGGCAGCACTTAGGATTTTTCCTTGTAATGGATCAATAAAATCAAAGAACGTGGTTTTAGCACCAGTGCTGGCGCTGTAACTGTATACAGAATTGATCAATTTAATATCAACCACAGGCAGTTGTTCATGTATCACTGCCCATGCTGGCGTAAGTGTATCGTTTCTGAATATTGCCACACGTCCATAATTGAGTTCACTCAAAGTGCTGTCGTCAACATCACTGCCTGGACTACCAATCATTAATACACCATTGGTATAATCCATTGCAGTACCAAACTGGTCTAGTTCTTGCACACGTTGATCATATATTTGTTGTCCAAATGCAAACTTGCCTGGATCTCTCACAGAGTCTGAAGCACTACTTAGATAATCATATGTGTACACTACACCACTTTGATACAACGGTCCATTGAATGTGGTAGTGCGACCGTCAAAATATGTAGTGCCCTGATCAAACGTGTTGGGACGATATAAGTTTCCGCCCGGTGCTCCTACTGTTAGTGTAGTAGCCGATGTATCAATGTTCAGTGCTGCACCAAAATTAGCGTTGATTGACGGTGCCGGACTGGTAATAGTTTGTGTGTATGCATAGGTATTGAACCCTAGGGCCTGGAATATAGTTCCTGTCAGACCCGGCAATACAGTAACACGATTGCCGGGATCAGCTGCTGACACATTCTTCACGCTTACAGTTAATAATCCAAATGTTGCTGTTCCAATTGCACCAGTACTGGCTATCACGTTGGCAATGCCAGATGTGTTGATATCATTTGCCAATACTGCTACCCAGCTACTTTGCTTCCAGTAGGTTACATCATTGAGTGTTACACCAACTGGTACAGTACGAATAGCTTGATACACTGATCCGGTATCTTGCACCAAGCTGTTGGCAGGCCAAATTACTGTGCCGATCCATTGATCAGGATTGCTCAATACCACTTGTTGATTGTTGATTCTGATGCTATGCCCTGGGGTCAATTCAGGATCAACTGTTTGGCTAGTGGTAGTACCGTATAAACGACTTTGATTCACGTTGCGTTGCACTGATCCAGCCTGTGACAACACAGAACTATCGTGTGGTGCTCCTGTGTACACACTGCAACTGAATCGGCACATGTCTACACTGCTACCAAAATTAGCAGCCACACTTGGTGTATTAGCATTTACAATCTGCAATAAACTAAATGTGTTTGGTTGTACTTGTAACACATCACCCACTGCCAGTGGAACTGTGACTGTGACTGTGGCTCCACTTACAGAGAATGTTCCGTCTATGTTGTCTTCAGTATTGACCAAGAAATTGTTGTTTAAATTTACAAAAGTAGGTGAAATTAATACACCGCCATCCACAGTATAAGATGTTTGAGTAGCGTTGGTTATGACAAAATTTTGTACTGAACGATCATATGCATAAACTGTACCAGCATCTATCACGTTACCAGTATCAGTATTTGGTGCACCAATGAGGATCTGAGTTCCATCAATGGTACATGCAATACTTTCACCAAATCTACTATCATCGGGCAATCTAGCTGTGATAACAGTAGATGCTGTGGTCTGTCCTGGTGATACTAGATATGTTCCTGTACCACCAGTTCCGCTGACCAGTGCTGTGATACGTGTGCCTTGTGCAACACCAGTACCACTGAGAATCATGCCAACAGCAAGAGACGGAGAGCCAATTGGCATATCAGTTACTGAGAGTGTGTTGCCTGTGATTGAAGCTGTGAATTCAATGGTAAACTCTAACGTATCAACAAATGTATAGTAACTGTTGGTGGTTATTGTAATTACTGCTGCGGCAGCGGGTGCGGTGAAGAATATTAAATCTCTACCAGTGGTACTGTAGTCTGCGTTGAATTCGTAATCAATATTTGGACGCTGCAATACTCCGTTGACTGCCACAACAAAACTGTAGATGTTGACTGCGGTGTACAAATATTCATTCAGCGAAAACAAATGTGTTGATCCATCACCGGTATAAGTTGCAGAAGTTCTACGACTGATTTGTAATATCAAATCACTTGGTGGTGTTGAATTAAACACTACACTGCTGGCTGTTAAAATATAATCAAGTCCTTCTGTTAATTCTTGATTGTTCAAGACCACAGTAAGCTGATTGGGATATTGTGAATCAATCACAATGTAATTACTGTAATTGAAAATTGATGTAGTGCCGGTAGTTGTGTATTTTTTAGTTTGAGTCTGTACCTCTACCAATCCATATGCAAAAACTTTATTAATTCCCGGTGCACCAATATACATCCAATGCTCATCTTGGCTCATTGCTACGCTGTAGCCAAACTCAGCTGGATATACCAAGTCAGTGACCACTGGAACTGTGAGCAAACCGGAAGTTATGAAAGTGCTGGTGCCAGGGATTCTATAAACCGTGGCTGCATATCCTAGGTTGTTATCACTGGCCGGTGCGCCTATTACTTGCCAAGTCTGATTGCCAATGCTGACTGCGCGTCCGTATCCGACAGTGTCTATGGCATTGAGTTCAAGAACAGAATTTTCTGCAAATGGGTTAACTGTTGATCGTATGTAAGTGTATGCTGCACCAATGCCAGAATTGTATGCTGGACTACCAACAATTGCATAGATATTGTCTTTGTTTTGTGCTACACTTTGACCAAATTCACTATTGGTTTGTGGAACAGCAGCTTTTATTTCGTCTGTGGATGTGAAAACTAGTTGTTTTTCCAACACTTCCCATAGACCCAACCCATTGTTGTCTACCCATACTTTATTACCTGGGATCAAACTGTTGGCATACGGTAATGAGATCACATCACTGGCTTGTTTCACACGTTGAGTTTGCAATACAAATCCAATACCATTGCCAACAGCAGTAATTTGCCCAGCATTGACAAAACTAAATTCAGCAACCAGTTGATTAATACTTGGTATACGTAGTACGTTGTATACTCCATTGACCTCGTCAGAGAAGAATCGAATTATAAACAGCCGCCCAGTGGTAGTAATACCATGAGGTTGAGTAAAGGTAAACACACTGGTGCCGTCAAGGTTTGTGGTAACCGAATCAAGATATCCCGGAATCTGACTAGTTCGATAAATGCCCCAATCATAACTGTTGATACGTGCCACCCATATGTCAGTTCCTAAATTGATATTGTCAATATTAGCACTTAGTTCAGCAGTGTTTGTGATATCAAATACCGTGATATCAACATCATCAAAATTCACATAACCAGCACTGGGCAATGCCGAATCCTCTATAGGCAAAGTCACAGTGGTCAATATATTTGGACTTGTTATCTTGTAGCTGGATTTCCATAAGTTATTCAACAGCACTGTTTGCTCAGCCAAACTAGCTTGGTTGGGCAAAATAACCTGTACGGTGCTAGGATTAGCAGTTAGCAATGCCTCGTTGAGTTGCAGTTCATAGAAGCTGCGGTTAGCATTGGCACCGTATACTCCGCGAAGTATGGCCCAATTTTCATAAATCTGATACTGTGTAGGACCGTGCCCTATGTCAGCAAATGAGAATATGTCAGCCGCACGTACGGTGCCTTTGGTACCTAAAAATTGTTGATACAAACTCACCTGGCTGGTACTATCTAATTCTAGATTTACCATGTATTGTCGAGGTTTCCACCCAATCAATGCATATGAGAATAAATCTTGGTTGAGTTCAAGATTAGCAGTGTAGATATTGTAACTGTTGGCCAGTTGATTGCTCTTGTTGGCCAAGTTAGGTAACAGCCCTTGTTGTATTGATGTATAGTTACTAACTCTCCAGTTATTGATATCAAACTCTGCAGATGGCTGTACTATGTCAATGGCACTGTAATAGGTATTTTTCCATTTTACAATTTCGCCACGAGAGTATTTCTTCAATGGATCCCAGGGCTTGATATCATCTTGATTTAATATGAATCCTTGAGCATTCAATTGCCCGTTCCATTCTGTAGTGGTCCATCCTACCAGTCTAATACGACTTTGTCTTGCACCAGTTATGGGATTATAAATCAAGTCAGCAAAGATACTGGTGTTGTCCAACACAATCATGTTCTCGTAACTGGTGAACTTGATGTTGAGGAAGTTGATAGTTTCTGTGGTCAAGCTGGTAATAGTGAAAGTATTATCCAATCTTTCAATTACCAAGTCTCTGGCATTGAATGGAACCCTATCGGCATTTAACACCATGTTCTCTACAGTTTGCACTGCAATGCTATCAACAATTGCGCCTGGACGCTCCACAATCAATTTGCTTGCACCTGGATTCAGATTGATAATACTGCCAGTGTCCCAGCCTTGATTGCTCCAGTACAAGAATTCACTGACCATCTGATTCCAATCCAACACATATCCATTTTCCAATGTGTTGAACACAACACCTTGACTTTGCAATAGTGCGCCGTAACTCAACAAGAAGTCAGCCACTAATGTTTGATTGGTAAACACATAACCATATGGAATTTGTACCACATTATTGGTATATGTCACTGGAACACGAACTGTGCTATTGCCGGCTGATATAGTGCCCAGATTGCCATTGACTCGGCTTTGCAAAATGTTAAAATATGGTTGACTCATATTGTAACCATACACTGCCCAGCCCGTGGCGGTACTTTGCACAATCACACTAGAGTAAGTGAGTTGTGCAAACGGTACGTTTTTGTAGAACAACAGATTGTAACTGTCATCAGGCAACAACAAGTTGGAGTTTAAACTGTTAGGACTAGATTTCTCGGTGTACAGTTCCAGTAGATTTTTGCCGGTGAATGATGCCATTCTATAGCATAATCTCACGTCAAGATTTTTAAGATCAGCAGTGAGTGCAGCAGTTGAGTTAATACCACTTACTCGGTTAAAGTCCACAATCCAATCAATATAACTGGCTTTACTGATGCCGTTGCCATACACTTCAACACCATTGGCATCTAGTCTATAACGATTATTGTACAAGTATTGATCGTAATCAGTATCAAATCGGTACAGATCTCTATCAGCAAACAATGAGAAGAATTCAGCCGGGCGGGTCAATGCCAACAATCTCATGATGGCAAATGGATACGCACTTGAGGTACGCCAGGCGTTTTCTACAGGGCCGTCATCACCAGCTGTCCAACTCTTGCGAAAGTCGGCTGTGTTAAAGTTGCCTACTACCACTTGTTGTGGGCTTAACAATTGACCTTCACTATCAACTGGAATTACTTGCAACAATTCAGGACGAATGTATTCCGGGCGCACATAAGCAGCCACTGGATCTCTTACCAGGCCTGCTGCTAGATCTCCCCATAACACCAGGTTACCCGAAGTGTACGGGGCCGGGCCGTATTGATTTTCCCACCATGATGGACGCTCACTGAATCCCAGTAATTCCCAAGGTCGTGTGGCAGGATAGATAGTGTCGTAGAAATAATTGTAGATACCGCGCCAGGCGCCAATCAACAATGGATCACTAGTGAGTTTGTTTGATGCTGTGCTATAATTCCAAGTAAACTCGTTGGCTGGAATATAATCTTGTGTTTTGTAATCAAGTTTGTTCCAGCCCACCCAGGTCAAAAAGTCTTGATTGAGAATATCTTGTATCTCTAATAGACTGTAATCGGTGGTGCGGAATTGACCTGGAATTACTTCTGCGGCAGTCAGAGGTACTGGATTGTTATCTAGTTTTAAGTTGTTGTAGATTCTAGTTTCAAATTCCAACAACAATTGATCACGGAAATCACCAAACGCTCTAGTAATGGATCCATCATGCCCACGAATAACAACAGTAGGTGTTACATAAGTTTCATCTAAAAATATTTCAGGTACATATGCTGGATACAATCCCAGCTTGGTAGGAGTGTTAGGAACATAGCTACCAAAAGTAGCTTCGTACTCTTGAATGGTCACAACTTCTCCCACTGCCAATGGTATCAAGATTGTGATAACTGGTGCATCGGTACTGACAACATATTCAATATTTCTAGTCAACAATCGATCATTGATGTACACCAGCAATGCTTGATAATTGGCTGAGGTGTAATTGTATACTTGTGTGAGATCAAACACCAGCCCAGTGATAGGAGTCACTGTGGTCTGTAATTGAGTATACACTGTGCCGGTGGGCAACATGTCTGACCAATAGAATGGATTTGAACTGGTCTGCCCTGTGTTAATTTCAGAAAACACTGCATTCAGTATTTCTGCCACTGTCATGTTTGTGTAATCACCTTGAACTGCTGTGTTCAGGAACTGCGCTTTGAATTTTTCGTATTCTCTAGAATTGAATGCCAATGACGCAAAGATATCGTAATCGGGTTTGCGCAAGAAGTATCCAGCCAGAGTCATAGGCGAGCTTTGTTGCAAAATGCTCAACCCGTACGGAACAATATTGCCCAAGTCTCTTGAGTTGTTGGCACCATTCACTGGCCCAGTGAGATTGACTAAGTTTTGTGCAATTGTGTCATAATGTGTTCTAATGGTACCCAACGTGAAGTATGGGTTATTGCCATTCAATGGATTGTTTTCTAAGTTGACAGGAACTTGATAGAATCCCACAGCACTTGTTTGATCGCTCAGAACTAATACTTCAACAATGTCGCCCTGCACTATTTTTGTTGTGGGATTGAATCTAATAGTTGTGGTGTTATCGGTGGTGGTAACTGTGTAATTGCCTGGGTCTTGAAATAAACTACTGTAGTTTTGACTCACACTGGTAGCATAGACTTTAACGCTGGGGATCATGCCAGTTGGTACAGCAGCCACATCCAGGATCAATGGTGTGGTTGCTGTGATAATTTCAGACAGAACCGTTTGTGCCGGGGTGACAGTATAAGTTCCGGTTCCGCCGGTTCCGGTGAGCAATCCTGTGATCTGAGTACCGGGCACCACCCCTTTGCCAGAGATACTTTGCCCAATTAACAGTGAGCCTGTGGCCGGACCTTGAGTCACAGTTAGTGTTGTACCTGATATAGATGCTGTTACGAGAGTGGTACTGTATGTGAAATTAAACTGTTGATAAACTTGACTCTTGACCGCGGCTTTTTGCCAGCCAAGTTCTTTAGCATACACAGTTCGATTTTCGTATTGTCGAACATGCCCTATACTGATATTGGCAGTTTGTTGTATATTGTCTTTGACATAGATAAAAGTATCTGCATAAAGATTGTTATCAAACACAATATCGCCAATGTTGTTCAAGCTGAGATATCTTAGGGGAAATCCCAACACAGTATCTGCCACAGTTCCTGGACCAATTGCATAACTGAACAACGGGCTTCCGCCTGTGACAGTACCAATATTGTTCTTGACAGTTGAAAAAGTTGAGCTTGGGTAAACCACACGATTACCCAAACTGTATCCTGCTTGATCGTAAACATCAAACATGGGATTCTGATTCACCTCTGTTTTCTGCTGTGCACGAATCCATTGTGTACCATCATAATAAAAAGTCACACCTTGCAGTGTATTACCACTCAAACAAACCACACACTGATCAATCAGAGCCAATGCATCATCCGCTGGCACTAGGTCAATGATAGGCTGATCCACCAACGAACTGTCAGGCAATGGCACCGAAGCTGGACTGACAAAATTTACCACATAAATCTTGTCACGCACAGCAAGATCTGCATCGCGTGCAAAAATAACTCTGCTGCCTTGTTGCAATTGATAACCGTCAATGTAGTACTCAGTGGTGCCATTGACATTGGACAAAGCATCAGTTTGATTGAGATCAATGATGTTTATGGGATCTTTGGACTCGGTGCCCATGTTGTACAAACGTGTACCGCCGCGGAATTCAATGATAGGACGTTTGGCACGGAATGCGTTATCTAACACCGGAATTGTGTTATTGTATGCGGCTGCTGCGTTGATTACATCAATATGAAACCAGCGATTTGATCTTGTCCAGGCATTGAGATCAGGACTATCCAGTGCTATTGTGATGTAATCAGGATCCAGTGGTTGATTCAGTGTTCCGTCCCAGTTGGCAGAATCCCAAGGAACAAAATCCCAAGGAATACTGGCAGTGTGTGCAATTTCAGGGGTAACATAATCAGTTTCCAACAACAACTGTATAGCCGTGCCTACTCCGGCCACATAATAAGTCTGAGCTTGATAGCTGGCAGGAAACACTGTGCCTTCAAATGTGATCTTTAAATTGTTGGTGAACACCACACCATTGGGCGAGGTGTAGTTTTTCTTGCCCAGGATGTCAGTGACCACATTGATAGAAGCTGCTTGAGTTTGATCTACCAGTCTGATTTGTCCAAAAATTTCTGGGTTGGTACTGTCTTGATACCACAGCAGATCTTGTACCGCAGTCAGCAACGGTATTTGTTCAAAATAGCCCGATGCATTGAGGTACCACTGTGTGTTACTCCACTCGGCACCAAACATGATGGTAAATTTGTTCAGGCTCGGGACTGACAACACTGGTACCAGCTGAATAGTTTGGCTAGGACCAGTGCCTATGTATTGTATTTGATATACATCAGTAGGTGCTGTGGTATTGTTGAATACCACTGTGCGATTTTGAAGATTAGTTATACCGTCTATGCCTGAAGGATAGCTGGCAAAAAATGCAGCTACTAACGCTCCGTTGATTTGATTGTAATCAATGTTGGTTACCAAATCAACTTGCCCAGCAACAGTAATAGTAGGGGCCAGTGTTAGATCGTAATAAAACTGTTGAGCTGTTTTATAAGGTACACTAAACGTAATGGTGCCCGAATCTTCACCGTTGTTGGTAACGCCTAGCACCGTTCTAGAACTGATGTTGGGAGCATACGGCAAGCGTCCATTTACACCAGGGTCTGATTGTATCCAAAAAGCATCGGGTGCCTGATTGACTGCAAACTTGTAAGTTCCGCCACGCACCAAGGTGATCACTGGATTCTGGCCCGGTAGGCTTGAAAATTCATAATAGGCGTCTGTTCTGGTCACGTCATAGGTAGCTGTGGTTGGAATTGTAGTTCCACTCACACCCACAGATATAGGACCGCCCGGCAGCCAGTAATACTGACTGTAATTTGTAAACTTATCAAAGTTTATAAACGGATCCCAGGTATAGTAGTCGCTGGTATACAGTCTTGATGAATTGTTGGTGAATCCACCTTGCCGACCTATTGCATCAGTGATACCTGGATAAGTTACTGCATCTGCAATGGTATCAGTATCTGGCACTAAACTTATAACGCCCGGCTCCAGCTGATAGTTTGATCGAGCGGCAGTAGGTTCAACCACATAGTAGTCATTGGGATTTACTCCAGGGCCAACATGACGTCCAACAAACCCTTGTGTTTTTTTGAATTCGGGTTCCTGGACCAGTTGATCTAGTGTAGCTGATAAGAATTGCTTGTTAGTGCTGGTTTGAAATATGGGTGGTAGAAAATCTACCGACTTTGTTGTGGCCATTAAATTACTCCGCTGCCGGGTGCAGTTCTGATATTAGTTGAAGTCAAGGAAGTTATAACCTCTACTGAGCTTACACCGGCACCATTTACAAATATTTCATTCGGTGCTGAATGTATTTCATACAAGTCACCAAAATATTTCAATGGATCCAATGGCACCAACACCACTGAGCTCACGATGCCGCCCATGTTTCTGTGGATGTATGCAGCCAGTTCTGAGAAATAAAATGTATCTCCAAAATTCCATTTGTCAATGCTGAAATATTCATTTAAATTGGCCACTACCAGGGTTTTAATTTCACTTTCGCTAGCAGTGGAATTGGCAGCACGTATTACCTTGATTGTTGCACGTAGATTTTCAGCTGCTTTGGGACCAAACAACGGCTTGAATGATACTGAATTTAATACTATATTGTCAGATATCATTTTGTAAGAATCAAGTCCTTGATATGCAGTGCTGAGTTCATTAATTGTGGGAACATCAGGTTTGGGCACTGTGTTTGTTGAATCTCTAATCCAATTTTGATAAGCTGTGTAATAGGCCTGGGTGACCACATACAAATCAATAATGTTGGTAGTACCTGGATCAATACGGTCGGTCAGCGGAGCATTGTGCCGGTATTGGAAATACATTCCTGATCGTCCCACTTTGGCCAACCACTCCCCTGACACGTCCAGTAGGATTTTTGTTCCATTGGTACTGATTACCAATTGATAAAACGCACCCACTTGTCCGGCCAATGGTCCCACTGTTATTGTTTGTGAATATGCATAAAAAATCTGCCCAATAATGTATTGAGCTTTTACAGCTTCAATATCATCCATGGTAGCATAGTCACTGTTGACAACTCCAGAGGCAATTAACAAATAGCGTTGCAGATTGTCAAAGTCCACGGTCTTTTGGAAGAATACATATTTTGTATTTGAATTCACGTCAGGCGCAACAATTTCATTGAAGAAATCAGGATCATCTGTAACACCATCATTGTTACGATCTTCATAGCTGACGATGACTTGGAAATCATCAACTAGTCCGTCGGACTGCACAGGCTGTCCGGTAATCTTGAGATAAATGTCCCCGGGTTGAGGACTATTTGAGTCAGGCAAACTATTGACTTTGAGCACATTAATATAGTCGCTCACTATATTGCCCAGTCGCGGATCATAGATGCGATTGCCGGTTTCAAAGAAAAATCTTGTTTGTAATACCGAACCCCAATTGTACACCAATGCACGACTGGTTACTGTGTATTTTGTACCATTGGTCACTGCTTGGATCATCCAGCTGGCATCTTGATTTGTGCCGGATGTGCTACCTGCATTGACCAAACTAAAAGTGGCATCAACGTCTATGTTGTTGGACGTGATTAGATACCATGTGTACGGTGTACCTGTGATTGCGCCGGTGTTGTCATATCCTAACCCAAAATTTCTATACAGCAAAATTTGTTGTGTGATTTCTGTGATTAAACTGCTGGGCAAACTGGTAATTAACAATGGAATTACTTCAGTTGGAATTGCACCAGTTGGCACAAACACATTCATGGCCACAGGTCCTGTTCCATCTACAAAGTTTCCTTGCCCTTGATTGGTTCCGTCTAGATAGATACTCAAAGGACTAGCCCAAAAGTACAAGCGTTCATCTGCTAGTGTGGGTATGCCCAATTTGAGTCGATTGGTGGCATCAAAGAAATAGCCTGCGGGTGCTGTAAATTTAACCAAACTGCCCACAGTAATAAATTTTGAATTAGAACTGCTGTATGCGCCGATAGGTGCAGGATTGCCGGCAGCATTCACAAAGTATCCAGTGGTTTCATTGGCCAACGTTGTGCTCTGATGCCAGGTTAAATTCAATACTGCTAGATCTGGTCTAAGAAAGTTGGCATAGTAAAACTGCACAAATGCATCAGTTGCTATTATTGGCTGTACTTGATTAACCAGCACATTAGCAATGTCATTGTTGGTAAGCCAGTTGAACAAAAATGTAGGCAACTGATTTTCTTCCCATATGGCACCGTCAGATGCAAAGATGTTGGTGGAGCTGTACTTGCCTGTGTTGTCCACTAGATCAAGATATCTACTGGTACCAATACTGGCACGGTTTAATGCATAACTCTTGATGATAGAATTGTATTCAGTAAACGGAAAGTTAGTGTAATCTTCACCGTTGACCATGCGATTCTGTGTATAGTATCTAGCAGGCGCACGTTGTTTGATTTCATCCAGTGTTTCTCTAGCTTGAGCATTGCTTACTGGGGTTGTGATACCACAGGTAAATGTGATAGTTTCCAACTGTCCTGATCTGCTGATATAGCTGATAGGCAATACTACACTTTGCATTTCTTCTGGATTAATAATGTATTGTAATCCGTTTGATGCACGAACATATGCACGGAACAACCCAGTAGGCACAGCTGAAAATACACCGTCGCCAAATGTCAATGTGATTTGATCGTTGGCCCTGGATGTTACTGAAAATAAACTACGTTGGTCTGGTGCCAGTTGTTCTGCTGCCGCAGCATATACAGACTGTACATACTGCCATTGTTTAGTTACTGTGCCAGTATTGTCAAGTTGAAACAACCAACGATCTTCATTGTTTACACCATCAATATTGATATTGACTGTGCGATTAGGAATGCGTTCAGCTAGATTAAAATCTTGATTTTGCAATACACCTTGCTTGAAGTAGAAAAAATATCCTGTATTGGCTGCTGCATAACCCAGTGAGTCATTGCGGAACAACACGTTGAAAATACCACTAGGTTGTGGTGCTGGCTCAAAGATAAAAGGAGAAGTTGATGGTGTCCCAACCGATGTGGCATTCACTGCTTCAAATGGCATATTAACCCCATCCACCGTGGCTGTGTAGGGTAATACTGGCAAAAATCCAGGAACCAGGTTGATTGCATATTCTGATGTATCTACTCCCACTATGGTTTCACGATTGCCTGGACGTCCAACTCGTTGTGTATCTACCAATGCTGCATTGATAACGGCTGTGAACTGCTCTAACCAATTGAAGTTGGTAGGATCGTTCCAGTTGATTGTGACATTGGCTAGATTTATACCATTGAAGTCTGTGAGGTTTTCTGTGGTTTGAACAGAAAATACTTTGAGATACCCACTGGCAGCAGTGTTTCGTTTGGGTGTATAACTTATTAAATTGGCCAGTCGAACCACACTGTCTCTACGTTCAGCAGTGTCTATGTAGTTTTCTCTGGTGTTGAGATCATTACGAAAACTCATGGCCTGACCCATGAATGCTATCACATCTAACAGTGCAATGAATTCTGAACTTTCAATGTAATCATTAAAAGTCTCTGGGTAATACTGTCTCAGATAGTCTACAAAACTTTTGCGTAAGGTTTCAAAGTCATAGCTTTGGAAATCCGCTTCTCTGTAGGTCTCGTAGATGCGTTTCCAATCTTCTACTCCGAATATAACTGTTTGTCTGGTAGTGGTTGCCATGATTGTCCGTTGTTATTTGTTATTTACCGAATATATAAACGGCTACGTTTATACAAACGAAGCTCTACGTTGTTGTTGATCAAAGAACACGCTCAACAATTGAGCATCAGTATTGGGAACAAATTGCACTTCAATTTCAATTAGCACACCATTTTCTTGTGGAAATAAATTTACATCTGTAACCGCTACTCTAGGGTCGCCGCCGGCCACACGCTGTACTTCTCTCAAGATAGCAGCCATAGTAGTTTGATCCTGGCTTTCAAATAAAAAATCCCAAAGTATGGTACCGTATGCAGGCCGGCCAGGCAGCTGACCTTGCCATATGTTAAAAGCGTTCAAGAGATCACGTTTGATTAGCTCTTGGTCTACTACAGTAAACTTTTTGTATTGATTTTGTGTGTTGAATCCAATGAATGTAGGCATGTTGATATTTATCCATTGAATTCCAGTGCAGATTTACGCTGTTGGTACAAAGTCCGGCACGGGTATTTTGTTGTTGCCAATTATGGCTAACACTGCTTGATTTACAGTTTGTCTATTCACTGTGTTGGTGGCGGGCGCAGGAGTCACAGTACCTGCTTCTAGCGGGTTTCCACCGCCACCCAAAAAAGAACTAGCAAATGAAAATACCTGCGCAAATTGTGCAGATTGTGCAAAGCCATCTATTGCCGACGATAACCCAGGCGCCGACGTCAACCCGCCAGTTAACAAACTAGCTGCACCGCCGATACCTCCGCCGGAGATTAGTCCACTTATATTGCCACCCACAGCACTGGTTATTGCACTGGTAATACCCGATGCTCCGGTGGCACCGGATAGCCATTCAGTGGCAGTACCTGCACTAAATTTTGTAGCTACATTTAACAACGGACCCAGTTGTGTTGCTGATTCTGACCCTGTAATTGTGCCTAGTTGTTTAAGCTGATCAAGGGCTGTGTTCATTAATCCTTGTTGCACTGTGGTTTGTAAACTGCCGCTGCTGAGAACAGAAGTAATGTCAGTTGCGCCTAATTTGCCTGTCCAGCTGGTGGGACTTGATAGTATGCTGGTAAATTGAGATGGGTCAAGGTTGATCTGATCAGCCAGCCCTGGTTTGATCAAACCTGATAGTTGTAGTTGGTCAGCATTGAACCCAAATTGTCCCAGCCCCTTGGTGTTGGTAATCACATCCACAGCTTGATTAACTGATGCAGCAGTTTGCGCTACTAATCCTTGTATTTGTGTAGACCCAATGGTTCCAATTGTTTGCGCCAAGGTTCTGGTATTGACAAAATCACTTGTAGTGATAGCGTTGGGCACTGGTAGGCCAGTTAAGTTAGGCAGATTGATATAATTGCCTATTTGTTTTGTCAAACTTATAGCTTGTGACCCCAGCTGTGCCACCGCAGAACTTAGGCCGCCAGCTGATTGAGTCACTGCATTAACTAACCCTCCTACCGGTAATCCAGTTAGGCCGCCGGTGGAAATTTGTTGAGCAAACACTGCTTGAGCTTGGGAAAATGTAGCTGTAGGAGGTCCTTGAACTTCGTAAGTTGCACCATCTGGACCAGTGAATGTAAAGTTGCTCATGATTTTCTTATGATACTCCAGTTTGTAGGAACTGGTTCTGCTGCTGGAGGCGGAGTAGGCGCTCCTGTGCCTCCAAGATTTACACTAACTGCTACTCCTTTGTTGTGATATGGATATGGCTCATGAGTAGGAGCACGAGTGACAATACTTTCTAAAGATTTTGGTTTTACTTTCCATCCAGTAGAATTATCAAATTCAGTGTCATCCAATGTGGTTTTGGGATACAGCCTAGGAGTTTTAACTGGAGTTGGCGGTAATCCGTTGAGATCTATTCTGGCTGCTTTGAGTCTCAATGAAGCGCCACCGTCAAATGATCCAGTGATTTTGCTTTGCAATGCCAGTGATCCATCGGCTTTTATTCCCACAGTTGATTGCCCATACAATACCATTTCACCTTGACTGGCTAGGTCCATGGTACCTACTGCACCTATGTTGGTATTGGAATTTGATTTCATGTTGAGATTGCCGCCGGCATACATGTTGATATCTTTGTCAGCATGTAAGTTTATAGTACCTTGTGTACGAACATTCACTGAATTAGTGGAATAAACATCCACTGTGCCTTCTTCGCCAAACTCCAACCAGGTTTGTCCATTGGCATGAATAATTTGAAAGAAATTTTCTGAATCATTCATCATGATCTGATGACCTTTGGATGTTCTCAATCTAAACAAAGCATTTTTATTTTCCAGGTCGCCATCGTCCATTACCAAAGTATGCCCGCCTTTACGGCCAATGACCCTGACATCTTGAGGGTTAACTGAGCCTGCGTTGAGTTGTTTGCGTATGGTAGCAGGATCTAGCCCACCTTGGTATATTGGTTGTCCTGGTGTGGATATACCATACACTGTGCTAGGGCTTTCTCGTTGTGCATTGGATATAATGGGTCCACGTTCAGGATCTTTGTCTAGACCTTGTTGAAAAAATATAGCTGCTTGATAACTGTGTACCGGCTTGGGTTGATCAAAGAACCTGGGATTCTGATCTAATTCTTTATTGGCTGTGTTGATTTCAGTAACTGGAAGTTGTGGAGCATCTGCAAAATATGCTGCTTGAGTTTTGTTTTGTGTAACATACTGAGATTTGTTAGCAGCACCAATGGCGGGCAACATGTGATTCAAACTGTTGTCAATCACACTGCCAACGTAGTAGCCTTGGTCAGGATCTCCTTCCACAAAAAAACACATGACCAATGTTCCCATGTCCGGAGGAGTGAACCACATGCCATAGCTTTGTTGATTGCCCGGATATGAGCCTGCTCCTGCACTGGTACTGTTTTTTTCTGTTACTCCATAGAATGGTGATAGATAACGCACCCATCGCCAGGTTTCGGGATTGGTGCTGGGTTGGCCTGTGGCAAATTGTTCAATAAACACTTGTACACGACCAGTACGAGTAGCATCAATGTTGTTGACAATTCGGCCAATGAATGGTCCCATCTCGGCGGGTGTGCCCCCACGATCAAACTTGAAATTCTTTGTTCTGCCAGATGCTTGATTTGTATTGGTTGTCATTGCAACATGTTTCCTTTATCTTGGTTTACCTTGATCATCATTTACAATGCCTTGTGTTGGTGTAGATGATACTGCTGTATCACTGAAGTTGGTAAATTCTGAGTCATAAGCTCCGCTACCTAACCCGTTTTTTGGCAATACCGGCGGCGCTGCCACAGCAGGATTAGGGGTCAGAGCTGGGTTTTGAGTGGGTGGCTCAGCTGGTCTGAGTTCAGCAGTATTAACTGACGCAATTGAATTTGGAGTGGATGAAGAGTTGATGTTTACCACTGATGTAGCAAGATTTTGAAAATTATTAATGTTATACACTGATGCACCAGCTTGTAATCCCAGAGATTTAACACCAGTGCCACCTCGTTCGGGATCTTGTGCATTGTTAATGCTGCCTACTGGTGTTGTTCCAGTAACTGGATCAGTTTTTCTACCAGTGTCGGCAGCAGCTACAGCATTTTTAGCAGGGGTTTGCAACCATGTTCCGGTTAGTTCTTGAGTGAATTTACCACCACGAAATTTACTTTTTACACCAGTTGCCAGATACGAAACAGCTTGTTGAGCAACACCTGCTTTGTCATTGGCTCTTTTTACAACATAATTACTGTAACTGGAACCAAAGTTGTTTTGCCCTGGATCCATAAGTCCAGTGGTTGTATTGTAATCAGTGGGCCGGTTCCAGGCAAACTCAAAATACGCTGCACTTGCTGTGGTGTTAATGCTGCCATCAGGAAAAAAAGGTGACGTGCTAAATTGTCCTGGCTGTACATTGGTTGGTGACGGAATCCATGCAGGATCTCCTAGTATGTTTAATGCAATAGTAGCAGTATCAACAGAGTAAAGATAATCAGCAGCATTGGCACCGGGTTCAAATGTGTTGCCGTCGCTGCCTTGCCTAGCTTGATTACTAGCCGGCATGTATCTTTTTTTCCATTGCTCTCTGCTGTTTACTCGACTGGCGTTGGAGTCATTGCCTGCTCTGACAGATACATCACTAGTCAATGACTGTGTCCAGGCATTGTTGTAATTTTGTTCAAAGTGTGTGACTTGAGAATTTTGCCCTGTGAACCAGTAATTGTAAACTTTGTGTACACCTCTGAAAGAACTGTTGTCAAAGTATTCACTTTGAACAGGAATTTGGTACGGTGCAATAATATAAGTTATCCTATATGCAAAATCATTCTGCTTGGGATCATACTGTAACTGTTCGGCTTGACAAGAGATATTGAACCACGCAAAGTTTTGTGCAGGTTTTCCGTTGTAATCCCATGTGTTGGTTTTTGAATTCCAAATTACTTTTTGCTGATCTGTGATGTAATTGCTGTTACGCAATACTGTGTCAATGAATTGTAGAATCTGTTGTCCGGCTGTAGCAGATCGTTGTCTCACAGCCGGACTCATGTTTTGTTTTTCAGGCAGTAGCTCATCAGCAGCAGTTACCTGTAAAGATCCGCCAGCAAAACTTTTATCCAATGGCCCTGGTGGAATCACGCTGGCATTGCTCAACAAAGGATCAACAAATTTGATTTCGTAAATATCAGGTATTAGCCCTTTTGAGTTGGCTATTCCTGCCCAATAGGCATTGAGTGCTGCAATTAGTCCAGTACCTGTTTCGGTGGCGCCAGATTTTGGTGCAGCGTCAGCTTTGGCTGGTGCAAGTCCAGCAGCAGCATTGGCCAAAATGCTTTCTCCTGGTTTGCCAGTGTATCTCGGTGTTGGTTGTAGATTATCAGCCATGTTATCTTATTCCTAATCCAGTGTTGTTGGGAGCATCAGATATAGGAATGCCATTTCTAGTTTGATCGCCTGCTGCTTGACTAGCTGTTTGTTGTACCACTGTTCCAACCAGAATGTCTTTGACTGTGGTACCTTGAAATTGAAAGTTTTGCGGGATACTGCCTCGATTGGTACTGAATCCTGTTGCGGTGCCTGGTACTGTTCCGGCAATTTGATATTCAACCAGCTTGTTAGCCACTTTGAAATCAATATTGCTAATGATAAAAGGAATAAATTTTTCCACTACTGCTTGATTATCTGTAACTCCGGTTCGTTGTCCGATGGGTTGTACAAGATTTCCGTCCACATCGTACCCATAAAATCTTATTACCATCACATATATTGCAGCAGAATAATTTGGTGGGGTTCCTGGTTTGACAATATTTTTTTTACTGTATAAATCTGCCACAGCACTGTACAAATTATCCAACAACGAAATTCCGTTGGGTTCGGTTATGGTAAATGTTAAATCGCTAAATGTAGCTGCACCCATGGTTGCAGTGCCTGCATAAGCAACATTGAATTCAAGATTGTCAATGTAATAGTCTAGTGGAAAAAATGGACTGCGCCCATAACCCACTGTGCTCGATGTTTGTACAGTGGGATTGGCTCCGTTGTTTGCAGGCACTTGGTTGTTGACTGGAGCACCTCCACTTTGTACCAGGAGATAGTAGCCTTCAAGATTTCTCTTGGGAGATTTGACCAATTTATTGTAAGTTTCAGGGTCCACTAGATACCAGCTGAGACTATAGGTATAGCTGGCATAAAAATCCAAAATATTATCTTGCGATACAATAGCATTGGATATACCTCCATACAGTTCATCCAGTCTATTTCGTACTGCATTGGTGGTAGGTTGTGCGGCATCATCGCCTCGTGCGCCCACTCCACCTTGAGTGGCATTATTAACTGGAGCATAACCGGGCAATGCTCCTTGAGTTTGCAAGTTGTTGAATTCTGCTTGTTGTTGAGGATCCCTAAATGGCGGAGCCGGCAACACACCCGATGGTTCCGGAGATGGTATGGCTTGAGTGTTGTTTAGTGTTCTTGTTTCAGCATTGGTGCCCGCATCCGTATTACCATTGTTGGTAGTGTCGGGTTGATTGGCATTGGAATTTGCCACAGGTGTTTTGTTAGTGATGCGACCATCAGGAGTTTCCACTTTTTGCTGTGGGTCTGTTGCTGTGGTATTAGCCTGATCATCTCTGGCCACTTGTGCTTGTGCTGTGATATCACCTGCACTACTGCTAGCAAGGGCACCAATACTTTGCTGTTGAGCCAACAGTGCTGCTCCAAGCTGGCCGCCTTGAGCATAATATTGTTCTAATACATCTGAGGAATATGTTAAACCTAATTGTAGGCCAGCAGCAATTGCTAACATTTGTCGTGCTGTCAACAACTGCCCAGGAACAAAAAGTTCATTAGCAATATATAATGCCATGCTTAGAATCCTAATACGCTACGTAACGTAGTTATTTTGGGTAGATAAATCTGCACGCCTGCTTTGAAATCCAGTGGAGGTGCTGTGAGTGTGTTGGGGTTGCGTTGATAAAACACCCACCATAGTCCAGGATTATCATACAAATCCAAGGCCAATAAGTCAGGTCTATACTGGTATGTTTGATTGATCTGCATGAGTCGATCATCACTTTCTTTGGGGATGGCACGATTGGTCATTACATCCAAGAAAAATTGACTGTACCCTGTGGTATAGTATGCACTAGTCGAGTCGTATGTGGCCATTACCAGAATCCTCCTTTGATCAAGTCACCGTTGGCAAAGCTCTTGAGGCTGAACACCTGGCTGACTTGAGCACGAGTTTGCATGGGCAATAGACTTATTGTACAATCAATCTTGGTAGGCACATAAGTTGGAGAATTTTTACTCAATGACGGTGGTGCCTGTGTACTTGTAATAGCGCCTTTGTTGATACCTTGACTAGAGAACAAGTTTTCTAATCGTTTAACAGCACCTGTTATAGGATTGGTAGGCAAGTCTTGTCTTGCTCTGCGAGTGATCAAATTGGTACCATTGATATTGGGACTGCCTGCGCGAATATAATCTACATCATTGGGCAAACTATATTGAAAACTGCTGACCACACAAGGATGTGCTGCAAACTGATATTCACCAAGTCCAGTTAGATATACCAGTGGTGGCGGAGCACCACGTTGTGCATCTTGACCATAAAACATTTTTGTTACTGATCTGAAAAAATGTATCACTGCTAACAAATAATTAGCTTCTGATGTGTCTTGTGCTGTGAATGTTGCAGTGAGAGTCACAGCGTCGGTATAACTGCTTTTGTAGAAATACCCTTTGTAATTTGAATGTGTAAGTGTGTAAGGGTCATAGTCAGCTTTGTATGCCACGTCAATCTTGGGCATGTATGGAAATATTACTCCGCCGGTTCTAGCCAATGGTTCCAGTATACCAGGGTTCGATGGCTCATTGTACAAATAGTTAGCACCAGCAGCAAGACTAAGTCTCACACGCCAATCACCGTTGTTGACCAATTTGCGTTGCGCCTCTAATACTGCTTGTCTTTGTGCCAATTGTGTACCGACCAAGGCTTTTGAGTTGGCGTCAGTGGCAGCATTTAGAGGCGTTGTTTGTGTGCCAGCTGCAAGTCTTGCATCTGTTGGATTTACTACAACTGGTGCAGCCGCTGGCGTTGTTTGTGTGCCAGCTGCAAGTCTTGCATCTGTTGGATTTACTATAACTGGTGCAGCCGCTGGTGTTATTTGTGTGCTAGCAGCAATCACCGCAGCATCTACTCCTGTAGCATCAACATATGGAGATAGTTGTGCTGCCGCTGTTGCTGCATTTACCGCAGCATCTACTCCTGTAGCATCAACATATGGAGATAGTTGTGCTGCCGCTGTTGCTGCATTTACCGCAGCATCTACTCCTGTAGCATCAACATATGGAGATGGTTGTTCAATTATTGTTACAGTAGGGAGCGGAGGTGTGACCACAATTACACGTGGATCAACTACTGGATTACTCTTTATGGCAGGTTGTGCATCTACGGCAATGCTAGGTTGTGGGTAGGGTACTTGTGTCATTCCTGACGAGACAATATCTCCCCCTGCACCTGGAATTATTGCACCTGCATTGAAATTTGTACCAGAGCCGTATGAAGCAGCATCAGAACTAACTCCAGATTGTGCAGTGGCGTCGGTCACTGTGAGGCCTTGTTGTATCAATTGATTGAATGATGTTGCGTTATTTTTGCTGTATGCCATGATAATTCCCTACTCTTTATTTACCCAAAAAATAAACCGCGTAGTTTATAATCATTGACAAACTGGGAAGATATGCTATAATAAATAATATTTTAAAGGATCTTGCCCCAATGGCAACCATTACAAGAGCAACACCAAAGACCAACTATCTCAACAACAGAGATATTCTCAAGGAAATTCACCTTAGCAAAAAGAATTATTGTGCTTTTAGAGATCCTGTTCAGGATCATCAATACGACATCATCTTACCAAGTGTAAGCAAGATCAATCAAAAAAGCACAGCAGAAGCACGTAGAAATCGAGCAGAGCGGATCCGCCGTGAAACTGGTGAGATCATTGATCCCAAAAAAATACCCAACACAGACATTGTTTTTCGTGTTATGACCTGGGAACACATACCCATGGCGCCAAAGAAAATTACCAAAGCAGCAGCTAAAAAACGCCGATTGGAAGAGCTGTTGGAACTGGACGAGCCCACAGAAGACGATGCATTAGCAGGTTTAGTTGATGAACCAATCTTGGATCCCACACACATGCGGGTGAACTTTCCTCCATTTTTTCACTATCGTGTGGATGAAAACAAAGTTCCGTTCTTGGTAGGTAAAAGTCATTGGAAGGGAGATCTCGAAACTGGTGAGTTTTCTAAAGATCACGGCGAAATGACTCGCACCTTGGCCCGGATGTTTATGAAACTTTGTGAACGTTATGCCACAAGATCAAATTGGAGGGGATATACTTACAATGAAGAAATGCGCGGGCAAGCCTTGTTGCAACTCAGTCAAATTGGATTGCAGTTTGACGAATCAAAATCGCAGAACCCTTTTGCATATTACACTGCTGCTATTACCAATAGCTTTACTCGTATCCTAAACATTGAAAAGAAGATGCAGAACATACGTGATGACATCCTGGAAATGAACGGATTGAATCCTTCCTGGACTAGACAGAACTCTGGCAAACACAGCATGGAGGCCATGTCCGGACCGGTCGTAAGCTCGTTTGAAGAATAGTATAATCAACTAATGAGTAATCTATTTAAAAAGGCTGCAATTTTTACTGATCTGCATCTGGGTCTTAAATCTAACAGTACCTTACATAACGAAGACTGTTGGGGATTCATTCAATGGATGGTTAAAAAAGCAAAAGAAGAAGGATGCGAGACTTGTTTTTTTCTTGGCGATTATCATAATAATCGAGCATCAATTAATATCCTTACGTTAAATTATTCTCTAAAATGTCTAGAGCACATGAATGCAAATTTTGAGCGTGTGTATTTCATTCCAGGCAATCACGACTTGTATTATCGTGACAAAAGAGATATTCAAAGTGTTGAATGGGCTCGCCATTTGCCCAATGTTGAAATTTGCAATGATTGGGTCACAGCCGGTGACGTGGTGATTGCTCCTTGGCTTGTGGGTGATGACTACAAGCGTATTCCCAAACTAAAAGGCAAATATATGTTTGGGCATTTTGAACTTCCCGGGTACTTGATGAATGCCATGGTGGAAATGCCGGATCACGGTGAGGTGCGTAGAGAAGACTTTTCAAACTTTGAACATGTTTTCACTGGGCACTTTCACAAACGTCAGACCAAGAAGAACATCACTTATATTGGCAATGCATTTCCACATAACTATGCCGACGCAGGCGACGATGAGCGTGGGCTTACTATTATAGAATGGGGTAAAACCCCTGTGTATCACGCTTGGCCTGATCAACCACGTTATCGTGTGTTAGGACTGGCCAATATCATCGACAATGCAGCCGCATTGCTTGCACCTCGAATGCATGTTCGTGTAAACTTGGATATTGAGATTTCATACGAAGAAGCCAACTTTATCAAAGAAACATACATTAAAGATTACAATCTAAGAGAAATGTCATTGATACCCAACAAGAATTCATCTGTGGACACAGATCTAGCACCTGGCGAGATACGTTTTGAATCAGTGGATCAGATTGTTACAGATCAGATCACTAACATTGAATCTGAATTCTACGATAACAAATTATTGTTAAAAATTTATCAGAATCTATGATACATCTACGTGATCTCACAGTAAAAAACTTCATGAGCGTGGGCAACACCACGCAGGCCATTGACTTTGATCGCAGCGATCTCACGCTGGTGCTAGGCGAAAACTTGGATATGGGAGGGGACGGCTCCCGCAATGGCACAGGCAAGTGTGTTGATATAAATACTATTATAAAAGTTCGTAATACCCTAACAGGGGAAATATCCGAACTAACTATGGGAGAACTATATCATGGCATCAAATCTGAGCAAACTAGAGATAGTGAATAAAATTTTAGACCAACGGATTAAAAATCTTGATGGTAAAAAACGAGAATTTATGTTCAATGCACTAATAAATGCACCAGATATCAAATGTATGCGTACTGGCATGAAATTAGCATATAGTATGTTTCCTTGCACCAACTTATCCCAAGGAAGTCCAAAATATTGGACCGACCGAGGATGGGACAGCATACAAGCCAAAGTAAATGCCGCAGCACACATGCAAATTGTGAATAAAAAAGCAAATCGTGATAGTCCATATTCAATGGAATTTTGGACCAAAAAAATCAATCCAGTTACTGGTAATAACTATACGGAAATTGAAGCAGACTTTGAACGAAACAGTCGTAGACCAATTCGACCAGAATACTGGATTAAAAAGGGATATACACAAGAAATTGCCAAGCAGCTCGCTGTTGATGCTAAATTTAAAAATAATAAAAAAGGAGCAAACAATGCAGCTACTACCGACATTCGTCGGGCAACCTCTAAGCGTTGTATAGAATACTATACTGCCAGAGGCCATTCAGATGAAGAAGCAGCAATCATGCGGTCTAATTCCCAAAAATATTTTTCAAAAGAAATATGCATACAAAAACACGGCGAATTAGAAGGATTAAAAGTTTGGAACAACAGACAAGAGAAGTGGCAAAATACTTTAAATGCAAAATCTCAGGAAGAAAAAGCCAGGATTAATCGGTTAAAATTATCTAAAGGCATCACTGTTTCCAAGGCTGAAAAAATTCTACTCAATGAAATAAAACAAGTCATACCAACGGTGTGTCATCAGTTTACCCTGGTTAACTCAAATAAAAAGCAGTATGTGTATGACATACAAGTCAACAATAAAATTATCGAATATAATGGAGATTTTTGGCATTGCAACCCAGCCAGGTATTCTTCTGAATTTATAAACCCAAGAACCAAGCTCAGAGCCACTAACAAATGGGATTCAGATCGCATAAAATTACAATATGCTCGAGATCAAGGCTATGAAGTATTGGTAATTTGGGAAAGTGATTTTAAGAAAAATAAAGAGGAAGTAATTAAAAAATGCATTCAATTTCTGACACAGTAACTAGAAAATTTGTCGACATCGTTGATCTTGACAATTTAGAAATAGAAACCGATACTGGATGGCATCCTGTTTCTAAGATATTTAAAACAATACCATACCAAGTCTGGTCCATTCAAACTCAATCGGGACTGACATTAAGGTGTGCAGACGACCATATTGTATTTGACCACAACTTGACTGAAATCTATGTGAAGAATCTCATACCAAATGTTTCAGTGATTCAAACCAATTCTGGACCAGAATTGGTTACTTCTGTGGTCCAGCATCCGCACATGGAAAACATGTATGATATTTCAGTGGATTCGGCCAATCACCGATATTTTACCAGTGGAATTTTATCGCATAACACCACAATTGTCAATGCATTAAGTTATGCCCTGTATGGTCAAGCCTTGAGCAACATCCGCAAAGACAATCTTGTGAACAAGACCAATGCCAAACATATGATGGTCAGTCTTGATTTTTCTGTAGGCAGTCAGAACTATCGTATCGAACGCGGTCGCAAACCCAACGTGCTCCGGTTCTATGTAAATGATCAACATCAAGCAGCACAGGACGAGGCGCAAGGCGATAGTCGTGAAACACAAGAAGCCATTGAGCGTGTGTTGGGCATGAGCCACGACATGTTTCAACACATTGTTGCATTAAACACATATACACCACCGTTTTTGAGTCTCAAAGCCAATGAACAACGAACCATTATTGAACAACTGCTGGGTATCACCTTACTGAGCGAACGTGCGGACCGTATCAAAGAACTCAACAGACAGACCAAGGATTCTATCCAATCTGAAGAACTGCGTATCCGGGCTGTGCAAGAAGCCAACAAACGTATCGAAGAACAAATACAAAGTTTGGAAAAGCGTCGTGTACTGTGGATTCGCAAACAAGCAGAAGATGTGGCTGCGTTGACTCAAGGTATCAGTGATCTTGAACATATTGATATTGCGGCAGAAATTCAATCACATAGAGACCTCGAAGCATATCATGTGCGCAAGAAATCTTCAGATGATGCAAATCGCTGGATCAAACAGATCAATGCTGACGATGCAAAATTGCAAAAGCAAGTGGATCAGATTCAAAAAGATCTTGGGCAAATTGCTTCACACAAATGCTTTGCTTGTGGTACCGAAATACACGACAACAGTCTTGATACTGTAAAAACACAGCGTGAAAAAAATCTTCAAGAATTAGCTTTGCAATTGTTAACTAATGATACACAACGATTGGAACATCAAGCCACACTAACAACGATTGGTACTCTAGGCACAGCGCCTGTGGTATTTTATGACAACTTAGAACAAGCACTTAATCACAAAAATACAGTAGACACGTTACGTAAGGATCTTGCAGTAAGGTCTGCAGATACTGATCCATATGCTGAACAAATTGCAGACATGCAGAATCAAGCATTGCAAGTGGTCAGCTACGATACACTAAACGAGTTTGTCAGGGTGCAAGAACATCAAGAGTTCTTGTTGAAACTGCTCACCAGCAAAGACAGCTTTGTGCGTAAGAAGATCATTGATCAGAACTTGAGTTATCTCAACTCAAGACTCACGCATTATCTTGATAGAATTGGATTGCCGCACACTGTGAAGTTCCAGAACGATCTCACCGTGAGCATTGAAGAACTGGGTCGTGAACTGGACTTTGACAACTTATCACGTGGTGAACGCAACAGACTGATATTGAGCATGAGTTGGGCATTCCGCGATGTGTGGGAAAGTCTGTATCAACCTATCAATATCTTGTTCATTGACGAGATGATCGATTCTGGGTTAGACACACAAGGTGTGGAGAACGCATTGGCTTTGCTGAAGAAGATGAGCAGAGAGCGACACAAGAGCATCTGGTTGGTAAGTCACAGAGACGAACTGACCAGCAGGGTAGAGAACATTCTCAAGGTAGTGAAAGAGAATGGATTCACTAGTTATAGCACGGACGTGGAAATTGCGTAGAATCAAAGTCTTACATCTAGAGCCCACAGATGTGTGCCAAGCGGCATGTCCGTTGTGTGCCAGAGAGGTCAATCCAGAGTTTAACAAAAGACTTCAACATCACCTCACGATCTCGCAGATACAAAAGCATTTCAGTGATCGTGTGATTTCAAATCTCAACAAGATGTTCATGTGTGGAGTGTATGGCGATCCAGCCGCTGCCAAACACACATTGGATATCTATCGCTGGTTCCGACAACTCAATCCCGACATCACTCTGGGCATGAACACCAATGGTGCTATACAAAACACATTCTGGTGGCACGAACTGGGTCGCATGTTTGATCAGCCACGTGATTATGTTGTATTCAGCATTGATGGTTTAGAAGATACCAATGCCACATACCGTCGTGGTGTGGATTGGCGCAAGCTGATGGCCAATGCACAGGCTTACATAGAAGCAGGTGGGTTTGCACATTGGGACATGTTGGTGTACCGACACAATCAACATCAAGTGGAAGAATGCGAACAGGTAGCAAGAGACATGGGGTTTAAATGGTTTCGAGCCAAGGTCTCCAGTCGAGAATTAGCAAATTCAAATTTACAAACACCAACAGGGTGGCAGCTACCTATTGTTGCACAAGGCCCAATCAACTGCCATGCACTCCAGGAAAAAAGTGCTTACATAGATGCACAAGGTCGATTGAGCCCTTGCTGCTGGCTAGGTGAATCACGATCTGACACTGTGTCTGACATCAAACAAGTACAGACAACTTGGAAATCAGATACACCTAATCCTATATGCCAAATCACATGCAGAACTACTGACTCAAAAACCAGTTTCAGTAGCCAATGGCAGAGAGAGGTCGAACTTGTTTGATTTTTCTGTAATTGACGAATATCAAATTGAGATAACCACATATTGCAATGCGGCTTGTCCGCAATGCCCACGTAATGATCTCGGCCACGGCATTAACCCTTACATGCCATTGACACATCTTGATCGTGCTGTGATAGATCGTGCATTTGATCCGGATCTTTGCAGTCGTCTCAGACAGATATTCTTCTGCGGCAGTTATGGCGATCCTATCATGCATCCAGACTTCCTGGGCATACTGCGTGATTTTCGCAGCAAGAATCCCACACTATGGTTGTACATGCATACCAATGGTGGTGTGCATGACCCCGAGTACTGGGCAGAGATAGCTGATATCATGAATGGGTATGGGCAGATTGACTTTGGCATTGATGGGCTTGAAGATACACTACATCTGTATCGCAAGAATGTAAAGTATTCCAAGGTGATAGCCAATGCACAGTCGTTTATTGCGGCTGGTGGTCGTGCTCAATGGAACTACATTGTGTTCCGACACAACGAACATCAAGTTGAACAGGCCAAACAACTGGCCAACAGCATGGGATTCCACAACATTTTAGTTCGCAAGACTGGCAGATTTCTCAATCATGAGACCATGGAAGAGATCCACGCATGGCCTGTGAAAAACAGCAACCAATTGTTAGAACCTCCAGAGAATCCAGACTATCGCAATACCAGTATGATGTTTTTGCCTGAACTTAAAAAACAATATGCATCAGTCAAGGAATATTTTGATACTACACCTATACGATGTGATGCCTTGATGGGTCGTAAAGTGGCCATCAATGCCCAAGGTATAGTGTTACCTTGCAATTTTTTCAATCACAACTTGTATGATGCTAGATTCAGAGATGGTAGTTTGCCAGGGGCCAATCCGTTGAGCCGGCGCAATGATCGTAATCAGATCACAGACTTCTTGTCAAGATACGGATTAGACAATCTTAACATACACAACAACTCATTGGCTGGTGTGTTTGAAAATACCATGTGGGCCGACCTAGTAGATAGTTGGACTAATGAACATAGGTTATTTGAATGTGCAATGACTTGTGGCAGTAAATTTACCAAAGTATGGGATCAAGGAGGATCCTACAAATGAAAATGTTAGTAACCGGTGGTAACAGAGGGCTAGGACAACACCTAGTAGAGCGATTTGGTGCTGTGAGCATCAGTCGAGCAGATGGGTTTGATATCACAAAAAATCATCAAGAGATCTCAGCGTTGAGTCTCGACTATGATGTGTTTGTGAATAACGCATTTGATGGGCCGCCGCAAGAATCCTGGGCCAATTTTGGACAGACACAGTTATACATGGCTGTTTACGACGCTTGGAAAGCAGCTGATAAATCCGGTTGGATTTTTAATATTGGATCAGTAGGCGAACAAAGTATCGTGGCACCTGAACCCAGATGGGAAACATACAGGATCAGCAAAGCAGCATTGAGTCATGCCAGCAGACAAGGATCGCAGGCATTTAAACAAGATCAGGTGCGATTCCGCACAACTTTACTCACACTAGACAGATTGGATACAGAACTCAGCCGTAGCAGACCCACATGGACTGGCAATGGACAAGCACTAGAAGACATCAGCAACTTTATTAACTATACTACAAATATCAACGCAAACACAACAATAGAACAGGCAACTTTTTATGTTAATTTCAACTTCAAGGCATAACTATATGACTCAAGTAACACAACTGCAACATGACATGGCTATATCAAAACACCCCAGTAGAGACATTGCCCGACTCATGTGTAGGATTTGTTTACTTGATCACAAATAATCTCAATGGACGCAAATACATAGGCAAAAAACTGGCAAAGTTCTCAAAAACCACTTACAAAGTAATTAAGCAGAAAAACGGCATCAAAAAGAAAAAACGAATACGCAGCAAGGTTGATTCAGACTGGCGAGACTATTGGGGTAGCAGCCCCAATCTTCATGCAGACATCAACAGCTTGGGCAAAGAAAATTTCACAAGAGAAATACTACACTACTGTGACAGCAAGGCAGCAACATCTTACATTGAGCTTAAAGAACAAATATTGAGAAAAGTTTTAGAATCCGATGACTATTATAATGGCATTATAAATTGTCGGATCAATGGTTCTCATATCAAAGGCAAAATTCAATCTAACACTTAAGGTTGGCGGGCCAGTTTGTAATACCGCTGTGGAAAAACCGGGGAATAACCGGACACGTGACATATTGATGCACTCCCGTCAGTAGATCTGACTATCCTGAAAAATCGGAAGTGAGTGTGCGGGTAGAACCATACGCCCGACGCATTGATATAGTATGAATGTTAGCATACCAAAAACCGTGCTATAAAAACTTAGACACTAGGAACGAGGTCTAAGACGCTGTTGTCAGCGAGTCGATGTAGGTTGGGAAAGATCAGAGCCCATTAGCAACACGGTAAAAACACCTATTTCCAATGTCTTGGCTGTGACAACTCACATGAGGACAAAAGACGGAACCGTGCAAAACGGTTCCGTCTGACTAAAACAATCTACATGAAGACTTTTTGCTTCGCTCTTTAGATCAAAATAAGATTGATGAGCGATAGCGAATCAATAGACTTGCGTAGCAAGTCTCTAAACAGATGACTCACGTAATGCTTTATATTTTGCTATACGTGCTTGTGAAATTGCTTTCTTGTGTGCTTCTGATTTTGGTTTACGCATTTTTTGTTTAGTTTCTTCTGACTTAGGAATACCTTTATTTCTACCTGCCAATGACTTAGATAACATCTCTTTATGTGTGTCTGACTTTGCACCAGTGGATTTACCTTTTAGTGCTTGAGATAATTTAAAAGCTATAGCCTCTTTTTCTTCTGGTGTTTTTTCTTTACGATTAAGCTGTGCTTTCTGCATTCTTTCTTTTTGTTCGGGTGTGCGTTTTTTACCTGTACACGATGTACGCCGCTTCTCGATGGTTTCTTGAGAACTTACTCTGCCACGCCCGGCTGCTGAAATCTTTGCTTTGTGATCTTCGGTAAGTTTACGTCCAGTTAATCTTTTTGAATGCATCTGACCAAATTGTTTTTTGATCATTTCATAAAGTCTTGAATTTGGTATAAAACGCTCTTGATAATCTCTTGATACTTGTGACATCATGTTAGCAGCATATAACATTTTATGTCTGTGTGCACCTGTAGTGAATTTGGTCAATAACACATGACAAATAAAATGTTCTCTAGCAGAGAGTGTGACTATATTTTCTATTAGGTCACTACCACTTAGACTACGTGGTAGGATGTGATGATTTTCTGAATATGTGGATGTTAATAATCTTGATTGTGCTTTTTTAATAATAGCATCATACCATTTTTTGTACTTGTTTTGAATAAACATACTTGTCTCCTGTTATGTTTATTTATACTAACAAATGAGAGTTTCCGTTTTACTAAAAAAATGGCAAACCACTTTTTTTTGTTGTCTCCAGGTTGTCTTTGATCAAGTTGTTTATGATCTCACGTTCCTGAACACCCAATGTCATGGCTTGATCGTAAGTTAATCCACCCCGCATGAACCAACTCATCTTGATAGCCTCCTGGCGTATTTGTTGACAATCTTTATCCATGTTTTCGATCAACTTGTTGATCTCTTCAGGGCTAGAGGTCAGGAGGCGTTGACGAAAAAATTTGATAGATTCAGTGTAAACGGTTGCAAATACTGATGACTGCATTCCTTGCAAGTCAATGCCAGTGGTTGTATATCACTTTGTTGTTTGACTGAGATCACATGATCTCGTAATTGATTGAATATTTTGCTATCACAATTCTGTAGATACTCAACAATGTATTCAGTTTCACTTACCATTGCTTGTGGAGTTTTGATAGCAGCAATACTCTGGGCTATAGTTCTCAATGTGGTTTCATTGATCAATGCCAGACTACGATTTAATTGATCTAGTTTTGTTTTTTCGTCCGCATCACTTTCAAGCACACGCATGGCCTGTTGTTGCTCCATTTGCATCTGATTGTTATCGTTTACAAATTTATACGGAATAGGGCGGAACCAGAATTCTAAATCACCAATGCTTAGTGATTTTTCATAATCACCTATTTTTAATGTATCGTTGACCACACGTAAATCAATGCTGATTGATTCGTCAGTATTGCATGCTGGGCATGCAACATCAAGATCCATTGCATGCCCGTAACTGGCAATACGTATGCCTACTAGTGCAGCATCAAGATCAGCTGCTGGCATAGCCCACGGATCACGTATAGCTGGAATACAGCTTTTGATCACATTCACTGTGGCTGCTCCGTTGAACAATGCATCTGGGGTTCTGTAAGTGATTTCGTCTACACTGGTCATGGGCAGCACTGGCAATTCTCCATTGGCTGGCATATTCAGTGTGCCTGGCGGATAAAATTTGCCGCCAGACGGCAGGCGGATATAAATGGCAGGTTGCCGGAAATATTGTGTTAGGGGGTTGTTTGGTAGCATGATTTTCCTCGCTAAATATAATTATGATCAACCTTACCCAGTATAAAATTACAAGGACCGAATATGGCAGATTCTACATCAGATGAATTAAACGCATTAAGAGACGAATTAAGTCGCCTTCGAGAGGTTATGGGTAGAGCTGCTGGACAGACAAATAGCTTTGCTCAAACTTTTCCGCAAGCCATGAAGCAAATTGGAAATGGAGCCACTGGATTTGCTACCGCTATGGCCAATGGCCAGCAAGGTGCAAGTGCGTTTAACGGTGTAATCAATTCCAGTTCTGCGGCGCTGGGAACTTTGTTACAATCAGCAGGCCTGTTAGGCACAGCATTTGGTAAACTTACTGGATTTGCTGCTGAATACATGGTCAGAGCCAATCAGCAAGGCGATGCACTGTTCAAAAGTTTTCAAGATCTCAGTAGAGTAGGCGGTGCCGGAGCCGACGGCCTGAAAGGTGTATTTGGTAACATGCAACAATTTGGGCTCACTATGAATCAATTGCCTGAGTTTGGTGCAATGATTACTCAAAATAGTGAAGCATTGGCAGTACTGGGCGGCACAGTTAGTCAAGGCACTAAAGCATTTGCCGGAGTGGCTGCTGGCATACAACAGTCAGGACTGCAAGCTGAATTTGAACGCATGGGACTGACTACCAAGAATATCAATGAAGGCACAGCAAATTATCTAAAAATACAAACATTAACCAATGCTGGTGTTGTTAAAAGCACAGCACAACTCACTGCTGGTGCAGAAGAATATATTCGGCAACAAGATAAACTCAGCCGACTTACAGGAAAGTCAGCAGATGCCCTGGCCAAAGAGGCAGAAACACGACAAGCAAATGAAAGATATGCAGCAGTATCACTTGAATTGCAGATGAAGGCAGATGCTGCCCGGGCAGCTGGTGATGAAGCTGGCGCGCGAGCAGCTGAAGATCAGATGAAACAAAATGAGATACTATTATCAAGAACACCAGCAGCATTGAAACAAGGTGTTATGGATTTGATGAGTGGATTTGTAAACAGTCCAGAAGCCAGAAAAATGTATATCGCATTGCCTGAGATGTCTCAAGCAATTATAAGTCAAAATTTCAAAGCAGCAAAAGTCATTGACGCAGGAGCCAAAGAAGCTGATGCAAGTACCAAAAGAAATATAGGATTGGCCAAAGCTGGGGTCAACGACATAATACAAGCAAGTTATGCAGCACAGCGGGAGCTATCGCGCTTGAAAGGAGAAGAAGCTGAACAAGCAGCTACTAAACAAATAGCTGTGCTTGCCAAAGGTGGTGATGTTGATATCAACAATCAAGTAGCATTGCGTGAGGCACAAAGAGCTACTACTATGGCTCTGGATAATCTTGTGAATCATGGTGTGGGCCCTGTAACTGCTGGAATGTTAAAATTAGCCACTGGTATTGAAAAAGTAATCACAGTGCTACCCAAAGAATACATAGGCGCAAAAACATCAGTCAGTGCCAGACCTGGAGAACCAGGATCAGGACGTGGGGTAAATGCTTCTGCTACTGCCGGTTACGGAACCAGATGGAAACCGGGAGATCTAGTAGAATTTGTCAATGCAACTGCTAGCAAAGCATATGCAGCCATGACAAAACCGTTAGAAGTTGAGCGTCCTAACAGCACACAAACCTATGAAGGATTATCTGGAAGAACAAGCAACATCACTGGCAGCAATGTCTATACAGGACTGTCCGGAATAGCTGGGCCAAACACAACTTATCGTACAAATCTTGGTGACACTACACCGACTAATGCACCTACATTGTTGTCTTCTCAGGAATCCAGTGCAGGGAACAATGCAGAATTAACTCAAAGCATAATGACATTGGCTAACAATATTGGATTGCAAACATCCAGTACAAACGAACTAGTAGAGCTCATGAGACGAAGTGTAGGTACTCAAGCTAAGATACTGCAACAGACTAGAAATTAACAATAAATAACTCACTATGGCAGAATCAAACAAAGGCACTGGGTGGAAAAAATATTTCAAAGTCGCAGATTTATCTGGACAGATGAGCCCAATTGCGGGCGGTCGAGATCAAGGATTACCTGGATATCCCAAAAATGATGGGCGTCGTAGCAATCAAGCAGATACTGATTTCAGCTTTAGAAACTATGCCAGTCGATTGCCGGAAGTTTACTCAGGTCATCCTAACCGTATTGAACGTTATAATCAATACGAAAACATGGATGCTGATTCAGAAGTCAATGCATGTTTAGATATCATATCAGAATTTTCCACACAACTAAACGAGCATAACGACACACCGTTTGATATAACATACAATGATGATCCAACAGATCATGAAATTGAAATCATCCGCAAACAGATGCAGCAATGGGTCAAGCTGAACAAGCTGGATCAACGCATATTCAAACTGTTCCGTAACACAATCAAGTACGGTGATCAGGTATTTGTACGTGATCCAGAAACATTTGAAATGTACTGGGTGGACATGAGCAAAGTGGTACGTGTGATTGTTAATGAAAATGAAGGCAAACGCCCAGAACAATACATCATACGTGATATCAATCCTAACTTTCAAAATTTGACTGTGGCAGCAAAAACCACAACTGACTTCATGGTCAACCCAAGTTCAGGTGGTGCAGGTGGTATCGGCGGCAGTATGCAAGGCGGCGGCTATACTGCTCCTAGTTCAGCCATGAGCGGTGTGAGCAGATTCAATCGTGCAGTGAATGAAACTTGTATTGATGCCAAACACGTGGTGCATTTGAGTTTAAACGAAGGCCTGGATACATTCTGGCCATTTGGTAAATCAATCCTAGAAAACATCTTCAAGGTATTCAAACAGAAAGAACTGTTGGAAGATGCCATGTTGATCTATCGTGTACAACGTGCACCTGAGCGTAGATTGTTCAAGATCGACGTAGGCAACATGCCCAGCCACATGGCCATGGCGTTTGTGGAACGTGTGAAAAATGAAATGCATCAACGCCGTATTCCCACATACGGCGGTGGCGGTCAGAACATCATGGATAGTAGCTACAATCCGCTGAGTATTAACGAAGATTTCTTCTTTCCAGTGGGTGCAGATGGTCGCGGCAGCTCAGTTGAGATGCTGCAAGGCGGACAAAATCTGGGCGAAATTGACGATTTAAAGTATTTTAACAACAAAATGGCCCGTGGTCTGCGTGTGCCTTCAAGCTACCTGCCCACTGGTCCAGACGACTCTGACCGTGCTTTGACCGACGGAAAAGTAGGCACAGCCTTGATACAAGAGTATAGATTCAACCAGTATTGTGAGCGTTTGCAATCTTTGATCATGCAGAAGCTGGATGATGAATTCAAAATGTTCCTGCGATGGAGAGGGTTCAACATTGATGCTGGCCTGTTCCAGATCAAGTTTAACCCACCACAAAACTTTGCCAGCTACCGTCAAGCTGAATTAGATACATCACGTATCACAGCTTTTACCAGTTTGGAAGCACTGCCTTACATGAGCAAACGATTCTTGTTGGAGCGTTTCTTAGGCTTGACCGAAGATGAAATCCAGCAAAATTCCAAACTTTGGAAAGAAGAACGCTCCAAACCTGAACTGGAAACATCACAAGGACAAGATCTACGTTCAGTAGGTATTACACCTGCTGGATTAGAGAGTGATGTTGCAATGGGTCAAGAAATGTCAAATCTTGTTCCAGCAGGACAAGAAGGTGTACCAGGATCACCAGGATCACCAGGCGGCACAATTGGAAATACTCCAGCGGCACAGCCACCGGGTGCTGGAGCACCAATTCCGGGCGCTGCATAAATATATCATGATCCTTAACGAGCTTTACGAACGTAGTCCCAGTGCATATCAAGATGTAGCAGCTGATAATACTCAGCCTCATCTTGGTCAATTACGTAAAACCAAGCTCACACTTATGCAATTGAACAAATTGCGAAAAATGAATGATACCAGGACTTTTGAGTACAATGAAAAGCTAAAAGACATTAGAACTCAATACGCACCACCGGCTGCTCCTGTAGTATAACATTTCTGTCTTAATTGTTAAAAAACCAGCCATAACTGGTATATTTTTCTCTTATATTGTAAATATAGATATACATTTTGCCGGGTGGCAAAATTAACGAATATCTATAGGAGCCAGTTAAATGAGTGAAAATCAGTTTGAAAAGTTGATTGAATATGTGATCAACGACGAAGATGCAAAAGCCAAAGAACTTTTTCATCAAATCGTAGTAGCCAAGAGTCGTCAGATCTATGAAAACATCATGCAAGAGGACGAAGTGGAAGAAGACAACGCCATGGGTGAAGAACCACCAGGCAGTGACGGTAATCCTCCAATGGAAGAAGGCGACGAACTAGGCGGAAGCCAAAGCGGCGACATGATCGATGATGTTGAAACTGAAGAATCTGGCATGCATGAAGGCGAAGATGATGACGATACTGATGTAGATTTCGATGATGAAGCTGAAGAAGCCGGCGACGACCTAACTCAAGACCTCGAAGGCGAGCACGATATGGGTGGTGAAGAAGCTGCCACAAAAGGCGATGTAATGGATCTAGCTGACAAGTTAGACGAACTCATGGCTGAATTTGAGCACATGATGGGCGGCGGCGACGACATGGGCGATGACATGGGCGGCGATGACATGGATCTAGACGGCGGCATGGATGATATCGAAGTTGATGCTGACGAATTTGAAACTGAAGGCATGATGGAAAACATCACTCTGAAGCAAGTATATCCAAAGACTACTACCCACGAAGAAGGTGACGGCAAAGCTGGTCCTGTGGCATTTAATGCAGGACAAACTGGCATGGCTGGTCGTCCAGTGAAAACTGGACAAGCAGAAGGTGGTCACCACGATACTGCTGCTTACAAAAATACCACAAAAGATCTGATTGGTAAAGTTGGTAACTCACCTGCTCAAGCCAAACAAGATTTGAAGCCTGCAACCAAGCCGCACTTGGGCCAAGCTACAGGTGTAAACACACGTACACCGTTTCCTAAAGGCAAGTAATCAGCGATGAAATACTTACAGGAACATCTCAACTTCAACCAAGCCAAGATTCGCGTCTTGGTTGAAGATGGTCCTGACGGCGCAGGAAAGACATTGTACATGGAGGGTATATGCATAGAAGGCGGAGTAAAAAACGCTAACGAACGTGTATATCCTGTTAGTGAAATTGGCAAAGCAGTTCACAGTATCAATGAACAACTGCGAGAAGGGTATTCGGTTCTGGGCGAAGTAGATCACCCAGAAGATTTAAAAATAAACCTAGACAGAGTCAGTCACTGCATTGAAAAAATGTGGATGGACGGACCTGCTGGTTACGGTAAGTTGAAAATATTACCTACACCGATGGGACAACTGGTCAAGACCATGTTGGATTCGGGTGTAAAACTCGGAGTTTCGAGCCGTGGTTCCGGCAACGTGAACGATGGCAACGGACATGTCAGTGACTTTGAAATAGTCACTGTGGATATTGTTGCTCAGCCTAGTGCCCCGCATGCATATCCTCGTGCAATTTATGAAGGACTTCGCAATATGAAGTACGGTCATAAAGTGTTAGAGATTGCCAAGGACGCCGGACAGAACAGCAAGGTACAGAGATATTTGCGTGAGGAAGTAAAACGCCTTATTCAAGATCTCAAAATTAAGGAGTAAAGCATGCTAGATGCAATCAAACCATTGCTAGATAGCGGCCTGATTACAGAAGACGTCAGTCGAGAACTCAACGAAGCTTGGGAATCAAAACTGACAGAAGCACGTGAACAGGTTCGAGTAGAACTACGTGAAGAGTTTGCTCAACGCTACGAGCACGACAAGACAGTGATGGTTGAAGCCTTAGACAAGATGATGACAGAAAGTCTCACCGGTGAACTCGCTGAGTTTGCCCAAGAGAAAGCTGCCCTGCGTGAAGATCGTGTGAAGTTTCAATCCAAGATGAAAGAAAGTGCTGTGAAGTTTAACAATTTCATGGTAACAAAATTGTCTGAAGAAATCAGCGAATTACGCAAAGACCGCAAGCAGCACAATGAAGGACTAGAAAAACTAGAACACTTCATGGTGCATGCACTGGCTCGTGAGATCCAAGAATTTGCCCAAGACAAACGTGATGTAGTGGAAACTAAAGTACGTTTGGTCCGAGAAGCACGTGGCAAGTTAGAAAATCTCAAAGCACGTTTTGTAAAAGAAAGTGCTAAAAAAATGAGTCAAGCTGTTAGCCATCACTTGAAGGCTGAACTTAGTCAGTTACATGAAGACATCCAGGTTGCTCGCGAGAACAGCTTTGGTCGTCGTATTTTTGAAGCGTATGCTGCGGAATTTGGTGCTACTCATCTCAATGAAAAAGCCGAAGTTCGCAAGTTGCAAAACATCATCGCCCACAGAGAACAGCAACTGTCTGAGGCCATTAAACTCAGCCACAAGGCAAAAGTCTTGGTTGAGTCCAAGGAACGTGAAATACGTGTGATCCGTGAATCCAATGTGCGTCAAAACACATTAGATGATCTGCTTTCTCCTCTCAACGAGGAAAAGCGTGAAGTCATGCGTAATTTACTCGAGAGCGTGCAGACACCTCGTCTGAAGAACGCCTTCGAAAAGTACCTACCAGCAGTATTAGCTGAAGGCAAGTCTGTAAAAGCCCGCCAGGTGATTTCAGAAAATGTGTCAGAAGTAACTGGTAATAAAACTGCCCCTCGTCAAGACGAAGACAGTGCTGACAACAGCAATGTTATCGCCATCAAGCGTCTGGCAGGGCTGTAATTTTTTAACTAAGGAGACTTAAATGTCACAAACTCTATTAGAAGGCCGCTGGGATGAAACCAAGGAAGCCCTTCTCGAAGGCCTAAAAGGCAACAAGCGCACCAGCATGAACGTGATCCTAGAGAACACACGCAAGTATTTGAAAGAAAATGCAAGCTCAGGTTCCACTGGTTCTGGCAACATTGCCACACTTAACCGTGTGATTCTGCCAGTGATCCGTCGTGTTATGCCAACTGTTATTGCTAACGAACTGGTTGGCGTTCAGCCAATGACTGGACCTGTTGGTCAGATCCACACTCTGCGTGTGCGTTATGCCAACACAATGACTGACACCAGCACTGCTCAAACCAGTACTGCTGCCGGCCAAGAAGCATTGAGCCCATTCTTGATTGCTCAAGCATATTCTTCGGCATCTAGCGTCACAGCTGGTGTTGTTGATCCAACACAAACTATCTACAGTGGTGCTAACACATCAGTGCTTGAAGGTAGTGGTGGTCGTCAGATCTCCGTGCAAATCTTGAAGCAAGCTGTTGAAGCTAAGACACGTAAGTTGCAAGCTCGTTGGACTTTTGAAGCTGCTCAAGACGCACAAGCCATGCATGGTATCGACGTAGAAGCCGAAATCATGGCAGCTTTGGCTCAAGAAATTACAGCTGAAATTGACCAAGAAATCTTGCTGAGCCTGCGCTCACTGGCCACAACTGAGTACACATACAACCAAGCTACTGTAAGTGGTACAGCTACATTCGTTGGTGACGAACACGCTGCTTTGGCAGTGTTGATCAATCGTGTTGCTAACTTGATCGCCCAACGCACACGTCGTGGCGCTGGTAACTATGCTGTGGTCAGCTCAGCTGCACTCACAGTGCTGCAAAGTGCTACAACCAGCGCATTTGCACGTACCACAGAAGGTACATTCGAAGCACCTACAAACACCAAGTTTGTTGGTACTCTGAACGGCGCAATGCGTGTTTTTGTTGATAGCTATGCTAGCGACACTACACCTGTATTGGTTGGCTACAAAGGTAGTTCAGAAGCTGACGCTCCTGCATTCTACTGCCCATACATTCCCCTGATGAGCTCAGGCGTTGTATTGGATCCAACCACATTCGAACCAGTGGTTAGCTTTATGACACGCTACGGATTCATAGAATTGACAAATACTGCGTCTTCATTCGGCAATGCGGGCGATTATGTGGGAGAGATAGCCGTAAGTAATCTCTCGTTCAGCTGATCCACAATCCATTTATTTGGACAACAAAAACGCCCTTCGGGGCGTTTTTTATTGACTTTTGTTATATAATATGCTATTGTTGAACTAACTAACATAAATAAACATATGAACAAATACAATAAATGGTACCAAGATATTACAGACCGAGCTAAAAATCGTAATCTAGGCAATTACACTGAAAAACATCACATACAGCCTCGTAGTCTAGGTGGCACAGACGAGTCAAGCAACTTGGTTGCTCTTACTGCACGAGAACATTTTATTTGCCACTGGTTGTTGGTCAAAATGACTACAGGACAAGATCATCATAAAATGTTAAACGCATTGAGAATGATGCGGGCAGAGAAAGCTGGACAAGAAAGATACAATACAACAATTACAGCACGGGTATATGAAAGCATTAAACAAGAATATGCTGAGCTACAAAGTAAGTTACTCGGTGGCAAGGGCAACGGAATGTTTGGAAAACACCATACACCTGGTGCAAAAGAAAAAATTAGACAAGCAAGGTTGGGCAACAAACTAACACCAGAGCAACACAAAAAATTAGTAAAAAATACTTTAGGAAAAAAGAAACCGCCTATAACAGAAGAACATAGGGCAAAGTTATCAGCAGCAAAGCAGGGCGTAAATAATAATCGTTATGGGATAACTATGAGCAACGAAACCAAACAAAAAATTGGAGATAAGATTCGTGGACGTAAACAAACACCAGAAGAAAAATTGACGCGAAGTTTAGCCAACATGGGTAAAAAGCGTGAAACAAAACTATGTCCACACTGTAATCGATTAGTGGCAGTCAACGGCTATGCTCGTTGGCACGGCGCCAAATGCCGATCTCTACTAAATACTCCATAACAACCTTGGGATGGGAAGTACACGAAAGCACCTTCGGGTGCTTTTTTGTTGGCCGAGAATGATTGTGTCTGAGTCGGTAAATATGTCAACAAACACTTGAACTATGGTTACCATTAACGCCCCGGGCACAGGCCCATCACCATACAGCACAACGCAGGCCACAACCACTGTGACTGTGCTAGGCGCTGGTGTGCCACCTGACAGCACAACACCAAATACATCTGCTGTGCCTGCTGTGCTTCGTGTCAGTGCAAATTTATCACCTGACAGCACAACACCAAATACATCTGCTGTGCCTGCTGTGCTTCGTGTCAGTGCAAATTTATCACCTGACAGCACAACACCAAATACATCTGCTGTGCCTGCCGTGCTTCGTGTCAGTGCAAATTTATCACCTGACAGCACAACACCAAATACATCTGCTGTGCCTGCCGTGCTTCTTGCCAGTGCTACTGCACTACCCGACAGCACAACACCAAATACATCTGCTGTGCCTGCCGTGCTTCTTGCCAGTGCTACTGCACTACCCGACAGCACAACATCAAATACACCCACAGTGCCCGCTGTTCTTCGCAGCGATGCAAATGTGTCAATCATGCCGGCAGCAAATATCAGCGCCGATACGTTGGTAACTGTGACTGATAAAGTTGTATCAAACACTTTGATTGCCACAAGTCAAACAGAAGTGTTTCAAAATTACATCATCACAATTGGAGGTTCTCAAGGCACACAGGGTGTTCAAGGCAAAACCGGTAGTCGAGGTATACAAGGGGAAACCGGTAGTCAAGGTGTTCAAGGCATAACCGGTAGTCAAGGCACACAAGGCATACAGGGCACACAAGGCATCCAAGGTGTTCAAGGCATCCAAGGCATACAAGGTGTTCAAGGCATAACCGGTAGTCAAGGCATAACCGGTAGTCAAGGCACACAAGGCACACAAGGCATACAGGGCACACAAGGCACACAAGGCATACAGGGCATACAAGGTGTTCAGGGCATAACCGGTAGTCAAGGCACACAAGGCATACAGGGCACACAAGGCACACAAGGCATACAGGGCATACAAGGTGTTCAAGGCATACAAGGTGTTCAGGGCATAACCGGTAGTCAAGGCATAACCGGTAGTCAAGGCATACAGGGCACACAAGGCATACAGGGCACACAAGGCATACAGGGCATACAAGGTGTTCAAGGCACACAAGGTATCAAAGTCACCAAGTCTACTACAGCGCCGTCCAATCCAATTGAAGGTGACACTTGGCTAGACACTTCGTCTGGCATATGGTCCATGTATCTTGTTGCAGGTGGTGGTGTCACATCCAATGGTTGGGTAGAAATCGGGAGACCATAACACATGTCCTATGACTTAACTGCTGCTGAGGATGGCACAACCAGAACTCTTGGGAACAAGCTGTACACCTATAATCTTGCTCTGAACCGATGGGATCGCGTGATACCTAATCCTTCAAGCAGCGGGTTGTCTGCCAACATTATAGTTGATTATGATGGCAAATCTGATGGAAGCCTCTACAATGCTGTTCAGTATGTCACAGCAAATGTGACTTGGAGCCAGTCTGTTGTGAGCTTTGGATCAAACAATATTTCTTTTACATTTGGAAATGGAAATATCTACAACAACCAAGTAACGCAGGATATCTCAATCTCTAACAGATATTATTTTCTTTTTCAATTCAGTGGACCTGTTGGGCAGTTTGAGATTTTAAACGGCACGGTAGCCACCAATGATGGCATTACAAATACGCAAATTTACTCTCCTGCTGTAGCAGGTGTTTATAGACCTTATCCAATTATTAGTCTTTTGACCAAAGAATCAATTGTTGCATACTCATTGTCTGATCCATATTTTCCAGGTGTGACTCGTTATCTTTGTTGCAATCTTGGCACAACATCGGCGAACGCACTTCGTATCAAGGTAGATTTTCAGAATTTTGCAAACATTGCCACAAGTTCATATACCACATCAGACCTTGCAAGAACCACCGTGGTTGGATTGGGATCTTTTTCGGTCAACGGAGTATATAATTCTCAAACTGGCACTACAACCGCAACAGCAACCGATAACCCTAGATACACCAATCTTTATTTGGCATCTGCAAATTCATCAACCAACAACGTGGGCAAAATATTGATTGCAGCTGGTGCCTATAACGACAGCGGATCAAGCAACGATGCAGGAGTTCCACTGTGGCTGGCTTCTGTGCCCAGTGCCACGGTTGTGATACGCCCTGTTCAGGTCAAGGCTGCAAAATCAAATGTTACTGGAGTCAAAGTTTCTTTTGATCATTTTTTGTGTCTGCTGCAAAACGATACGTTGCCATCTTTGTCAAGCATCACGCCAACCTATGGTACACTGTCAGGGCTCCAAGTAGACCGAAACGACAAGTCTGGCACCGCACTTGCCATGGCATACACGCCGGCCGAATCTCCACTGGATTACACTGAGACTATTACATTTCCATCCAATTGGGCAACATTTGATGGATTTAGCTCCAACTTTGTACGAGACACCAACTGGACAATTTTCGGTAACCCATTTGGTACTCGAACCAACAGCTCAGCAACTGTTAGTTTTAATGTTTACCGCACTCCTGTATCATTAGCAAGTAGTACACCGTCCAACAATGCTGTTGATGTAAACTACTCCACTATAAGTTTGATTCTCAACAGAGCTGTAACTTCGGTGTCTGGCAAACAGTATCGCTTGTACTCTGGCGGCTATGGCGGCACACTTATCACAAGCTCAAATGTTCCTAATCCAAGTGGCACCAATCAGGTCACCATCTCATACCCAGCCATGTTGCCCTCTACGGTTTATTACCTGGAAATTGATTCAGGTGCCTTTGCTGACGATTATGGAAATGTTTCGTTAAGTATAGCAATCACGTTTACCACAGCCGTTGCGGTGCCAGGCGACGCAGTTTACACCACGCCTGGCACCTACTCATGGACAGTACCGACCTTTGTCACGTCTATATGTGTAGTTGCAATTGGCGGCGGCAGTAGTGGTGGATCAGATTCTGGTGTATGCTGTTTAGGTGATACTACTTCTAAACCTGGTGGTGGTGGTGGTGGACTCTCGTACACCAACAACATCTCAGTTACTCCGGGAGAAACCTGGACTGCGGTTGTTGGCTCAACAGGATCTGACAGTTATATCCAACGATCTGGCACCAAATATGTGTTGGCAAAGGGCGGCACATATGCCGGCGCCGGAGGTGCAGGAGGAGGAACAATTTCTGGTGTGGTCCACTCTGGTGGCGGCGCCGGCGGTGCTGCCGGCACCGCCGATAACAGCACTACGGGTGGCGGTGGTGGCGGTGGTGGTGCCGGAGGCTATTCAGGACCTGGCGGCAACGGAGGTAACGGATCACCGGGCAATACTACCGGATCAGCTGGCCTCGGCGGCGGTGGCGGTGGCGGCAACGGCGGCTCAGGAAATGCTGCTGGTACCGCCGGGGGCGGAGTCGGCTTGTATGGGGAAGGCAGTAGTGGGTCTGCCAACGGTGGTGCTGGCTCGGGCGGCACAGGCAAAAACTATGGTGGTGGCGGGCGCGGCGATGGCTCTGTTAGTGTTACCCAAGGAAACTTCGGCAGTGGTGGTGCTGTTCGAATTCTATGGGGCTCTGGAAGAAGTTTCCCAAGCACCAACGTCAGCACAAGCTCATCGTAACAAAGGGTCAACTTGGAAACCACACAGAAATTCTTTATCCGTATCAAAGACGGCCAGCCACAAGGTTATCCATTTCTCTTGGATAACCTTCTGCAATGTAACATTGATCCGCAGCAAAACCCAGACTGGGCTGAGTTTTTGCCTCAACCTGTAATACAGACTTTGTACAAAAACAAAGTAGTTGAGCAGCACTATGTTGTGGATGGCAGCCGGGTTCTAGGAACCTGGGTTGAAAGAAAAATGACGCCAGAGGAACTGTCTCAGTTGCCGCCAGATCCACTGCTGACCATGAAAGGTAGTGAGCCTGATGCTCTTGACTAAACAGGCTGATTTTGGTGGCTTGAAAGTGGTAATACATGACCTTCAAGTTGCAGGAGATGTGTTGCCGTTGCATGTGCATGACTGTTCATCAGTACACATCACTGTGGTAGCTCGAGGTCGCATCAAGGCATTTTCACACGACTGGGAAAAAGAAGCATCTGCTGGTGTTGTTTTGAATTTTCGCGAAGGTGAGCCTCATGAGATTGTGGCGCTAGAGGACGGCACCAGGATCGTTAATGTACTTCGCAACACTTTTGACAGCACAACTCTGTAACGCACTGTTGCTGCCACAGGCCAAGTTTGATTTTTAGATTTTGAAAAATCCCAGAAATTTGTGCATGCGGTCGATCACTGAATCCCAGTCGCCCATCTGGGGTTGACGGAACAGTCTAGCACTGGGGTACCAAGGAGAATCTTCTCGATTCAACAACCAACGCCAACAATTGCCATACGCATTTAACGGAATCCATACAGTACGGCCCATGGCACCAGCTAGGTGTGCAACAGCAGTGTCTACAGATATCACTAGATCCAGGTGATGCATGAGTCCTGCAGTATCAGAAAAATCTTGAATTGCGCCTGGATAACACTCACCACCGGCTGCAATTATAGTTTGAGTTTCTTCTTCAGTGCTATCTACAGTTAGGTTAATCCATTGGTGTTCAGGATTTCGGCGTATGAGTTCGGACATCTTTTCCACAGTCATGGCCTTGTGATTGTGTATCCATGAATCTGTTCGACCTCTCCAACACACTCCAATCCTCATGCGTCTTTTTGAACCTAATTTATCACCCCACTCTTGTGCTTTGGCAGGAGTAGCAGCTACGTATTGCAATTGGTGTGCAATAGTTTCTAATCTCAATCCAATAATTCTGGGTATACTCATCATTGGGATCCAATAATCGTATTCGCCGAGATCATCGCCAGACTCGTAAACCCAAATGATGTTTCCTGCTCCAGCAGGAAATAAAGATTTAATACCTGAACTTAAAACCAATTTTATTTTGGCACCAGCTGACGATAAGTTAGCAGTGAATCTCAAAAACTGAATCTGATCACCTAGCCCTTGCTCACCTACAACTAATATAGTTTTGTCTTTGAGGTCCTCACCAGACCATTCAGGTTTTGGCAATTGTGGTTTAGTACCAGCCATGTGTTCATAACGCCAACGAGATTCGTAATAAGGCCATCCACGTTCGTAATCACCATTGAGCAAGTAAGCTACGGCTAGATTGAATTCAGAAGTGACATTGTCAGGATCAATTTCATGGGCAGCATGTAAAAAAGGTATAGCACGAGCAGGGTATCCCATTTCACGTAGTACATTGCCGTAATTGTTGAATGCAGCACCGTGATTGAAATTTTCACCCAGCACACTGGCATAGCATTTCAATGCCAGTTCGGGTTGATGGTCATTACGATATTGGTTTCCCTGATCAAGTAGTTGATTGATGTTCATATAGATATTTACACTATAAATTACTTGATATAATTTTATTATTACATTTCTCGCCGTGAAATTTAGTATAGATAGAGTCTGCAATATCTTTATTACAATATTCGCAGGTTTTTCGAGGTCTCTTTCTTCCTGTCAGCGTTTTGCTGATTTTTTCTTTGACTCCATCTTTATGCACTGGGTTATTTTCTTTAAGATATGCACTTTTCTTTTGTTTAACATCTTCATTATAATTTGGATTGTTAATGCTATTCATTCGAAGTTGATGTTTTTTTGCAGCATCGGTATTTTTAGCAGTCCAATGATTTTCACCAGTTGGTCTAACTAAATTTTGTTTTGTGTTTTGTTTTGTAAAATCCCATCCTTCTCTTTTGTGCCACTTTAAAGCAGCGGCGGTATTTTTTTTAGTCCAGTGATTTTGACCTTTTGGCACAGTAGAAGGATCAAACGATTTGCTATCATGTCCATTGAGCCATTTTGAATTTTTAACTACTTGCATTTTTTTTAATACTCGTTTTTCCCATACTTGTGCTGAATTAATTGAGGAAAATTTTTTTCTGATTTGTATTATATCTGGTTTACCGTTCATGATAACAAAGTCTCGAACAATTTTACTGGAAGTAAAATACGATACCCATAAATCATCTGGGTGGCATTTTTTTGAATATCGGACGCCGTAATACCACTTGTCCAACGTAGTCCATCCAATTAAATATGTATAAGGTATATTTTTGATCATTTGATAAATAATACTAACGTAATTATGCGTTTTATGCTGCTTTTAAAACCCTCAGCGTAGTAGGCTGGAACCTACAGACTTATTTATAAGGAATCAAACAAATGGGTCGTCCTCTAAAAATTCAAAAATACAGTTTAAATACTGGTGTCGGTAGCCCCGGGGCTGCTACACCTGTGGATCTTGCTTATCCACCTTTTGGTTCACTGGATGTTCCGGTGTACAATTCACCTACACAGACTTTAAATGCAGAGCAGTTCTTGGGAGTAGTTGGTGGATCACCTGCTACCAGTCAACCTAGTGCCACTTATCCTGAAGTGTTGGCCACGGTGAATATTCTATACCCTGATGGAAATACTACCGGTGTAGGCCCAGGGCGTATTATTCGACAAAAAGGCAACCACAAGTATTTGGTAGCTTATACCTCAAGTACAGTGTCCGATGGCAGCTTTATTGTAGGCCAAGCATATCAAATTGTTTCGCTGGGATCTACCAATTGGCAAACAGTTGGTGCAGGAACTGGTAGTGTATCGCCAGGCGATATTTTCACAGCCATTCAAATCACCAGCGGTGGCAATGGTACAGCATACCCAGTAGGTGTGTGCGTATTGAGCAACTCTGGGACCCCGGAAGCTGGTTACATGAGCATTGGGTACGAATCTGGAGACAGTTCAACTGCTTATGCCAGCAACCTTACCAACAAGTGGGTGCGTGATTGGACTGGTACTACCAATGAGTACAGCAATAATAACCTGGGAGAAGTTAACTATAGCAGTGAGCTTTACTATGTGGCCAACTTCTTCACAGACGAAGGTGGAGTTGCAGAGTCTGGGTCAGAAACAGATACTGCTACACAAACAGTTTCTGGTGCACCAGCTGGATATGTGCCACTGGCAGTTATCAACAACGTTACTTCCTAATATTTAGGAACCTGGAATCCTCTCAGCTACATACTGGGGGGATTTTTTTATGACCGTGGCATTTGTTTTAGGAAATGGGCAGAGTAGATCTGCATTGGATATAACAAGATTTAAGTCTTTGGGATCTGTTTATGGCTGCAATGGCTTATACAGAGACTACACGCCTGATTGTCTTGTGGCAACTGATCGCCCAATTGCAGAAGAAATACAACGATCAGGATACAGTAAAAATCATAGATTTTACACAAGAAAACCATTGACAGATTTAGGAGCGCAGGTTGTTCCTAAAAAGTATCATGGCAACAGTTCAGGACCTATTGCATGTGCAATTGCTGCCTTAGACGGGCATGATCGTATCTATATGTTAGGGTTTGACATGGGCCCTAGTGCAAGTATGAGATTTAACAATGTGTATGCTGGGACAGCATTTTACAAAAGCGCAGATGCTGCACCAACTTACACAGGTAATTGGATACGCCAAGTTGTTACATTGGTAAAAGATTTTCCAACTACTAAATTTATTCGTGTTTGCGGCCCTACCACGGCAGATATCAAAGAGTTCAAAAATATTGAAAATCTTGAACACATAGATATCAATGCATTTATACATCAGTGTGGGCTATAACACCTTATTGTAGAGTCTGGTAAATACAGCTAGAGACTCAAAAAATGACACAATACACCATTGATATTGGCGCGGTACCCGATGACGGACAAGGTGATCCGTTACGAACTGCTTTTAGTTACACCAATCAAAACTTTGATCAAGTTTTTGCCGCGGGCCCAGTTCTGAGCAATGTAGCTATTGCCAACAACACTATTCGCACTATCAATAGCAATGGTAATTTGATTTTATCCCCAAACGGGATTGGCAAAATACTGGTAACAAACTCAGTAATTCCCAGTTGGGACAATGTTTATGATTTAGGTAGTCCAACTTTAAGATTCAATTCGATCTATTTAGGAACCGGCGGGTTGAATATTCCCAATATCAGTATCTCGGGAAACATCACAGCCAACTACTTTATTGGCAACGGCAGCTTGTTAACTGGCATCGTTGCAACCAATACCTCTAGACTCGGCAACGGAACCAGTGCAATTCTGGCAGCAGTAGCAAATGGTAATATTACTGTTAGTATCAACGGTGTTTCTAATACCGTGGTGTTCACTGAACAAGGGTTGACTACCGATTCTCTTACTACAACAGGTAACATCACTGGCAACTACTTTATTGGTAATGGTAGCCAACTAACTGGTATTACAGGTGGAGGAGGAGCTCAGGGTACAACTGGCGCACAAGGCACAACTGGCGCACAAGGCACAACTGGAGCACAAGGCACAACTGGCACAACTGGCGCACAAGGCACAACTGGCACAACCGGAGCACAAGGAACAACTGGCGCAG
>Ga0214923_10000203_pt1 | contig 92126 bp, 102 predicted proteins | sample LL1510_MetaG_FD_177993 | JGI IMG/M metagenome (GOLD analysis project Ga0214923, IMG submission 177993) | Freshwater microbial communities from Lake Lanier, Atlanta, Georgia, United States - LL-1510 | ecosystem: Environmental > Aquatic > Freshwater > Lake | place: USA: Georgia | collected... | reverse complement strand
AATAATAATAATAATAATAATAATAATAATAATAATAATAATAATAATAATAATAATAATAATAATAATAATAATAATAATAATAATAATAATAATAATAATAATAATAATAATAATAATAATAATAGTAGTGATGGATGCGATTCATGTGGTACAGGAAAAGAATGTGTAGGTTATAGTCCAGAAACAGATTCAAGACCTGAAATTATGGGTAATTGCGTACCTAAAGGTAGTGGAGGAAAAACACCTGGACTTTCTGCAGGTGCTAGTATATGTAATGCACATAAAGAAACAGATACAACAACTTTAAGTTCCGCATCAACAACAAGTAAAGTACTTTTACAAGGTGGTGATGAAGAAACATCTGCTAAAATTATGGGAGGAAAATCAGTTGGAAATACACCAGGTATAGATCAAAATAGTATGATAGCATTTTTACAAAGTAGTACTGATGCAGATGTTCCAATAAAATATACTTTTAAATCTATTTGGAGTTTGCTAATAGAATTATATGGAGATAAATGTGTAACATTTATAGAAAACGTTGGTAAATATAAAATAAGATCTTTGATTCCAGGAGATCCTAATCCTGATAAACCAAGACCTAGTTGTATTGCATATTTGAAACAGGAAGCTGTAGATTTTTTTATGGGTTCTGGTTTACAACAGTTTCTTAATGGTCCAGGAAAAACTATACAAAAACCAGAATATGGTAAACCTAAAGTAATTGTTAAAGCAGATGACAAAACTTTAGCTTTATTAGATAATGATTATTGGGAATATGATTTATCATCTCCATCATTAGATAAAATGTCTGTTGAAGCTGACCCTAGAAAATGTAATGCTCAAAGTCGTTTACCTACAAAAATGTTTTATTGTACAATTGTACAAACTGCATTTTATGTAGATTCTAATTTTGAACCTGTTTATAATGAGAGAGGTAAAACAACACCTCCTCCTGGACAATTAACCGAATTATGTAATGTATTCTATGTTAATGAGGAAACTAAAGAAAATATATTCGAAATTTATGTTCCTGTTGATGATTTAATACCTGTAGTTGATCCTTGTAGAATATTACAAGCAGCATATAATTTAGAAGCCGCATATATTTCTGATATGGTTTGTAAATATGTAGTTGCAGGTGATTATGGAATTATACAAAAGATGGTTCCTTTAAATCCTCTAGAACAAGATACAAAAGGTAATTACTTACAAAAATATGCTTGTTGGAATAAAGTTACAGGTTGTCAAAGTGATAGAGATTGTATTGGAAGCGAAACAGATCAAATAGATTGCTCAGGTTTTTGGAGTACACATTGTAATCTAAATTGGAAATCATGCCAACAAAATGGTTTATGGCATGAAAGTGTAATGGATAATAGTATAAATGGACCAAATGCTAGTGCAAAAGAGGCACAATATAGAACTTTAGCTGTAAGACCAGCTAATGTACCATTGCAATATTCACCTGGACCTGCAGCAGATAGTAAAACTTATGATGAGACAACTGATATGAGAAAGTTTGCTCAAGTAAGTTGTTTAAGTCCTAATACAAGATTCTTCCCTGATGGTTCAGAAACAGGCAAAAAAATGGTTCCTAAATGGTTTGGTTATGGATGGGCTGGTAGATATCCAATTGATGCAAAAACTTGTTATTGTCAAAATAGTTATATTCCTGACTGTGAGACAGAAGAAGAAATTAAAAATGCACAGGATGTACGTAATAATTTTAAAGTTCCAGCAGCTAAATGTTTAATAAATAATTCATGGAAATTAAATAAATATAGAGGTGCCGTTGTATTACCAAATGCAAAAGAAGTAAGTGATAATACTGGACCTAATATATTACCCAATCGTCTAGTATGGAACCAAGCTCTAGGTTCAACTAGTTAAATTATACATGTTAAAATTAAATTGAAATTTAAATTTAATTAATTTTAGTTTATTAAAAATGATAATACCTATTAGGTGTTTTACTTGCAATAAAGTAATAGGAAATAAATGGGAAGAATATATTAAATTAAAAGAAACTTTTGATGATAAAGAATGTTTAGATAAATTAAAATTAAATAGATATTGTTGTAGAAGAATGATTTTGACACATGTAGAATTAATAGACAAATTACTAAAATATAGTTAAATTAGAAAATAATTTATAATAAATTATTAATTTATTATAAATTAAATATTATCAATATAATCACTTAGAAAGTCCTGAGAATCAGTTATTTTCTTTATTTTTAATTCTAAATCAATATTTTCACTATTTTCAAAAGATGGAATTTTTTGATTAATTTTCATATATGTATAGTTGAAAGTAAAAATATGATATGTAAGTAAGAATACTGTTATTTCTACAACAAACTGTGAATTTATAATAAAATTTATACCATTAAATTGATAAACTAAATATAGAAGAATAATAATAAAAAAATTATAAATATTAGTATATTTATCACTAATTTTCTTTTTATTTTTAATAAATTCTTCTATTTTTTTATAAGATTCTTCATTATTTTTAGCTATTTGAGCCCTTAATTTTTCTAACTCAACTAAATTTTTTAACAAACCTTTTGTATATCTTTTTGATACGTCATAAGTGTCAATTTCTTCTACACGTTCTTGTAATTCATGTTCCAAATCTTTAACTCTTTCTTTTAATTCTCTATTTTCTATTTGAATACTTTCATTCATAGTGATTATATATTTTTCGTAAGGATTTGTATTTTTAAATAACTCTTCTCTTGAATCATTATTTTTGAAATACAAGTTAACATGTTCAATTTTTTCAGATGACATAGATACTTATTTTTAAGTATAGATTAAAATAAAAATCAATTTTAAAAAATTGAAATTTTTAATTAAGTTTTAAGATTAAATATTACTATCTATTATGAACAGCCTTACTAGAGAAATAGTAATTGAAAGTGATAATATGTATGAAAAAATATATAAAAAAATTTCTAAAGAGTTTAAAGGTGAAGAAGGAATTGAAAGAACAAAAAGAAAGTTAATAGTTTATGAAAAAAATTCTTCTTTGATAAAAGAAACACTTAGTAATCTTAAGACAATATATGAAAATGATGTAGAACATTATAAAAAATTCGATTCTTATTATGAATCAGATGATTCAGATGAGAATATACAATCTAGTTACGCAGAAATTTTCCTAAATTTAAAAGAAAAAGAACAAAATATTTTAACAGAAATAAAAGGATTAAAAGATATTATTCAAAAAGAAATAGAAATTAAAGAAATTTTAGATTTTTTATCAAATAAATTGAAAGAAAGTTAAGATAATAATTTAAATTTATTAAAATTTAAATTAAAATATTCTCATTGTTCCACATGTACCATCTTGATAATGAAAATCGCAATCTGTCATTTTAAAATTTAATAAAGGACATTCTTTATTTTTTGGTAAAGACAATCTAAATAAAGTTTTTTCTTTAACTTCTTTCAAGTTTTTAAGATAATTTTGAGTAGCTTTTTTAGCTGTATTATCTATATTTTTTTCATACTGAATTAATTCATTATAATTATCGACATCTCTAAATCTTTTGACCATTTTTATTATTATACAATTTTTTATTTTTAAAATTTTAACATATCAATATTTTTTAAATCATTAAGAACATTTGGAGTTTCTAGAATAATTGGAATATCATTTTCTCCACACTTTTTAAGTAAATATTTTAAACTTTTATTGTCTTCTTTCCATATATGACCATAACCTAAACATTCATGTCTATCCTTTTTACTGCCAAATGTAACTTCTGAATCATTTAAATGTAATAAGTTAAATTTATCTAGACCTAAATGATTATCAAAATCATCAAACATTTTATCAACTTCTTCAATTTTTGATAAATTATATATTCCAGAACCCCATATATGGGCTGTATCTACACAAATTCCAACATTATCAATTTTTTTGATATCTATATTATCAAAAACACTTTCTAATTCTTTAAAATCTTTACATAATTTTGTTCCTTCTCCTGCAGAATTTTCTAATAATAATTTAGAACCTTTATTAAAATTCATTTTATTTATTGATTTTGCAATTGATATTAATCCTTCTTCTCTATTCTTATTAGATCCTGGGTGTATAACAACACCATTATTTTTTGATAATTTTGATAAAGTATTTACTTCAAATTCAAGTTCTTTAAGTATCTTTGATGTTTTCAAATCTTGTTCTTCATCTCCATTCCATGCTAGACTAGCAACAGAACCACATAAACTACTTGTATAAGGATAATGAGAAAATATACATATATCATTTTCCAAACTTTTTTCATATGTTTTTATTACATCATTTTCTGATAATCTTTGTCTTGTAAAAGATTTTGGATTTCCTAAAAAGAATTGTATAGTATTCATTTTATTATTAATACCATCTTGTAATGTTGGGAAAATTGATTTAGAAAAACCAATATGACCTCCAATTTTTATATTATTTTCTTTTATAAAAGACATTTAATATTTTTAAAATATCATCATAATAAAAATTCAATTTTTTTAAATTTTATCAAATTAATTTAAATAATTATTTTTTATTTTAAAAATGTATCATGATTTATTATTAGAATTTTTGGAATTATATGATTGTGATCCAACATTATTTTATTACGTTGTAGCATGCAAAGGAGAGTTAGAAGAAAGAAAAGGTAATGTTAACAATATTATAGAATTAGAAACGAGTGTTAAATATCAAGAGGATGGAAAAATAATAAAGGGAAGATACGTAATAACTATAAGTTTATCCGAAATATTAGAATATAATAAAGAATTAGTAAAAGAAATGTTTTTATATTTAGGTTTTGACTTTGATTATTTTAATTTTGAGGAGAAAAAAAGTGTAGTTAAATATTTATATTTAGGTGTCGATGGATATAAAGGAAAAATATATTTAGGAAATGAAAATAGTGGTATTTGTTTTGAATCAAATAATAAGATAAAATTTTATAAATATAGCAGAGAAGATGTAGTTGACATTTTTTCAGATAAAGAAGAAAAAAATTTAGAAGCAATACATATTCGTATTAATAATTATAATAAATTTGTAAATTGGTATGGTATTTCTAAAAAATTTATAACATTATATTTTAGACCCAATTTAAATGGATTTGATATTGATGATAATTTATTACAAAAATCAAATAGATGGTATTATCATAAATGTTTATGTGAAAATTGTAAAAATAAAGATATTGGGGGTAAAGATATAGGAAGTCTTATATCTATAATTTCGAAAATGGATGCATGGTATATTGTTAAATTATTTTACATAATATACAAAATAATAGAAATCGTTATAAATGATAATTTTTAAATATTATTTTATAATAAATGATTGATATAAAAGAAATTATAAATATAAACAATCTATGTATAGATACATATCCATGTCAACATAATGTGTTATATAAAACAAAAGATGGCACTAAAAAACAAAAAGCAATTTTTATGCAAGATATTTATAAAATATGTAAAATACTAAATTATAATTTACCAGAACATATAGAAAATGAATATAATTTCTGGAAAAATAATGAAAATTTATCATTTTTTAATGAGAAATTTAATATTAAAGATAATGATGATAAAGAAGATATTAAAAATAATATAAATTATTGCTCTTTACTTTAATTTTTACATATACATCTTCCTCCTTCAGGAGCAGGTCCGCATGTATTAGGATCTATTTTTGGAGATATAGCAATACATTTTCCTGCATATGTATCAAATACGCAATCAAGATCAGATGTGCATTTTTGCAGATCATATTTTTCAACATAACCATATAAACTTTTATATTTATTTAAAAATTTATTTCCAGGAGTATTTAAAAAACTTAGCATTTTTATAATATAAAATATTATAAAAATTTTTATTTATTTACTACAGAAACACAACCTTCTTTTTTACCAGCATAATAACATTGACCATCAGCACATGAATTGCTAACTGAACTACATCCTTGTGTATTAACATTAAACATACATTCAGGATTATCAACACATTTATAATCATTTTTTGTGTTAGTTTGTTTTTCAAAATGTTTATTTAGAAATTTATTACCTGGAACATTTAAAAAACTTAAATTATCATCATAATTTTCTATAGAATAATGTTTATTAAGAAATTTATTACCCGGAACATCATTAAAATTAATATTCATTTTTATTATAAAAAAAGATTTAAAAAAATATTTGATTTTTTAAATTTATTATGAACAAAAATTATAAATAATTATAAATAGTTTATAGATTTTTGGTAATAATTTCATTTTTAATGTTATTCCAATATTCATTAAATTTAATATTATTACAACCAATAAAGTTTCATAATTTATATGATAATAATTATAATAAATATAAATTATTAAATAATAGTTATAAATTATTAATCTACATAATACAAATGAGATAGGAAATAATATTTCAAAATATATTTTATTTATTATTTTCATGTCGGATAAACATAAAATTATTGTAGAAAATTCATGCATACCAGTAAGATTTAAAATATAATTATCAAATTTTTCATTGAATAATAAAAGTATAAATACTAATAGATGATGAAATTTATTAAAAATTTTAAATACCTTGAAGTATGTGTTTAAAAAAGAATCTGCTATAAAATATATGTAAGAACAATTTATTAAATCTTCATTTTTATAAATAAATGTAGCAAAAAAACAAAAGTATAAATGAAAAAATAATGAAATGTTTTTTTCATTAAAAGTATTTTTATATAAGTATATAAATCTAGATGATTCTATTAAAGTAATTATTAAAAATAAAATAGTATGAAACATATTTTGTAAAACATTTTTATAATGAAAATTTCAATTTTATTTTAATAAATCTAAAAACGTGTGTTTTTTAATAAAAAATGAGTTTTATAATGGGTGATGGTGTAGTCGACTATAACGACGATGGTACTGATTTTGCGGTAACTTTTTCACAAAATAATACAGATACATATAAAGATATAGATATAAAAGAAAAAGTTGATAAGAAAGTAAATACAATTAGAAATGATTTTATGAATAAAATTGAGTTATCTAATAATTTTAATGAATCATTAAATATAAATGAGAATATTATTATTGATGAATCATTAAATATAAATGAGAATGTTATTATTGATGATGGTTTACCAAATACAATTGAAAATGTTATTAATTATTCAGAAAATGAAAATAATAATACTGTAGATACTATTACAAATAATTTAGAAAATGAAAATAATTTACATAAAAATAATGAAAAAGTATTATTTTCTGTTTTTCAAAGCGAAAGTCAAGAAATTAAAGGTGTAACAAAAATTTTGTTTAATAAAAAAGAATATGATACACACGAATATTTTTGTACAAATGATTCTAAATTTCAACCAAAAGTTTCTGGTTATTATCAAATAAATTGTGGAGTAAATTGTTTTTCTCAAAATGGTAAAACATTATTAATAGAATTATTAAAAAATGGAAAAGTTTTTAAAAGAGGAGAACAAACAAATTTACTTAATGAAATTATAAACTATAAAACCGTATGTTTATCATCCTTAATATATCTAAATGGAGAAGATGATTATATAAATATAAATGTGATTTCTTCACCAGAATTTTTAACATATCCTGGACAAGAATTTACATGGTTAAATGGATTTTTAATAAATTAAATTAATTAATAATTAATTAATTTATAGTATAGGTATATTTGAAAATTTATTAGAATTAATTTCTTCTTCTGAAGGTATATTATAAGGCATATTATAACTTCTCATAAAATTATTTTCAAAATTTGAAATTTTATCTTTAAACATATTAAGTCTATCCATATTATTATCGAATGTTTGAGATTCTTGACTAATTGTATTATTTAGTGTATTTAATCTTTCTAAATATGATTTTAATATATTAAATTTTTCATCATAAGTTGATATATTTTTATAAATATCTTTATATTTTTTATAATTCTCTTTTGCATTATCATATTGTTCTTGAATTGGAAATTTAATATTATTTATATTTTTTCTAAATTCTTCAACAAATTTACTAACTTCAATAACTTTTTCCATATTTTGTGAATTTGAAGTATATAATGGATTATCTTTTACAATTGGAAGTTTATTTTCTATTGAATTTAGTAAAATAACTGAAGGTTTTATTTCATCTTCATAATATTGATTATAACTTTTAATAAAACTATTATATAATTCATTTATATTTGTATAATATTGTTCAACAGTTGCATCATTTGATGGAAAATAACCAATTAATTTTTGGTAGTCTAAAATATATTTTTCAATATTTTCTTTAATATCTGTAATTTCATTTGAAAGACTAGCTAATCTATCTTTATCCATAGTCTTTATATCATATGAGAATATTTTATCACATTTTTCTATTATTGGGTTTATTTGTTCATCTATTAGTTTTATTATTTCTTGCTCATTTTGTATGGCTTTTTCTTTTAATATTTGTAAATTAGAAAACCCAGAAATTATATTACCCATAGAATTTTCTGATTCAATTGATGTTATTAACATATTATAATTTTCTGAAAACTTATCGTATTCTGTATGTATTGTTGAAGCATCTTTTAAAAACCCATTTGTATTATAATATTCTAAAAAAGAGTCTGTTCCCGGAATTACCGGAAATACTGGAAATATTGGTAAATTAGGTTTACGAGTTGTTGAAGATTTATTATCAGTTTTTTTTCCTCTAAAAAGTATAAAAATTATAATTATAAAAACACATAAACCTATACCAAAATAAATTATATTTTTTGACATAATTTTTTGGTTAGAAGCCATTTATTATAAAAAATATTTTTTATAAAATTCTTAAAATTAAAAAAAGTTTTTTTATTTATTTATTTATAATAAAAAATGGATCAAGAAAAAGTATTTCTTAAAAAATCTAAACAATACTTAAAGAAGTGCAAAAGTGCAAAGAAATCAAGTAATAAATCTTGTAAAAAACTTTTGAGAGAAATTAAGGGTATGGCAAAAAAAGGTGTGAAAAATGCTAAGAAATTTCTTAAATCTATAGAAAAGAAATCTAAAAAATCTAGAAGAGCTTCTAGAAAATCCAGAAAATCTAGAAGAGCCTCTAGAAAATCTTCCAGAAAGTCTAGAAAGTCTAGAAAGTCTTCCAGAAAGTCTAGAAAGTCTAGAAAATCTAGAAAATCTTCCAGAAAGTCTAGAAAGTCTAGAAAGTCTTCCAGAAAGTCTAGAAAATCTAGAAAATCTTCCAGAAAATCTAGAAGAGCTTCCAGAAAATCCAGAAAATCCAGAAAATCTTCTAGAAAATCTAGAAGAGCTTCCAGAAAATCTAGAAAATCTAGAAGAGCCTCTAGAAAATCTAGAAGAGCTTCCAGAAAATCTAGAAAGTCTAGAAAAGCCTCTAGACTTTCTAGAAAATCTAGAAGAGCCTCTAGAAAATCTAGAAAATCTAGAAAATCTTCCAGAAAAGCCTCTAGAAAGTCTAGAAAAGCTTCCAGAAAAGCCTCTAGAAAGTCTAGAAAAGCTTCTAGAAAAGCAAGTCGTAGACGTGGAAGACCTAGAAAAAATGTAGATGCAGGATGGGATGGTGATGATGATGAAAATGATGATGGTTGTGGAGGAGCATGGTAAGTAAATATTTAATTTTTTAAAGTTTTTTAAAAAATTATATTCTTAGATAATACATATTATCTTTTTTTAAATTATAAACTAAATCAACATATTCTTTTTTACTTTCTAACTTACTTTTTCCATAATGATCTTTCCACGCAGACCACTTATTATTACTTTTTATTAAAAATCTCCAAGGTTTAGGTGTATCATTATTTCCAAATAAAGATTGTTTATATAAACCATAAATATTTAAAAAATCTTCCTGTTTTATATCTTTATTTAAATTTCTGAAATCTCTTACAGCTTTTTGAAATTGTGAATCAATATCAGACTCATGATAACTCATTTGTTATTTTAAAGTTTTTTATTTTTTTAAAAATATTTTGTTAAATAAAATGATTTTAACTGAAAAAATTGGAGATATGAATATTTGGGAGTTTTTTTTAGCGTTAATTATAGTTCAATTAATTATAACAATTATAATAGCTATTGTTCAAAGTTTATTAAGTAAAAAGTCAAGTAAATAAATAAAATAATTTAAAAATTGAAATAAATTTTAAATTATAAGTATGAAAATATACTTTTACTCACTTAAAAATGGTTCAAGAACTTTGGAAAAAAAATATAAATGTTCTAAGAGTTTCAGATATGAAAAAAATGTTAAAAGATACTGGAGGATTTTTTTCTTTAAAAAATCGCGATGAATATATAAAACGTATAGAAAACATAAAAAATTGTTTAGAATTCACATGGAGAAAGGATCAACAAGAGGTTATGGATAATTTTTTAAAATTTCAACATAATAATTACGTTATTCATGCGGTTTTCGGAGCTGGGAAAACTACCCTGTTATTAGGTTTATTAATTAACGGTATTATCCAAAAACTTTTTAAACCAGAAGAAATTATGTTTGTATCTTTTAATATTTCAATTAGAAATGAAATAAAAAGAAAATTAAAAGGTTATGGATTTTCAAGCAAAGTTACTGTTAGAACTTTTGATAGTATCATATATGAATTAGCTAAAATTGGTGGATATCCTCATATAGATTTACCTAATTTTGAAGGAAAAAGAAAGTTTGTATATGAATTATCATTTGACAAAGAGTTTAAACATAAACCATCTTTTCAGCCTAAAATTATTTTTATAGATGAATGTCAAGATTTAGAATATCAAACATTAATAACTTTAAAACATTTTTATCCCTCATCTCGTTATGTCTTTGCTGGAGATATATTTCAAAGTATACAAAAAGAACCTCGTGAAAGTATATTATGGCATTTTATGAAAATGGAAGAAAGACCTGATACATATAAAATATATATGTCAGATACTCCTAGAGTTCCTACTCCAACATTAGAAACAATAAAAACTGCTTTAAAAATTTATTATCCAGAATTTAAAGATAAAATTGATAATTGGAAATCTAGCAATTTAACATCAAATGCTAATATAGAATGGAAAAGATTAAATTCTTATACACATATATTCAATGATCTAAAAGACTTTTTAAGTACACATTCTCCTAAAGAAACAATGATATTGACTTTTTCATCTGCAATTACTGTAAGAGGTGCAATGGGCGATATTGCAAGAATCAGAAGATTTATGTCTGAAAATGGTATTAAAGTTAATTCTGATCATAAGAAATTAGATCCTGATACTTATTTTCTAAGCACTGCGAATTCTTCAAAAGGTTTAGAAAGAGATTATGTTATTATTTTTTTGACATTTCCACTTGAAAGAGCATTTGTTCATTTATCTGATGATGTAGTTGTAAATCTTATAACAGTTGCACTTACAAGAGCAAAAAAAAAGGTAATTATGTATGTTCCTTCTTATGAAGATAAATATAGCCGTGTATTAAGTCTATTTGAAAATTGTCCTTTACCAAATAAATCAAGAATTAGAGAAGGGAAAACAGTTAAAGAATTTAAATTTCAAGATTACATAGATATTGAACATTGTGTAACAGAACTTATTAGAGCTGGTGTTATAAAATATGATACTCGAATTAAACTTAGAGAACATACAAAAGTTTTTGATTTTGCTAAAATATTTGATAATGATATTAGTTATAAAACTGCACCAATTATAACAGAAGAAGAAAGATCATTTGTAGGTGTTTTAATTGAAAATCTTATTACTTCAACATGGGTTGGTCGTTGGCCAGATGCAGAACTTCCCCAAAGCATAGTTGAAAATCCAATGTATATTCATATTATAAAAAGATTATCAGATTCTATTAGTAAGTATAATCATTATAAAAATAAAACATCATTTAATGATAAGAATCAGTTTGAAGGTATTTATTTATATTCTCAAGTACATGTTGCGATGTCTAATAAAATTTTTATGAAACTAAGCGATAATCTAACAAATAATTTAAGAAATTATTGGAAAAATTTAAAACCAAAAGCATATTTAATGAAACCAACTGATAATAAATTAAAAATACAAGCTCCTGTTCAAATGCCTTGGGTAACAGGAATTGCTGATGCGATTTCAAATAATGAAGTAGAAAAATCAACATCTTTATATGAAATTAAAGCTTCTCAATGTAGAGAATGGAAAGATAATGCACTTTTACAAATTATGTGTTATGCTTTAATGACAGGTAAAACGTGGTCAAGATTACATCTGATGAATCCTTTTAGAAATGAAAAAGTTTCTTATTATTTTGATACTAAGAATATTTTATCTTTACGAAAAGAAGTTCTTAATGATATTCTTATATGGAATACAAATGCTATGATGGCAAAATTATATCCAGAAACTAAAGATAAAAAAAAATTATCTATTGAAAAAACTTTATTTTTAAATATAATCAAAAATGACGAGGGAAAAGTTACACAAGCATCTATTATAAATATGTTATCTCCTATTAAATGCGAAATTTTATATAATAAATATGTTACATCAGGTCTTAAGAAATCTAAAGATATGAAAAAAGAAGAAAGATTCGCATGCGAATCTTCTATAAATGAAGAAGAACTTATTAACGAAGTGAATAAAATATTAAAATTAGATATTAATAAAGACAAAATAATTTGGACATTTGATGTATATAAAGAAATAGATATTATAACAAATAGTATTAAACATTTTTATAATTTGAATAATTTTGAAGAATTAATTAAATTCTTGAATTATACGCCTAATGAAGATTTAACATATAGTGCAGATTTTAAAGATTCTTTTACTTTAAATATTTTTTGTCTATCTTTTATGTTTTTTAAAAATAATTTTGTATAATTTTATTATTTAATACCTAATAGGTTTTAAATATTCTTTTTAAAAATTCTTTTTTTATTTAAAAATTTTTCAAATTTTAAATAAATGTTATTTGAAATCTTACAAACATATAGAGATCCTATTAATTATTGTGGTATAATAATAGTAAATAATATAACGCAAAATAATATAAGATATATTTTAAAATTTAATACAATAAAATCTAATATTCTAAAATTAGAAGGTATGAACATTAAAAAAGATAATGATATAATATTAGCTGAAATAAAAGATCAAAATAAAGTATTAAATAAGGGAAAAAGTGACGTTATTAAATTTTCAGGTATAGGAAGTTTTCCTGATATTAAGGATTTAAAACTAATTATAGACAAATTTTAAAAAATATTTTCTAAAATAGAACCATCACTTTTAAAATATAATTTATTGTCAAAATCTATTATTAATTTACAATATTCCTTGAATTTATTTTTTACATCAGATTTTATATAGAATCCTTTATATTTAATTCTTAATAATTTTTTGTTATCTAATATTTTTATTTTTAAATTATCAGACATATAAAAAAGTAATAGATTACTATTTGTAATTTTATATGATAAACGTTGTTCTTTAATTTCAGGTTCTAAATTATTCAAATTATATAATTCTATATATTCAAATACATCAAAAAAACTTTTAAATCCTTCTCCAAAATCAAATTTAATATCATATACAATATCATCATAACTAGAAAATAATTCAGACTTAAATTTTAATAAATTTTCAGTATGTGTAATATTTCTTATATTATCATATTTAATTGAATTTGTATTACTGAGTTCCATATTTTTTTCAAAATTATTATAAACTTCATCTAAAGTTGGATTATTATAATAACTAATATAATCTTTATTTATCGTATTGATAAAATTTTTTAAAAATAATCCTTTACAATTTTCTATTGCTTTTATTAAATCATTTAGATTAGCATAATCATTATTTTCATTCAAATAATTTATTCCTGAGTCTATTAAATTTTTAATCTCTGGTTTATATTCATTTATTTTTTCTACAATTCCTTTGGTAAATGTATTAAAAATATCTGTAAAAATATCTGTATTTTCTTCTTTTTTAGATATTTGTAAAGATTTTATTTTAGTTTCATGTATGTTTATTTTAACATCAGAATCCTGTCTTTTTATTTCATAATTACCTTCTCCATTATATTTTATAATTTTTCCAACATTATATTTGTCATCTAAATAAAAACTAATATCATCATTATCTTTGTAATTTTGTATTTCAATTAAATCAACTGTTAAATCATTCTCACATATATTATTAATTAATTTTAAAGTTATTGGATTTCTTAAATCATAAGTAGAATCATAATTATATTTAAAAATTTCAGCATATTCCCATTTATCATTTTTATTTATAAATCTTACTATTTCACCCTTCTTATATTTTTGTTTTTTTATAATATTCACATTATCGTTAGAATTATTATCAATATTTTTAAATTCTAAGCTTCCGATTGAAGAAAGTTCTTTAATCATTTGAATATTAAGATCTGTGGGTTCTTTTTGCACTATTGTATAAAGTATATTATATAATTCATCAAAATCTTCTTTAAAATGATTTTTTAATTCTTCAAAATTAATAGTATTATCAATTATTTCTTTTCTATATTTTTGTGCAGATAAAAGATTATTATCTTTTACACGTTCTAATAAATTTATAACAATATCAATATTATCTATTTTGCTATTTGAAGCACCCATTTTTAAATTATCTATTTATTCTTTAAAATAATAAATTAAAAATTGAAAAAATTAAAATTCTTTTAATAAAAAATATATGAATAAGTTAACTTCTTATGTAAAATTTTTTAATAAACAAGATATTAATACTTTTTTTACAAATATCAATGATTATGAAAATTTTGGTAAAATAAAAGAAAATTTAAAAACTTTTAAAGAACATTGGTCTAAATATAATTTACAATTTCCTGTTTTTAAAAAAATATTAGAAATGAAAGTAATAAACGACGAAGATTATATCTTATGTGTATTTTATAAAAATAATCAAAATAAGATTGATATCCAATTTGGTACATCTGAAACTGCAAAATACAATGAAACATATATTACTACTTTAAAAAGATGTATAGGAGAAGAGCTTGGATTAAATATTGTAGAAAAAAATATTAATTATAATTTTCATAACTTCAGTTTTAAAAATAAAAATGTTAATTTATGGGCTATAAATATTAATAATCTAAAAAAAAATAAGGAAGTAAAAGATGAAAATATAAATACAGATAATAGAAATAATAAAACATACTGTATTATTTATGGAAATGAAAATAATATTTTAGAATATTTTAAAGATAATATAATTTTAGATAAAAGTGAGGATAATATTAAAGGTATAATTGCTATTAAGTTAAAAGATATTAAAAGAATAATTAATTAAAGAAAAATTTAAAGATTTCTATTTTTTATACAAAAATGAAGTTTTATTATGGAATTAATGGAGAATATAGTGATATAACTAGTGATATGGAAGAAAGATTTAAAATAAATGATATTTATAATTTACGTGCAACTAATGATGAAATGAGATTTAGATTATTTGTTACAGATCCATGTCCTGGAGTTTTAAAACATATTTTGGCAATTGATAATAATGGCAATAAACATATTTATCCTACTGGAGAAAAAATTACTGTACATAATGATTATATTTATGATATTTTAGATATTCGAAAATGGTGGAATGCATACGGAAAATATTTTTATCCAGAAGAAGAACAATTAAAAAGTTTAAACCAAAAATTAAAATTATATAATGGAACATTTGATGAGGAATATGAAGAACAATTAATGACTTTAAAATTTTTAGATAAAAATGCAAAAGTTTTAGAATTAGGGTCTAATATTGGTAGAAATACTATTACAATAGCTACTATAATTGATGATATTAATAATTTTGTAACTTTAGAACCTTCAAAAATAATATGTAATTGTTTGAGATATAATTGTGATACTAATAATTTATTTGTTAATATAGAAAATAAAGCTTTATCTTATAGAAAATTAATTCAAAGAGATTGGGATACAATACCTTCAGATGTTTTATTAGAAGGATATAATGAAGTTGACACAATTACTTTTGAAGAGTTAGAAGAAAAATATAAAATAAGATTTGATACTATAGTGGCTGATTGTGAAGGAGCATTATATTATATTCTAAATGATAGACCAAGTATTTTAAATAATATACGTACATTAATTCTTGAAAATGATTATGATAATATTGAACATAAAAATTATGTAGAAAATTTATTAAAAGAAAAAGGATTTAAAAAAGTTTATACAAAAGAATGTACTTTAGAAATATGCTTAGAAAAATTTCCAGATTCCGCAAAAGAATTTTACACAGTTTGGAAAAAATAAATGATATTTAAAGACAACAAACTTAAAATTAAGTACTAACAGCAATTTTTTAAAAAAAATTATTTTGAAATTTTAAAATGTACTTAGTTTGTGTACTAACAGCAATTATAAAAAATAAAAAATATTTAATTTTATAAAATGTACACAGTTCGAGCTCCTATAGTTAAGTGGTATAACATGGGTCTTATGAGCCCACGTCCCGAGTTCGATTCTCGGTAGGAGCATTTTTTTTAATTTTATAAAACTATTTATAAAATTAAAAAACATTCTGAAAATATTCCTGTTTTCTTAATCTTAATTCATAATCATTTTTAAGTTCTTGATATTCATTATATAAATTATTTAACATTTCTTTTAAAATATTATTTTCATTATATAATTGTATTTTTTCAATATCTATTTCAGTTTGAATACATTTGTCTTCATAACTTTGAAATTTTTGTTTTTTATTAGTGCTAAAAGATACTTCTTCAAATTTTCTTTTTTTTGAAATATCTTCTAATTTTACTTTTTTATTTGTATTATTTATATTATTTTCGTTATCTGCATTTTCAGAATCAAATTTTCTTTTCATATTTTATATAATATATATACTTTCTGTTAAATAATATTTAAAATTTAAAAAATGATAATAAAATGGATGAATTTTTTTTTCAAGAATTGTCAGAAGAAAATTATCATAAAAAAAATGAAGACTTAAACAAATTTTTTAAAAATATCTATTATTATTATCTTAAAGGAGGTATTTATAATATAATAACAACAAAAATATTAGATATATTTTCCTTATTATTTTTTGGAATTTTTATGTTAAACGTATTTGTATTTTTTGACTGGGGAAATATTCTAAAATGTGGGAATACAATTGAGACTATAAATGATTGTGGAGATATTATGAAATATATTTCGATTGAAAATTTTAATGATAATAATTTTTTTCAAATTATGATATTATTATTTACTAGTGGAATATTCACTTTTACATTATATAAAATTTTACTTTTTTATCCTTTATGTAAAGATTTTTATGACATAGATTGTTATTATGTAAGTGTATTAAATATATCAAGAACTGAACTTTCATCAAAAACTTGGTCAGATATAGTTTATAGAATATCTCAACATAAAAATATACCAGTTGATATAATTGTAAATAATATTATGAGAGATGAAAATTATTTTATAGCGATAATGCAAAAAGATTTATTTAAAATCCCAAATATTTATTTTACAAAGCAAATGGAAATAAATTTATTTTATGGTCTAAATTCTGAAACAATATATAATAAAGATATTTCGAGTATTAAAAAAAGAATAATTTATTTAGGAATTTTTAATTTAATATTAAGTCCTTTTATTTTAATCTATAATATTATTTCTTTTATTTTTCTTAATATAGATGAATTATATATAAATAAAAAAGTATTAGGCCCTCGTAGATATACATTGTATTTTAAATGGAAAATGAGACAATATAACGAATTAGAACATCATTTTAATAATAGGGTAAATAGATCATTAAAACATTCTATAGAATATACTAAACAATTTCCTTCATTATTTATCGAAAATATAGCAAAATTTATATTATTTTTATCTGGAGGATTTATTGTTTTTTTTCTATTATTATCAGTTTTAGACGAAAATATACTTCTTTATGTAACATTTCTTAATCGTTCTTTAATATTTTATGCTGGTTTATGCGGAACTATATCTGCAATATGTAAAAGTTTTATTTACGAACCTGAAAATAGTGTTTTTAATCCAAATAAGGTAATGTCAGACATTATAAAAGAAACATGTTATGATCCAGGATATTGGCAAAGTAATGCTCATAAATTGGATATAAGAAATGAATTTTTAGAATATTTTAGGTATATTATAATATTATTTTTTTATGATATTTTAAGTGTTATAATGACACCATACCTACTAATATTCGTAGTAAGTAAACAAGCAAATATTATTCATAGTTTTTTAAAACATAATACTACATATAAAGTTAACATAGGAAATATTTGTACATTATCTGATTTTAAAGAGAATAATAATGATCAAAAATTACAGAATTCAATTTTATGTTTTTCAGGTAATTATCCTGATTGGAAAGATTATTAAATATTTAAAAAAATTAAATATTTAATCTTCAATTATGACTTTACTAAAAATTTTTGATAATCTATATTGTAATAAAAAATTTTTAAAAGGTGTAAAAATACAAATTGGTATCATAGTAGAATATTCAATCTCATTAATTTTATGATTTTCTCTAAAATACTGATTTGCTTTATTAAAATTCTCAAAACTTTTACATTTAAAACTATTATTATTTTTATCTTTTAAACATAAATATATATTAACTATATTTAACATTTTATTAAAATTAAAAATAATATTAAAATTAATCAATTTTATTTATTTTAATAAATAATGCTTTATGAAATTTTTTTTATTTTACTATTAATTCTTATAATAATTTATATTATTATTTATAATAATTTTGATTATTCAACAAAACAATTTGAACAAAATTTTAATTTGAATAAAGATAATTATGAAAAGGAAAAATTATCTAATAAAAAAATTAATTTTATAAACAAAAATGTAAAAAGTAATATAAATTGTTGTATTTTATTGACAATGTATGTCAAAAATGATAGAAAAAAATTATATACATATATTACTAATCAATGGTTAAATAACACAAATTTTGATATTTTTATTGTTAATTCATCTGGTTCACAATTAGGTATAATACATCCACGATTAAAAGAATTTACTTTTAAACAAAATATTGATTTTGTAGAAAAAGAGCCTTCTTTTATAGAAAATTATAGTATATTAAATGCATTAGAATATTTTAAGAATGATTTTAATAATTATGATATTATAATAAAAATAACAGGAAAATATTTTACACCTGATTTAGAAGACATTATTAAATATATTCCAAAAAATACAGATATAATTTTACAAAATCAAAATTTTACACATGGTCAAAATTGTGAAATATTAGGATTTAACCCACAAAAAATTTATTATATTTTAAAAAATATAAATGATTACCCAACCGAATATATATTATACAATATAAGAGAATATAAAAGTGATTCTTATAATATTTTTAAATTACCACCTTTGAAAATTAATAATAACATAAAAAGAGGAGATGGAATAATTTTAAAATTTTTATAAATTATATTAAATTTTAATATAATTTAAGATCTACCTTGATTCCATAAAGTACGTGCTGGTAAACCACCAGACCACATTTTATCACATTTACATTGTGCTCCAGAGAATTTACATGAATTATTTATTCCCTCACTTGCTCCTCCTTGTGCATTTCCTCTTACTTTTGTTCTAAATTTACCTGATTCTGAACCATATTCATCCCCCTTTTCGAACGCGCTAGGTCCATATGCTCTACAACCTCCAAATTTAAGGTGACAATCAGTTGATGTATGACTACAACCTTCTTTAGCAGCAGAACATTCATATGTTTTTATAATTGATTCTGGATCATTTGCTTTAAAAATTTGATATGAAATACCATTTGAAGTTTTTAGATGTTCACAATTTACACTATCATAAGCATATGCAGCTTCTAAATTTAGACATCTTTGAAGATCTTCACAATTTTTAGAACTCTTTAAACCACTATCAATATCATTTATACATCCTTTTGTTATTGCTACTTGTTGGTAAATTTCCCAAATAGGTGTAAAATGATAACCGATAGCTTGATTACTCATAGGTGAACTTTCAATAAATTTCTTAATATTTTCATCAGTTAAACCATCAAGAAGTAATTTATTACGGGTTTCATCTGTACCACCTAATATTACAGTATTATTATTTGTTTTAATACTTGATGCTTCTTCTCTCTTACTCTTATCATATTTACTACATAAACTTGAAGTTATTGATTTTGCTATAGGTTCAGGACCTTCAATTTCAAGACAAGCCTTTGCTTCTAATTTTTTAATATCTAGTGAACCTTCATCTAAATGACTTTCCCAATGTTCTAATTTACTTCCAAAAGTAATTTGGGTCATTACATGTGAACCCCATTTATCTAGAAAAGCATAAAATTCTTGCCATGCAGAAGGATTTTCAGGATTTCTAATTTTAACTGGTAATTTATTAAAATCTTCTAAAAATTCCGGATGTAAATTATCTCTTCTACAATTATCATTATTTTCAAAAGTTATTGTACCACTTTCATTAGATAAAACTAGTCTTGAAGTAGTAATATTTTTATGTTTTGTAGAATCATATTTTGTATTAAAATAAATAGTTGGTTTTACAGATACTGCTTTTAATGCAAAATTTCCTTGTAAATTATTTTCACTACTTATACTTGCTATAAGACTTTCTGTATTATCTGTATTTATAACAGACTTAGTATTTTTACCACCTTTTCTATATTTTTCACAACCTTTTAGAAAAGTAACATTTTTAAAAATATCAGAACCTTCAAGTAATTGATTAGGATCTTCCATATTTACTTTACCTAAATAAAATCCCTTACCTAAACCTGGACATACTCCTTCAGGACATTGAAAATCAGGAGCTTGTTTACTTGGTATCAAAGGTGTTAGAGTACTTTCAGGTGAAACTGTTACGGCTCTAAATTTTTTAGAATTATCTTCTATCCAACCCTTTCTTCTTAGTATAAGTTCTAAATTTTTAGCTTCTCTATTCTCAAAATTTTGTTTATTTTTATTGTAAAAATATATAAAAACTCCTATAAATAATAATATTATTACAACTATTATTAATATCATAGTCATGTTCATTTTTTTGTCACCGATCTTTTTTGGCATTTATTAAATAAAAAATAAAAAATTAAAAAATAAAAATTTAAAAAATAAAATAAAAAATAGAAATATGGCAAAAATTGATTTAGAATATGTATTATGTATAAATTGTATAAATAGTGTGATAATAAAGGAAGAATGTGAAAAATATTGCAATTCATATAAATGTCTAATGTGTAATACAAAATTTTATTATAAAGAAGGTAATAAATTTTTAGGACATGATCCGTCATGTTATAAAAATAAAAATATTCCAATTTAATTTCTTTAGAAAAATAAATGTTAGATAAATTAAAAATTTTTATAGTATTATTTATCCTAGTTCTTTTAATAGATATACCAGTTATTAGTTTATTATTTAAAAATAGATGGGAAAAAACAGTACAAAATATTCAAGGGTCTCCTCTACAAATTAGAACATTATATGCATTTATTACTTATATTCTAATACCAATTGGATTATTTATATTTGTCTATCCAAAAATAGATAATAATAATTGGATACAAACTTCTATATTGTATGGATTTTTATTTGGATTTATTTCATACGGTATTTTTGATTTTACAAATCTTGCTATATTATCAAAATATCCTTTAGATTTAGCAATAATTGACTCCGTTTGGGGAGGAATACTTTGTGCTATTGTAGTTACAATAACAAAATATATTTTTAAATGATCTATTTTTTTTTTATTATTATAAATAAATGATTAATAATAATATAATTATTATATTTGTATTTTTCATTATTATTATTGGTAGTTCTATATGGTTATGGTATCATAGAACAAATAAAAGTAATGATAAAACAAATATTGTAAAATTAGAAAATATAAAAAATACTAAACATGAAGAAGAAATGAAAGAAAAAAACAAATTATATAATGATTTGAAAAGAAAAATAAATGATATTATTTTAGAAAAATATACATTTCAAGCCATAAAAGATAATCCAAAATTAAAATCTAATTTTGAGAGTATTACAACATGTATTCTAAATAAAATATTAAAACATATAGATATAGAAAAAGGGTATTTTGATGTTTTTGAAAATTTTGAAAATTTATATGATAAAATTTATAAAAAAGATCCAACTATATATTATTGTTTTAATGAAAAACAATTAAAAGCTATTAAAATTTTAAGGGATAGAATATCTAATTCTGATTTAGAATCTATAATTGACTATGTTAAGAAAAATATTAGTAGTAATTTTTCAGATTGTAAAAATAATGATTGTTTTTCTGAAAAAGAATATATTATTTTAAATAATTACAAGTAATTATATTTAATTATTTTAAATATAATTTATAAATTAACACTCATAATTTCTTCATATTCATCTATAATATTATCAACATCTTTTAAATTTTCATTATTAAATATCCATCCCTTTTCTTTTACATTCCATTTACCTCCTAAATCTTTAAATTTTTCCTTATATATTTTTGTATTACCCTTAACTATAAATGTATTATTATCAAGTTCTGATATATATATTTCTTCGTCAGATTCTTTATCAACTTTATCTTCTTTGTTTTTATAGTTAATAATATTTATAAATTTTTCTATTTTTTCTTTGTGAGAATTGCTAAAAATCCATCCTCCTCCATTTTTTAACATAGAATTCCATTTACCTCCAAATTCTTTTAGAGTATCTTTAAATTTAATAGTATCCTTCCCTCTTACTACAAATGATTTATCTGAATAGTTTTCAATATTTATTGAATACATTGAATATTAATATTTAATTAAAATATAAATTTCAATTTTATTTTTAAAAATTGTTATTAATAAATGAATAAAATAATTTTTATAATACTTATTGTAATTTTATCAGGAATTATTCTATATTTTATTTTAAAAAATGTAAAATTTAGTGATAAAAGAGATAATAATATAAAAGAATTAAATAATCTTAACAAACTACAAACAAAATTATTAAATGATAATGAAAAATTAATATTACAAGATGTTAAAGATCATATTTTTACATTTATAGTTAATAGAATAAGTAGAAAATATAAATTATCTAATTACGATATCTCACTTTTACACAAAAATTTTATTTTTGTTTCTAATAATTTTTTGAAAGAATTATTGCAATTATATTCAGTATATGAACTTTACGAAATTATAAATACAGATCCATTTAATATATATAATGATCTACTTAAAAAACAAATTAATAAAAATCAATTATTAACTGACCAACAACTTGCTGGTATAGAATATCTTTTAAATAAATTACCTAATATTGATAAAACAAGTATAGTTAAATATATTAAAAGAAATTCAAATATTTTTGAAATAAAAGAAATTTCGTTTAAAAATAATAAACCATTTTTTTCAAAAGAACAGGACAAAATTTTAAAAGACTTTAAAGGATGAAATTTTGAATTAAAATGAAAACTGTTGTTATTTATGCATATTGTGATATTGATGTATATTCTAGAAGAAATGCAGAATTTTTTCTAGAAAATGGTATAGTTGATACAGAAAATGTTGATTATTATTTTATATGTAATGGAAAATTTCATTTAGATTTAGATAGTAATATAATTATAAATAAAAAAATAAATAAAATTACAAGTGCAAGAGATAAAAAAAGAGAAAAAAGAGAATATTATAAAAAAGAAAATTCAGAAAATATATTAAATAAAGAAACTTTAAAAATTGTCAACGTAGAAAATGTAAATTTTATTGAAAGAGAAAATAAAAATTATGATTTTGGAGCATGGAATTTTTTTCTTACAAATATTCATAATTCTATGAATTATAAAAATTATATTTTTTTAAATAATAGTGTAATTGGACCTATACTTCCTCGTTATACAAAAAATATTTATTGGACTGATTTATTTACTACTCATTTAAATAACGAAGTCAAAATTGTTGGATGTACCAAAAATTATGAAATAGAAAAACATATTCAAAGTTATTGTTTTGCAGTAGATAAAATAGGTTTAAATATTTTAATAAAAAATGAAATATTTAATTATGTTTCAGAAACTAAGATCGATTTTATTAAAAATTGTGAATGTAAAATGTTAAAAATAATTAATGATGAAGGTTATAAAGAATATACGTTTGAAAATGCTCAAAACAAATATTTAGAATATTATAATTTAACAGTTGATTCAATATATAAAAAAACAATGTTTATAAATTTTCAACTTTTTGAATTTATGTTTGTAAAACCAAGACATTTAGATATTGATTCAATAAAATATTTAGAAAATTTTTATGATTGGTAGTTTATTTTGTATTTGTATTTGATATATTTGAATATTTAGTATCAAGTTCGATAATTCTTGGCCAAACTATGTAAGATTTAAAAATTTTTGGTAAAGTCATATCAATTGGTTCTTTTAAAGGAAACAGATTATTAACTTTATTTTCATCAATATTTTTTGGATTTATAATATATGCATGTGTTCCATATACTAATTTAGCTCTTTCTACTTTATAATCTATATCAAAACTTTCATGATAACTAAACCCTATATGTAATATTTCATAATCAGAAGGAGCTTTTTTTAATACTGTATCTATCTTTTTTAAAATATCTTTATTTATTTTTATATCATCTTCTATTACCAAAATAGGAATTTCGCTATTTAAAGCTTTTTTAAAATAATGTACATGACTCAAATAACATCCAACTTCTCCTTTTTTTAATTTTTTATTTTCAATAATACCTTGTTCAATTAATTTTTCTAAATTTAATGCATGACCATTAACTGCGTAGATATCATCTACATCAATATTTTTTAAAATATTTTCTCTTCTATCTTTATCTTTTTCCATAGAAACTAAAAATGTACTAAACATTTCATGTCTATTTAATAAATATATGTAAAACATAAAAGATAAAAATAAAAAACATATTGAAGTTAAAAATAATTTATTATTCATTTATTTATTAAAATAATTTTAATAAATTAATAAAATTTTAAGAATGTACATATTTTGGATCACAAACTTGTGGATAAATACGAACATAAGAATAATTTTGTTCTGAAGCATATACATTTGGTTCGTATTTGTTGTACTGTAAAAGAGTAGGAGAACTTATTATATATGGTTTATTAAGTTGACGATCAGTATTTAACCTATTAGTATTTTCAGGAACCCATTTACCTGTATTTATAATATTATTATAAACAAGTATACCATTAGGAGAATTATAATATTTTAGAACAATATTTCCATCTGAATCCTCTAATGTGCAAGTTCCTGCAAGTGGATTTGGTGGTAAAGTTGTAAATCCTGGACCAAATTGTGGACATTTAGATTTAACACCAAATACTTTGGGATAATATGTACCAAAATCAACAATCCAAGTAGTATTATTATTTATAACATTCAATTGTTGAATAGGAATAATAGGACTACAAGTTGTACAGTTAGTTCCAGTAAATCCTGGTTTACATTTACTACATGTACCATCTTTATTATCATAATATATAGAACAAACATTACATAAATTATGTGGATTTATTATAGGTGAATTATAATCTGTATACCATCCATTTATACAATTACTACATGTATTATCTTTATTATCAAAATGTACAGGATCACAAATATTACATTTATCACCTGACCATGCATTTAAACATGTATTACATTTTCCATTTGTATTGTCATATGTAGGTGGACATATATCACATTTATCTCCAACCCATCCATTTGCACATTTTACACATAATCCATCTGTACTATCATAATTTAAAGGACATACATTACATTTATCTCCAGACCAATTATTTAAACATTTACTACATTTTCCGTCACTATTATCATAATTTGAAGGACATATAGAGCAATCATCACCTGTATAAGCATTTAAACATTTACTACATGTATTATCGCTATTATCGTAATTAGGTAAGCATTGTGTACATCTGTCTCCATACCATCCATTAATACATTCGCAAAGTCCTTTATTTGTAATAAAATTACCTCCATTTTGACAAACACATTTTTCTGATCCATCAGGACAACTAATTTTACATAAATCGCAAGGAAACGGAGAATTAAAATTTCCTAATTGTTGAATTAATTTGTTCAATAGTGGTTCATTGCTTTTTATTAAGTTATAAACACTTTGATTAATTAATGTACTCATAAGTTCTGCAACATATTTTAATGATCCCAAAATAACTGCTGTAACAGGAAATGCTATAAGAGCAATTATTCCTATCGCAGATTGGTTATTTAAAAATTGTTTTAAAGTATCAATTAACACATCTAATAAATTATCTGTACTAATATCACTTTTATAATAATTATATTGAGCATTTGTAAAATCTAAATTATAATTATTATTTACATAAGAAATTTTTATATTTTCAATCTTCATACTTCCTGAAATATTTGCAATAATATCTTGCAAATTAAGAACACTTGTAGGATCTTGAGATTTTATATCGCTACAATTATAAGTTAAACTTAGAAATACATCTATTATAAAATTTTTTAAAACTATATCACAATTAAAAGACATATCTAATGTTATATGATCTCTTTCATAAATAAGATTTAAATTATCCGTATCTATATCAAATAACTTAATAAAAATATCTCCTAATTTAACAAGACATTTAGCAACCTGCAGGTATCCAATAACACATGTACCTTGCCATCCAAATGGTTCTTTTAAATTAGATTTTATATTTTCTAAATTTGTACGTAGATCATCGCCACTCGGTAGTTTCTTAATAATTTTATCAATAGTATCATTTATATTTACAGTTGTATTTGCAATATTTGATATAAACTCATTGTTAATTGGTCTTATAATAAATTTTAAAAATTCGGTTAATTTATCTTCAGGAATAGCTGGTTTAGGTCCAGGAGTAGGTATAATTGTTTTAGTAAATGTAGGAATAGGAAAAGGTTGAGGTATAGAAATACCATATGTTCCATTAATAAAAGGAATAATTATTTGATTTGTTACCCATGCTGATAAACTTGAAATTCCCAGAGCCTGAGCATCTGTTATTTTTTGAATATTTTTTGAATTTATTATAATATCTAAAGGTTGAAATAGACATTCAAAATTACAATTTTGATAAAAATTTTCTACTACACCATCAATATTTCTAGTATTTGTAGGATTACAATCGTTATAAATAGGACCAAGAGTGCATATATTTGGCATTCTAAAAATATTATTTAATATTTTTTGATTAGTTTCAGATAAAGAAGCTGAAAAATTAGGACATGGAGATAAACAATACCATAATATTTCAACTTCATATTTTATTATATCTGTATAATCATTTGGTATTGTATTATAAAGTCCTTGGAAATAAAATATTCCTGTATTTGCGTAATTTTGTATCATACCATTCATAGTTATCGTATATGCATCTGCTACATTAGATACTCCTTGATAGGTTGTACCACATAAACCTAAAAATGTATTATCAAGTAATTGAATACCTCCATTAAAACTACCTGTGAATGAATTTTTTATATTACTTATATCTATTTTTTTAATATTATTATTTATTGTTTGTTTGTCAAAAGGTATTGTGTTATTATTTTTACCAATTAATTTTACCACTATATCACGATCATTAACAGCAGATATTTTTCCAAAATTATTTTGATAATCCCCGTTTATAATCATAACATAGTCTCCTATATTATTATCAGAATTTTCTTCAATATCTGTAAAAACAATATCTGATATAATAACTATTCTTTGTGTTTTTCTAACTAATAAAGATATTAGACTTGTATCATCAAATAGATATCCATCTATTATTTTAGCATTAGAATTAATTGGTGTTGTATACTCCGTTTGAATAACAAAATCTTCTAATAAAGATATATTAATATCTTTATCTAATATTGGAATTTTAATTGTAGGAATATCTATAGGTAATAATTCAGGACCAGGTGCAAAACTTGATGTTCCAGAAATAATAGCAGGCTCCCATGTTGTGTCATTAAATACTATAGATGTATTTGTTGTGTTCATTGGTGTAAAATTATTTTCTGTAAATCTTTCAATACTATTATTTGGTGGTCCTGTACTAGTGCCAATAATTTTTGCATAATTAGTATTAAATGCAAATGTTGAAACTCTTCCACCAAATGTTTGTAAAGCTGGATTTTGTTGAGGAGGTTCACTTACCTTTTTACTTACTATAAAACCAGAACTAATAGGAGATGAATCTATTGGTATATATGTATATCCACTACTTATTTTATTTGCAACTGTAGATATTGCTATCGGAATTGGCATATTATCTCTTAAAATTATTCCTCTATATTTAGAACCTAATTTTGACAAATAAGTTGAAATACTATTTTTATCAAATCCAACAATTCCTTTTGTATTTTCATCATATAAACCATAAGGTTTAAAAAATGAATTTGCTACAGATTTAATCCACCAATTTCCAGTTAGATTAAAATCAAATTCATTGTTTACAGCAGTATATATAAAACTTGGACTTATTCCCTTAGTTGTATAATCAAGATCTGATGGGATTTTATATTGACCCAAAATTTGGTCAATTGTATATGGAGATCCATCGATTGGTTGATATAAAGTAGACAAAAGAGCCCATGTAGATCCTGAATTTGATGACATATAACTTATATAATCTCTATTTAATAAAGATTTCCCGTTTATTTGATAACTATTTAGAGCTTGTAAAATACCCCATGTTGAACATGCAGCTCTTATACCTCCACCAGAAAATCCTATACCAATTGTCATGTCTTGGGTATTCTTTGAACCTGAATATAAAGGTTTATTACTGTAATATTCTTCAGGATAATTATATATTCCTGATGTATTTTTATTGCTATACCATAAAGGAGCATTTAATGGAAAAGGCGGTGTATTAACAATTGGAAATATAGGAAAATCTGGTATTTTAGGTGTTTTTGTAGTTGTAGCTTTAGATTTTTTTGGTTTTAAGTATAAGTAAATTAGAAATAGTGATAATAATATTATAATTATAAATAAAATAATTAAAAATACATTTTTTTTCATATTTTTTATTTACTAATTTATAATTTATTTAAAAAAAAAATTTGATTTTGTATTTTAACTATTTAATTGTAATTTAACAAATGGAAAAAAACTGTATTATTTGTTATTCTCCTATTACAGATATTAGTATTAAATGTTCTAATTTTAGAAGCTGTAACTCTGAAGTTTGTCCTGAATGTTGCGAATCTTATATAGAATTTCATCATAGAAATAATAAGAATATACCTAAATGTCCATCAACATCTTGTAAAGATGGTGAATATTTACAAGATGAAATTAAAAAATTAAATAATAAAGATGTATTAAAAAAATATTATCATTTATATATAAACCATCTTAAAAATGATAATTTAGAAGATATTTTAGCGGAAACTAATCAAAAAATAATGATTGAAAAGATTAGAAAAGAAAGAACAGAATATATTAAAAAAGAATTTCCAATTTCAATATCATTTATAATTGAAAAAGCTTTACATTCTAAATTAAAAAGAATAGATAAGCAAAATCAAGAACATATCAAAGATTTAAAACGTAGAAATAATAGAAAATGTTTAAATCCTTTATGTTATTCAGGTTTATTAGATGTTGATTTTAAATGTCTAACATGTTTTACACAATTTTGTAAAAAATGCGAAGTGAAAGTTAAAGAAATAGAAAGTCATACATGTAAACAAGAAGATTTAGATAGTTTAAAACTTTTAGAATCATTTGTAAAATGTCCTAAATGCAAATTACCAGTTGTTAAAAGTTTCGGTTGTGATAATATGACATGTTCAATATGCAAAACTAATTTTGATTATATTTCGGGGAGAATAACAGTTGCAGGTAATCATTCTAGAGATACTTTAGAATTGAAAGAAACAAAACCTTTAAGTATTCTATTTATAGAAGATATAGATATAGATAATGGAATAGCAAATTGTATGAGAAAAATTGAAAATAATGAACCAGAAAATTATTCTTTTAATAATATAATTTCCGAATTTAAAAAATATTTCAATCTAGAGAGTGAAACTTTAGAAAAAGGTGGAAAAATAGAAGATATAGAAAATGATTTAGAAAAAATTAAAGAAAAAATAGCACTTAACTATCAAAAATATCAAAACACAAGATTTCTTAAAAAAGAATATTTCAAATACATAGAAATTTTAAAAGAACATTATGATAATAAAACAATAAATATTGAAATTGTTAATAAAATAAATTATTTAGTAAATATTTTAACAGATTAACATTTTTGATTCAATGGAGGTAGTTCTGAAACTCCTACTACAAGACCTGTAAATATAAGAATTCCAGCTGCTATCTGTCCTACACCTGGAAAAAGTGCCATCGCTGCGATTCCTGCAGCTGATCCTAGAGCAGAACCCCATTGACCTGGAGATCCTGAATTACAACTATTTGAAGGCTTAGGAGGTGTATCTTTATAATTATATGAACTTAACATAAAATTAGCATATCTATCATATTCATTACTTCCTAAACCTTGTAAATATCCAATCCATCCTCCTTCTGTACTTCCAGAACTACCTCCAACTAATTTTTTAAAAGATTGAGTATCTAATTTTAATGATCCTGAATTATAATAACCGTTAATAAAACTGATACATAATGGGCTATCAGGTAAAATTCCATACATGGCTAAAAAATTGTCTGCATGTTCATCTGTATCAAACCATGATTTTAAGATTGTATCGTCTAAATTAGGTATTTGCATATGATTTTCATCAATTGTCCATTTATCTTTAGGTATACCCCATTCATTGAATTTAAATTTCCATCCTGTAGTATCTGTTGGTCCTGGATATACTCCATTATTTTGCGGATTTCCATCGCTATCGTATACAAGAACAGTATCTGTAGTTCTAATTTTATCAGAATTTTTACCCCTCCATTGCTCAAATTTTAAATTATCTCCATTTTTAAATTTTATATCTCTTGTCAAATGTCTAGGTAAAACAAAACCTTGTGTCGTATTACCTAATTTGAGATATATAAAAGGCATTACATAATTAAATAAGAAATCTATTTGTTCTGCTGTCAAACTATTATATAAATTACTTCCAAAAAATCTTGTTATAAAATACAAGAATCTACTTTCTCTTGCTAATAACATATTTGTTAAATTTAAAAATTGATCATAATTCTTACCATCATAAGTATCCCACCATTCATATTGTATAGAATATTTAGATCTTAATTTTATAATATAAAGTACTATCAAAAGTAGTATTAATACAAATACATATATAATAATGTTATAAGTATTATAATTATTTGTATTAGTTGCACTTTTTATTTTTTGTATCATTATTTATTTATTATTAAAAATTTTTTAATAATAACTTTTAAAAATATTTTATATTTCTTTTGGTATTTCAGGTACTCTATCAATAGAATCATTTATATCTTTATCGTTAACTCCTTCACTAATTTTTTCTTGTTCTGCTTTTAATTCTTTTAAATATCCTTCAAATTTAGCTTTTTCTTCTGCACTTTTTTGTGCATCTTTTATTTTATTTATAGCCTTTGTAATTCCATCAGACATTCTGCGTCTTGCAATTTCAAAAACTGAATAAGCTTTTTCTTTAAAAGTCATTTCTCTACCATTTTTAGAATTAAATTCAAATTCAACCTTAGATAAATCTTTTTTAACATCATCTTCCATATTTTTAGTTACTTCATCATATGTTTTATCGTCTAATGTTGCAAGTTGTTTTGCTGCATTACTTTTACTTCCAAAAATAGCTATAAAAAATTTAGTTATTCCACCAAGTGCAAATGAAAATATATATACAATTATACCTATATATAAAGCACAACCTATTGAGAATGGTCCACCTGAACCTTCTTTTTGACCTGTAGTCAAACATCTGAAATTACTATATGTACAATCATCATTGGATTCACATTCAGCATCATTAGTAATTTTAGAACATCTAGTTTGTGTAGCACAACCATTTATAATAGTCATGACAGCCCCTGAAGCAGTTCCCATTGCAGCAGCTAAACCCTGTGCTATTGGATTATTAAATAAATCATCAACTACTTTTTTAACTATTAGTATAAAAAATAAAGCAATTAAGACATAAATTATAATTTGTATAGTTTGAGGAGATATATAACTAAAAATATCTGTTTTTCCTTTTTGACTCTTAAACATTTTTATTAATGAAAATATATTTTATTATTATAAATAAATTATGGTAAAAAATTTAAATAATAATAACATATTACAAAAATTAATAGTATATTTAAAAAATCCATTAGTTTTAATTTCTATAATATTTTTAATATCTGTAATTATTTTAGTTATAACATCTAAAAAAGGGGAAAAATACTTTTGTAACTTAAAAACTTATGATTATATTCCAGCATATGGTTGTTTACTAAAATGCCCGGAAAATAAAAGTTCAAGATGTGGAAAAATTTGTTATGATCCAACTGAACAGAAATGCTTAGAACCAGATAAATTATGTAATACATGTCAAGATGGAGAATGTTGTTCGGGATCATGTGTTAAAAATCCTATAGATCCTGAAAAAAAAATATGTTGTAATCCAAATCAACTTTGTGTCAAAGATGGTAATGTAAAATGTTGTGGAATTGGTTTAGTTTGTGTTGATGGTAATTGTGTTCCTAAATGTGCTCCACTTAATCAATCTACAACTATAACTGAAACTATTTCAGATAGCGCATTTAATATAGATGATGGAACTATTACAGTGGGAAATAATCAATGGGTTGATAAAATGAAGGTTAATTTTACTAGTAATGCACAATTACCGCAACCTATAGTTTATAATGCATCATATTATATAAAACGTATTGATAATACAAAAATAAAAATAGCAAAAACATTATCAGATATTGATTCCGGAAATTTTATAAATTTTACTGATACAGGTTCTATAGGTTCACAAATTATAATGTCTTCAATAATAATTGATAGAGTATGTGATACAGGAGAAGAGTGTTATCATATGAGTAATATTTTAAAAAATTCTAGTACATATCAAACAATTAAAACCGAAATGAAAACTAATTCAAAAATTAAAGAATATTCGGGAATAGACAATAATCATTCTGATTTTTATACATGTAAAGTAAAACCTAATTGTAGTTATTTAGATACACCATTTGCTATTCCTCCATCAATTGATAATAAATATGCTTCATTTAATTTACAAATTCCTAATGGAAATACAGAATTTTGTAGTGTGAAAAATGCAAATCAAGATTCATCTGAAGATATTGCAAAAAATTGTTTTAATAGCTATACATCTAAAGATACTTGTAATAGTGATGATAATTGTAATTGGTATGATTTAATGAGTGCAACTAAAAATAATTTTGGAACACTAAATTCAGCTATTTTTAAGATTACACAAGAAAATGATGGATTATATTGCGGAAAACAAGGACAAAGAATATTTGGTAAAACTGAAGAAAGTAATTCTCAATGTGCGCCAACTGATTGTTTTATAGGAATAGCAAATAGTCAAACAAAACAAATAAGTTATGATCCAAATACAAAAACATGTTTAGCAATACTAGATTCGAAAAAAACCGCAGATGGTACTCCTACGATAGGAAATTATCAATTAGTAGCCAATAATAATCAATTACAAAATATAGATTTGAGTAATAATGATACTCAATCAACTGTAAAATTAACAGAACCAAAAAAAAGTAATTATCCTTACATGCCAGATTGTAGTGAAACTGATAAAGTTAATCAATTATGTAATAGTTATGTTTCTGATGTATGTCAGAAAGAATCAGGTACTTTAATTTCTCCAAATAAATATTGTAATGGTTCAACATATAAAGATGGTAAATGTGTTTGTAAAGATAATGGAAAAATGTGGAATAAAAATACTTTAAATCAAAATATTGGTGCTATACCAGGTTGTACAACATCTTTATGTTATGAAAAAGGAGGACAAACATGTAATAAAGATCCTGTAGGATATTGTTCTAACGGAAGATCATGTATAAACTATGGAACTGCTACACCTATATGTTCTTTTTTAGGTAATGAAAATTTAAATACTGACAATCCGGATTGTGCATGTAATCCTGCATATAAAGGTAAAAAATGCGAAACTCTTGTAAGCATGTCAGAATTATTTGGTAATGTAAATAATATAATTCCTACTGAAATAGCAATTGAAATGATAAACTCAGGTATTCCTATAAATGAAGCTGTTTTTGTTTTACCAGGACCTGGGGTTGAGATAGTTGATAATATAAATATACAAGCTGGTTATTTAGTTGACTTAGGAGACTCATCGGGAAGGGCTGCTATTAGAGATTTCTTACAAAATAAATGGCCTACAAAATGGGGATGTGGTAAAGGTTATTTATTTATGAATAGAGATATATTTAATAAAGATATTAATTTATATATTAACTCAAAAAATATTTATACTGGTGCAACTTCTTTAACTCACTCTTACTCTAATGGAGCATGGCCTGTATCATGTGGAGCTGGACCATATGGACCAAATTATTGTGATATACAGTTATTTTATTCGACCTATAGATCAGATGATGGTTATACATATGGTGGTAATATTTCATATTATAATAGTGATTATACAAATCAAGCTGCGGTTATTATAATAGGTGCTACTTAATAATCTTTTTAAAGTTTTTAAAATATTGAAAATAATAAATAGTAAATAATGAACCAAAATACTGAAATTATAATAATTGTTTCTATAATTATTGGAATAAGTATAATATTATTATATATATTTATGTTTCCTAAAATATCTACATTTATATCATCTCCAGAACAAAAAGAAATGACTATAGATGATTTAAAAATAACCTTAAATCAATTATTAAGTAAAAATTTTATAAATAATTATGAAAAATATGATATTAATCCAGTAATAATGGTATCAATACAACCGTATATTTCTTCAATGGTTGATTGTTTTGCAGATAAACTTATAAAATTTTATAATAAAAATAATGTATATAATATTTCAGATATTATAAACGATATTAATACTAATAATATACCTTATAATTTTAATAAAGGTGTTTGTAAAAATAGTGTTATTGCAGGTTTAAGTTTATTGCAAAATCAATATGGTAAAAACTTTAATTTTACTTCTGCAATAGAATATTTAAAAAATGTAAATGGAAATTCTTCTGGATTTTCCGTTAATATTAATGTATATGATTCAGATATTATATCAGCTTCAGGAAATAGTCAAATGTATAATTTTTCAAAATCGCAAAAAGATTATTTAGATAATTTCAAAAATTAATTATTTAATAAATTAATTATTTAATAAATTAACCTTTTTAATAAAATGTCAGAAGATCTTAGAAACAAATTATTATATAATTATATAAATGCTCATATAAAACAAAAAGGATATATAAAAAATTTACCATATGTTTTTTTCACAAAAGATGATTATAATATTGGAATGTATATTTTATCAGAAAAAAATATAGAAATAAAAGATGTAAAAGAATATAAAAATCAAAATATATCATGTAGACATTTTCCATATACATGCGAAGAAGTAGGAATAAATGAACATTTTTTAAAACATTCTAGTTATAATTGTTTATGTAAAGCTCCATGCCAATGTAAAAAACCTACACAATTATATAGATCTTACATAGAATTTTCGCAAACATCAAAAGAAATAAATTCTAAACATGCATTTATATGCGAAGAAGAATGTTGTAATTTTTATAAAATAAAAGACAGATATGTAGTATACACAAAATAATTTTATATTTTAAAAAATATAAAATTTATGTTTTTTTCATAGTTGTATAAGATGTTAATTCTGATTTAAATGTACAATTATTATTTTCCAATTCACTAATTTCTATAGTTTTTGGAGATATCAATGCAAATTTTTCTGTATCAATATTTCCTTCTTCATCTGTGCATGAAGCAATAGCTATATCATTTGCTTTATCAACTAAACCAGCTTTACATAAATTTCTAGTTAATTGTTTTGCATGTATGTCTTTTACAATTGCATTATTTTCATTCATAAATTTAAAAAACCCTCTACTTGGATCAGTACAAATATATGTTATATTACCACTATCGTCTTTCAAAATATTATTAACTGCAAAATTTGCAATACCTTTTTGTCCTTCTATAATATGATTTATATTTAGATTATGTTCAATTTTCTCTTTTATTCTTGGAATATTTTCTATAATAGGATTAATTAACATATTATTTATATTATGAGAATTATTTATAATTGTAGGTGTTTTAGCTAATTCTTTAATATGATTTCTATCTTCTTGATACGAATTTATAAATAAATTATGTTCATTTTGTAAAAAAGAATTTTCTACTTTTAATCTAATAATTTCATTATCTTTTTCATGTAATGTTTTTTTAAATTCTTCTTCTTTAATATTTATTTCTTTTTTTAAACTATCTATAATTGTTTCAAAATAATTAATACATTTAGCAATATGCGTTTTTAAATATTTTTCTGAAAATGTTTTATTACAATATGTACATTTATGTTCTATATGTTCTTCTTTATTTTCTATACTTTCTTTATTTTCATTTTCCTTATTTTCCTTATTTTCCTTATTTTCCTTATTTTGTAATTTTAAACAATATTTGGCATTTCTCTTATGATTATTAAGAGAAGAAACACTTTTAAATTCGGTATTACAATGTTCACAAAACATTTTATTTAGAATAATCATGTTTTAAAGCCGATTTCAAAAATTGTCGAAATCCTAATCATGGATTTCAAAATTTTCGAAATTCACGATTAGGATTTCGAAAATTTTGAAATCCAAGCGTTTTTTGCATCATTTTTTATACTGAAAATACAGGTTTGTTTGAAACACTGAAATCGAAACTCGATTTCAATTTAATATCAAAATATTTTTCCATCTACACAAAAATTGTGTGTGTGTGGACGAAATATTTTTAAAAAGTTTTTAAAAATATTTTTCAAAAAATTATTTTCAAAAATTTTAAAAAATAAATAAAAAAAAGAAATAGAAAATTATATTTTAAAAACTTCTTTCAAAAATTTTTGGAATTTCTATTTTTTTCTATTTTTTTAATAAAAAAAGATTTGAAAAAAATGTCTTCATACCTATAATAACAATAAAAAGATCTGAAAATAAATATAAGATGGAACCAGTTTGTTCATTCAATTTTTGACACTTTTTATAAAAATAAAAAGTGATATATTTTTAGTACTAAAAATGTTAATATATAACTATCTGTAAATTTTTATCTTAACAATTAATAGATTAATTAAATATTATCTTTGAAGGTATATTACTAACAAAATTTCCTTGTATTTGTTGAATATTTGTTGTATCATCTCCACTGATAATAATATTATCTACTGAATATATTCTTTCACTTGATGTTGCTTTTATCAATTTTGTAGGTCTTGAAATAATATAATGTTGTACTTTTTTATTTGTTTTATTATATGTATATACATCAAAAGGTAATATATTTCCTGGAATTGGATTTGTGTCAAGTATAACATTTGTAAGTGCAAAAACACCAGAAATTTTATTATAATTTCTAAAACAATTTAATTTTTTAGCAAATACATAACTTTCTTTTACTATATCAAAAGTTCCATCTGAAGATGGCGGAACAAAACCAATATTTATATTACTTGATGGTTGTAATATTAAGAAGGTCCATTGATCTACAATTGTATCAAATTCTGTCCATAATTTTATTCCTTTATTTGAATTACTCGAATTACTTGTATTATCTTTTTTAAAAGGCCATTTGGAATTATATTTAGAGTATATTAAATAAATAACAAGCATAATTGATAATATTGATATGATAAAAATACTTATATTAATCATTTTATTATTATAAAATAATAAAATAATAAAATAATAAAATAATAAATTATTAAAATCCATGCATAATTATATTTTCTTCAATTGCAATTTTATCTTCTAATAAAAATTTTCGTATAAAAACTCTATGATCACCCTGTAATTGTATAATTTTTCCTAATTCTTCATCATCTGTAATTGCTCCATTACAATTTAATGTTTTTTTAAACATTTTTAAAATTTTTTTTAAATCTAAATCATTAGGTAAACCTGTTATAGATGTTATACTCTTTTTACCATTTCTTTGTTGTATTCTAATATGAATTTTTGAAACATTTGAAATATCTTCTTCATCATCAAATAAATCTAAATTATTATTAAAATTTAATATATTCATTTTATTTAAAAAATTTAAACTTTAAATTTATCTGTTTGAAAAAATTTAAATGAATAAAAAGCTAAAACTGCTGCAATAATTTGTAATCCTATAAAAATAAGAAATTGCTTTATATTAAAATCATCTCCTTTTATAAACATTGCAGTAGAAACAGCAGGATTTAAATGTGCTTTTGAGTCTTTACTTAAACCAAGACATATTAAAATTGAAATAGATAAGGCAATACCAATACCTAAAGCAACTTGAAATTTATTTAAGCCTTCAATAGAGGTAATACATAAAATTATAATTATAAATATATAAGTAGCATAAAATTCTTGTAAAAACATTTTTATTAAAAGAAATAAAAAATATTTTATTAAATAAAGAAATGGGAAAAACAAAAGAAGAACGAGAGAAAAAACGAGAAGAAAAACGCAAACAAAGAGACGAAGAAAGAGCGAAAAAGAGAGAAGAAAAAAATAAGGATAATGATTCTAAAGATGATAAAAAAGAAAAAGATCCTAAACCATATGAAGTTCGTAAAGATCCCGTAGTGTTTCCTAATACTCCTTTTATATTAAAATTAAATGTAGAAGAATTAAAAACTCTTAAAATGTCTACTCCAAATGATACAACAACATGGAATATAGTAAAAGTTGGTCATGGAAAAGATAATGATCTACATGAAATAACAACATTTGATAATCAAAAAGTAATAAAAGTAATTTATCCTAAAAATAGTTATAAACCTAGCGCAAGTCCTATAGGTGGTATAGGTATTTATTGTTCACCTGTTACAACATTTCCAAGTGCAAAAAATATAAAATTATCTTATCAATTATATTTTGATAAAACATTTGATCCTCAACTTGGTGGAAAACTTCCAGGAATCTATATGGGTCCTCCTGGTGCATCAGGTGGTAGACATTCTAATGATAATGCTTCTTGTAGAATTATGTGGAGAACATTTGCAAATCAATATATCAAAGCTGAAATGGAAGAATTAAATAATAAGAAAATAAAGATCGAAATGCCAAGTAAGGATGAAATGAAAAAACTTAAAGAACAAGCAATGATAGATGGTGAAATTGAATGTGAAGCATATGTTTATAACAGCGATGATCAAGACGAAAGTTATTCACAAATACCTGGTTTTGTACCTAATGAAAAATTTGGAGATTCTTTATGGAGAGGTGTTATGAAATTTAAAAAGAATCAATGGAATAAAATTGATATTGATGTAGTTATGAATACTTATACAAATGGAAAAGCAAATAAAGATGGAGTTTTATCTATAACTATAAATGGTAATAATTTTAGATATGATAAAATGAAATGGACTGAAAACAAATGTAATATAGAAGGAATAACTTTTGATACATTCTTTGGAGGAGGCTCCAATATTTATGCAAGTCCAGTTGATACTTGCATATATTTCAACGATTTTACTGTAACCCACGAAAATATTTAAATTCTTATACTTTATAAAGTATAAGAATATAAGAATTATTCTTCTTTTAAGTTTTTTATAGCTATTAATATTCCATTAAGTTTTTCTTGAAGAGTTGGTATATTATCTCTAAATAAATCTTCATAACAATCAGAATCATGATAACTATAAATAAGGTTAGATATATTAATTTCGTGTTTAATTTTATTAGCTTCTAAGTTTAAAAGTTTCAATTTTTCTTTATTTGTTAAAGATGAATAATCTTGTTCCATTTTACTTAACATTTTAAATTTTTAAAAATGAATTTTTAAATTTTAATTATAATAATTTTTAAATGTATTCAGGACATAATTTATTTTACTCATTTCAATTATCATTGAACGATATTAAAGATATATTTAATATCGATAATGATATTTATGACCGGTACGAAATTAAAGAACTTTTAAATGAACTTTTTGAAAACTTGAATATTAATTCTTTAGAGTTTTTATTTTTACCTTGTTGTTATTTTAGAGAAGATATTGTATTTTTAGGTTTTAATCTAGGACAATTAAGTGTTCAATATAGAGATAATATAGATAAATATGAAACTATTGAAGAATATTATTCAAGACATTTAAAAATGTTACAAGACATAAAAAAAGATTATATTAATTCAGTAAATAATTTTGAAGATGATATTCATATTATTTTCACAAATTTTCAAAAAATTAAAGAATATGTAAACAAAGATGATTTAAAATTTTATACAGTTCCTGACGATTGTGAATCATGCACATAATTTTTTAATAATTTTTAATATATATATATTTAAAATATAATAGTATTTTAAATAAAATGTTATCTGAAAAAAATATTCCTATTTATGTATCTTTAACTTCAATATTTCAAAATCAAGAAATATTATTAGAAACTTTAATATCATTATTAAAACAAAAATTATTACCTGATAAAATTTATGTTTATTTATCTGTAGAACCTTTTCTAAAAGATGAGGGATTTTCGAATAAAGAAATTACTCACGAAAAATTAAAAGAATTACTTTATAAAAATGATATAATTATTATAAATTGGACAGAAAACACTGGACCATATCGTAAATTATTACCTTTGTTAAAAGAAAAATGGAATGAAGATTGTATAATTATAACAGTTGATGATGATACAGTATATAATGAACATCTTATAGAAAATTTTTGTAACGAATATTGCAAATATAAATGTCTAATTTCAAATAGAGGATTTACACCAAAATTGATTAATAATGATCTTGAAACATTTGATTATTATGCGCATGATACAAATAAGGAAAAATATATATATAATTTTCCTACAGGAAAAGGAGGTATTTTATATAAACCAGAATTTTTTCATAAAACAAAAGAATTAATCTTTAATAAAGATATTTTTTTCAAAACATGTGGAACTAATGATGATATTTGGTTTTATGTATTAAGAGTTAAAAATAATATAGAATGTTATTTATCAAAAAATAAATTTATGGTAAAAGACAATACAAAATCATCAACAGGATTATTTCTAAATTTTAACTGTACACAAAACACAAAATATTTAAGAGAAACAGTTAAAGAAACAAAATTATTATAAATTTATTTATGTAAATAGATTTTAATTTCATCTACTGACAAAAATGATTCTAATCTATCTGGATGCATTGCAACCGCAACAAGTTCCTCTCTAATTTCATCTGAAACTTTATTTGCCAAAATTTGTTTATATTCTTCTGTATTTAAATAAAATTCTGGTATTTTTATAATTTTAGATTTATTCTCTTTCCTTATAATTTCACTTTCTTCATTTAAATATATTCTTTCTTTATAATATACCAAATCATTAACTTGATCCTTATTTTTTATATAACTTGTATAAAATATATTATTTTTAACATATTTTTTAAAATCTTTCGAAAAAACTCCATAAACTAATTGTATTTGTCCAGGATCTTTTGTTAAAACTTTTATTACAGGCCAATATTTTAAATTACTAATAAGAATAGGACCACATCTAGGCATAAAATAACTATTCGCAGGAATATGCTGTCTTGTTATAAAATATTTGTCAATATATATATTAATTTCTATTGGTTTTTTACAATAAATAGCACAAAGAATATCCATTGAAAAATTATAACTATAATTACTTAATAATAAAGTATTATCTTCCCTAACTTCTGTAGGATATTTATAGAAATTGTATGGTTTTGTATCAAATTGAGGAACTTCTTCTAATGATTCATAAATTTGAAAAGATTTTTTATTTAAAAAACAATCAAATATTTCTTTTATAAATTCTGACATTTTCAGATTATTTTGAATAATTTGTTCTTCTTCAAGTTGTTCTTCACCTTTTTTTTCTTCAATATTTTCTTGAATTTCACTATTTTCTTTAAAAATATCATTTCCCATTTATTTTTAATAAATTATTTTTTTAAACTTATTTAAGTTTAAAAATTTATGTACAAAAGTAATTTATTTTTAATGGAGTTCCCGCATATTTTTCTTCATTGCAACATTTATATTTTATATTAACATTTTCAGTATTCATAGGAGAATCCATTGTAGTTCTTGATAATATCTTGGTTATTGTACCTCTTGGATAACAACATGGAGTTTTTGTGTCTGAACAAACGGCATTTTTAGGAGGAATAACATCAGGTGTATGTGGGTTAGGACGTGGTGTAATACTTTCAGAAATACAATTAGTTACAACAGGTACACCACCTACACATCTTGTGTTAATATTTCCAGTACATGTTGTTGGTACTTTTTTTCCGCAAGATCCGCAATTATTAGGATCTGTTTGTATATCAACACATGTACCATCGCAATTTGTTTTTGTTGCGTCTTTACAAACACATTTTCCACCTATACAAGTTTGAGTAATAGGATCACATTTTGTTCCACAAGTTCCACAATTATTGTTATCTGTTTGTATATCAACACATACTCCATTACATTCCGTTTTTCCAGTTGGACATACACAGTTACCACCAGTACATACTTGATCAGATCTACATTTTACTCCACATGCACCACAATTATTACGATCCATTTGAATATTAGTTGAACCATTTGGACATTCACAACGAGTTGTAGTTATTATTATACTTCCACCACCTGTTCCGTCAGCATCCTTTTTTGTATCTACTTGCTTTTGTGTTGTTACACATCTCATACCTGCACTAGTATTACATTGATTTCCACAAGTTTTACAATTATTATCATCAGACGTCAAATCTACACAAGAATCACTCTCTTTACAATAAGTAAAACCACTTGCACATACACAATTTCCATTTGTACATATTTGATTTGGTCCACATTTATTTCCACAACTTCCACAATTATTTGTATCATTTGATGTATCTGGTACAGTATAATTTGTTGAAGGCCAAGGGTCAGTTGGACAATATGAAAATGGTTCTGTACCAACCGGTTTACCTCCCTGGCATGTTGTATTATCAGGAACTTTTTGTTCACAACCTCCACAATTATTATTATCTGTATTTAAATCTATACATGCTCCATTACATTCAGTTTTAGATGGGTATATACAAACACATGTTCCATTTACACAACGTTGATCAGTTCTACATCTAATTCCTGATTGTCCACATCTTTCTGAACTATTAAGAGTATCGTAAAATACTCCATCAAAATTAACATATCTACCATCAGTATTTGTAACACAAGAATATGTATTCGAACCTGATGCACGATACCATACAGTATTAACTGGACATACACACTCACCTTCTTCACATTCTTGTTGTATATCTGGACAAACATTTTTACATGTTCCACAATTATTTTTATCAACAAAAGTATCAACACATTTACCATCACAATCTGTGAAACTAGATTCAGTACATGTACATTTTCCATTTACACAACTTTGATCATCTCTACATTTAGTATCGCATGTACCACAATGTTCTTTATTATTATTTTTATTATAATATGTATCTCCACAAAGGATAAAATCTCCCTTAGAATTATCTTCACAACTATAATTTGTACCATCTGCACTATACCACACAGTTACTTCAGGGCATTTACATTCTCCACCTATACATTTTTTTCCATTAAGACATTTGATATTGCATTCACCACAATTATCAGAATCTGACATTATATTTGCGACTGTACCTTTGTCCCAATCAGGTCCTTTCCAATCTCCACAATATTTATATATATTTCCGTTTCCATCAGTAAGACCAGCAGGAACTCCGTTAACACATGCTGTATTAGCAGGAGCATGTTTGTTACAATCTCCACAATTCTTTTCACTTGTTTTATAATTTACACATTTACCGTTACATTCATTCTCATCAGAATTGGCACAAACACATGTTCCATTATCACATTTTTGATCAGCTCTACATGTAATTCCCGATTGTCCACATCTTTCTGAACTAGTAAGAGTATCATAATATACTCCATTAAATTCAACATATCTATTATAAGTATTTGTAACACATGAATATGTATCAGAATCTGACGCACGAAACCATACAGTACCATTAGGACATACACAAGAACCTTCAACACAATCTTGTCTATTTATACATTTATTTCCACATGTTCCACAATTATCTTTACTATTTAGAGGTACACATAATCCTGTATCATCACATTTTGCATAACCTTCTTTACATACACATGTACCACTTGAACATTTTTCACTGTCTTTACATTTATTATCACATGTTCCACAATGATCTTCGTTTGTACTTGAATCAATCAAAGTATTTCCACAAGTTTTATATTGAGAATTATCATTATTTACGCATTTACCTTCAAATAAAACGCTATTTTCAGGACATACACACTTGCTTCCAGAACATATTGTTCCATTTTGACATATATTTCCACAAGAACCACAATTTTCATAATCTATATTGATATCTGTACAAATTATTGTACCATCAGTTTTTACACATTTATTCTTATCAGATGGACAATCTTCACATTTATTTTCAACACAATATTTTCCATCTTTGTTGCAATTATCTCCACAAGAATTACAATTTAAATTTGTACCTAAATTTATACAATTGTCATTACATAATACTTTTGGAGGTTGACATTCTTTTTGTATTATATTATTAATATTCGAAACATATTTTTGCTTATCAGTTTTATCAACATTAGGATCAATTAATGATTGCAAGCTTGAAATTACATTTAACATATCTTGTTTGTTTTTATAATTTCCAGGAATAGTTGTTTTAAGATTATTAAAAATATTATTTATTGTTTCTTCAGTGACATTTGGATCATTTAATTGATTTGTATAAGACATTAAATTATCGTATGAAAATATTGGGTTAGTACAATTTTCACCCGTAAACCAAGGAGGACATACACAATCACCGTCTTTAGAACATATATTATTACCAATACAATCTTTATCATTGATACATTTATTACTTATTATTTGAGGTGTAGTAGTAGTTGTACTTGGTTTCTTTGTTGGTTTAGTAGTTAACACTAAAACAATATAAAATACAAATAAAAATACAATAACACCTCCTAAGATTAAAAATATTTCTTTTACAGAACCGAACTTAATCATTTTTATTAATTGTAAATTTTTTCTTTTTATTATTTTTTTTTTAATTTACTTAATATTTTCTAAAATTTGAATAAATTTTTCAAGTTTTTTCATGTGTTTTGGTAAAAATCTATCTGTCACGCCACCACAACCATTTCTTAATATAGCAACTCCTTTTTTATTTTTTAAAATTACCTGTTTTTTATAAAAATCTGAATCCCAAATTGGGTCTTCTTTAGAATTTTTATAATTAAATAAAATCTTAAAAAAATTTTTAATTTGTTCATTTTCTTGTTCAATTATAATATTTTTTAACTTATTTTGTGATATTTTAGCTTCTTTTATAAAATATTTTATTAAATTTTTATTTTTCAAGCATTGAGAAATTAATTCGTTCGAATTTTCATTCTTAAAATAATTCATAACTAAATTATAATAAATAATATTTTTTGAACTTGAACCGTCATATGACTTGGTGTCTTTTGTAAACGATACTGTTTTTGACCCTCCTTTCAAAAAATTTGGATAATCGAAAACATTCATACTTGTTTTTATTTTAAAATAAATATTTTAAAATATTAAATTTTAACTGGTAACATAACTATTTTTGACAATTCTCTTTCTATTTTTACTATATTTTGACGTAATTTCCATCGATCAGAACGAAGTTTACTTAGTTTTTTAATAATATCCTGGTATTCTTTATTATTTTTTATTTCTTTTTGAAAATTAGACAAATTTTTAATAGATTCTTTATGTTTTTTCTTTAATTCTTTATACTTTTTAACCATTTTTATAATATTTTTATTAGCATTATTTTTTTTTGAATATTTTAATACTGCTGAAATAGAAGTCTTATTTCCATGATTAATATATGGGTTAATATATATGAATTCATTCGCATTACCCTACATAAAGGACAAAATGTATTTCCAGTTCTTAAATATGTTATCAAACATTTTGAATGAAATTTATGCTTACATTCTTGTAATTCATGTATATTCTCTGGATTGTTTAAATTTTCTAAACAAATAGAACAAATTTCATTTGTTACAACTTCATTTCCATCATAATCTAAAATTACATCCATTTTAATTTAAAATGATTTCATTTTAAATTAATTTATAATTTTTTTAGTAATTATTGAATTATCATCATAATCATCTAAAAAAACTATAATATCTCCAGTATCTGTAGGTTGCATAAAAATAACATTTTTATCATCTATTCTATCATTATAGAATTTAGATTTTGTATTTCTATTTTTAAAACTTGCTCTTTGTTTTTTATCAAGTTCTTTTATTTCTGGAGGAACATATTTTAATTCCGATTCAGCTTTTGGATCTTTCGGTTTTATAAAAATTAAAGTTATTATAAGAATGATTATTAATACAGAAATTATAATAATATTTTTTAATGGAAATTTACTTTTCAAGACCATTTTATAATTAAAAATATTTTAAATTTATTAAAAATTAATTTTAAAACCCATTTGGGATTTAAAATTATTTAAATATTATTTTTCTTTACTTTTTATTATTTACAATCTGAACAATAAGAGTAATCTCCTCTACCTTTCAATCCACAACCTTTGCATGTAAATACCATGTATGAATCTAATTGCTTTTTATTATCATTACATTTTTTACAAAATTTATAAATAGTAGTATTTTTACAATCGCGATTATAGCATTCTTTCTCTTCTCTAGGTTCCTTACTTTCTCTTTTTTCCTTTTTTTCTCTTATCTCAATTCTTTGTTTTTCTTGTTCTTTTTTAGTTTTATAACAACTTGGGCATTTTTTAACATATTTATCGTTATAGTCTTGTTGACATTTTTCACATCTCTTGCGCATTGTACCATTTTTCTCAAAGCATTAAATACTTTGTCACAATCAACACAATTTGATTGAAACATCTTGAAATGGCATTCTTTACACTGTTTACCTTTGCAGGTCTTCCCACAATTAACACATGGATGTAGGTCTTTTGTTACAGTATTTACTGCTGGAATAAATGGGGTTGCATTAACGTTTAGGCTCATAATTAGCCTAAGGTAATTATTTACCTAATAAAATATAAAAATCAATTTTAAATTTTAAAACCTTGTTTTTTTAGGTTTTCGACAGAATTCAAAGCTGCATTTCTCTTTGCAGTCGCATTTTTTGATCCTGTACCAGATCCTAATAAATTTTTATTAACTCCATCTGATTTATATACATTACATTGTACTAAATTACCATATCTGTTACAAATATATTCTATATTACCAAAATCTTTATTTTTATCAAAAAATTCTTTCAATATAGATATATGATCTTTAAGTTCCTCAATATCTATTGGAATTTCGATTTTATTAAAAATATTTTCCAATATAGAGTAACATATGGAATATCCTACTCCTATTTTAATTTTATTGTCTAATATATATGCAACAGCGCCTAAAAATGCTTCAAAAACATCAGCTGATAAGTCAATACGAGATGTAGAATGTTCATCTTCTGACGCAGTTATAAAAGGTAAGAATCCTAAATTTTTTACAATTGTGGCAAAATATTCATTTGATCCATAATTTATTTTAATCCTCGAAAGTATTTTAGCATATTTGAATTCTGTAAAATTAAATCTTTTAATAATATAATATCCTATAAAGTTTTTGAATATTGTATCTCCTAAAGTTTCATAAATTTCATAATTTTCTGTTGAATCTGTATCTTGTTCTCCGTAAGAATTAATATTAGAAGTATTAGACGTAAATGCTAAATTAAAGTCATTCATACTTTCAGTAGTTAATAAAATATTTTTATATTTTTCTTGTATATTTGCATTATTAAGAATTTTTTCTATTATTTGTTTAAATTTATAAGTTCTATCACCTTGTATTATCTTTGTTATAAAATTCTTTTTTTTTGGTTGGGTCTCTAAAGAGTATCCTTTATTTTCAAGATATTGTAAAGCATTGATAGCTGCCATTTTTTCAGCGTCTTTTTTGAGATGTGCAGTTCCACTAGCTACTACATCAATACTTCGAGAACTTTTAAATTTTATATCACAATTATATAGATTATTTACACGATCTTGTGTACACTCATAACCATATAAATCAATACCTGTTTTATATTTGTTTTTATCAAAAAATTGTTTTAATGTTGTAATAGGATTATCTAATTCCTCAAACTTAGAAGGTAGTTTTAAATCTATATCTTCTGTAAAGAATTTTTTCAATATTTCATAACATACTGAATATCCAACCCCATTTACCATACATTCTCTATCAAATATTATTGATGTAACACCTAAGAATGCGCTAAAAACATTCTGAATTAGAGAATTTTCATTTCTATCTCTTTCAAAGAAAGATGAGTTGGTATATTTAAGAAAATTATATTTATTTGCAAAAATTGGAAATACTATTTTAGGACCATAATTTATTTTAAGTCTTGCAATTATTTTAACATCATTAGAACTTCTCAAAGAAGGAAAACGTCTAAATAAATACCAAACCATAAAGTTTTCAAATATATTATCTCCATAAAATTTATAGATAGCATTATTTTCTGTAGAACTACCTTCTTCAACAATTTTTTCTGTATCGGGATCTTTAAATGAATTTACCGAGTTTGAAGTAAATGCATTTTCATATAATTTAATATTATTAGAGTCTGAGAGTAAAATATTAATATATTCCTCTTTTATTTTTGTATAATTAATGAGTATATTCCTAATAGTATCGACAAATTCTTTACCTCTTGGAGATATTACTTTTGTTAACATATCTTTTTCATTTTGAAGTCTTTTTAATGTTATTTCGTCTAAATCAGGTTCCATTTTATTATAGGTAAATTTTTATTATAAAAATAAATAAAAAATTCAATTTTAAAAGAATTTATTTATAATAAATGAGAAAATTATTTGGAATTTTACTGTCGGTATTGCCGATAACTATTTTTTCATGGGGAGTAGATTATCAGAATTTATATGGTTGTATTCCTCCAACATTATCACAAACAATGATGGGTGGGAAAACTACTATAAAGAATGATGAAATTTCTTTCACTTTTAAAGATCCGTCAAATAATGTTATAACTAATTTTGAAGATATTAATATGGAAATAACGATTGAGATAACTTCTGTTAATAGTCAAGGTATTATGATGGATGTTAATCATGGTATTTTAACACATAATATTCTTCAAGATAAGGCTATTACATCCTTTGACTGTTCTAATACCAGATTATTTACTCGAAAAGCTGTGAATTTTTGGATATATAAATGGTTTCCATCTAAAAAGGAAAATTTAATCATTACATTTATGTTTGCGCCCTCATATGTACCCGTATTTTTAACATATAAAACTTTTAATTATGGTAATGGTGCTACAACTCAAACTCCAATTATAACAACTACAACAGTTCCTACTATTCCTATACCAGATGATGAAAATTATAAATTTATTAAATATCAATCAATTATTTTTGGTTGGTATTTAAAAGACAACAAAATTTCTATAATATCACAAACTAAAGTAGATTCATGCTTACATTGGTATAGTATAGCATTTACAAAGGAAGATGGTATGATGATAGGAGCAGATGCTATATTTGGTTGGGGTGATGAATTATGCAATTTAAATATAGAAGCATATTATTTACCTCCTGAAAGTAAAGATATAGGAAGTAGTATATATAAATATAAAAAATCAGATAATTATTTAATCGATAGGAGTATTAGTATACAAAATAATATTATTACTATAAAATTTACAAGATTATTAAATACAGGTAATCTAAATGATATACAAATTATTCCACAAAATATTACGAATATAATATATGCTATAGGAGATGAAATGAATGATAAAATAGTATCTATGCACACAGAAGATGATACTTTTTATGTAAATTTACTTTCTGGAGATATAAACAATAATACAGAAAATAGAATAGAAGATTATTTTATATTTTTTATCACATATTCATTAATAATATTATCTACTTTTTTTTCTATAATAATTATATATCCAAAAAAATTTTATTTTGTTAGAAAATTTTTTAATAAACTAATAAATTTAAAATCTTTAGGATTTTATTCTGTTGGAAATATTATTTTTATTACTTTATATTCTATTTGGTGGTTATCTTTATTTATTTACAGTTTTTGTACAAACGAAAAAAAAGAAATTGTTAAAAGACTTGGATTATGGTGTTCTTTAAATTTATCATTATCATTATTACCAATTTCTAGGAATAATATATCAATAATTCTTTTTAAAATTTCACCTGAAAAATTAACTACTTTACATAAAATTATTTCTATATTATTTGTAATTTCAGTAATTATTAAATTTGTAAGTACTCTAATTCTGTATAATTCAAATATAAATTTCAGTTTAAAATATTCAGAAACAAATCCAATAATGGGATTTATAGCTAGTCTATCAGTATTTTTTATGTCTATTTTATCTTTGCGAATAATAAGGAAAAATCTTTTTGAATTATTTTATTATACACATAGATTTTTATCCGTATTTATCATTATTACAAGTTCATTTCATTCGATGATAACATTTTATTATATTTTACCGTCTATTATATTATATTTTATAGATATTATTACTAGAATAATAAAAATACGAAAAATATCTTATTGTAATTTTCAAACTATTTATACTGATCCAGTAAATTGTTATACTATTTTATCATTAATAACTAAAAAGGATATTAGAACGTATCCTGCCTGTTATTTTTTAATTTGTTATAACAAAATATCGCATCTTGAATGGCACGCAGCAAGTTTAATTTCAAATGAAAATAATAATTTAACATTTTGTATTAAAGATTTTGGTAAAAATACATGGTCTGGAAAAATATATGATTATATAGAAAAACATTATAATGATAATAAAATAAATAAAGATATTATCATACAAGGACCTTATGGATTTTTACCAATTGATTACGATAATTATAAATATATTACAATAGTAGCAGGAGGAATTGGAATAACACCAATCTTTTCTATTCTTGATTATATTTATAATAATTACCAAAGTACTTTAAAAAATATTAAAATGTATTGGGTTATTAAAAATTTAAAAATTTTCAAAATGTTTAAGAAAAGATTAATTAAATATAATGATAATAATTTATTTGATATAACGATTTATGTTACAAATGATATATTTAGTGAAATAGATTTAGATTTTAAAATTTTTTATAATAAACCAAATATTTCTAATGAATTATTATTAGATATGGAAGATCCTTTTAAAGATAATGCAATTATATGTTGTGGTCCACAATCTTTAATTGAAGAAGTAAATGAATTTTGTTCTATAAATAATATTGATATTTTTAGTGAATATTTTATGAAATAATTACTCTTTAATAGGTAAATACAAATAATTATTAATATTATTTTTACTATGATATATTCTTTCTCCAAAACACCATCCATTTCCCTTATCATTTAAAAATTGTATAACGCCTTCATCATTCTGATTAAAAAATTTTAATAAAAGTTTTTTAGCGTCTAAAAAATTTACATAGTTCTGTTCCCATTCAAAATCTTCAATAAGGGGGATTTTACTTAGAAAATAAAAAGTTGTATCACTCGAATTTATATCATTTCCGTGACTAATAAAATTTTCGATATAATAAGGCATTTACTTTAAAATTTTTTATTGGTTAAATAAAAAATTGAAAAAAAATTTTATTTTACTATAAAAAATTTATAAAATGTCAGGGATAAATTGGAATGTTTATGTTCACAACATGAATGAAGATCTTAGAATATTTAAAAAGATAGATGCAAGTTGTATGATTTGTAAAACAATTTTTGAGATAGATAAGATTCCATTTAATCAAAGAATATTTGTTAAAAAGGGAACATGGACATGTTCAAAATGTTTTTATAAAAAAATTAAACTAACAGAACCTATTCCTGAAGAAGAAGTATTAAAAGAAGAAATTAAAGAAGTTACAATATTAAAAAATTCACATGAAACAACAATGATGAATGTACTTAAAGAAGTTAAAGAAAAGAAAAAAAGTATTTCAGAAATAAAATCTGAAAAATTAAATAATACTATAAATGAATTTATTAATGAATTTTTAATTACAACAAATATTTTTAATAATAAGGAATACCTAGATTTATGGAATAATCAAAATAATCAAAAAAATCTTAACGATTTTATAAAAAATAAAAAAATAAAAATGAAAGAAACTACAGAAGAAAAGAAGTTACGAATAAATGAAGAAAGGGATAAGAAAAAAGAAAAAACTAAAGTTAAGAAAGAAAATAAAGTTAAGAAAGAAAACAAAGTTAAGAAAGAAAACAAAGTTAAGAAAGAAAGAAAAAACCCCTAAGGAAAAATAAAATTGAAAAAATATTTTATTAATTATTATTTAATTAATAATGGAAATCGTACCAAGAATGACAGAAACTATTCCTGATAAAAATGGGATATTTATCAGAACAGAATATAAAATGAATGAAAATAATAAATTAGTTAAAGTTGTATCAACACTAAAAAAAACTATTAAAAAAGTTATTGTTAATAAAAATATTGAAACAAGAAAAAATGAGTGGAAACCATTTGGATTAGCTGCTACTACTAATAATAAAGTTACATTTTTATCCGATGAACTAGTTTTTATGGAACCAGTAAATTCTTTTAATAAAGAAGAAATTAAATGTAAAACATGTGGAAAAGATGATTTAACAGATGAATGTAATATATTTAAAATAGTAAAAAATAGATTTTCCGAAGATTCAGAAGATGAAAAAAATAAATATGAGAGAAAAAATGAAAAGTTTGAAAGAAATAAAGAAAAAAAAGATTTCAAAGAATTAGAGAATAAAGAGGCTCAAAAAATAGAAAATATTATTTTAATAAAAAATTTAAGTAAAAATATTAATGAACAAGATTTACAAGAATCATGTATTATTTTGGGTATTGATACAAAAAATATATTTATTATAAATTCTAGATCAGAAAATCATAATTGTGGTTATATTACTTTTTATAAAAAAGATGATGTAGAAAAATATAAAAAATTAATGGATAATTATGGATATGATCATTTAAGATTTAGCATAGACATTTTATAACTTTTATATTGAAATAATAGGATGGTGTGATAAAAATGTAGATATTAGAAAAAATTTTAATGAATATGGGTATTGGATTTGCAAAAACTCTTGGGGTAAAGATTGGTCATTTAAGTATGATTTTCCTGAATATTTTGCTATTAGAATGGGTTTTAATGAAAGCGGTATTGAATCTCGTTGTGGTTCTGCTGAACCAAATGTAGAATATATAGATGAAAATTTAGTATCTAAAAATTTTATAATTGAAAGTTATCCAGAATATGTAAGAGAAATTTTGTTAAAAATAAGAAAAAAATAATTTATTATATAATTATAATAAATTAATTTAAGTTTCAAATTTTTTAATTATTTCTTTTTATAATAATTATTTCATCGTCATCATCTTCCCAATCTACATAATGAACTGTACGACTATTAAATTCAATTCTATGAACTTTATTATTAAAAATATCTTTAGATTGTTGATATACAAAAAATTCATTTTTAGGGACATATTTTAAATTATGTTCACGATTTGCATGATATTTTATTATATTAATAGCCGCATCATATAATTTTTCTTTTTCTTCATTTGTAAGAGTTCCTACACGTCTCTCATGATGTATTTTGCAATACCATAATATATCACATCTTAAATAATTTCCAATTCCAGATAATAATTTTTGTTCTAATAAAGCAATTCCAATTTTCATATTCGGATATTTATTTAATCTTGAATAAAAATTTTCGAATGTTACTTCTGTATTTAAAATATCTGGACCAAGATAATCCCATGCCTTTTTAAAATCATTTTCTGTAGTATAAATAGTTAATGTACCAAAATTTCGTGTATCATTATAATAAAGTTTTGACTTATCATCTTTAAAATTAAATTCTATTCTGCTATGTTTTTCTTTTTCTTTTGAATAACATCCAGTCATTCCATGAACAAAAACCAATGATATATCATTATCGCATTTTATAAAAATAGATTTACCTTTTATTAGAATATCTATAATAGATATATTTTTAACTTTTTCTATATTAGGAATACCCTTTCTTGTATATTTTCCTGAAATTATTTGTAATTTTTCAATTATTTTATCATCTAATAGAGGTTTTATAAAAAGATAAAAATTTAATACTTCTGGACCTTCTGGCATTATAAGATGTAATTTTTTTATAAAATGTATAAAAAAAATCAATTTATAAAAAAATTGAAATTAAATTTTAAAAATATAAGTAAAAAATACTTTTTGTATATAAAATGACTATTTTTAATTCTGGAGATTTTATTAGTTATACTGTTACAAGTTATAATGGACGCAGTGGATATGATACTTATACTTCATATGGATATGTATTAGAAAAAATAGATGAAAATACATGCGCTATAATTAAACAGTATGGAGGTCAAATTTGGTATGTAAGACCTGAATCAAAAATTGATAAAGTAACTTTTTTAGAGAAATTTTCAATATATGAAGAATATTTTGATGAATTATTAAAAAATAAGTCAAAAATGTCAGACCAAATGAGAGAAATAGTTGAAAATAAATATAAAATAAAAACAGAAAAATTTGAAACATCGTTAAAAAATTATGTTAATGGACATATGTCAGATAATATTAACAACTTTAGTAGTGATGTTTTTTATATTCAATATTATGTTTATTTTGTTCTTAGAAGTTATGAACCTTATAAAATAAATGTAACATTAACATTTTGTCTAGGAGCTTCAGATGAATTACAAGAATTTATGAAAACTCATACTGATTTTTTAGTTAATATGCAGTTTTTAGGAAATAACGATGACCATATGATGCCTTTTTATATTGAACAAAAATTATTAGAATATAAAATTATGAATAGAAAAATAGATGAAAAAGAGTTTTCGAAAAGAATTTTTATCATTAATAAAAAAATTTTAGAAAATAAATTAAAGTTTAAAACTTTTAATAATTATAATTTTGAAATTAAAGTTAAATATGAAAATAGTAGTTATTTATTAACAATTAGTAGTGAAGATTTATTTGATACTAAATTTGTATTTAAAGGAAAATATGGAATGTGTAGTAATAAATATTCTAAATGTCATAAAAAAATTATAGTAAATTTTAAAGATTCTTGTTGGAAATTAGATAATAATAAAGTTACAAGGGTTCCAAAATTTCCTAAAAAAATTATGAATCCTAATATATCTTATGAAATTTTTAAAGATCCTAAAGATCCATACATTGAAAAAAAATTGTTGAAAATAACAAATAATGATAATTCTAAGATTTTATATGAAAAAATAATTGAGTTTTCTAGTATATATAGTCCTATCCTGAATGAAAATTATATATACGTTGGTAATAGAATTAGACCAGGTGGAGAAGTCTTTAATTTAAAAAATAATAAAATTATAAAAATTGATCATTATAATTCTCATTCTTCAATATCTTATGACAAAAGTGGTAGATTTATTATATTTTCTGATCATTTTTCTAATGGAAGTTCTAATAATATATTAACAAGTATTTATAATCCTGAGAATGGAAATTTGATTGGTTATTTTGAATTTAATTATTATGATTTAGATTATGTATCTATTGACGAAATAAATATTATTTAAATTTTTTAAGTTAAATTTTTTAAGTTAAATTTTTTTATTATAATATTTTATATTATAATAAATAAGATGGATATAAACAGAAATCGGTTTACACCAAAAACTACTATAGAAAATAAAAGTAAAACTAATTGGATTTTAATAAGTATAGTAGTTATTGTGATAATTATTATTATCGGTGTTGTTATATATTTTGTAAAACGTCCTTCAGGGAGTTCTACAGATAATAAAAAACAAATACCCTCTCTAGATGAATTAGAAAAAAAAGTTCAAGAATTTCAAAAAGGTAATGCTGCAGCAAATACAGGATCTGTGAAATGTTATGCTTTAATTTTATATGATAATTTAAAGTTAAATATAGACACCGATACTGTCTATAGTATTTTAGAATCAGGAGGTATTAAAGCTAGTGACTATAAAGATGGGTTACTATCTTCAATATCAATTTTATCTAAAGCATTAAATAAGGAAAATTGTGATGTTTATAAAAAATTAACAGATTATAATAGTTTTAAGATTATATCTAATGATACAATATTTACTCCTGAAGGTTTAGAAAAAGTATTTAAAACAGGAAAAGATCCAGTAGGAGAAAAATATACTGAATATTCGTATATAACATTAATAAACTTTTTAAGTAATTTGTATAAAGAAGGTATGAATGATATTATTTTATCAAAATCTAATAACTTAAAAACATTAAATAAACAATTAATAGATGCGAATGCTTTTTCAAGTGATGCTACAACTCACACAGGTGATCCAGTGATTCCTAATATACCAGAAGGAGGAGATGACATTAGTACAACTCCTCAAATACAAAATGAATTAAAAAATAAATTAGCTCCATATGGAGCTAAAGAATTAGAAAATCTTATGTTATATAGAATTCAAGAAGTATTTCCATCTAGATACAAAGATATGGGTGAAAATTTTGATTTTATAATTAAATTATTAACAGGTAATATATTATTAATCACTCTACAAAAAGGACTTGCATATACTATAAATTTATTAGCAAATAATACAATAATAAGTAGAAATGAGATTATGAAAGAAATTAATTCTGGAAATGTAGAAAATATATGGAATATTTTTATAAATAGCACTTATTATAATGAAACATCTAGTAAAATGTTTGATGTTTTAATACGTAGTGTAATTAATGAATCAATATTACCTTTTATAATGAAATATAAGATAAATCAAATATTAAATGGTATTAGAGTAGGTATTGATTATATTTTTAATTCTAAAAATACTCCCACAAATACACCTAATTATCCTACAAATACACCTAATTATCCTACAAATACACCTAATTATCCTACAAATACACCTAATTATCCTACAAATACACCTCAATATTCTCAACAAATTGAAGAATATATTAAAAATATTATAGTTCAAATAAAAAATGGTATATTTGATGTTTTATCAGAATATTCTAATAATTTAGGTTCAGAAGTTACTAAATTAGATATAGATAAATTAAAATCTTTTCTATATGATTATACTGAAAATCCAATTAAAACGATAGAAAATTTAGATAAATATGATATTATAAATATTAATTGGAATGAAACATGGAATAAAATTGCAAAAATTTTATTTGATATAATAGATTATAATCTAAAAGATATTAAAAATAATTTTGGTTTTGATAACAATATTATTAATCAATCTAAAAGTATAATAAATAAATATGTTGTTTAAATATTTAATCAATAAATTAAATATTTTTTACTTTTTTGATTTTCTTTTTGATTTAACTTTTGATTTTCTCTTTGATTTAACTTTTGATTTTCTTTTTGATTTTCGACATCTTTTGGTTATTTTATCTCTAACAAAACCTGATTTACAAGATTTTTTTGGTCTTCCAACACGTCTAGGTTTACCAACACTTTTATTACAAATTGCCCATGGATTATAACATCCCTTATTTTTCCATTTACTTTTTTCGCAACTTTTAGGTTGTTTTTCTTTTACTTTTAAAACACATCTCTCAAATTTATTCATTTATTATATAATAATATTAAAAAAATTTAAATAGGTGGTATTGGTGCAGCCTGACTCGAAAATTCTATGGATCCATATGTTGATTGTACATACCAACTAGCAGGATTATATGTTGTATCTCCGATTAATACAAATGAATCTCCTTTATTACTTAGTGTTACAGTATTATTAGTTGTTGTATTAGGCGGTTTGCCAGATAAGGCTACAATATTATTAATATTATTAATTGTATTAAAAGTAACTGTATTTAGGTTACCATTAAAAATATATGCACCATTATTAGGTATAGAAGGAGAATTATTTACTAAAATTAAATTACCAGAATTATCAGATGTAAAAGAACCTTTTTGACCAATAGTTAAACCTTCTGAAAAATTTACTGGATCTTGTTCAATATTTTGTCCATAATATACAGAACCGGCATTAGTATTATTATTACCTGCATTCCATAAAATTACAGAATCAATATACATGCTATTTACTGGAACGTTAATATTTGAATTATATTGTTTAAAAGTTGTAAAATCTGGATCTGTAAATATACAATAAGGTGATGGGCTAGTGAATTTTCCTCCAATGTATAAATAGTTCTTAACATCAATTGCAAAAACATTAATATCATTATTAAAAACCACACCAATATTAATATATACATTATTTGCAGTATTAAATCCTAATATATAATCTGTAAATGTACCTCCAAATATAATACATATATTACTACTACTATTTGTAATATCTATAGCATCATATACAATACCATTATCAGTACCCAACTTATCACTGTATGTATTCCATGAAACATTAGGTGAACCAACAGCAACACGTTTTAAAGTTACACTTCCACTTCCACTTCCTGTAAAACTTCCTCCAAATATAAAATTCTTAAGTTGTTTAGAATATCTTATTGAATATACTGTATCATTAAAACCATTATTTTGTAGATCATCTAAATATTGATTAATTGAATATCCTCCTCCTACTTTTTGAGGAATTATATAAAATATTCTATTGCAAATTATTACGTTTCCATTAATATCTATAACAGTTGTAAAATCTCCTCCTATAAATAGCACACCATTTTGATTATTACAATTACAATATGTAATACCAGATAAATCATTGTTTAATTTACAATAAAAATTAGCATATACTCCTGTATAATCAGTAGCCCATACATAACCCTTTGCACCCCAAAATAATAAGCCATTAAAATTCTGAACCCATAATGGTTGAGGAAAAATAATACCATTAGGTCCTGCTTTTATATCATTACTTATCTGTTTCCAGCTCGAAAAATTTGAAAATATTCCTGAATAAATTTCACCTGTATATGTGGGAAAAGGTATAATTTCAGGTGTAATATCATTTTTAAAAACTGCATTAATTTTATTTTGTGGACCTTGAGGTCCTATAACTCCTTGAGGTCCTATAACTCCTTGAGGTCCTACATTTCCTTGTGGTCCTACAACTCCTTGAGATCCTACATCTCCTTGAGGTCCTATAACTCCTTGAGGTCCTATAACTCCTTGAGGTCCTATAACTCCTTGAGGCCCTTGTGGTCCTATACTTCCTGTAGATCCTCCTTGTTCAATATATCCCGTTTCAAATAAAATATATATTGTATCTTCTGTAGCAGAATCTATTGTTATATCTTCAACACTGAATACTGTCATTTTATTATATTATATTATATTATATTATATTATATTTTTTTTATTTAAATAAATGAAAGATTATAAAGAAATATTTGATTTAGTTATAAAAGAATTACTTCCTGAAGTTATTCAAAAATATTTACCAAATATTAAATTTACTAATAGTCACGAAACTTATATTATGATTAGACCTAAAATACATTTCATATATAATGAATATAAAAATGATAAACTTGAGTTTATTGTAAATAGAATTCATGAATTATCTGGTAAAGATAAATTTATTATTAAAAAAGATTATGATCAAATAAAAAATGATCATTTTATGTTTAAAAACAAAATAAAAAATGAAATAATTTTATATTTAAAAAATATTAGATAAAAATAAATGTTAACATATATAAAATTAACATATAAATTATGTAAAATTATAATAAATTATTTTATTTTAGATAAAGATAATAATAATGAGTGTGAAAAATTTTATGATAATTTTATTGAAATAGGTACAGTACCAATAAAATTATGTCAATGGATTATTAATTATAATTATCATTTAACTAAAAAAAGATCATTCTTACTAACTCTTTTTTATAAAAAAGTTATGAATAATTGTCATAATCATAATATAGAATATACTTATAATATTTTTAAAAAATATAATATAAAAGTATCAGATTTAAAACTAATTAATTCAGGTTCTGTAGGTCAAATTTATAAAGGTATTTGGAATAATAAAATAGTTGCAATTAAAGTATTACATCCAGATATAAATTATACTACAGATTATTGGTTTTTTGTTATGAGAATAATATTCTTTGGATTAAAACTTACAAATAATTTAAAAAAAATAAAATTAGATTGGGAAAGCATTAAAATTTATTTTATATCTCAATTTGATTTTAGAATGGAAGGAAAAAATTTAGAAATATTTTATGAATATTATAAAAATAATAATTATGTAGTTGTTCCCAAACCTTATTATTATGAAAAAGATTTATTAATAATGGATTATATAGAATCTTTTAATTTAGATATAATTGAAGATAATTTTTCTGATTATACCTTATATAAAATATATAATTTTATGATATTAATATTAAGCGATATGTTTAATAATTCTCCTTATTTACATGGAGACTTTCACAATGGTAATTATGGAATTATTATTAACAATAATTCATTTAAAATTGTTTTATATGATTTTGGTTTAATAATTCCTAATTCAGTTGATATATCTTTATTATTTTGTACTCCACTTTTTAATGAACCACAATTATTTACAAATTCTCTTATGAATATTTTTAATATTGATAAAAAATTTTATTCTAAATTAAACAATCTAGTTATTAAAGATATAGAAAAAAAATATGTTAATTTTAATGAAATTTTACAAATAGTTATTGAAAATGACGGAGATATTAAAATATCATTAGAAACAATATTTTTAATATCAACATTTTTAAATATGGAAAAATTAAAAAAAGATACAAGAAATATAATAGATAAAATTTCTTTATTAGAAGAGTTTGAATGTTTTGAAAAATATTATAAAAATCTTGTTTCATATTGTTTTGATGATGATTTATCATTTTTAGAAAGAGAAAATATAGCTAAAAATTTAAAACTATAAAAAACTAAAATTTTATATTATATATTATATATTAATATATAATAAATGAATCAATTTATTGCTGAATTTATTGGTACTTATTTATTTATTTTTTGTGTATTAATAATAACAGAAAATAAAAAATTTTCAAACTTATCAATTGCGATAATGATATCTTTATCAATGTTTGTATGTATTATGATAACAAGATATATTTATGAAAAATCACACATTAATTTTAATCCTGCTCTAACAAGCACATCATTGATAAAAGGCGACATACACTGGTTTGAATTTATTTCTCTTGTATTAATTCAAATTTTTGCTGCTATAAGCGCGTATTATACTTTTAAAATTTATAAAAAATATGTAAAATAAGAAAATTTACATTTTTTTATATTTATTACGTTGTAACCAAATATTAATATCCTCTTCTACATTTGGACGATAAATATTTTCAGGATCAATATCATGAATTTCTGTTATAGTAAATTTTTTATCTTTATATTTTTCATAAAATTCTAAAATATTTTGTTGTTTAGAAAAAAAGAAACTATTTTTTTCACCAGATTCTTCACAAAAAATTAGTATATATTTTACATTTTTAACATCATCTTTATGAATTAAATCATTTTTATAAGTTAATGTTACAATTTTTATCATATCATCATAATATTTTTTAAGAAAATTAATGACCTCTACTGATTCATTATTTCTTAAGGCCATTAATAATTCATATTTACCTTTTTCAATATATTCCATAATTCTAGATTTTAGAGTTTTAACTTTAAATTTATAAATATTTTATTAAAATACTCCAAAATGTCAAATATATTTTTATAAAGATAATGATTAGTTAGTGTGTAATTTTAAAAATTGAAAAAAATATTTAATTTAATAAGTAAATTTTACTTATACTTTTAAGATGAATTCTAAATATTTAAAATATGATACTTTAGTTGCTTATGATTGTTCATATTCAACTAGTACTTCATGCAATGGTTTTGACACAACATTTTATCATACTGAGACCCAAAATATAGTAAGGTCATTAGACAGTTCAAAAACTTTATTTATTAGGTGGGATGAAGATTATACAGAAATTTCAAAAGTTGATTTAGAATTAATAAATCAACTAAAAAAAGGTTACGGAGGAACTTCTCCTTTTAAATTATTCCAGTTTATAAAAAATATAGGATTCAAAGGTAATCTGATATTTATATCAGATGGTCAAATTGACAACCAAACTACACAAAAGTGTTCAGATATTTTACTTGAATGGAATTTCAATAATGTAAATATTTACCTTATATACACAGGAGGAAGTATTAACGAATCTGTATCATGTGCATTAACACGTAATAGTCCGCACGAAATTAAAATATATGAAAACATAAATTCATATAAATATCCTAGTACTATTAAAGTAACATTTGACGATATTAATTTTACATATAATTTAGATTCTATAAACACAATAGAAGAATTTTTAGAACATAAAAAAACTTTAAAAGATGTTTTGACTTCTATAAATATGGGAACCAACGGGAGCAAGGAATTACATAGTAAGTTAGTAACACTTAAAAATAGGTTAATAAAATCTGAAAGTAAAAAATTTGAAAAAGGTGATAATCCTGTCTCAAAACTAATTGAAAGTTTTAAAATAAGTACTTCTATAAATACAAATAATTTAGAATTTTCACAATCAGAATTAGATAATGTCTGGAAATTATATTACAAAATCGAAGAAAATACTGGAACGGAAGAAGATAATTGGGAAACTACAATTGATAAATTCATATCATGGTGTTCTGGTTCATTATTAAAAACATTTGATAGAAATAAAATTTCAAATAGGGAAGTAAGCGCAGTTCAGATACCCGTTATTCCATCTGAAAATGTACAGATTTTAGAAGAAAAACTAGATGATTTAAAGTTAACATGTCCAATTTTAATGGAAGAATCTTCTAATATGATTCTCATAATGAAGAAGACTGGATCATCTATCTTTGATGATTTACCAACAAATTTAAGAGATTCTCTCATTAATTGCCCATTAAATGCTCTAAGAAATACTTCCATATTAATGTATATTAAATCACTATTTGATTGTGTAATAAGTATTGAAGCTTACAAGGATTTAGTTGATTATGGAATTTCAGATAATAGTCCTTTGACAAGAGATGAGATATTTGGAGGTCTTTGTCTAGGAAAGCATACAAGTCATGTTCAAGCAACAAACTCAACACTAAGATATGTATTAACAGGTGGAAAGTCTCTTGGTAATATCGATTTATGGTTTGCAGTTATATATTTTATTGTAGAAAGAGCAGATGATGATTATTATTTAAAAGAGTATTTGCCCATGATTAAGGAACACCTCAAATATAGATTACTAAATAGTAAAAGTTACATGTGTTTGTCTGGATTGCCTACATATCCAGTTTATTCAGTACCTTTAGGTCTTGCATCATGGTGTTCAATTATGGCTACAACTTCTAAACTATCTTTAATAAAAGATCCTAAAAATGATCCAATTAGATTACATCTTTCTTATTCTATGGAGTTGATCGAATTATTGGAAATTATTGGAATACATGTTCCTAATGAGTTGATATGTCATATTAATAGGTTAAAGACTTTAAGATATTTTCTACTTGAATTTAAAAAAGGTAAAGAACAAACTATGAAACTAAAGAATTTAATAGATGCAATGTATTATAATGCGATAGAAACAAATCAAAATTGGATACTTATTGATGGAAAGCCATCTGATGCACAAATTACAAAAGTTAGAACTTTGTTACCATCTGTTTGCAAAGATCTTTCAATTACAGAAATAAAAGATATATTAGATTTATGTAATGCAAATAAAGCAGAATCCGATATATATATACCCTATAATTATGAAATAAGACCGTTTGTAAAATATGTTACAAAGAACTGGAGTTTTGGAAATAATGTTCCATACTTCAAGGTAGATATATCACCTAAAACATGCAGACCTTATTATAAGGTTAATGTTAATGGAATAAATAGTACATGGTTAGATAATGCTATTAAGATATATGGACATGATCTTTTCTCAACTAATAACTTTTTTGGAAATTATGTGTTCGAAAATAAAAAGTATCCAACAAAGGATGAATTATTAAACTATATATTTATGTATTATCATACAAGAGATAAAAAAACATTACCTATATGTATTGAACAATTTATAAATGAGGTATTTGATGAATACCAAGATATTTTAAGAACTATAGATCCTGAAGTTTTTGTGGAAAGGTGGTCTCAAAGTGTACATAAGGATGTAAGAATGATAATGGAAAAGTAAATATTTAATTTAATGGTAATTCTACTTAAAAACTTAATTTAAAGATTTTTATTTTATAATACATGTTAAATTATAAAATAGGAGAATCTTATAAAATAATAGAAAAAAATTATTACCATTATTCTATTTTATATAAAATTGAGACTAAATACTTATTTTTTGATCCCATAGATACTTATAATAATAATGGTAGGTTTCTTGGAAAATACGATGGTTTAATAATTCAAAAAAAAGATATTGGTACTAAATATATTATAGAAAAATTATATAATGATGAAAATGTATAAAATTTACAAATATTTTTATGGAATATTAACACATAAAGTTGTATAAAAACATCTACCATTACCACATTCATAATCCATTCCTGAATTACATGGTATACTACAATTAATAGTTTGATATGTTTGTCCACAAAAATTATACATATATACGCTGTCATCTGGATTTGGAGGAATAGTACTACTATCAATCTGTGGAGTACTTGTTGGGATAACACTTGTTTGTGTTATAGGTCTTGTAATAGGCTGTAATGTTGGTTGGTTTGAATTAAATATAGATGTTATTTTTTCTATATTTTGAATTTTTAATTTTGAAGCTATAGTTGATGCATAAACACCATCATCATTATTACCATTTGAATCAACTTTTTTAAAGTTTGTAACATCTTGCATAGTTGTTATATTAGATTTTAACATAGCTGGTTGATACATAAAACCTAGGTTCGCAGCATTCATAAAATCATCAATTAATTCTATCAAAGATGCTTTATATATTTGAACTTTATTACTATTTTGTGGTATCAAATTTTTAACATTATCTTCTAGAGAATTTCTTATTTGATTTGCCTGATTCAAATCTTTAATTTCAAAAGATGGAATATATGTTTGTTGTTCTATACGATTTGTATTTACAGAACCAGTATCTGAACATCTAAAACAATTTGCTAATATCTGATTACCTATATTACCAGATGTAGCATAATCATTTTTTATAGAATTAAAAATATTATTTGCAGCTTTTTCATATCTTTGTACAACGCTATTAACTTTAGTAATAAGATTACTTATAAATTTCTCATTATCAGTGCTTATAATAGATTTACCGAGTTCTCCACCATTAGCTGCTGTCATTCTTAAAATTGTTGCAGACTGCATATTACGACTTATTTGTTCATGTTGTTGTCCACTATAAGGAGAGAAATTACTATTTTGATATGCATGATTAAACTGATCTGACACAAGACGTGCGAATCTAGGAACTGCAGAAATATAATTAGATGATATATCTGTGGTCGGTAAACATATATCTCTTGGTAATGTATCAATATTAAGTTGTGGATCAACTGTTGCAGGTGCTATTTGACTATTATCTATAGCAGTTGCACCTCTTAATGATTTACTTCCATTAATTATTAATGGAGTTCCAATCGAATAAGTACGAGGTTCTACAGAATGTGCATAAATCTGTAAAGTACAATCTCCAACATTATTACACCCTGTAAAACCAGGTATTTTTTCAGAAAGTTGTATAAAATCATTTGGTATTTTAAAAGAAATTGTATTATCTTGATATCCTTCTCCACAACATGAAGGTTTTTTAATTGGAATAACAATATTATCATTATTAACACTCTTAACCCATATATTAATTTCACATTCAGATGAATGTGGATTATTCCAACGTAAGGGAATTAAAGTTTCTTGATTTATAGTTGTTGTTATAGTATCTATGCCAAGAGAATTAGCTTCTAAGGTTCTAAAAGGTAACATATCTCTACCTATTTCTGTTTCAAAATTACGATTATCTTGTTCATTATCAATGTTAGATCTTAAAAAGTTATCATAATTATTTTTACGTTGCTCAATTAAACCTTTATATCCAAAATCACTAGGTTCCATGTAAAAAGCTAAAGAATTTTTAACATAAGGAATAGAGTTTTCTCCATTTTGAATTTCAAAATTATTTTTAGGACTTGATGCCATTCGTAAATCTCCTAGAGTGTATTTTATTAATATACACAATAATAGATTTATAAATTTCATTATTTTTATTTTTAAAAATATTTTTTTTAAAAATTTTTATAATAGTTGATTCAATGAAATTTATTATAACTAATTAAATAAAAGATTAATTAAAATAATTGTTAAATAAAATAAACCTGAAATACACTCATTTTTATTACTATAATTTAAAATTTCTTCATTTACATTAATAGGATCTACATAAAATACATTTGGATCTATATTTAAATTTTTTACACTATCACTTTGTAAAAATAATGCAGAATCAAATTCTACACGATTCTTACAATTTACTATTAAAGAAAGATCTGATGTTCCATCATCATTTATTTTATTATCAACTACTACTATTGATGAACCATATGAATACATACTTAAATCATTTTCTATATTATTATAGTTTATATTATTATATAAAATATCTTTTACATTCATTAAAATTGATACATTTTGATAATGTGTATCTAAATTCATTAAATCATTTGTCATTTGTAAATTTCTAAATTTTAATGAATCCGCAAAAAAGAATCCATTATTTCCTATAAAAACCTTTTTACCTTTATCAAAAACAGCACAAAAACCTCCTTGTGTGGTTTGATCAATTGCTGTCCATATTGGGCAATTTCCTACTATTTTATTACCTATTTTTTGCATATTATTTATATTCCACGCACGAATTTCTCTTATATTTTCAGGAACTATAAATGATATTTCTCTATTATTCTGGCATTTTTTTAACCATCTACCACAAAATCCCGTTTCCCATTGAGCACTTATACCTAATGATATCAAATTATCCATTGTAGGTATACACATTTCATTTTTATTGTATGAAGGTGGTTCTGTAAAACCATTTAAACAAACTCCACATTTATTAGGTTGTATACATGTTCTTCTATTAAGACCTCTACAATTTTTTGAACATACAACAGGACATAAAGTATTTCCTGAGTCTGACCCAATAAATCCATTTTTACATTTTCCACATAAATTTTCTATTTGACACTCATTTCTATTTAATATATTACAATTTACATTACATTGTATTTTTGGAGGTATTTCACAATTTAATCCTGAAAATCCATTATTACATATACAAATTCCATTATTACATTTTCCATTTAATCCACAATTAATATTTGTACATGGATATACTATAACAGGTATTGGAGGAATTGTTGGTACAACTGGTGGATTTTGTGAATTACAAGTTGGAATCCATTCTAATGGTCCTCTAGATCTTTGATCTAATGGTGGACGGAAATTAATATCATATACATTATAAAAAGGACAACCTTTTTGATTTGTATCATGAAGATTATATAAAAGATGCTCAATTCCATTAATTTGTGTTGTCGGAGAAGGAATATTACAATTATTATTTAAATTATTTATAATTTTAATATCAACACAATTTACATAAAATTCAACATTAGAAACTTGTTGCACTGTATACCATTCCCATCTAAGAACACAATGATCACATGATGGTAAAAATTGGGGGAAAAATAAAGGAAATGATTTTGATCCTTGAAATGTATCTATTCCATTAGGTGAAAAACAACCTGGGTAATCTTTTAATTTAATCCATTCTTGTGGTGAATCAACATTTTTATCGTAAGATAGCCATATAGAACAATCTCCAGGATGAGGAGCTTCCATAGTTAATTCTATTTGTATTGTATCTCCAGCATTTACAGTAATAGAAGGAGGATTTGCAGGTGTATCATGACATCTCATTGACGTCGAAGATGTCATAAAAGCAGGACCTAAGCAAGTATATATTGGCGCATTTATTCCACCACTTACATTTTTTAATCTTGGAATAGGAGAAGTTAACCTGCCATGAGAATAAACTTGAACAATCGAAAACAGAAGATTAATCATCTGTTTAAACATTTTTATATTTTATTATAATACAAGAAATTTTAAAAGTTAATTTAAGTTTTAAAATTACTAAATAAATATAATATTATTTTTATGATGTGAATTTTTATCTATTTTTTCCCATTGTAAACTTTCTTCTATCTTATTATGAGTTATTATTAAAGGTGTACAGTATCTAGTCAAACTTTGTGCAATTTTTGATTTAATATATTCTACATTTTTTACATATTCTTTATTATTATACAAACTTGATCCAATAAATATTTTATCTAAATAAGATAATATACCATTTTCTAAGAAAACAATATTATTATATGTTGAATATAATTCATCAATCATATTTCTTACATATGAATTAACATAATTATAATTATAACATTTATATTCATATTCACCAAGAACTAAAATAACAAATTTGAATTTTTTTTTACAGCAAATTTTTAAAAAATCATTATAAATATTTTGAAATGGATTTCCGATATTTCCATTTAAGATTAAAAAAGATACATCATTAAGTTTATTAATTTCTTGGATATAATTAGAAATATTTTTTTCATTTAAAAATAAATTATTCATATATTTAATTTTATATTTATTCTGAAATTCTGACATAATTTTTATTAAATTTATTAAAATAAAAATTCATTTTTAATTTATAAATCTGGATCATTTTCTATATCATTTTCTCCTGCATCGGGTCTATTTAAATTTTCTCTTTCCACTCTTTCTCTTCTTTCTCTTATTTCTTGTCTCAATCTTTCTATATTTCTGGGATTATTATATACAGTATTTCCTGAAAATAAATTACATAAATCTTCGAAAGTACTTATATCAGCAATTTCATTTATTGCATCTTGATTTAAATCTCCTGGCAATATTCTTTCTCTTATAGCAGCCCTTATAAGACTTTCTTTATTATCTAAAAAATTTCCTAAATTATCTACGCACAATTCTCTTTTATCAGGATTATTATTAGTACAATTTCTTATTAATTCCTGTATCTGAGGATTTTCACATCTCAATCTATTACCCAAATCATTAAATCCTGTTAAAATTCCAATATATTTTTCAACATATCTATCATATTTTAAAAGACTAGGATTATTTGGTACATAAGTATTTGGATCTCCTCCAGTACCCCTATATGTTTGATATAAAGGTATTAATTCATCTACATACCAATTTAACATTCTAATAGTATCCCATAATAGAAATCCTAAAGAAATATACCATAAATGAGGAGAAGTTTCAATTATAGTATTATTATTTTCTATACCTAAATTTGCAGAATGTAAATAATTACGTATATATCCGGCTCTACGATAATTTCCAACATTTCCTCTTTCATTTAAATATTCTTCAAATCTCCTTCCAACTGCAGGTGAATTTAATCTTTGAACTTCATTTATAAGTGGTTGTCCAGGTGCTGGAGATCTTTGAATATAATAATTCATCAATCCATAATGAGTTAAATTTCTAGGAGTATAATGAATGATATCCATTATAGAATTACGATGTATATCTGGTGTTCCGTTAATTGTAAAATCAAATTGTACCGTATCAAGTAAATAATTTGACTGTACATAAATAAAAGGTACTGCTGCATCTAAATTAATATTTTTATTTCTCAAAATACCTACTAAATTAGGATTTGCAACTTCTATCCATTGTGTAAGTCTATCTGCTACCATAATTGAAAATAAATGTTTTTGGTCTATTAATAATCTTTCTATATTATCTAAATTACCTCTAGTATCTAATTCATTAATAAAACGATCATAAATTATTCTTAAATCAAAATCATGAGTTTTAAAAACTGGAGGATTATTTTTAAAATAAAAATTAAATGCTTCTCCTCCTCCTATTACAATTTTAAAATTACTAATAATTGGATCTGGATTATTTCGCAACATTTCATTAAAATCCTGTATAGTTTTTTTTATTACCAATCCAAACATATTTTTTATTGTTATTTCTGCTTGTTCAACTGTAGTCATTTATTATTATTATTATTATTTTTATTTTTATAATTAAATTACATTAAAAATTTATAAAAAATAGCTAAAAATATTGGGAAAGGAACTACAAACCAGCACCACATACTTGCACCACCACAACTATAAAAAACAAAAGATATTATAAACGTAATAATTAAAAATATCGAAAAGAATATAGATAATTTAAATGGTCTTAATATAAGTAATATAATAGATATTAGTGTAATACAATATATTAAACCACTATTTTTTATATCATGCCACCATTTTAGATTCATATGTTTACATTTGCCAGAAGGATTTAAAGATTTATATTCATTTTGTTTATTAAAATTAAGAAGCATATAAGATACATAAAATAATATTATTATAGAAGCAGTTATTTTAAAACCTAAATTAGCAGGACTTGTCAAAAGTAAACATAAAAATCCTACCAAAGGTTGTGTAATATTAAATATAAGAGCCATCTTGGTTCCTAAACCATTAGTAGATTTATTATCAAGATCTTTCCAAATAAAATATTCTGATAATTGCATCATTAAAACCCATTGCCATAATATACATATAGAATATATGACAGGAGAACGTAAATATAACATAACAGAAATATTTATTATAGTACCAATAATAAAACTGGCAATAGAAGAATTTGCACTCCAACACATTTATTAAAAAAAATATTTAAAAATTTAAATAATTATATTATGACTATTTATAATATAATTTTTACAGACTTAAGTAAACTTTTACCTAAATTATTTCCTGGAGATATAGTAATTATAGAAGATGGTATTTTTTCTAATATTAGTCTGAAATTAGATTGTAACGGAGAGTTTCGTAATAAAATAATAATAAAAGCAAAAAATCCAGGTAAACTAATTATTACTGGTAAATCTAAAATTATTATATCAGGTAATTATATCACTTTGGCAAATATAATTTTTAAAGATGGAGGAGTTATTAATAGTATAGATATTTCTGGATTAGGTAATAGACTTACTGGTTGTGATATATCTTTTAACGATTCTGATGGTCCTATAATACTTTTAAAAGGTATAAAAAATAGAATAGATCATTGTATTTTGCAAAATTTTAGTAATGCAGGTGTATGGCTTTGTTTACAAAGATATAATGGTATAATTGATTATTGTATTATAGATCATAATATATTTAGAAATAGGGCGCCAGGAGGTGGAAATGGATTTGAAACTATAAGATTAGGTACATCTGGTTCAAGTTTAACAAATTCACGAACAATAATTTATGAAAATTTATTTGAAAATTGCGATGGTGAAATTGAAATTATTAGTTCTAAATCATGTGAGAATATTATTCATAGAAATACTGTATTAACTTGTATTGGCGCAATTACATTGCGACATGGTAATAGATGTATAATATCAGGTAATAAAATATTACAAAATAGTAAAATTGATAGTAGTGGAATTAGAATTGCTGCTGGAGAAGATCATATTATTTTCAATAATTTAATAGATAAAACAAATAATTCTTCTATAAATTTAAATAGTGGAACAAATTCAGGAATTTTTAATTTACCTGTAAAAAATGTTCAAGTAACTAAAAATATTTCTCTTAATTGTAATGTTGATTATACTATAGGTTCAGATAAATTTTTTGTACAACCATCTGATTGTATATATACGTATAATACTGTTTATAAAAATGATAATAATCCTGTTTTTATAATAAATAATGGTATAAATAATATTATATATGAAAATAATGAATATTATGCTACAAATTTAGGAAGTAATAATGGAGAAAGTTTAAAAAATCCTGCAGATTTTGATTTAACTAAAATAAATTACGGGGACTATGGATACAAAGATGATATTGGTACAGATTGGACTAATTCACCAGAAAATACAGAAATAGGTATAGATTTTGAAATATTTTATAATAAATTAAAAGGTCAAATTATTGCAGAATTATCAAAATATTAAGTATTAATTTTTAATAACTTATTAAAAATTACAAAGAGTATTTAAATATCGCATACAATTCCTTCAGATTTTGGTGGTTGTTTTCTGCATATTCCTTGAATAGATTTTAATACACTCCAGTTACATCCTTTTTGTAAATTAAAACCTACTAAAAGTTGTCCTTCAGGACATGTTCCCTCTCCAGGACCTGCATCTCCATAACTACTACCAATCATTCCTTTATGTTCCAAATTTGGACCATAAAAATTTACATTATCTAAAATTCCTCCGTAATTTGAAGCATATCCCCGAAAACCTTCAGGACTTGGAATTTCTTTGTAATAATCATATCTACCACTGCTAGGTGACCCTAATTCACCTCCAAAACCTCCATTATTATTTCCATACCCATAATTTTCTCCACTTGAACATTTTATTCCAATACTATCAGCATATCTTCCATAACCTGATGAAATTCCAGTTATATAACCTTTTTTACATATTAATGTTCCTGATACTGTATTATCACACCTATGATAACCAGTTGTTGTATTTGTCAAAGTTTTTTCTGAAAATTTTGGACATACTACATCATAAATATAAGCTGTTCTTATATTTATAGCTGCTTTATACATTTCTGTAGGATTATAATATTTAATCACAGCAGAATCTGGTACACATAATTCTATATAATTTTTCTTTAAATTTTCATCAGTATATATATAATCATAATATTTTTTACCTCCTAAATTTATTTCATTTCCAACACGATCACAAAAATTATATTCTGTTATATTTCGTCCATCAATTCCATAATCTGGTTTACATGAAATTTCAAAGTCAATTGAAGAAGTATCATTATCATATGTAAAGAAATATATTTTTAGTACATCTTTAAATGTAAATTCTTGATTAGTTAAATTTATACCATAATCTTCACATTTAGCATTAAAAATTATTTTAAAATTTAAATAATTGTAATCAGTATTGCCGCTATCATTTATAAAAACATTATTTACGGGAACTACATTACGTATTGTAAAATTACTATTTCCTATATCATTTTCAGATGATGTTCTTAATTCTATTTTTATATCATTTTTATAATTTTTATTTACTTTTGCAAATAATTTTTTACCTTTTACCTGTGCTTCTGGAAAATCTTCTAATGTTGCTTCTATATCTTGTAATATTATTTTTGGTAATAATTCGTTAATATCATAAATAAAATAATCATTTTCCTCTTCAGCTGTAGATGATATTGTTGCTGGTATTTTTATTAAATTAACTCTTTTTTGTTGTGTTAGATAATTTATAGTTGCAGATGTATCTGCGCAACATATTATTGTTTCATATTCATTATTAAATTTATATTTATTAAGAAGATCATTAATATAAGAATTTTCTTTCTTAAGATTTACAACTTTTTTACATCCAGTTATTATTTTTCCTATTTTATATCTATATCCTTTATCAACACTATCTTTAAATTTTTCATTCATTATTCTAAAAGGTTCCCATATATATTCAAAATAATAAGATATAGGTACATCTTGTATATCACTGCTTGTTAAAAATTCAATAATTTTTGACTCACTTACTTGTGTTCTAGGATCTGCTAATCCTGCTGCTGCTTCATCAGTCCCACCACATATAATACGGTTTTCTGTGGTATTTCTGACCTTTGTAATTTCCTCGGTTGATTCAGTATGTGCAACACATGCACTCATACCAATACCAAAACCTGATGCAGATTTATTATAACATTTTCCCATTATTTCTGGCATTGTTTTTCTTCCTTCGGCATCAAATTCAGGAAATTGATAGTCTTTACAGTATTCTCCTGAAGCACATTCATCATCTACTACTCTACATGATTTTCCTGATGGTTTTGGAGAGGAAGTTGTTGTATTTGACATAGGAGAAGAAGTTGTAGTAGTTGTAGTAGTTGTAGTACTAACAGAAGGAGATGTTTCAGGTTGTAAATCTTCTGTACCTGGTACAGGTAAGGGATCCCAACTATGTGTTTCATTCCAGTCGATATCTTTAAGACTATCTTCATATTCATAATTTTCTGTACATTCTTTTCTTTTTTTACATGCCTGATAATCACCAAAACTAACCGATACACATGCCTTCATTGCTAATAAATCTTTTGTATTACTGTCTGAACTCTCTATTGTACTCCATTGAGAAAATTTTTTACCTAAATCAACACCTTTTATAAAATGAGTACCATATTTTTTAAAAAATACTTTAAAAGGTGTATCTGTACTTATATTTTGTGGATCTTGTGATGCCAAATAAATAAATTCGTCTAAAAATTCTTGATTATAATTTTCTTCTATCATATAAAATTCCGAATCATATAAAAATGTACCTGAATTTTTCTCTATGTCTAAGTTAGCGGATTGAAAATTTTTTGTAGTTTGTGAATCAGTACTTGTTAAATAACTAAAAGATGCATTTACTGATAATTTATTATAAGATCCTCCTACACTTGCAGTAATTTCTGTAGATATTTTTTCTATTAGTGTATCTGTTTTATCTGCCGTACTTAAATTTGATTTAATCTGTTTAGAAAGAGTTGTTTTATTTATTAAAGTATTTTCATATGATAGAGAATCTACAATCTTCTTTAAATTGGTTGTTGGATCCACTTCTCCTACCGGTAATTTTTTCCTAAAAATATAATATTTTGCATCAGCAACTACATTTTTAGGTTCTATAAAATTACATTCTCTAAGATAAATAGACTTACCAATAACAGATTGACCAATAGATTTTTTAAAAAGATCATTATTTTCTTTATTTTCATTTTCAGAATCTTCTAGAGATCTTAAAGATCTTAAAGATCTTAAAACTTTTTTATTTTTAAATTTTTTATCTAATTTATCTTTAACTATTTTTCTTTGTTCTTCGATTATATTTTTTAAGTTATCTTTTAATTTACTCTTTAATTTAAAATTAGATAATTTATTATTAATTTGAAAATTTTGTTTTGTAAAAATAAACTTATAAATGAAATAAATAAATATTAAAATTATTATTCCAAATATTATATAATAGATTTTATTCATTTATATTATAACAATTTTTTATTTAATATTTTTACTTTTCAAAAAATTTTCAAAATTATCTAAAATATTCATTTGTTCTTTAGTAAAATATAATTTATTATTTTTATATACTGCTTCTGTTATTGGAAAAATATTTTTATAACTCTTTATGTATTTAATTGCTATATGAGGCTCTATTTTCGGAAATTTATGAATAAGATAATTTATAGCATTTATTTGTAATCCACTAACAATTTTATCAAATTGCGAATCTAAATTTGGTACCCCTGTAACAAAATCATAAGCATTATGATATGCTAATTCTTTTATTTCATAAATATTATAATATTTTAATGCTCTTTGTATTATTCTATCTGCAATTGCCTTATAATTAGGATATAAAAGTTTTTCTTCTTCTTTATCTAATTTATAGTTGTAATTAAATCTATTATTTATCACATCAATTATAAGTCTTTCTACATATTTATATGTTTCTTTTTCGGACTTTTTATCAATTATATTGTTTGGCTGAATATTTTTTAATTGTTTTTGAGATGAACTTTTTTCATTATTTTTATTATTTCTATTTCTTACATATGCATATATGATAATTATAACTATAAAAATTATTATTATTATGATAATTATATCAGATATTTTCATTTATTATATAAAATAACAAAATATAATTTAAATTTTATACCCTTAGGGTTTAAAATTATTAGATTTATTATTATTATTATTTAAGTTATAATACTAAAAGACCATTACTTTTTGCTTCATTTATCTTACGATTATGAGAATTAAGTATTGTCTCTTCTATCATATTTTGCATACAAAATTTATACACATTCACTTGATTTTTTTGAGTAATACGATGAACTCTATTAACCGCTTGTAACTGATCAAAAGGGTTTAACGCAATATCAACCAAAAATACAGTAGAACATGGTGTTAAGTTGAGACCACAACTTCCGGCACCCAATGATGCTAATAAAATCATCGGTGATTTTTCATCAGGATCAGTAAATATCTTGATAATATCATCTCTTTCATCTTTTCTCTTCTTACCTGTATATTGGAAAGATAGTATTTCCTTATTCTTTCTCTTTAATATGGTATCAAAAATATCTAAAGTAGTTACAAATGAAGAGAAAATAATGATTCTTTTATATGGAACGATAGGTAACATCTCAACTACTTTGTCATAAACAGACTTAATTTTTTCTGAAGTATTATAAAACTCGAACTTTTCATCATCAGTATATTCGACCTCTTTATAATACTCAACTTCCTCTTCATCAGGATCTTGATATATAGGTTCATCATCCTCTTCATCATTTATTATCACTTTTTTCTTAGAATCTATATTCATAATATCACAAAATAAACGTAATTTAGTCATAATCATCATAGCTTGTCTATAAATATTTCGCAATTCTATAGCTGATTTACCACCTCTATGTAAAAGAGCTGTTAATTTGACATATAATTGAACATAATAGGTATAATCCTTAAGTAGTTCTTCCTCAGGTCTTTTTATATATATAGTATCTACATTTATTGGATCAATTATATCTACTTTGGTCTTTTGTATTACAAAATCCTCAACAAACTTAATAGTATCTATTCCTTTGTAGCCAATAAACTTCATAAGAGCTAATAGATCATTATTATTGTTATTAAATGGTGTACCTGTGATACAATGACAGAATCTAGCTTTTGATGATATGTTAAATGCACCAATAGCTTTCTTTGGGACCATTTTATACTTTGTCTCAATACCATTTCGTATTACATGTGCTTCGTCTAACACTATTCTATTCCAATTGTATTTTTCTAATTCTCTTGTAACAAGAGAATGGTAAGTAGAAATAACGAAATCAGGTCTTAAAACACTATTATACAACACTTTATAATCTATTACTCTATCAGGTCCATGATAAATAAACACATCAAGATCCTCATCTATTCTCATGATCTCATCTTTCCATTGTGTCAGAACGCATAACGGGACAACTATAAGATCAGGAAATAATGGTTCCTCTTTTATACGCTGTTCAACTAGAAAACTAGCCATTGTTAAAGTCTTTCCTAAACCCATCTCATACGCTAAAACACTGCCGATACCGTGTATCTCCTCGTTTTCTCTTAGTTTTTTAACTCCTAAAGCCTGAAAATCGCGTAAAGTTATACGAGACATGATAGTTAGAAAATAGTAAAAATATTGAAATAAAAAATCAATTTTATATATGATTTTAAATCCATTTAGGATTAAAATTTATATTATTACTTTTTCTTTACATAAACTGTAATGATTATTTCCAAAATATTTAATATGATCAAATATATCATATTTTAAACCTATATATTTATGATTTTTATAAAGTATATGTTTATGTTTTATTTTAATTGGTAGTATTGCTCTAGTATATGCGTAAGGACCTGTTATATTAAGAACCGCTTGTTTTCCTACACCGTTTTTCTTAATATCATAATTATAAATATTACTTATAACTTTATCTATTACTGCTTTTAAAAATGGATGTTCTGGAACACAAATTATATGCCATTGTTGAAATTCTCCATGCAAATTCCTAACAAATATTCCAGAAGGATGAATACTTGACCAATATGATAATATATATTCATCATCATCTTTTATAATATATGAAAAAGGTTTTATACATGTACTTTTTATATCTAGATATACACCACCATATTTATACATTAAAAGATATCTAAATAAATCTGCTTTTGCTGGACCATAACAACTATTAATTTTTTCATATGCATTTAAAATATATTGGTCATAATTATTTTTAATAAAATTATAACAATCATTATCATCGTATAATTGATATTCAAAATCTGGATTAATTCTTTTTAAAAATTCTATATTTTCTAATATTCTTTTATCTAAATTTTCTTTGTTTGATATGGTTTGAAATATTTTTTTTGGTATTAGTGTCATTTATTATAAACAAAAAATTTAACAATATGATAAAAAATTATTATATGCTTCCCAATAACCTGAATTAAAAGGCCTATATTTTACTTCTATATAAATTTTCAAGATTTTTCCTATAAATCTTGAATATAAAATTATTAGTCTTTTTTTTCTTTTATATTCTTTTTTTATTATATCGATTGTGTTATTAACAATATCTAAGTTATGTGAAAAAAAATAGAGAAAATGTAATTGCACACATTTTAAATATATTATAATATCAGATTTTTCACAATATTGACAATTACAATAAATTATTCTTCTTAATATTGATTTATCTGTGTCAGGGTTTTTACACATATCACAATTACATATTTCTATTCTTTCATATTTTAAAATATTCATAATTATTTAAACTTTATTCTTAAAATTTATATTTTTCTTGAACGTAATGCTTCAGTAAACTCTAAATCATCCATATCTATAAACTCTTCATATTTACTAAACACTATTTCACGAAATTTATCATTATCTTGAATAATCTGATATCCAAAAGGAGTATTTAAAATACTAAATATTATTAAACAATAAAATTTTTTTTCATTTCTTGTATAACAATTTGCCATCTTATTCATTACTTTCTGAATATCTCGAATTTTTTCGGTTCTAGTTAAATTATCATTGTACATATTGTTATATATATTTATAATTTCATTGGACTCATTTTCATCAAATAAAACAGACTCTATTATGTTGAAAGATTGTGGTAATTGTAATATTTCGGTAACGAGCATGGTAAAATGTGAATTATTTTACAAAAAAATAAATAAAAAATCAATTTTAGAATTATTAATGTGAAAGAAAGATTAGTTTAAAAAAGTAATAACGATTTATATTTATTTAAATTTTACATATTTCTTCATAACACTTCTTCTATTTCTGTTTTTAGGAACTATCTTGTTCATATAGTTAAACTTTCTTAACTGGCTTCTCATACTTGTCTTATCTGGTTCTTCATACTCATAGTTGATAAAGATAATATCATCATAAAGAAATATGATTTCATCACATTTATCAACTTTTTGGTCATAAATACATTCATAAGTAATATTTTCAACTCTATCAATAGCTGATGAAATCTCAATCTCTGGACTTTCAATTTCTATTCTACAAATTGGACATAGTATCTTTTTATGTTCTTCATAACATTCTTTGTCAATCATTTGTTTAAAACAATTGACACATACAGGATGTTTACACTTTGTATCAGAAGGTTGCTGAGTATATTTATTAGATATCTCGTAGCAGATGCAACATTCAATCATATTCTTAGAATTATAAGGTAAAAGGTAAAAGTATATTTACTAATTAAAAAAAAAATTCAATTTTAAAACCCTAATGGGTGTTAAAATTAAACAATTTTTATTTATTTAAATTATATTACATGTTTAACAAATCATTTATCACATTTTTCTTTATGTCCCTTTTTAGAACGGATACACTCTGAATTATAACATAACATACACATATTATATTTTGGTTCTGCACAAAAATTATAAATACCATTCTTCCAGCATATACAATTAAATCCTGTGCAAGTTTCTCTTAATTTAGGAGGTTTTAAAAATTCAGGTTCAGTTTCAGTTTCATCCACAATTCCAAATTTTCTTTTTAACTCTTGGAGAACATTTGTAAAATTTACTCTTTGTAAAATATTCATATTCAATTTTATCTAAATTTTAAGTATTTCTAAATTTAATTTCAATTTTATTCTTTGATTTAATGTCCCTAAGGACGTTAAATCTTTTACTTTTAATCTTTTTATTTTCCTATACGTCTTAACACTCATTTCTTTCCTCCAAGTATTTTCTCCACAATAAGATCACTCTATCTAAACTTTCCTTAATCTCTTTGGTCATATTAAACGAAAGTGAAAATCTTCCTCCCTTTCCATTACCATGTTTAGCTATTTCAAATGTAATCGTTTCATCATTAAAGCTAAAATTGAAGGCACCATTAGAGGGACCTGAGTCGAAACCATTTTCCAAAAGAGCAGTAGAGTCCTCGGGACTAAAATCAAGAGTCATAAAATCATTACTAAATGTAAGTGAAACTATGTCGTATTCGTAATCAAAAGTAATATTGAACATATTAGTTGTTTAAAGTGAATTTTATTATCAGAGTTGTTGCAAATTTTCAATTTTATATTTTATACCATAGGGTATAAAATATCAATATAAAAGTGGTTTAAGTTTATTCGCTAGTTTTATTCATTTACCAAATATTTTATAAAATTTATTGCCTTTTCAAATTCACCTGCCTTTGCTCTATTAATCCATATCTCAATGTCTCTTAACAACAATGTTTGTTTAATTTTACAAACATTTTCTATTGAGTTGGAGTATCTTAAACATTTGAAATGATCATTTACTAAATGTTTTATATGTTTCAACGCTTTTTCAAGGTCACCGGACTTTGATATATCAATCCAATGCTCAATGTTTCTTATCATCAATTTTTGTTTGATTTTCTCTCTACAAACATTTATAATCTTAATATGATCTTTATTTTTGCACTTAGGTGCTCCCGGTGTATCGCATAAAATGTAATCACCACAACAAGGACAAAAATCAGGTTGAAATTGGGTTGGAAAATTATCCATCGAAAAAATCATCTTCGTCGCATTTCTATCATCCTCATAGTATTGCTTTAATGACATAGCACCATTTATATTTTTCACAAGTTCTTTGACGAAAGTTTTTGCTTCAGACATTCTGTGTTGAATAGATAAATTTTTTTTATTTGATTTTATTAAATTTTCAATTTTTTAAATTTTTTGACTTTCTAAAACTTTTCATTAAAAAATAAATACTAGTGAAAAAAATAATAAGTAAAATAAATATTATAAAAATATAAGATTTATTAGAAGAAGGAGTTATAGGAGGATTTATAGGAGAAGGAGTTTTAGGAGAAGGAGTTTTAGGATTTGGAGGTGGAGGAGGTGGATTATTACATATTTTAGGTATAGGTTTTGCTTGCCATTCTGCAGATGGCCAACAACCATTATTATTAACATAATTATTCATATATTCTGTAAGTTTTGTTTTACAACCTTCATCATCAACACCATTAATATTACAAGCTTTTTTCATAACATTTAATATTTTTTCTTTAATATCATCTGTACAATTTCCAGGATTGCAAACACCCAATCCTTCATCTCTTCCAGGATAGAAATAAGAAAATGTTTGATCTATTTCATCTATGTTCATTTATATATAATAAATATTTACAAATTTTTTTCTATTTTAATATGATTGATTAATTTAAAACCCCGAAGGGTGTTAAATTAAGATAATATATTTACAAGGTTATTTATTTTGTGTTTTTTTATGATTTTTACATTTTAGGAATATATAATTCACATGGACAAGTTGGTAAAGACATTCCAACTGGCAATCTAATATTTGGAGGAAGACCAATTGCAGGATCATACCAAATATGAATCCACTCTTGACTTTTCTCTACGCTTTCTTTTTCTGTTTTACTTTCACTTTTTGCGTCTTTTTCATTTTTACTAAGAATCTCGAAATCATCTACAAGAGAGTCAACATTAATATTATAACCTCTTAACGGAATATTACGATTATTACGATTATTTTGTATAATCGAATAAATTTCTTGAGGCTTCCAATTCAATCTATTTCTATGACGAATCTCATAATACTTAAGTGTGTCAGCAATATTTGGTATAGACATTCCGTATGGAAGATATTCTACATCAATATCTTCACATGAATCTCGAGAATATTCAACCAAAGAAAATGGTTCTTTACCTTCAGCTCCAAGTGTTTCAATTAAATGCGCAATCTCTTTAACTGACGAATCTTTTGTAGCTAACATATATATGAGTCTCGAAATCTCTTGTTCACGAAAATTATCAACAATCCTATCTTCTTCATTACGCATCTTACCCCATACGGGTTCTCTGCTTTTCTTATACTCCCAAGTACGAGAAATACGACGCCCCATTTCAAATGATTCACGTTGTGCATTTGCAATATGATCATGCAGAGTTCCATATTCACCTAGTACAGAATTAGGATCAAATGTTTGATTCATGCTAACAACATGAATTTTATGACCATTCTTCTTACACACATTCCAAATTTCATCAAATTTTGAAGTACTACGAGAAAGACGACTTGGCTCATAGACGAAAATGACTTTATTCCTAGATGATCGTAATACACTCAATAGTTGTTTGATTGGTTCAAAAGTCTTATACGCTGAACCAACAGTTTTAAGAGAAATATAAATCCCTAATCCAAATTCCTCCAACTTACGGAGGATAGAATATTCTTGTGACTCTAAACTCATAGTACCTCTTTCTTCATCAGGAAGACGAGATAAACGACAGAAAACAATAGCAATAGGCTTAGTACGAGACATAATACGTGTAGGTGAATTTTTTTTCACCAAATGAAAAAAAAATTCAATTTTAAAAATTCTTACTTATATAATTCCGCTTATATACTTTCCAAAAATAATATAATTCAAATTTCCATAACCATCAATATTAACACTATCACCAACAATATTGTATAAACAATTGTAATATGGCTGTTCATTTTTTTCAAATAATTTTTTAAATATACAAAATGCAGTTCCCCCCACATTATCACCTGTTAAGCTACAACTAGAATCTTTATTATATTTAAAAGTATAATCGTGTTCAGCCCCCTCTTGTCCTACCAAATGATATATATATATATCATTTGGTATATCTCCATTTTGATCTGCTTCTATTATATAACAAACATATGGTTTGGATGAATATATATCTTTATCTTTTTTAATTATTTCATCTGTAGAATATGTATTTACTAATAATTTACGCACATCTTGATCTTGTGTATATTTAGATTGAGGAGGATCGCAAGATATATAAGATGGAGAAGTTGACGATGTTTGACTTCCGGGAGATGGAGAAGTTGATGTTAATTTTTTAGGTCTTAATATTAAATAGACTAGTATAGTTAAAAAAATTAAGATAAAAATTCATTTTATTATATATTAAAAAAAATTTAAGTTAAAAAATGATTTAAAGACATCGTATACATAATATGTCCATATGGCTCAATTGGATAGAGCGCTCGACTTCTAATCGAGAGGTTCCGAGTTCAAGTCTCGGTATGGATTAATTTTTATTGTTGTATGTACAATAAAAATTACAGTATATTTTTGTGTTTTGTTTTATGTATTTATATTTTTGTATTTTGTTTTATGTATTTATATTTTTGTATTTATATTTTTTTATTTGTTTTATGTATTTATATTTTTGTATTTTGTTTTATGTATTTATATTTTTGTATTTATATTTTTTTATTTGTTTTATGTATATTGTGATTTAGTTAATTTTAATCTTTAAGTTTTTTATACCAGAATTAATCATTGCAGCTATAGTACTCGCCAGAATAGAAGCATTTTCCTTAGAAGTCTCAATGACAACACAATCATCTGAACCTTCAACTTTATCTAGAACATCTTCTATATCCTTAGAATCTTGTTGTACTTCTAACTTTGGTACTTCCTCCAACTTTGGTTTCTTTACATTTGTTGTATCAATCTTTTCGACAGCAACTTCAGCATCCCTCTTAATACCAACTACAATTGTATCAATTACTCTTTTCTTGTAGTTAGTCTTCTCCTCTTCAGGATGAATATAGAAGCACTTCTTGTTAGAATCTTGATTATTCTCATATTTATTCTCGACATTAATAACATGATGACAATCTTTTCCAAACATGCAAGGCAGGATTCTTAGCTCGTCCAATTGATGAGCATAGGTGCATTCGGAAATATTTTCACAAGATTTTCCTTCTAGTACTGAATGACACATTCTAGTATTCTTGTATACTACAGATGGATCAGGTTTCTTCATTGAATCTGGGTTTGCTCCCTGTCTTTTTGCAAACATCTCAATAGTTTCTTCAGGATGAATAAAAAAACAGGGATTCTTGTTATCAACATTTCTGACAACATTTTTCGTGTTATATTTAACACGATAACATCTATCACCAAACCCACACTTATTTGGAATCAAATCTTCCAAATAATGGGCATAAATGCATTTATTTCCATATGCACATTCCTTTCCGTCCTTGATGCTCTTACAAATAACAGTTTTTTCTTTAACTTCTTTTATGTCCTCTTTTACCTCCTCTTTTACTTTATCTGCTGTATTATGTACTCTTTTCTTCTTTGTAACTTCCTTAAAATCAGATAAGGAAGGAAAATCCTCAGTGTCAAGACATGTTTGTGTATAAACAGGTGATAAAGACTTGACTGTTAAAGGCTTTTCAGTAACAGACTTGTTGTCTTCCATCATCATTTCATCTCCCCATCCCATCGAAATATTGTTAGAGTTCATTTTGGCGCTTGTTGTTTGTTGAAGGTAATAAACTCTAAACATATTAAAAAAATATTTCAATTTTTAATTTTTTAAAATAAAAATTGACTATCTTCCGCCTCTCAGTCTAAGCACCAGATGTAGAGTGCTTTCTTTTTGCACGTTATAATCTGCGAGTGTTCTACCATCTTCTAACTGTTTTCCTGCGAAAATGCTTATCGCACCTTAAGTTTCCTTAAGGAATAGACTATATCTTAAGCCAAAAGTATTGACCCACTACCATTTAGTCGTTGAACTGCATACTTTCCATATAGGTTAAGTACTTGGCTGCTGATTGCCCATTGTTTCATCTTATATATTATCACCATACCCAAGTTTTCTCTTGGCCACTTGTTTGTTTCCAAATAAGTTTGGTAATATAAGCTTTAGGGGGTTCCAGCAATTTGATAGTGTTGCCGTAAAGTTACGACTAGCATCTGTGGAAAATTAAGAAACCACTAACAGGTTTATTGTAAACTTATTTCTTATTTTGTTTACACCGAATGCTTTTCAGAACCATAATTTTTTAAAAACTCCACACTTTTAATATTTCGTACACTCTTTATTTTCCATTTTATAAGAGTAATTTATTTAAATATCATTTTGTTCAAGTGGGTTTAAAAAGTTAAAATTCGTTGTTGGTCCGGGGGTATTCCTTCTTTATCCTGTATCTTACTTTTAATATTCTCAATTGTGTCAGAAGACTCAACGTCAAGTGTTATAGTTTTACCTGTTAAAGTTTTGACGAATATTTGCATTTTTTACTATTACTAAATATTTTTTAAATTTAAATTTTAATGTCCCGAAGGACTTAAAATTTTTCAGGTTTTTAGATCTCATAAGGCTGTAAGTATTTAGGAACATTTTTTGTTGTTGCCATCATGTAAATCAATTGGCCTGTAAGCGTGTTTAAATATACCTGTTCTTCCAATTTCTTTACAGGTTTTTTTTCTTCAATTACTTCAATTACCTCCTTAGTAACTTTCTGACTAAGGAAAGATGGTACGAATTCCTTGGCATTAATGTTAAATCTATGGATCTTTCCACTTCTTAATCTCATGTTCTCTAAGCTTGTTGGTTGTATATGGTGTATTTATCTCAGCTAATTAACTGTATATTTCAATTTATTTTAGGAATTTTTTGCGAATATCACTTAATGGAGTAATAACTTTAGTACCATTTACATAAGTTACAAAATAATTTTCCAATTTAGGGTCATCTGCTATATAGTCAGTGTTAATAGGTATCGATCTTGTTAAAATACCAAAAGTAAAGAGTAACAGATATGAAAGTCTCATTATAATAGTTATTAAGAAATAATAAAAACAAAAAATTTAATCAATTTTATTTCCCATAAGGGAATTAAAATTAAACATCTTATATTTATTATTAATTGTCTATACACATACAAATTTTTTATACTTTTTTTACTTAACATTTTTAATACTTAAGCTTGAGCCTTCTTGATTGCAGTTTCCAATTCTTCCTTAGTGTATTCAACCTTTCTTTCGTCGAGGATCTTCTTGATAGCTCTCTTGGTGATCGTATCACCCTTAAAGTTGTCGATGATATCTCTAACAATATCTCCTAAACTTTCAGGTTTTTCCTCCTCTTCAAGTTCCTCCTCAAGTTCCTCTTCCTCGTCCTCGTCATCAGAAACCATCATGTGCTTCTTCTGATTATATTCCTCCATCTCTTGAGCATGTCTCTTTCTGTCTTCTTCAACCATCTTGGTGTATTTATTTGCCTTGGTGGTATCCTTGATCTTCTTCCATTCCTCTGCTAATTTGGCAGTTATCTCCTTACCCTTTAGCTCGGGATTTTTCTTCTTAATGGCATCTCTATTCTTCTCGCAATAGAACATGTAAGCACTTCTGACGTTCTTTGGTGCATTCTTGTCCTTCTTGGCTCTTGGCTTGCGAGTTTTTTCCTCCTCTTCTTCACTTGGGACGTAAGTCTTCATCTCTTCAGCATATCTGACTTTGTCTTCTTCAGCCATCTTCTTGTACTTCTCGGCCTTTTTAGTATCCTTGATATCCTTCCATCTCTTTCCTAATTCAGTCATGATTTCCTTGGCAGTCAAATTAGGCATTTCCTCCTTGATGGCCTCGCGTTCTTCTTTGCAGAAGAAGATATAAGGACCAGAAGCATTCTTTGGAGCATTTTTTGCCTTCTTGGCTCTTTTCTTACGAGGCTTCTCCTCCTCGACATCTTGAGATGGATCATAAGTCTTCATCTCCTCAGCATATCTGACTTTATCATCCTCGGCCATTTTTTGGTACTTAGCTCTCGTCTCTTCACCAGTTCCTTGCCATCTCCCGCCAAGCTCCTTGAGAATTTCCTTTGCCTTCAATTCAGGCATTTCATCCTTGACATTTTGGCGTTCATCCTGACAGTAGAAAATGTAGGCACTCTTGGGATTCTTGGGGGCATTCTTGGACTTCTTGGCACGGGTTTTCTTTGGAAATGCCTCAGCGACTTGCTTTTTCATTTCCTCGTCAATTTTTTCCTTTTCTTCAGCCCATAAGTTCTTTAAGCCCTGGATAGTTTCCAAGTCAAAATCTCTGGACTCGCCGACTTCTTCGGCATAGGCAAGAAAGCCATTGACGATCATATTCATAGCGTTAACTACAGCGATAGCGGACATTGTAAGCGTTTGTTGGTTGGTTGTTGTTTGGGATTGGTGATTTCTGCCCTACCAAGTTGTTTTAAAATTTCAATTTTTTTAGGGCAAAAACTTAGCGAAAAATTCAAGCCCCAAAAAAACGCTAAGTCCAAAAATTTTCGCTACAATTTTGAAGGGAAAAAACAGGGCAAAAGCGAGTAAAAATGGCAAAAATCAGGGCAAAAAACGATTGAACTTTAAAATGTCAGGAAAAAGGGTAAATAGACGAAAATAGGGCAAAAAACAGCGAACCGCGCAAAAAATCGACTACCCGCTGTTTACCCGAAATCAGCGTCGCTTCCCGTCCGTAATAAAATTGAAATAAAATCATCTTGGCTTGGGGAAAATCATCAACCAGAGTTATCTATGTTTACTATTAATTTTGACGACAACGAAGACCGAGTTTCAATCTGCTTTCGCAACGAGCTTATCGATATTGAGTTTGTTCCCGAGGATTGTTTCGCTATTTCGGATGACGGTTTCGACTCTATGTCATCTAATGGCGAATTTAGTTTTAGATTTAACGAGGAAAAAATCACCTTTTATATCGGGAAATATGGTGATGGAAAAGGAGGAAGCTTTTCGCTATCTCTGAAGATGACAAAAGAGATAAAGGAGAGCTTGGATAACGTGATGAGCAAATGGAGAGAAGTATATAATGAAATATATAGCATGTTATTAGAAGGGTCTTAAATCGTAAATATTTGGGCAATATCTAAAAAGTTAAGTAGTTAAGTATAGATTAAATATTAATACCCGTTTGGGTTTTAAAATTGAGTTTTATTATTAACTTATAATGTATAAATACAAGTTAACATGTACGCTTCGCCAAAAGAACGCTCACACGATCTCACTTACTATCACGGAGGAACTATCGCGTCTCCAGCTGATACTGAGAAGAGTCTAGATTTGCCGAAAACGGTTTATCTTGCTAAGCCAAATCCGGTTGAAAAGAAATTCTCTATTAGACTCGATTTGCATAGCAAATACATTGAGATACCATTGAGCATTGCGCAATTGAAAGATTGGTTTGCTAAAATAGAGGAAGAGGATGCAGTTGCTCTCAAAGAGGAGAGAGAAGCAGAGGAACAAGATAGAAGAGAGATGGAAGCTGAGAAAAATGCTGTCATAGATATGGGAGAATACGATATCGGACAAGAAAAAGGCATGCTAAATTGGTTGACTGACTCACAATGTGCGGTACATTACGATGATGCTTATAGAGGTTGGGATGACGAGAATTGTGAGCTAAAGTGTACATTGACTCCTTCCACATACGATCATGCGGGCGAATGTGTGCCATCTAAAGAAAAATGCCAGCTTTGTTACAAGTACTGGTGTGGAAAATGTGGAAATGGATTGTCTAATTATCTCGTTAAATGCTGCTTGAAGTAAAATAGAATTAAGTATACGTATAGTTATAAGTAAATACAAGATATTTTAACACCTTCATGGGTTTTAAAATTGGATTTAAAATACTTTTTAAAATTGAAATTATTTATAATATACAAAAATATTATTAACAACCCAGACACACAGAGATAAAATGAATACAATGTTTTCAAAAAAACAAATGAGAATAAATACCGCAAATTATTTATGGCGTAATTTGTACACTAATGATTCGTACACAGAAATACCAAAGAAAGAAAAAAAAATTTCATTTGTAGATTCTGAAATGAAGACAAATGTCCAGACAGATTGTAAATGCAATATTTACGAAAGTTATTATTGCGATCTTCATGATGGTAGTGATCCTAGAAATAAGAAGTTTTTTAATCTCATTAAAAACTATTTTGCCAATCCAAACATGTTTGATGAGGGTGCATTAATAAAGTTTTTAGAGGAAAACATTGATCTTGTAGTATTTTGTTTAGAACAGGTCAAGGACGCTCTAAATAGATTAGAAAGAAGGAAAAAGGAGTTGTTTGATTCCGAATTGTATGAGTGTTATGTAAAGAAGTGTGTGCCAAGAGTAGCTAGTATGGAAGATTTTGATCCAAAATGGGATAATGTTTATTTAGATTTAGCAGCAGCAAAGAAGCAGAAGCAGTTCACAAAAGTATCCCTTATAAAGGGAGGATCAAGAGGTCTTGACGGTTCATTTGAGTATTCTCATATTCCATATATTAAGAGATTACACAACTTATTGGAAAATGCACATGAAGCAATGTTTTTAGAATTTATTTTAATATGTTAAGAATTTTGTAATAAGTATAAATAAAGTATAAATAAAATCGTTATTTATTTTACATATAAAAGTTCATATATACCTTATACCTTCATCACCTATTAAAAAGTTACATATTTTAAAAAATTTTCGCAAAAGCTGTGAATATAAAATTGAAATTTAAAAATAACTAGGTTAACTCAGTATCACCAACCATACAACAATGTCTGCAAACGCTATTATCAACGCTATGAATATGATCGTCAATGGTTTCTTTGACTATGCATACACTGAAGAAGTCGGTGAACCATTAGATTTAAATTTTGAAACAATTAAAGCATTAAAAAAATTATGGGAGGAAGAGAAAGAGAAAATTGAAGGAGAAATGAAGAATCAGCTTAAGGAAATTTTACCCAAGAAGGCTAAGAGATCCAAAAAGCCTAAGAATGCTCCTAAGAATCCTAAGAGTGCCTACATTTTCTATTGTCAGGATACTCGTCCTAATGTTAAGACAGAAATGCCTGAACTTAACGCAAAAGAAGTTCTTAAAGAGCTTGGTGGAAGATGGCAGAATACAGATGATGATACAAAAGCCAAATACCAAAAAATGGCCGAGGATGATAAAGTCAGATATGCTGAGGAGATGAAGACATATGTTCCAAGCGAAGGTGAAGAAGAGGAAAAGCCTAGAAAGAAAAGAGCCAAGAAGTCGAAAAATGCTCCAAAGAATGCTTCTGGACCTTACATCTTCTTCTGCAAAGAAGAACGTGAGATAGTTAAGAAGGAAATGCCTGATTTGACTGCAAAGGAAATCATGACCGAATTAGTAAAGAGATGGAAGGATATTAAGGATACTAAAAAGGCCGAGAAGTATCAGAAGATGGCTGAAGAGGACAAAGTTAGATATACAGAGGAAATGAAGACTTATGTTCCAAATGAAGAGGAAGAGGAAAAGAGTCGTAAGCCAAGAGCCAAGAAGGATAAGAATGCACCAAAGAATGTTAGAAGTGCTTACATGTTCTATTGTGAGAAGAACAGAGAGGCTATCAAAAAGAAAAATCCAGAGCTAAAGGGTAAGGAGATAACTACTAAATTAGCAGAGGAATGGAAGAAGATCAAGGATACTACAAAGGCTAATAAATATACCAAGATGGTTGAAGAAGACAAGAAGAGACATGAAAAGGAGATGGAAGAATACAACCAAAAGAAACACTTGATGGTTTCTGATGATGAAGAGGATGACGAGGATGAAGAAGAAATTGAGGAAGAGAAGCCAAAAAGTTTGGAAGATGTAATTAGAGATATTATCGACAACTTTAAAGGTGATACAATCACTAAGAGATCCATCAAGAAGATCCTTGATGAAAGAAAAGTTGAATACACCAAGGAAGAATTGGATGCTGCAATCAAGAAGGCTCAAGCTTAAAAAAGTAAAAAAGTATAAGTATGTATAAGTAAATAATAAGTAAATATAATTTAATAGTAAATTTTATATCCCTTAGGGTTATAAAATTAGTTAATAAAATAAATCATTAAACATATAAAAATACTCATCATATAATTTACTTTATTTATTGAAACTGAATTAATCGTCTTATCCATTTCCATACTTTCCATACTTTCCGTATTTGTTGTAGTAAATAAGGTAGTTTTACTTGTTGGAATGTTTGTTGTAGATTTTGTAGTAATATCTGTTAAATTTTTTGTAGTGCTTGATATTGTTGGAATTGAGGTGGTATCTATTGATTTTGTTAAATTTGTTATTGGTGTTGTTGAAGTCGTAATATATGTAGGAGTATTTTCAAAACAACTTACGTTTATTGATGATATAAATAATATAAATGGAACATCAATCCAATTTGGTGCCGGTCCTGACCATTTAGATGGTACATGTTCCCATATTGATATTTTTATATTACTTAAACTGTCTGGATAATTTTGTGTCTCATTTCTATAAGTTCTTCTTAAAAGTTATCATTAAATCTCCATTCATAAAAATCTTTAGTCCAAATATATGTATATGTATTATAACTATATGCTAAATCTATTCCCGTATCTATATAAATATCATTCACATTATATAAAGGTATTCCTTTATAATAAAAAGTTGTTTGTATCATTCTATTTGGATATGCATGATTTTGAACCATCTCGAAATCTACCTCATCCTTTGTTTGATCAGAAAATAATTCAAATGCCGATACAATAGAATTTCAATTA